>WPCJ01344145.1_pt1 | contig 335737 bp, 321 predicted proteins | sample 5399831 | NCBI WGS metagenome assembly WPCJ01 (sample SAMN12869470, study PRJNA574797) | sludge metagenome | isolation source: wastewater treatment of pH10 | place: China:Beijing | collected 2019-05-20 | reverse complement strand
CCTGACTTCGGCAACAGATTCAGGAGAAGGAGATAATGGTGTAGGTACTCCAAATGATGACGTTTGGTATAAATTTGTGGCTACCCAGGCGGTACATAAAATTTCGCTTTTGAACGTGGCCGGGTCTCCAACAGATCTTGTGCATGAAGTATTGGAAGGAACTTGCGGAGGAGGTTTAATCAGCAGATATGTAAGTGATAATGACGTGAGTACTGCCTCAGGATTAACAGCAGGGACTACTTATTATGTAAGGGTATTTAGTAATTCTTCAGACACAGGGGCTACTTCAACTTTTAATGTTTGCATAGGGGTGCCGCCGGTAGGTTCTGTATGTGGAAATCCAATTGTAGTGACAAGCTTGCCATACACCACAACCGATAATACGAACCTGTATGGTGATGATTATGATTTTCCAAATGGAGGAAATTCAGGTTGTTCTGGTACTTCAAACTATTATTTGAATGGTGATGATGTTGTATATGCTTATACGCCAACAACCAACACATCAATTAACATAAGAATTCCAGGAGCAGCAGCATGGTCAGGAATCTTAGTCTATACAAACTGTAGTGATATTGGAACGGCAGCTGTTGCCTGTGCTTCAGGAAGTGATATCGGGAACAGGGAAATCAATCAGTTTTCTGTTACTGCCGGAACAACATACTATATTGTTCTTTCCACTTTTCCATCGCCACAAAGCTTTGCGTATACCTTGAATATTACGGAAAATACCTGTATAGCTCCAGCAGTTACATTCAGCAGAACATCAAACTGTGCCGTTTCACCAGGATTCTTTGTTAATGCAAACATAACAAGTTTGGGTACGGCAACTTCTTTGACCGTTACAGACAATCAGTCAAGTCCGGCTCAACAGGTAACGGCTGCAGGTACGGTTCAATTCGGGCCATATCCGAATAACACATCCGTAATTCTTACAGTAGCAAACAATCAGGATGCAAACTGTGTAGTGACAAGCCCGGCACAAAACCAGACAGCTTGTCCTCCGGTAAATGATAATTGTGCTAACGCATTAGCCATAACGCCTACGGCAACTTTTGTTCCAACAGACGGAACCAATGTTGGAGCTACAGCAAGTTCTACAGAAACTGTACCGGTAAACTGTAACGGATATTCCGGTGGTGATGTTTGGTTCTCTGTAGTTGTACCGCCTAGTGGTAACCTGACTATTGAAACAGGAAATTCAAGCACAGGTGCAAGCGGATTGGATACGGTGGTTACCGTATATTCAGGAGCTTGCGGTTCTTTAGTTCAGGTGGGTTGTGATGATGATGGTGGTGAAGGAGCTTATTCTTTAGTTGCATTATCAGGACAGACTCCGGGTTCAACATTATATTTGAGAGTTTATGAGTATTCAAATGACAGTACGGGAAGTTTTGGTATATCGGCCTATGATTCTTCTTTGAAGACGACATCTTTTGATAATATGAGCTTCAAAGTATATCCTAACCCGGTTAAAGACAGGCTTCATTTGTCTTACACAGAAAACATGTCTGATGTTGCCATATTTAATTTGTTAGGACAGCAGGTTCTTTCAAAGAAAATCAATGCGACAGAAAGCCAGATTGATATGTCAACTTTAGCAGGTGGAACTTATCTGGTAAAAGTAAATGTTGGCAATCAGGTTAAGACATTAAAAATCGTTAAGGAATAATCAATTCATCAAAATATTATGAAAAGCCACCTTTTTTGGTGGCTTTTTTTATACTTTCGTAAAGTATTTTACCCCAAATAATTAACTTATGGAAAAAAATTACTTTGGCCCTATCTCACAAAGAGCAAAAGCAAAACTATTCTTAAAATTTTTATTGCTATTAGTTTCCACAAGCACTTTTTCCCAGACTACTTTAATAAATCCAACTACAGATGGTGGATTTGAAAATGGAAATACATTAGCTGCCAATGGATGGAATGCAGTAAATGCCTCTGTTGATAGCTGGAATGTTGGAAATGTTCCTGTTGCAGGAGCTGGAACAAACTGTGCTTTTGTATCGTCAACAGGAGGTGCAACCTGGCAATATTCGCAAACAAGTTCGGTAATCCATTTGTATAAGAATATAACCGTTCCCGCCAACGAACCTAAAATTACACTTTCCTTTAGATGGAAAGTTGGAGGTGAAGGAACAGGAACCAATGACTGGGATAATATGAAAGCCTTTTTGGTACCTTCCTCTTACAATCCTGTATCTGGGGTTCCGATACCGCCAAACTATCAAATAGGAACATTGTATAAATTAAGTTCTACAAACTGGAGTACCGCCAATATTTCTCTTGCTGTTGTGCCGAGAAATTCTTATAAGCTGGTATTCAGTTGGAAATCTGATATTTTAGATGTCGTGAATCCGCCTGCAGCAATCGACCAGGTTTCTATGATATCCAATCCGCCAAGGACTTTTACATCGGTAGCTTCTGGAAACTGGAATCTTCCCGCTACCTGGGATATAAATGCGGTTCCGACTAGTGCAGACAATGCAATTGTTTCAACAGGAACAACAGTAACCCTTAACGTAAATAATTTAGCCATAAACGACCTTACCATAAACGGAACCCTGAACTATGCAACGGCTGCTGCTACTTTTGCGGTAAAGGGTAATTTGTTGGTCAACACGGGAGGTAATCTGGATGCTTTTGCCGGTACGACAGGAAAAAGTCTGGTGGTTTCACGAAACCTGACAAATAATGGTAATATTGACCTTTCCAAAGGAACGGCAGTTAATAATATTTTGACATTTGACGGTATAATTCCTCAAACAATTGGAGGAACAGGTACATTTACAAACAATCTCATCAGGAACCTCACATTCAACAATTCTTCTACAGGAGTAATAACCTGGAACTTTAATGATTTGAGAGTAGGTGGTAATCTTACTTTCACCAAAGGAAAAGTGGCCTTGGGAAGCAATACGCTGATTTTAGGTACAGGAGTAGCTGCCGGAACAGGAAATAATGCCATTGGAGCACTTGTCTATACTTCCGGAGGATTCGTGTCTGGAACTTTTTCAAGATGGTGGGCAAATACGGCTACCGGAACTGCATTGACTGCTGGAAGTCAGCCAACGGCCGCTTTAGGCAGATATCCTTTTATTAGTAGTAGCGGAATTAACAGGGCTGCCTATGTACAGCGTGTCACGCCAACAGCAGGAGGGCAGATAGCTTGTAAATATGTTGATGCAGCTACAACTTCTGCATCGTCAATTTCTGATTCCGGTTATGTGCTGGATTCAAAATATGACGGTAATTGGACGTTTTCGACTCCGGGCACTGTGCCTGTTTCAGCTACATACAACATCGCGCTTATTGGACAAAATGCTTATTTGGCTTCCAATGGAAACAGCAGGATTATCAGGGAAACAGCAGCAGTCGAAGGAACACATCTCAACGGGACAAACCTTCCAATGGGACAAAGAACAGGATTGACATTGGCGCAGTTGACCCAATCACCGCTTTATATTGGCCTTGCTTTTGCGGACACGCCTAATGCTTCAATAGCAAGTGGAAACTGGAACAATGCTGCCATTTGGAGCAAAGGAAACGTTCCTAACTGTAATGAAATAGTAAGCATTGCACCTAACCATACCGTGAGTATAAATTCAGCCGGAAATAGCTGCAAGGGACTTACGGTTTCACTTGGAGGTAAGCTTTCGGTTTCCGGAGGTGATTTGATTGTGGGATGTACAGACAATAACAATACATTAAATGTTTTGGGAGTTTTAGAAGTCACTGCCGGAACCCTGAATGTGAACGGTAATATTTCGACTTCTTTTGGTTCGGTATTTTCTCAAAGTGGGGGGAATATCAATGTGGATGGAAATTCGGGTAATGCTGCAACCAGTGTGCCTAATGGAACCCGAATCATCAACATCATTCCGGAAGATTCTGAAAGCCTGAATTGGACTGGAGGAATACTTACAATAGTCGACCCGCATGCTTCAACAACTGCCAATGATGTTTTAAGGATTGATGGAGCCTTTGAAGGCTCTGTGAATGTAACTTCAGGACATACAATCCGGTTTGGTGATGGCATATCGGCTCAATCCGGGGGTAATGCCACAAACGGATTCAGGATAAATTGCTGGGCAACGGTAACAGGTTTGCCTTTAGGAAATGTCATTGTAGAAGGTCCGGAAGGAACAAATCGTTATCTTACGAGTACCTATCCGGTTCCGGTTAATGGAGACCTTACGATTAATAATGGTGCCGAGTGCCGCATCTCTACCGTCTATTTAAATGGTAACGCAATGGTCAATACAGGAAGTATACTCACGTCAACGACAGGTTTTTTCTTTGCAAACGCAAGATTTGTAAATGAATCAACCGTGGCTTTTGGTCCGAGTTTAAACCTGCAACAGCTGACTAACAACGGAATCATAAGAAATCTTGTTGCTTCGCCTACCGCTAATTTTGCAAATATGGTGTTCAATAACGGAAGTACGGCGGGTGTAACCTTAAATTCCCCTATATCATTAAGCGGAACCCTGACTCTTAATGAAGGCAAGGTAAATACTTCAAATACTAATTTACTAACGGTTGGAACGGCAACTGCGGCTGGTGATATTGCAGGTGGCTCTGCTACAGCATATATCAACGGACCTTTGGCAAGGACCTTCGGTAACAACAGAACGGCAGTAGGTACGTATTCTAATGTGACAATCTATCCGGTTGGAAAAGACGGAAGTTATTTGCCATTTTATATTGACCCGTCAACATCGGGAGGTGCTTTACAGATAAAAGGAGAGGCATTTGTGGCAAATTCCGGAACTTTTCCGTCAAATGTTTCATCACTTTCCAATAACCGTTGGGAAGCCTTACTCATTGCCGGAAACGCAAATTTACTGAATGCAAATGTCAGGATAGTAGATGCAGGCATAACCGCAAACAGTAAAATGCTGAAATCAGCAACAGCAAATGGCGAATATGCGGTATTTTCTCCGGCTTCAATAGTTGCCGCAGACAATTTGTATACTTATTCATCAATCAGAGTGTCTGATTTTTCAGGATATTTTTCTCATGGACAAATAATTTGTAGCGGAACTGTAGCGGAACCAACCGGTAGTCCTGTACAGGATTTCGTAACAGGACAGACGTTGGCTGATTTTGTAGTTAACGGAAGCGATATCATTTGGTATGATGCAGATGGAAACAGACTGCCATTATCAACAATATTGGTGAGTGGTACAACCTATTATGCATCACAAACCATAAATGGCTGTGAAAGTAGTGGCAGGCTTGCTGTTACGGCAGGAATTAACCTGGGGACTGATGATTTTGAGGCAATCGCTTTTAAATATTATCCTAATCCGGTATCAGACAGGTTAAATCTGGTAGCTTCTGAAAACATTGATTCTGTGGAAATCTATAATCTTTTAGGGCAAAGAGTTTTTTCAAAAAAATTAGATGCTATGCAGGAACAGCTTGATTTTTCACAACTACCAAAAGGTACCTACATTTTGAAAGCGGCAATAGGCAATGTGATGAAAAATGTAAAGATTGTCAAAAAATAATAGTTTTTAAAAAGCGATAAAAGCCATCCTCTAACGGGATGGTTTTTTGTTTATAAAAGTTATCTTTGTTAAAGTTTAAAATTCCGTATGAAATTTTCTTTTATAATTCCGGTCTATAACAGGCCGGACGAAATCGACGAATTATTACAAAGTTTGGTTTTGCAGAAATACGACAAGCCCTTTGAGGTTGTTGTAATTGAGGATGGTTCTACTATTCCGTGCCTACATATTATTGATAATTACCAGGAAAGACTCACCATTTCGTACTATTTCAAAGAAAATTCAGGTCCGGGAGATTCCAGAAATTTTGGAATGAGAAAAGCCCGGGGAGATTATTTTCTGATTCTGGACTCTGATTGTATTCTCCCGCAGGATTATTTGTCAGAAGCAGAAAAAGCATTGGAACTGAATTATGTGGATTGTTTTGGAGGTCCTGATAAAGCTCTGGAAAGCTTTTCAGACATACAGAAAGCCATCAACTTTTCCATGACCTCATTTTTGACAACAGGAGGAATTCGCGGAGGTTCTGAAAAAATAGACAAATTCCAGCCCAGAAGTTTTAACATGGGATTGTCTAAAAAAGCATTTGAGGCCAGCCAGGGCTTTGGGAATATCCATCCCGGAGAAGACCCCGACCTTTCCATAAGACTTTGGAAAATGAATTTTGAAACACGATTGTTCCCGAAAGCCTATGTCTATCATAAAAGAAGAATCGATTGGTCAAAATTCTACAAACAGGTAAACAAATTCGGCAAAGCCAGACCCATATTGGATAGTTGGTATCCGGAATACAGTAAGCTGACCTTTTTCTTTCCAACGCTCTTTCTTTTGGGATTCCTTGCTTCGGTGGTATTTTCTTTTTTCTGGACAGGCATTTTTCTGGCCATATATGGTTTTTATTTCTTAGCGATTTTTATTGTTTCCACTTTTCAGAATAAAAGCCTGAAAATAGGATTCTTTTCCCTGATAGCAGTAGTAACACAGTTTTATGGCTACGGCACGGGCTTTCTGAAATCGTTTTGGAATATCAAAGTGCTGAAAAAGAAACCTCAGGAAGTATTTCCGGAGTTGTTTTTTAAAAAATAAATTATCAACATCATGACAAAAATCATCGGTCTGACAGGGGGAATAGGAAGCGGAAAAAGTTCTATTGCCAAACATATAGAATCACTCGGGATTCCGGTTTATATTGCTGATACCGAGGCGAAAAAAATACTCGATACTGCCGATGTAATTGCTAAGGTTATTGCCCTTTTTGGAAATGATATACTGGAAAATGGTAAAATCGACAGAAAAAAAATAGCGGCACTTGTTTTTCAGGACGCGGAAAAACTTAAAAAATACAATGCCATCATCCATCCCGAAGTCTATCTTCATTTTCAGAATTGGGTAAAACAGCATAACAATTATCCACTGGTGGTTAAAGAAGCTGCTATTCTTTTTGAGAGTGGAAGCTATAAAGACTGTGATAAAATTATTTTGGTCACAGCTCCGAAAGAAAACCGCATACAAAGAGTCATGAAGCGCGATGCTGTGACAAGAGAAGCTGTAGAACAGCGAATGTCACACCAATGGGATGATGAGACAAAAAAGTCTATGAGCGATTTTGTAATCGAAAACATCGAATTGGAAAAAGCAAAACAATCTGCAGAAAACATAATTACCCTATTAAGAAATCAATAATTTATGAATTAGATGTTAATGTTTGGTTAATGTATTCATTGATTAAATGTTAAAATGTTAATTTTGTTTTTGATGAATAAGACATTGTTTCGCTTACTGGTTGTGTTAATGAGCCTATCTTTGATAGGAATTATTTTGGTTCAGTTATATTTGATTAATACATCTTTCAATAATAACGAAGAACAATTTAAATACCATGTACAACAGGTTATAGGGAATGTTTCAGAGAAATTAAAGCAGCAGGAAACTTATACAATTGTAAATCAGTATAACATTTTGCGTGACAGCATTGGAAAAGACCCAAACCCAAGCCAATTGCTGGACTTCGTTCTTGTGCAGAAGAACAAAGTTACAAACGAAACTATAATTTATTCAAACAACATTATTGCAGAGGATTATAATATCAATCTGACGTTCTTTGATAAGAAAAAAGATTCGGTTAAGGCGCAAAATTTTATTTCCAAACGCCGAACCGAAATATATTCAGGCAAACCGATTGACAATTCGGGCATCCAGAAAAATACCACTCCAGATATTACAATTGAAAAATCTGGAAACATCGAAATGCTTGAAAGAGCGCAATTCGATATGTTCTATAAAGATATTGCAGAAACAAAACCTTTGAAAGACAGGGTTTCAAAAGAAAAGTTGCAAAAAATGTTGCAACAGGAACTGAAGCAGTATGAAGTAAAGACACCTTTCGAATTTGGTATTTACAGTGATGGCCTTGCTACAAAAATCAGGTCAGACAATTTTAAGTTTGACAAGAATTCTACTTTCCAGACACCTATCCTGACCGATAGCGATGGAAAAAGCAAGTACCAGCTGCTGGTAAGCTTTCCGGAAAAAAAGAAATTTCTTTTTACAGATTTGATAGGAATTACGATTTTGTCAATCACATTTACCCTGATTATCATCATTGCCTATGCAAGTGCTTTGAACCAATTGATAAAGCAGCGCCAGATTTCAGAAATCAAGACGGATTTCATCAATAATATGACGCATGAGTTCAAAACACCTATTGCTACCATAAATCTGGCTTTGGATGCAATCAAGAACCCTAAGATTATTGAAGATAAGGAAAAAGTACACCGCTATCTTCAAATGATAAGAGACGAAAACAAACGTATGCATGCCCAGGTTGAGAATGTGCTCCGGATTTCCAAGTTGGAAAAGAAAGAGCTCGAAATTACTAAGGACCCAATCGACGTGCAAACGATAGTTGAAGATGCCGTAGAACATGTGAATTTGATTGTTGAAGACAGACAGGGAACAATAAGAACGCATTTTAATGCAACAAGAACAACAACGCTGGTCAACGATGTTCACTTTACTAACGTAATGGTAAACATTCTGGACAATGCGATAAAATATTCGCCGGAAGCCCCGATAATTGATATTTATACAGAAAATGTCAAGGACTTTATCCTGATTAAAGTAAAAGACCAGGGACAAGGAATGGGTAAGGCGGCTCAAAAAAGAATTTTCGAGAAGTTCTACAGAGAACATACCGGAGATTTGCATAACGTAAAAGGTCACGGTTTGGGATTGGCCTACGTGAAAAGAATTGTAGACGACCATAACGGTCAAATATTTGTAGAAAGCGAAAAAGGGAAGGGTAGCACCTTCATTATAAAATTACCACTAATTAATTAAGCTATGGAAAATGTAAACAAGAAAATCCTCCTAGTCGAAGATGACCCTAACTTTGGTTCAATTTTAAAAGATTATCTGAGTCTCAACGATTTCGAGGTTACCTTGGCTAAAAACGGGATGGAAGGTTTCGAGAAATTTAAAAAAGATACCTTCGATTTGTGCATACTTGACGTAATGATGCCTTATAAAGACGGATATACTTTAGCAAAAGAAATCAGAGAGAAAAATAAAGACATTCCTTTGATTTTCTTAACAGCAAAATCGATGAAAGAAGATGTGCTGAAGGGCTACAAAGTAGGAGCAGACGATTATTTGAACAAGCCATTTGACTCTGAAGTATTATTGATGAAAATCAAAGCTATTATCCAGAGAAAGGCTTCAGATAGCAAAGCAGACAATACCAAATTTGAATTCCAGATTGGAAATTTTCACCTGAATTCAAAATTGCGTTTCTTGACATATAAAGACGAAGAACCGATTAAACTTTCCCCAAAAGAAAACGAATTGCTTAAAATGCTTGCGGTTCACGAAAACGACTTAATGCCGAGAGAATTGGCGCTGACAAAAATCTGGCGTGATGACAACTACTTTACTTCAAGAAGTATGGACGTTTACATCGCAAAATTGAGAAAATACTTGAAAGCAGACGAGGATGTAGAAATTTTGAACATCCACGGTGAAGGTTTTAGACTGGTAGTCAAAAACAAAGTTTCAGAATAATACGAGAAAAGCTTCAAGAAATTGGAGCTTTTTTTATTTTGCCTATTTCCAGTTTAGTTCCAGTGCAAAACAAGGTTTTCCGTTTTTGTTAATGGAAAAGATAGATAGGTTAGCATCAGTAGCCTCGTCAATTGCTACTTCATCACCAAGTACGAGTTCCTTCATAAAATTCATGTCAAAGCTTTTCAATTGCTGTTTCAGAATGGATTTTGGATTGACAAGGTCGAGGCACCATTCCAGATATTTTACATTATTCACATGATTGACAATATCCAAATCGGAAAGTACGACTTTTCGTTCAGCTATTTTTTTCATAGAATCCGGAAGGTCAATTTTCTTTACCCGTTCTTCGGTAGCCAATCGTTCAGGATATTTTTCAAAATGCTCATGTGGAAGAGCCAAAGTTTCCGGTCGGCGTAATTTGGTATTAAAAACGGCCCAATAGGTTTCGCAGCCAATCACTTTTTTACCGTTAACGTGCATTTCCAAAGCCCTTACGGAACGTGAATTCTCTAAAGAAACTATCCAGGTCTTTACAGTGACAATATCTCTCCATTTCGGCAGCGATTCAATCTCCAATTTCATCCTACTTAATACCCACGCCTGATTGTGCTGCTGCATATCCGTAAAACTGATACCGCCAATATCGGCATGGTCGCCTGCAGTGAGTTGGAGCAGGTTGCACAAGTCTGTATATTTAAGATAACCGTTAGGAGTACAATGGGTAAAATTTAATTCCCAGTCACGGCTGTAAACGGATGTAAAATTTGGGCTTATTGGCATAGATAATTGGTTTAGGATGTTTTAATAGTTTTTTTAACGTATTCTAAAATTACATTAAAATCAGTTTTGTAGTCAAACCATTTAACATTTTCTGTTCTTTTAAACCACGTCATCTGGCGTTTGGCAAAATGCCGCGTATTTTTTTTGATTTCCTCAACGGCAAAATCCAAAGTACTATCGCCGTCAAAATAGCTGAACAGTTCGCGATAGCCAACAGTTTGTAATGCATTCAGGTTTTTGTTTGGATAGAGTCTTTCGGCTTCTTTTAACAATCCGGCTTGCATCATAAGATCCACCCGCAGATTGATTCGTTCGTACATTTCAGCACGTTCCGCTTCCAGTCCAATTATAATTGGAGTGAAGTTTCGGGTGTTCTTTTTCCGGTTCAGGAAGGAAGAATACGGCTTACCGGTTCCGACAGATACTTCCACAAAACGCATCAACCTTTGGGGATTTTGCAAGGTTTGGGGATTTTCTTTTGAAAGAGTATCAAAATAAGTTTTATCCAGTTTTTCTAATTCCTGCTGCAGATAGCTAATGCCTGATTTTTCATAGTTTGATATAATTTCTTTCCGTATGGACGGGTCAATTTCCGGAAAACTATCAAATCCTTTAAGTATGGCATCCACATATAACCCGGAACCTCCTACTAATATGGCATAATCATTTGTTTCGTATAATTTATCCAGCAGACTGATGGCTTCCCGTTCAAAATCGCCTACCGTATAATTTTCAAAAACAGATTTATTCTGGATGAAATGATGCGTAGCAGCATCAAGTTCTTCTTTTGAAGGAACAGCCGTACCAATAGCCATTTCTTTGAAAAACTGACGTGAATCGCATGAAATAATATTACAATTAAAACTTTTGGCAAGTTGGATACTTAAGGCGGTTTTGCCAATGGCTGTTGGACCGATAATGGTAATCAGGTATTTCATAAGCTATGTCCGCAATGGTAACAATATTTCGCATCGTCTCTGTGATGGTCTGCACTGCAATTAGGGCAAACCTGAGTGTTTTGATGCACCGTCTTGTCTTTTGACATAAATTCGGCCGTGACCAATCCGGTTGGTACGGCAATGATACCATATCCTAAAATCATAATTATCATAGAAACAAATTGCCCCAATGGTGTAATCGGCGTAATATCGCCAAAACCCACCGTAGTTAAAGTAACTATAGTCCAGTAAATACTCATAGGAATACTGGTAAAGCCGCTTTCGGGGCCTTCAATCATATACATGATTGTTCCCAGAATAATACAGAGTACGATAACACTAAAGAGAAAAACGGCAATCTTTAACCGGCTTTTTTTTAAGGCACGTACCAGCTGATTTGACGCCCCAACAAAATGTACGAGTTTTAAGATTCGGAAAATTCGAAGTAGTCTGACGGCACGTAAGGAAACAAGAAAGTGCAATCCCGGAAAAAGCAGGTCAATGTAGGTAGGTAGGGTAGCCAGCAAATCAATAATCCCGTAAAAGCTAAAAATATACTTTAAAGGTTTTTTGACTGCAATTACTCTCCCTATGTATTCAAGCGTGAAAAAAATAGTGACAATCCACTCAATTACTGCCAGTTCCTGACCATATATCAATCGTATTGTGACAACGCTTTCGAGCATTACGGCAACAATACTTACAATAATCAGCAATAACAGAAAGAGGTCAAAAAGTTTCCCAAACGGGGTATCGGCTTCATAGATAATTTCATGAAGCTTATTTCGTAGCCTTTCTGTTTTAGTGATTTCCAAATCAGTAGTTGTCGATTTACATCAAATTTACTAAAAGTCTTAAAAAGATAAGGTTTTAAGGACTTTCTTTTTTTTGAGATAGCTCAAAATTATGTTTTTAGAATCCCGGTTGCTTTTCATCGGGATGATAATATTTTTCAGGATGTCGATATTGTTTACCTGATAATTGAGGTCGAAGAAGGCATAACCCTTGAAAATTCCATCTTCAATAAGTATGGCACTTCTTTCCTGAATATTTCTTCCTCTGTCAATGATAATCATATTCTGCTTTTGGTACTCGTTATTTTCAAAAAAGCTTTCTACGCGGATGTTATATTCTTCTGATGATTCTTTTTGAATACAGGCACCATTACATTGATTGAGCTCATATGGAAAACAGTGGCTTTTTACAGTTTCCAAACCGTTTATTTTCTGGCAAAGCTGATAACTGTCCGTTATCTTGAACAAGACACTTTGGGCTTCTGCAGGACTAGAAAATGAAGCCAGTTCCTTTTTTCGGGCATCTGTTTTTTGGATTCTTAAAGCAATATAACCATTCAAATCCTTTTCCTGATAAAGTGACCAGGGAAAGATGGTTTTCTTTAGTGAACGATTGTATTTTGGCTTGTTGATTTTGATTTCTTCTGCCTCTTTTAAAAGTGCTATCAGTTCGCTTCCGGTTTCTTCATAGGTCACGTCAAAAACTTCCAACTGTATTTTTTTAGATTTGGAAGAACTTCCGGTAAAATGCTGATTGACGCGTTTTTTGATATTTCTGCTTTTACCGATATAAATCAGGTCACCATTTTCTTTATGGATATAATAAATTCCTGTGGTGGAAGGTAATTTTGATACGATATCGAGAAGTTTTGGAGTAAGTCCTTTTTCAATTTCGGTTTTGACAAAACTCTTGACAATTTCTTTTTCAAGGTCTTTGGCCAAAAGCATTTTAAAGAGCTTTACAGTTGCCATAGCATCACCGGTAGCTCTATGTCTGTCGGCCATAGGAATGCCTAATGCACGGACTAATTTTCCTAAGCTGTAGGAAACCTGGTCAGGAATCAGTTTTTTGGATAATTCAACAGTGCAAAGATTCTTGCGTTGGTAGTCATAACCAAGACGGGTGAATTCTGTACGCAAAATTCTGTAATCAAATTGAGCATTATGGGCTACGATTATACAATCGTCCGTAATTTCAATAATACGCTTTGCAATTTCATAAAACTTAGGAGCGCTGCTTAACATGGCATTGTTAATGCCGGTTAATTTTACTACAAAGGGCTGTATTGCCTTTTCAGGATTGACAAGACTGATGAACTGGTCAACGACTTCATGTCCGTCAAATTTATAGATAGCAATTTCCGTAATTCCTTCTTCATTATATTGGCCGCCGGTTGTTTCTATGTCTAATATTGCGTACAAATTCTTTTATGCGTTTCTGTTAGTCTGCAACATTGTTGCAGGATTATTTAATTATCTTGTTCCAAAGATACTACTTCCAATCCGAACCATTGTACTTCCGCACTCAATTGCCAGCTGATAATCGCCGGACATTCCCATGGAAAGTATTTTCATTTCGTAATTGTCGGTTTTTTGAGTTTGGGACAGTCGGTCAAAAACAGATTTCAAATGCTTGAATTCTTTTTCGATTTGGTTTTGGTTGTCAGTGAATGTTGCCATTCCCATCAACCCTTTGATTTTTATGTTTTTTAACTGGCTAAAAGATTCCGATTGCAATAATTCGTTAAGTTCTGATTCGCTTAGTCCGAATTTTGTTTCTTCTTCCGCAATATGAACCTGTAACAGGCAGTCAATAATCCGATTGTTTTTTAGGGCCTGTTTGTTGATTTCTTCCAATAACCGCAAACTGTCAACACCATGAACCAGGCTCACAAATGATGCCATAAATTTGACCTTGTTGGTTTGGACATGTCCAATCATATGCCATTCGATATCTTTTGGCATCTGCTCAAACTTTTCAGCCATTTCCTGAATCTTGTTTTCGCCAAAAACACGTTGTCCGGCTTCATAGGCTTCCATTAAGTCAGACACCGGTTTTGTTTTGGAAACGGCTACAAGCGTTACATTGTCCGGCAATGTGGCTTTTATTTCAAGAAGATTGTTTTCTATTGACATTTTAAAAAGATTATAATTCATAAACCACCAATCCGCTTCTAAATTTCGGGTCGATATAGGTACTTTTTGGAGGCATAATCAGGTTATTGTCTGCCAATTCTTTAATTTCAGAAATATCGGTTGGAAAAAGCATAAATCCTAATTCAAATTCACCTTCATCAATCACTTCTTTTATCGTTACGATAGATTGTTTGCCGGGAATATAATCAATCCGTTCATCATTTCTCAAGTCGGTAATGCCAAGAATAGGATGTAGCACTTTTGTATACAAAATCTGCGCATCAAGGCTTTCCAAAACAGAAGAAAAACTATGCCCGTCTTTTAAAATCAGGGAATAAAACTCATTGTCGAGATACATCCCGAATTCAAACTTTTTGGTTGGCTTCCATAATTCCTGCTCTTTATTTTTAATCCAGAATTCATTGGATAACAGGGCAAGAAAATCTTCCTTAGAATGTCCGTTTAAATCGCGGATAATCCTGTTGTATTCATATATCTTGACGTTGCTCTCAGCAATCAGAAAGCTCATAAAATAGTTGAGATTCTCATTTCCGGAAGCTTTGTCTTCTTCATATAACAATTCAGCAGAAGCAGACCTGTGATGTCCGTCAGCAATATACACATTGCCTATTGCGGCAAATTTTTCCTGCAACCATGAAATTTCTTCAGGAGTTTCAATCTTCCAAAGAATGTGTTTTTCTCTTTTGGTTGTAGAGAACTCATAAAGCGAATCGGCTTGTTTTTTTTCAAGTATCCAATTGGTCAATTCGGCATCGTCAGGATAGGTAATCAGAACCGGTTCGGTATTAAATCCTGTGCTATGAAGATAATCTTTAAAAAGTTCTACGCGGTATTGTAGTGTATCTTCGTGTTTTTTGATGACATTATTTTGGTAATCTTCAATACTTGTTCCGGCAATTATTCCGGTAAAAGTCTGTGTTTTGGTTTGTATTTCATAAAGAAAAAAAACAGGTTTTTCCTCCTTGATGAGCACATCTTCCTCTTTAAAGTCGTGATATTTTTGGGCAACCAGCTTAAATCTTTTTTCAAGTCCTATTTTCTGCTGATTTACATAAGCAGGATTCAGGACATGTAAAAATGAAAACGGATTAAAATCCAATTGCGAAGCCAGTTCTGCAGGCGAATACTCGTCATAGGAGCGCGAAGTCACCAGGCTCACTTTGTCACGTGTAGGACGTACTGCTTTAAAAGGAATTATTTTTGCCATAAGTGTAATATAGTGGATAGTTGAAAGTGGATAGTTGATAAGGGATAGTGGATAGTTTGGTTTATGTGTAAATAAATTCATTTATAAAACTAATCTGCTCTAAAAACATAAATCAAAAACCAAAAGTCTAAAATAAGAATCTTTCCTACTTTAGACTTTAAACTTTCAGACTTTAAAACTTTCAGACTTTAAAACTTTAAAACATTATATAAATTGTTTTGCTACTTTTTCAGCTTTTTTGGATTCTGAATAGTCATAGAAACCTTCTCCGGATTTCACGCCTAATTTTCCGGCCCTCACCATATTTACTAAAAGCGGACATGGTGCATATTTTGGGTTTTTAAAGCCTTCATACATTACGTTCAATATGGCAAGGCAAACATCAAGGCCAATAAAGTCAGCCAATTGCAATGGTCCCATTGGGTGAGCCATTCCCAGTTTCATTACGGTGTCGATTTCATAAACTCCGGCTACTCCGTTGTATAACGTTTCGATAGATTCGTTAATCATTGGCATCAGGATTCTGTTGGCAACAAACCCAGGATAATCGTTTACCTCAACAGGAACTTTTCCCAATTTTACGGACAGGTCCATGATGATTTTTGTAACCTCGTCAGATGTATTGTAACCCCTGATGATTTCAACCAGTTTCATAATTGGCACCGGATTCATAAAGTGCATACCAATCACTCTTTCCGGATGTGAAACTACAGCGCCTATCTGCGTGATAGAAATAGAGGAAGTGTTGGTTGCCAAAATGGTGTTATGAGAGCAGGCATCGTTCAGTTGCTTGAAGATATTTAGCTTTAATTCTACGTTTTCGGTTGCTGCTTCTACTACAAGGTCTACACCAACAACACCATCTTTAATATCAGTATAGGTAATGATATTGCTGATTGTCTTTAGTTTATCGTCTTCAGTAATAGTTCCTTTTGCTACCATACGGTCAAGGTTTGCAGCAATTGTTGCCATTCCCTTGTCTAATGACTTTTCTGAAATGTCAATTAGTTTTACTGTAAATCCGCTTTGTGCAAAAGTGTGAGCGATTCCGTTACCCATGGTTCCGGCTCCGATTACGGCTATGTTTTTCATTTATTAAAGGTTTGAATTTAGTGTTGAAATTATTTTTTGAAGCAATCAATGATTTGGTAGGCTACTCTCAGGGCTTCAGTACCATCTTCCAGTGTTACGATTGGTGTGGTGTTGTTATTGATGGCATCTGCAAAAGTTTCCAATTCATCAAGAATGGCATTATTCGCTTCTACATCCGGATTATCAAAGTAAATCTGTTTTTTAACACCTTCGGCATTTTGCAATATCATATCAAAATCGCCGGGTACTTCCGGAGCGTCTTTCATTTTTACGACTTCACATTTTTTCTCCAGGAAATCCACAGAAATGTAGGCGTCTTTCTGGAAGAAACGCGACTTGCGCATGTTTTTTAATGAAATTCGGCTTGAAGTAAGGTTTGCCACGCATCCGTTTTCAAACTCGATACGCGCATTGGCAATATCCGGAGTATCGGAAATGACAGAAACGCCGCTGGCATTTATATTTTTCACCTTTGATTTTACAACACTCAATATGGCATCAATATCGTGAATCATGAGGTCTAAAACAACAGGAACGTCAGTGCCACGAGGGTTGAATTCAGCCAAACGGTGCGTTTCAATAAACATTGGGTTTTCAATCATCGCTTTGGTAGCTTTGAAAGCCGGATTAAACCGTTCTACATGGCCAACCTGTCCTTTGATGTTGTATTCTTTAGCCAAAGCAATGATTTCTTCGGCTTCTTCGACTGTATTTGATATGGGTTTTTCCAAAAAAACATGTTTGCCTGATTTGATGGCTACCTTGGCACATTTATAATGGGAAAGGGTAGGAGTTACAATATCGACAACATCTACAGCATGGATAAGTTTTGCGATAGTGTCGAATTTTTGATAACCAAATTCTTTGGCTACTTTTTCGGCATTTTCCTGATTAGGGTCATAAAAGCCTACTAATTCGTATTTTTCAGATTGTTGTAATAAACGCAAATGAATTTTTCCTAGATGCCCGGCACCTAATACTCCAACTTTTAGCATATAAATGTATTTTCCACAAAAATAACATTAATTGTTTAAAGTTTAAGTGCTTGCAAACACAAAAATATTTGAAGTTATTTCGGGTAGATTACAGACTTAATTTTTCCTTGAAATTGTTGGTTTGCCTTCTTGATATTTCCACTTTGGTGTCTTTAGGCAGGTGAACAAGCAGGTTGCCACTAAACCACGGGTCGATTTTGCCAATATATTCCATATTGATAATCTGGTTTCGATTGGCACGGAAAAAATTATCCTCAGGCAATTTTTCTTCAATCTGATTTAAGGATTTACTGATAATGGCTTTTTCATCCTGGAAAAATATTTTGGTATAATTTCCGTCAACTTCAAACAGATAAATATCTGAAATTTTTACCAACCAGCATTTCTCACCATCCCGTAAGAAAATTTGGTTGTTTAGAGTGAGTTTTTTACTGTTTCTCTCTTCCTTTTCTACCAGATTTTGGCTCACTTTTTCAATGGCTTTGGCAAATCTTTTCGGGTTAATAGGTTTCAGGAGATAATCCAGAGCATTATATTCAAACGATTTTATGGCATATTCATCAAATGCCGTTGTAAATATGGTAATAGGAACCCTGTCAAGCATTTCAAGCAATTGGAAGCCATCTTTTTCAGGCATATTGATGTCGAGTAAAAGCAAATCAGGATGGGTAGAGTTGATAAGCTGGTAGCCGGAGTCTACATTTTCTGCTTCACCTATAATTTCGATTTCCGGATGGTTCTTAATAAGCTCTTTCAGCTCATTTCGGGCCAGACGGGAATCTTCGACAATTACAGCTTTTATCTTTTTCATGACTTAAAATGGGATGGTTATTTCTGCAACGACTTGATTTTCTATTTCCTGTAGCTTAAAATTAGCATTTTCTCCATAAATGAGATGCAGTCTCTTCTCAATATTTTTAATACCCAACTGCGTAGAATCTTCTCCAATGCTTAAGACTCCGGTATTGGATACTACAATTTTCAGGGCTTTATCATTGTTATGAATGTCCAGAATAATTTCGCCACCCTCTTTGAGCTTTGCTATACCATGTTTTACGGCATTCTCAATCAGCATTTGGATAATCATGGGTGGAATTTCCATTTTTAAAAGACCGGTGTCAATTTTAGGAGTATATTTTAACCGGTTTTCTAACTGTATTCTGGAAATTTCAATGAAATTTTCTACCATTTCAATTTCTTCTTCCAGTGCAATTGTGTTGATGTCGTTTTTGGTTAGCGAATATCGAAGCATTTCGGATAGCCGGGTAATCATTTCTCTTGATTTTAAAGGGTTTTCAAGAATCAGACCGCGAATATTGTTCAAGCTGTTAAACATAAAATGCGGATTGATTTGCCCTTTTAAAGAATTGAGTTGTGATTCTTTCAGGGAAGATTCCAATTTTAGCCTGTTGAATTTTACTTCATTTATGTATTCATAAATTTTTATTGCCAGTACAATAAAAAGCCAAACAAGAAACTCTGCCAGAAACCCGGGTACATTTGTTATTTTCATCAACAGCGTTAAATGTTGAATATTACTGCTGCCAAAATAATACATAACCGGAATGTCAAGTAAAGGCCATAAAGCAAAGTGGTAAATAATTTGTGCCAATGAAAATACAAAAAACAGATTCCACCAGTCTTTTCTTCTTAGGTTGGAAAGATTAAACCTTGTTTCAAGGAATAGCAGTATTATATACGACAAAACAAATCCTAATAAGGCACAGAGAAATCCTTCCCATAGTGTATAATATAAGGCGTTAAGTTGTGCGGTTGTCAGGCCATCCGCAAATTTAGCATAAGAAATTTTGCTAAAAGTTAAGGTGCTAAAAGTATAGACCTGCCAGCCCAGAAAATTCAATAAGTGATATTTGCCGCTTTTTAAAAGTTTCATAGTTTACATCAGGCATTCCAATGCCGCACTTGCTATTTGTAATAGTAATGATATCATCTTTCTTAGGTTTTTATACCTTTGGCAGAGATAATCTGCCAAAGGTAATGGATTAAATTAGTTTTTAGGTTGAAAATCCGGGTGTCCTACCTGCCAGAAGGCAAAGCTCAGTACATCGGCAATTTCTTCGTAGGATTTTGTTTTCGAAGCTCCTCCAAAATGACCGGCTTCATAATCCACTTTTAGTAAAGTGGGTTTGTTTGATGCATTGGCTTCCAATAATCGCGCTGCAAACTTGGCAGGCATCCATGCAATGATTCTAGGGTCGTTGAATCCGGCTGTTGTTAATGTGGCCGGATATTTTACTCCATCTTTTAAGTGAACATAAGAATCCATTTCAATCAGGGCTTTTGCTTCAGACTCTATTTTCATAGAACCAAATTCAGCGATATTGGCAGGACCGTTTGGTGTGTTTTCACTTCGAACAGTATTCATCATTCCCACACCCGGAATGGCAACTGCATAAAGGTCTGGCCTTTCTGTCATTGCTCTTCCTACAAAAATTCCTCCTGCGCTTCGGCTATAGATAGCTGTTTTGGTTGGATTAGTATAACCTTGATTAATCATATATTCTGTACAGGCAATTACGTCTTTCCATGTATTTTGTTTCGTTGTTTTTTGGCCAGCAAGATGCCATTTTTCACCTAATTCGCCACCACCTCTGACATGGGCTACCGCCAGAATTCCTCCACGCTCTACCCACAGAAGCAATTGAGTATTAAAAGATGGCGTTATTGAGGCTCCATAAGCACCATAACCATAAAATAATACGGGGTTATTTTTGTCTTTTTTGATTCCTTTTTTGTAGATAATGGATAAAGGAACTTCAACACCGTCATACGATTTGACCATCAGTTCTTCAACGTCAAAGTTTTCAAATTCTGGATATTCAATAATTGTTGAAAGTTGCTCTCTTGTGAAAGTATTCTTTTTTAGATCATATCGATATCTTTCTCCTTTGGTTGTCCAACCTGTTGTACTTATCCATACATCAGAGAATTTAGGCGCTCTGGCCGTTACGGATATGGTAGCTGCTTTTTTAGGAGTCGCAATTTCCTTGTGTTTTTTTCCTTCGAAGTCAGTAAAATAAAGCTTACTTTCCACACCATTTTTTGTCCTGGTATAAAATATACCGTCTTTGGTTACAATAGGCGAGTTGAGATTGGAATCGCTGCTTTCAGGGATGACCAAGGTAGCTGTAGCCACATTTGGATTGGCAATGCTGGTTTTTATTACTTTAAATTTTGGAGCATTTAAAGTGGTATACATATAAATGTCTTTATCGCTTAAAATGAAATTTTTTACCTCATCTTTCCTGTCGGTAAGTAATTTCCAGTTTATTTTTTTCTGATTAAGATCAGACCCCGGTGCTATATATACTTTTTGATTCTGGTCTACAGTATAAGGCATAAAAAACAAAAGGTTACTATCGATATCATAACTAACAAAAGGAATTTCTTCATTAGCTATGTTTAATTCTGGATACATTGCCTTTGTAAACAAAGTCTTGTCTTGCGAAACATCGCTTCCTACAATGTGAATTTTTGTGACTATATCCATTTGGGCATTCATGTCATGGACATCTTCTGTTGGTGATTGGATGTAAATAAATGAATTGCCATCTTTCAGCCAGTTGGCACCTCCAAAACGTAACCTGTCAAATTTTTCAGGAAGAATCTTTTTGTTAGTCAAATCCATGAGAAACATTTCACTCATTTCGCCACCGTTTTTTGAAATGTTGATAGCTATAAGTTTTCCGCTTTTGTTAGCTGAAAAAGAACTGACACTATAAACATCCTTGCCGTTCTTTTGATAAGTTTCAGGATCAAAGATTAAGGATTCTTTTCCTTTCAGGCCATTTCTCTTATATAATTTGCTTATTTGGTCATTTGGTGTGGACTTAAGATAAATATAAGTACCATCATCCAGGATTGCTAGACCTCCAATACTCTCTGTAGCTCGGTTATTTATTGAAGTCAACTCATCAATAATATGCTGTCTTCCCGGAATAGAACCCAATATTGAATTGGTGTAATCTGCCTGGCCTTTCATCCAGTTAAGCGTTTGCTCATTTTTTAAGTCTTCAAGATTTCGATACTTGTCTTCAATCTTGATTCCATAATAATCATCTGTTGCAGGAACAGAAGGAGCTTTTGAAGGTTTTGTCTGCCCAAAAGAATTGGCTGTGAAAGTAATGCCGATTGTCAGCATTGCAATTTTTCTTAATGTGGTCATTTCCATAATTCGTGTTTTTTGGTTGTGATTATGCGAACGTTTTTTGATTGATGAGTCAAAAGTAGGAGTGTATTCAAATAAAAAAGCCAAAAAAATGACGAACGGTTAATAAAGCATTTGAATGGTAGGCTACTGATAAAACATTAGCCGAAACGTTTTAAAATCGAGTTTTCTTTTCTTATTTTTACCCCTCAAATAAACCTCCAAATTTTGAAAGATACAGCCAAACATCAAGGACTTCGAAATCAATTAGTAACTGTCTTGCAACAAAAGGGCATAACAGATAAAAATGTTCTGGAAGCAATTAAGAAAATTCCAAGACACCTATTTTTGAATTCAAGTTTTGAAGATTATGCGTATCAGGACAAGGCCTTTCCCATAGGTGCCGGACAGACAATTTCTCAGCCATATACAGTTGCTTTCCAAAGTCAGTTATTGGAAGTCGAGAAAGACCACAAAATTTTAGAAATCGGAACAGGTTCAGGTTACCAGACAGCAGTTTTGTGTACTATGGGAGCAAAAGTGTATAGTGTGGAAAGACAAAATGAACTGTTTAAGACAACTTCTTTGTTATTACCAAAATTAGGGATTCGCCCAAAACATTTGTCTTTTGGAGACGGTTACAAAGGCTTGCCAAACTATGCTCCGTTTGACAGTATTATTGTCACAGCCGGAGCGCCAATTATTCCCAAGCCATTAATGGCACAATTAAAAGTAGGAGGAAGGCTTGTTATTCCTTTGGGAGAAGAACATCAGATTATGACAATGCTCATACGTAAAAACGAAACCCAATTTGAAAAGCATGAATTTGGAGAATTCCGTTTTGTGCCTTTGCTGGAAAATAAAAACTAAAAAAGCCCTTAATTGGGCTTTTTTATTGACTGATAATATCCAGATATCTTTCAAGGCTTTCTTTTTCTATCTGGGCTATAAAAAGAAGGAAATCTTCCTTATCAGAGGTTGTCTGTGCTTTTTCAAGAGTTTGGTAATACTGCATTCGGGTATCATAATCACCTTTGATATTGGCAATGATATAACCATGCGAAAGCAGAATCAGGTTCATCACCAAACGAGAAGTTCTGCCATTACCATCAACAAAAGGATGTATGGTTACTAATCTTTCATGCATTTCTCCGGCTAAAATAACAGGATGTAAGGAATTTTTATTAGCTTCATACCAAATAAAATAGTCTTCCATCTGTTTTGAAACCATATAGGGCTGTGGAGGCATATAAGTGCTTCCCTTTATCATAACCTGTACTTTTCTATATCGCCCGGCATCTTCAGGATGGATTCCTCTCAAAATTAGATTATGTATGCTAAGAACCTCTCTTTCGTTTAAAAGCGAATTTTTTTCCATCAGGTGTTTGATATAGCCTATGGCCTCCTGATGGTTAATAGCCTCAAGATGTTCCCGCATGCTTTTTCCGGAAACTGTCAGGCCTTCATTAATTACAAGGTCTGTTTCTCTGAGAGTAAGTGTGTTTCCCTCAATTCTATTGCTCTCAAAAGTGTATTCGAGTTCAAGTGCCTGTGTAATCCTGTAACTGTCAAATTCCCGGAACCTGTCTAACTTTGTTTTGAGAGTGTCTATTTCTGTAAGGATTTTTTGAAGAGAACCTGAAACTTTTTTAGCAGTTTTTGCCTGATAGCGGATTTCTTCTTCTGCAACTTTCATTGCTTTTAAAGCAAACTCTTCATCTCCAATTTCATATAAGATTTTTTCTTTGAGCCAGGCTACCATTAATGTTTCCAGGTCGATTTCGAGAACTGCTGCTAATTTTAGTAATTGGTCTCGTGTTGGTTTTCGGGTTCCTGTTTCAAATTTGCTGATAAGTGCCTGGTCAATGCCGGTTTGTTGAGACACTTCTCTCACTTTCATATTTTTTAGTTCTCTGGCATTTCTTAGAAGTGTTTTCATCTTATGTTATATTTTGTCTTGACAAATTTAGTCATTTTTTTCGAGAAAAAAAATCGTTCCCTAACGAAACGACTTTTTTATTCTGTCTAAATCTCTTTTGGTGTCCTGTTCTTTTAGAGATTCTCTTTTGTCATAGGTTTTTTTACCTCTTGCCAATGCGATATCCAGTTTTGCCAATCCTTTTTCGTTAGTAAAAAGTCGTAAGGGAACAATTGTTAGTCCTTTTGTCTGTACACTTTTGGAAAGTGTTTTAAGTTCCCGTTTATTCAATAGCAATTTTCTTTCGCTTCGGGCTTTATGGTTAAATTGATTTCCAAATGCATATTCTTCGATATACATATTGATGGCGAAGAGTTCGTTATTGTTGAATTCGCAAAAACTTTCGGCTATATTGGCTTTGCCCAACCGGATAGATTTGATTTCAGTTCCGGTCAGTACTATTCCAGCCGTATATTTTTCGATTATTTCATAATCGAAACGAGCTCTTTTGTTTAATATATTAATTGTTTTCAACATAGGAGTGCAAATGTAGGAACATTTAGGTAAACCGCAATTAGGGTTAAGAAATTGTTAGATAATATTTTTCAGACTATGATTTTTGTCAGTCTTTACTTTTTATTTCCCATCTACTTTTGGACTATAATTTAAAACTGATAACAATGAAAAAAATAATTTTTGCTGTAATGGCGCTAACAGTATTTGGAACAGGTTTAACAAATGCCCAGGAAAATAATTCGGTAGATTTTAAAAAGTGGCAGGTTCGCGTCAGGGGTGTTGGCGTTGTTCCTGACGAAAGTGCTAAAATTGGAATTATAGGTGGTGATGCAAAGATTTCTAATACGTTTATTCCGGAACTTGATTTTACTTATTTTTTTACCAAGAACATTTCTGCCGAACTGATTTTAGGAACATCCAAACACGATGTGAGTACTGTAGGTTCTGATATTTCTGCAGTAGGAGGCCCTACTTCAGCTGATGTGAATTTAGGAAGCGTATATCTCTTGCCTCCAACATTGACGGTGCAGTACCATTTTCTTCCGGACCAGATTTTTAATCCTTACGTAGGTGCCGGTGTGAATTATACGATTTTTTATAATGAGAAAGCAGGCAATACAGTAAGGGGTATTGAATATGACAATTCTTTTGGTTATGCCTTTCAAGTAGGTTTTGACCTGATGTTAAATGACAAGTTTTTTATCAATGCTGATATTAAAAAGATATTTTTAAAAACTGATGTGACTGTAGATGCATCAAATCTTGCCACAGGGTTAAGCATTCCTGCAGATGTTGAAATCAATCCATTACTGTTAGGTTTTGGTGTAGGAATGAAATTTTAATGTCCTTTTTTAGTTTTTAGATGGGGAAGACTGCTTTTTGAGGCAGTCTTTTCTTTTTATAGATGAATAAGTTCATCCCATATCTCTTCGCCAGTGACAGTTATACGGTATAAATTTCCAAATTCTGGTTCTGGTATATCGGCATATTTTGCTGTACCCAAAAGTTTATTGATATAGTTGGGAATCGTATTGCTATGTCCAACTATAAGCAGTGTCTTTCCCGGGTTTTCGGCAATTATCTTTTTTAAGTTCATCGCTTCAGGTTTATAAAAAATAATATCCTTTTGCTTGGTTGCCGCAATGGCAGAACAGGTTTGTTGTGTTCTTTTATACATAGTCGTATAAAACAGGTCGATAGGTGTTTTCTCAAAATAAGCGGCCCAACTTTTGGCTCTTTTCATTCCTGCGTCCGAAAGTTCCGGATTGCCTGAAAAATCAGCTTTCTCTGCATGACGAATCAGATAAAGTGTAGTAGTGGCCTGGTTTTGGCCTGAAACGGTTTGCATAAGGAAGAATAATAATATGAGACAAAGATTTTTCATTGCGTTTTTGCTTTCTATAAAATTAAACTAATTTTTGAAATCCGTATTTTTGTCAGATGGAAAACAAACAAGCTAATAATCCGCTTCACGGAATCACATTGCAAAAAATGCTGGAACAACTGGTTGATTTTTATGGATTTGATACCTTAGGGGAATTGATAAAAATCAAATGTTTTAATGTTGACCCCAGTATCAAATCAAGCCTTACTTTTTTAAGAAAGACAGACTGGGCCAGAACCAAGGTAGAACAGCTTTATATTAAGACACTTCCTAAATTTCCCAAATAAAAAAGTGCGAGCAGGTTTTCCAGCTCGCACTTTTTTAGGCTTCTGCAATGCCTTTCCATTTCTTTATATATATCGAAAACAGAAGCATAAATAAAAAGATAAATACTATATTGAGGATAAACATATAAACATAATGTTCCTCTAACCATTCTATTCGCGGAAATTGCTCTCTTTTCATTCCATCTGCCCCATAGGAATAAGATTCATAATACCCTGAGGTACGTTTGAGAATATCTATGAGGACTGCATAAGCTATAGGAATGATAGCCGGCATCAACCATAAAGTCTGATTGATAGTGATTCCTGTAATTCCTTTGCTTTCTTTTGCTTTCAGGATAATGACAAAATAGAATAACAATCCTAAAAACAACAATATATAAATGATGGGGAAAGTCATGCTATATCTGATTATTACAGAAATAATTCCGCTAATAATTCCAAAAAGGCCCAGTGTTACAAAAGCAATCAACCAGTTTCTGCCTGATGTAATCTTAAAGGAGAAAACACAAAGCGATAGACCTATTGCAAGATAAATAAGACTCATTATAAACTCCAAGTTGACTACGGGGTTTTCATAGGCCCTGGAAATCTTACCATAAGATTTTGTCAATGCGTCAAATGGAACATAATATTTTGAATAAATATATTCTTGACCTCCAACAACTTTAATAGTCTTTGATAGTGTATCATGAGTAATACCTTCTGGCTCTATTGCATAATCATAGTCAACATTTACGCCTTCATAATAACTATAGTTTTGACTGTATTCTTTGCTTGTTTTTCCAACGTTAATATATTTTGTGAATTCGGGATAATCATAAATCAGTTCGAACCATTTTTCAGGAGTGATGTTTGATGACAGACCGTGTTCTTTGGAAATTTTGAAAAATTCCCTGAATAGCAATTGTATAGAGTCCTTTTTGTTTTCAATAAGCCATCGTTTGCCTTTCAATTCCATTAATGAGTCTTTTTCATCATTGAAATAAGTGAATCCCTGAATTCTTTTATTTACCAACGACTTAAGCGAGTAATTTCTTGAACCGTATTGAAATGAATCTCTTTCTACCTGGAGGTATTTACCGTCTTTGTACTCTGTAATAAAATTACTTTCACGATATGGACCTTCAACAAATAATGAAGAAAGGCTGATAATTTCAAGTCGTCTGCTCACTTCCTCTTCCGAAAAATAATTTCTTGCCTTTAGGTCCTGAGCATAGAAAAAGGAAGCAGCATAGGTGGAATTCAAAATGCAGAACAACAAAATCAGTAACCATTCTCTGTAAAGTGAAAACTTTCCTTTAGGATAAAAAGATTTAAAAGCGTTGTTTCGCGAATAGTAAACCAGCCATATGATGAACATAAGTATACTTATCAATACACTCACAAATACAATTATGGTGTTGTCAATTCCGTAATCATAAAAATTATTCGAATCCTTAAAATCAATTTCTCCTTTTGAATATCCCAGAAGGAAAAAGATAAGATGGAAAGTCAGCGTCAGTACAGAAAATAAGGCAATTTTACTGTTCCAAAGCAGCGGATGCGTAAGCAGAAGTTTTTTTTGAATATTGGCAAACATAAGGATGAGTTTTTAGGAAACGAAGAATCTTCGGGTAGATTTTGAAATATTTCTGAAGTACTGAAGCGGAATCTGTTTTTCTGTGATGATTCTTAAAAAACCGTAAGTATCCAATTTTTCAGAAAATGTTGCAATATAAGTGCCTCCATTAAATTTGAGCGAAATGAGTTCACCTGATAGGGCGTCATTAAGCTGGTTTTGTGACCATTCACTTTCAAATTCAATAATAAGAAATTGCTCTTCTGTTTTTTCTGTTTCTTGTGGAGTCGCTTTTGAATGAAGATTTTTCTGCTCTCCGTTCTTTAAGAAAATTACCTGGTCTGAAGTTTTTTCAACTTCATACAGTTGCTGTGAGCTCAAAACGATTCCAATCGGGCGGAAAGGAGATTTCGCAATCGCCCTGAAATCTTCCAATACGGTTTGCTGGGCAAGAATATCCAGATTGGCAAGCGGTTCGTCAATCAGCAATATTTTAGGCTTTCTTAAAAGCATTCTCGCCAGTTCAAAACGCATCTTATACCCGGATGATAAGTTTTTCCAACTGTGATTTCGGTATTTTCTTAAGTTGAGTCTGGCAATGATTAGTTCTACAATTAATTTGTTTTCAGCAGGTTTATAACCATAACTTGAGGCTGTAAACTGAAGATTTTCAAACATAGAACCATGCCAGGTTGCTGTCCTTTGTGGTATATAGACCAATTGTGTTCTTAAATCATAGGTATCGTTAAAATCAAAATTATAACCTAGTTTTCCGGAAGTTGCAAATAACTCACCGCAAAGTAGTCGGAGAAGTGTTGTTTTTCCGTTGCCATTTTCACCTACAAGACCTAAAATTTCGCCCTGACTGAGTTCCAGATGTATTGGACCAAGCGAAAAACTTGCATTTCCATATGTTTTTTTGAGGTTTTCTGCTGTGACAAGAATTTGTTTTTCAGGAACAGGTTTGTTTTTTAACTGTTGGTAAAGTTCCTCAAGCAGTAGTGCGAAACGTTGTTTTTTTAGCTCGATGTTATTCTCATTCTGGTCAAGCCAATCTAATAACTCGTTAGTTTTTTGGTAAAAGGAAATATCTTCCGTGTCGAGCGTAAGGTCGATTATTCTTTTGGTTAGCAGTGAATAATCTTCAAAATCCAGAAAACTCTTGATTTCCTGGAATTGTTTCTCAAATTCTGTCATGATATAAGTCTATATATCAAATATAACAGAAAAATCTTCCAAATAGTATTTTATTTGATTTTGTATGCAATCATCAAACCACCTCGATATAATATCCATTCACCACTTTTGTTGTAGTTATGTATCCAGGTGTCATACCGTTCTCCGGTTGATAATAAATATCCTTTGTAAAATGCTTCCTGATGCCCGCCACCAACAAAAAGATCCAAAGCCCATTTATCACTTAGTTTCCATTGGTAGCCAAGTGTTAATCCTAGCATATAGTTATAACCTTTCTGGTAAAAGTCGGTATCTTTATAACCGTACTTCTGAAGTTCAAATGTACCTCCGCTGACGTTCGCTCCGACATAAAACCCGTTATTTTTTTCATTAAAGTGATAACGTACTTCGGGTGTTATGATTAGTGCTTTGAATGGGGCACCGTTTACAGATTCCCAAAATGAAGCTGTTGCATCAAATTGGAACGTCATTTTTTTTCCGATGCTGGTTTCCACGCCTATATTGGGGATAAGCGCCAAAGCTGAGGCACCGTTAAATTTTACATAGGTTTGGCCGTAAGAAAAGAATGTGCTTGCAAGGAACAACAGCGATAAGTATTTTTTCATTTTTAATGAAATCAATTTTTGCAAATGTAGCAAGGATAATGTTGTGTATGCCTATTCACAATTGCTTTTTTAGGTTAAGAAATTATATTTTTATATCGAAAGAGGTTTCGAATATTTCTTTTGCAGAAAGAATTAGTATTCCTTCCTTTTCAAATAAATCGCCATTACTATCCATAGAATCGGAATAACCATACCAAGGCTCCAAACATATAAAAGGAGCATTGTTTTTTGTCCAGATTCCAAGATTTGGGAAATCGTACAGAGAAATTTCCACATATGGTTTGCCGTTTTCGAGTATTTGGATTTTTTTCGATTCCAGTTTTTTAATTATCAAGGCATCTTCTTCAAATAGAGAATAGGTGAGTGGCAGTTTATGGTCTGATAGTTTTAATACAGTGGTACGTTCAGAAAGCAAATTGTTTTCTAATGAATAGGTGATGAGAGACTCATCATCTTCAAAAAGAAGCGAGTAATTTTCAAAAGTATCAGGAAGAGCAAAGGCAGGATGACCGCCAATAGAGAAAGGCATTTTTGTATTGCCATTATTGATAATTTCATATTTAATGTTAAGATAATCCTCTTGCAGAGCGTAAATTATTTTTAATTCAAAATCAAAAGGATAGTATTTTGCTGTTTCTTCAGAAGAACGAAAGGAAAAAACGGCTTTATTTTGAAAAGTTTCCTCCACACAGAAAACATTATCTCTCGCAAATCCATGTCTTGATAATTGATACGACTTATTTTCATAGTTATATTGCCCGTCTTTTAGTGTACCTACAATAGGAAATAAAATAGGAGAGTGCTTGTCCCAAAAGTTAGGATTTCCTTCCCATATATATTCTTTAGCGTTTCTCTTTAATGAAATTAATTCAGCCCCTTTTGTATTGATGGTAGCCTTTAGCTCCTTATTTTGTAGAACAATGTTCATACGGATTTGATTTAAGATGATATATGGCAAAAATAGAATAAAAAAACACCAGCGTGCAGGCTGGTGTTTTACAATTTTTTTTGAAACGGAATTATTGAATTACAACGCTGTGCGTAATAAATTCTGTTGCGCTTTTTTTGAACTTAAACACGTAAGTACCATTTTGGCTAACAGTAAACTTGTACGGTTGAGTTTTGGTTGAAGGAGTTGTTCCGCAGTTTGTTCCGGTGTATTTTACTTCTACCTCAACAGTTTTTGTATTTCCGCTTGTAGATTCTACAAATCTGTTGAACACACCACAATTATTATCAACAACGTGGGTCACCGTTAAAGTGATTTCCTGATTCTTAGCTCCAGTTGTAGGACCGGTAACTGCTGTTGTAAATTCTTTTTGTGTGGTTTGGTTGTTGCTTTTAGAATCGTCATCGTTACTGCAAGAAGTAAGAGCCGTCGAAACGAACAAAACTAACGCCATTGTTTTTAATGCAAACTTTTTCATAGTTAAAAATTTTAAATTGTTTTTTCTTAAAGATGTAGTAAAATGAAAAGGTTGCTTTTTCACTATGAATTTTAACATCTTTTTTTGTATTATTTTTCTTGCCTATTAAAAAATCAATATTTTAGAAAAAAAGGAAATAACAACCGGCATCAATTTTTCGCAATGGTGATGTTTAAAGATTTGGGATTATTAAGAATCATTTTTTGATTGTTTTTTAAGTGCAAAAGTTGTTTTCAGAATTGTTAAAAATGGTAATTATATAAACATAAATTTTATAGTATAAAAATTAAGGTTTTTGCTACGTTTTTAACATTATTTTAATGGTTTTTTGCATAAAATTTAATACTTGTTGAAGGTGTTAGTAAATATAAAAAAGCCAAATTTGTAAACATACCAACCTAAAATAATTACTAACCTAACCAAAACAAAGCATTATGAAAAATCTAATCACATTATTGGGCATCAAAGAATTTATCATTGAAAACGAATTAACGGATAGTGTAATGCTTGTACTACATCCTAAAAATTTTGACGAGCTGGCAATGGAATATATTGTTAGCAATAATATGCAAATTGAAAGACCTTTTGAGGTTTTGGGTATATGTGTCATAGAGGACACTGACGGGGAAGTAGCTTACAACGAGATTGATATTCTGGAAATTGCTTATGACCACCATGAGGAATTTGAATATGAATATTTGAGAGCTGCTGTTTGATAATTTGCCACCAAACTATAAACTTAATTTAATATGAATCGTTTAACCTTTGCCATCTCAACAGTTGGCCTGCTGATTTCGGGTTATGCACTACCCGGAAGATTTGCTGATAATTCTTCAGAAATGGCCAGCCTATTGCTCAAAGGAGGTTTCATATTGCTTTTTATTTGCTCTTTTATTGTAAATGGATATTGCATTATTAGCTTTTTCAGAAAAAAACGAAGTTTCGGAAGAAGGAAGCATTATGGAATCCGTACCGTAAGGCAATATTATCCGCAGAGAAGTACACGTTAATAGCGAAAATTCTTTTCTGCAAAAAAGCCTAACCAAAAACTTGGTTAGGCTTTTTTTATTTTAGTAATCTCAATTATTAATTTGCCAATTCGGTCTGATTTCTAAATACCAGTTTTCCGTCAAAGCTGTCTAACAGAATAATGCTGTCTGTAGTGACTTTTCCTGAAAGTATTTCTTTCGAAAGTTCATTCAGGACTTCTTTCTGAACAACTCTTTTTACAGGTCGTGCACCAAATTGCGGGTCGTAGCCTTTTTTAGCAAGGTAATCAACCGCTTCCGGTGTGGCATCTAAAGTAATGTTTTGTAATGCCAGCATCTTAGTGATGGATTTTAGTTGTAGTCCCACAATTTCCTTAATGTTGTTTTCATTAAGAGGTGTAAACATCACGATGTCATCAATCCTGTTTATAAATTCAGGACGTACGGTTTGTTTCAATAAAGCAAGTACTTCTACTTTGGCAGCTTCAATCGCGCTTTCAACATTCCCTTTCAGGTTCTCGAATTTCTCCTGTATGATAGAGCTTCCCATATTGGAAGTCATGATAATAATCGTGTTCTTGAAATCGGCTAAACGGCCTTTATTATCAGTCAGACGGCCTTCATCTAATACTTGCAACAAAATATTGAACGTATCAGGGTGTGCCTTCTCAATTTCATCAAGCAATACAACAGAATATGGTTTTCTTCTAACAGCTTCTGTCAATTGTCCGCCTTCATCATAACCTATATATCCCGGAGGCGCACCAACCAAACGGCTAACGCTATGCCTTTCCTGATATTCGCTCATGTCGATTCTTGTCATGGCATTTTCATCATCAAACAAGTAAGAGGCCAATGCTTTTGCCAATTCTGTTTTTCCTACACCTGTTGTTCCCAGAAACAGGAAGGAACCGATAGGCTTTTTAACGTCTTGTAATCCGGCACGGCTTCTTCTTACCGCATCACTCACGGCTTCAATAGCTTCTTCCTGACCTACCACTCTTTTATGCAGTTCTTCTTCAAGATGAAGCAGTTTTTCTCTTTCGCCCTGCAGCATTTTCATTACCGGAATTCCGGTCCATTTGGCAACAACTTCGGCAATATCTTCACGGGTTACTTCTTCTTTGATTAAAGAATGCCCTTCGTTTTCCTGCAATTGCTTTTGGAAAGCATCCAATCGTTCCTGAGCTTCTTTGATTTTTCCGTAACGCAATTCGGCTACTTTTCCGTAATCGCCTTCACGTTCTGCTCTTTCTGCTTCCAGTTTGAAGTTCTCAATTTCTGTTTTGGTAGCCTGAACGTTGTCTACAATATCTTTTTCGCTTTTCCATTTGGCGAAAATCTCATTGCGCTCTTCTTTCAGGTTTGCCAATTCGAGACCCAGACTTTTCAGCTTGTTTTCGTCGTTTTCACGTTTAATCGCTTCCATTTCGATTTCAAGCTGCATGATTTTCCTATCCAGAACGTCCAGTTCTTCAGGTTTTGAATTAATTTCCATTCGGAGTTTGGAAGCTGCTTCATCCATTAAGTCGATAGCCTTGTCCGGAAGGAAACGATTGGTGATATATCGTTGAGATAATTCAACAGCCGCAATAATAGCTTCGTCTTTGATGCGAACCTGATGGTGTGTTTCATATTTTTCTTTGATACCACGCAAGATGGAGATAGCACTTTCCGTATCCGGTTCATCAACCATCACTTTTTGGAAACGTCTCTCAAGTGCCTTATCTTTTTCAAAATATTTTTGATATTCGTCTAAGGTTGTCGCACCAATAGCTCTTAGTTCACCACGGGCGAGGGCAGGTTTTAATATGTTAGCTGCATCCATTGCGCCTTCACCGCCTCCTGCACCTACCAGGGTATGGATTTCATCAATAAAAAGGACAATATCACCTTCTGCAGAGGTTACTTCCTTTACAACCGATTTTAATCGTTCTTCAAATTCCCCTTTGTATTTGGCACCGGCAATCAAGGCTCCCATGTCCAAAGAGTACACAATCTTGTCTTTTAGGTTTTCAGGCACGTCACCATCAACGATTCTGTGGGCAAGTCCTTCGGCAATGGCCGTTTTACCAACACCGGGTTCCCCTACAAGCATTGGGTTGTTTTTTGTTCTTCTTGTCAAAATCTGTAAAACCCTGCGGATTTCTTCATCTCTGCCAATAACCGGGTCGAGTTTTCCGCTGCTGGCAAGTTCGTTTAGGTTTTTAGCGTATTTATTTAACGAGTTGTAAGTTTCTTCAGCAGAAGCAGAAGTAACCCTATCGCCTTTACGAAGTTCGTCAATAGCCGCTTTTAGTCCTTTTTCAGTAACTCCCTGGTCTTTTATAATTTGGGCAATTTTACTTTTTGAATTGAAAATAGCCAATAGAAGATGTTCGATAGATACAAATTCATCGTTCATCTTTTTGGCAATGTTTGCCGCATTGTTTAATGTGCTTGACGCTTCTCTCGACAGCATAATATCACCTCCCGAAACTTTTGGGAAAGATTGTAATGTGCTATCCAGAATCTGCTGCAAAAGTCCCAGATTTACGTTGAGTTTTTTAAGCAGGAACGGAGTAACGTTTTCGTCTACCTCAAAGATTCCTTTTACGATATGTTCGTTTTCAATCTGTTGATGTCCAAAGTTTTGAGCAATTTGCTGAGCCCTTTGGATGGCTTCCTGAGATTTTATGGTAAAATTATTAAAGTTCATAGATTAAATTTTTAAATTTGATAAAGTCATTTCAATTTATATTCCAATAGGGTAAATCTGACAAAATGGCTTAAAAAGAAGTGTTTTTATTAATTTAACAAGACAAAAAGTCTTAAATCCTGACGATATGAGTTTTTTTGATAAAATTTTTGGCAATACAGATAAATCAGATAATAAAGATACGAATCAAAACGGCTTTAATTGGAATGATTTAACAGAATTAAAACAATTGGATTCTATTATAGAAGAGTCGGAAGAAAAACCGGTAGTAATCTTTAAGCACAGCACACGCTGCAGCATTAGCAGGATGGCGCTAAAGAATTTTGAAAGAGAATATAAAGCAGATGATAACGAGGCCTCGCTATATTTTTTAGACCTTTTGAATTACCGTGATATTTCAAATGAAATTGCACAGCGCTTTCATGTTATCCATCAATCTCCTCAATTATTGCTGATTAAGAATGGAAAATCAGTTTATGATGTTTCACATAGTGCAATTGATGCGGAGGCTTTGGAAGGGAAATTGTGAAAGAGGTGCTAAGGTTCTGAGGCACTAAGGTTTTGTGTTCTTATGAGTAAAAGAGAAAGTTATTGAAAGTTATTGAATTAGCTGAAAGAGGTTATAAGGCACTAAGGAGCTAAGTTTTGTGCTTTCATGAGCAATTGTTATCTGATTTTACAACGGAAACCCAGATATTCTATAGCATAACCTCTATTCTTAACGTCTTAAAGCCTTAGCCCCTTAGAACCTTAGTACCTTAGTGCCTTAGTCCCTCAAAAAACTCTCCATCTTCAAAACAATCTCCTCTAAACACAAATTATTAATACTGCCTTCATGTGTATGCGTTGTTTTTGATGAAGGCTCATATTCGCCGTTTTCAATTTGTGTGGCAATTATTTTATAAGCATCTCTGAAAGGGACCCCCTGCTGAACCAGTTCATTCAAATTATCAACGGTAAACAGGTAATCGTATTTTTTATCTTCAAGGATGGTTGTATTCACCTGAATGTCTTTTAAAGAAAAGCAGGCAATCTCCAGACATGACTTTAAATTCTGAATAGCAGGAAAAAGTCCTTCTTTTAGTAATTGGAAATCTCTGTGATAGCCACTTGGCAGATTGTTGGTCAGCAAAGTGATTTCATAAGGCAGGGCCTGAATCTTATTGCACTTTGCCCTAATTAATTCAAAAACATCCGGATTTTTCTTGTGGGGCATAATGCTGGAACCTGTAGTCAGGTGATTTGGAAGGCTTATAAAATTAAAATTCTGGCTCATATACAAGCAGACATCCATAGCCAGCTTGGATAAAGTGGCTGCCAGTCCTGAAAATGCGAATGAAACTGTTTTCTCAGCTTTTCCACGGCTCATTTGTGCGGCTACCGAATTGTATTTCAATATCAAAAACCCTAATTCCTGAGTGGTAAATGTTCTGTCAATAGGAAAAGAACTTCCATATCCGGCAGCAGAACCCAGCGGATTTTGGTCTACAATTTTTTGTGCCGCATTGAGCATAACCATATCGTCAATGAGTAATTCTGCATAGGCAGAAAACCACATCCCAAAAGAAGAAGGCATAGCAATTTGCAAATGCGTGTAGCCCGGAAGAATAATATCTTCGTGTTTTTTGCTCAATAAAATCAGCAGGTCGAAAAGTTCCTTAACGAGTTTTTTGACAGATGTGATTTCTTCTTTCAGATAAAGATGTATGTCTACCAGAACCTGGTCGTTTCTGGAACGGGCCGTATGGATTTTTTTTCCGGCTTCGCCTAATTTTTCAGTCAACAGATATTCTATTTTAGAATGCACATCTTCAAAAGCCGCTTCAATTGTAAAGTTGCCTTGTTTTATTTGTGCCAGAATATCTTCTAAAGCCAATACCAAATCGGTTGTTTCCTTTTCGGTCAGGATGTTTATTTTGCCCAACATTTTGGCATGTGCGATAGAGCCTAATACATCGTATTTTGCCAGAACCAAATCCAGTTCCCTGTCATTTCCAACCGTAAAGAGGTCTATTTTCTGGTCGGTAGGTATTCCTTTTTCCCAAAGTTTCATAGTGTGTGTTATTTAGGTTATTGTGTTGTTTAGATTAAAAAAATCGGATAAAATTTTGGTATATAAGTGAATACCTTCCCTTATTTCTTCCAGAAAAATAAATTCATTGGCGGTATGTGAACGCAGCGAGTTGCCAGGTCCCAGTTTCATCGATTGGCAATTCAAAACCGATTGGTCTGATAGTGTAGGCGAACCATATGTTTGTCTTCCCAAAGAAATTCCTGCTTGTACCAAAGGATGGTTTTTGTCGATTGAAGACGCATTCAAATGCATTGACCTTGGATTTACGTTTCCTTTGACATGCTGTTGTACAACTTTGAGGATTTCTTCATTCGTATAGCAATCGTTTACGCGAATATCTACAACCAGACTGCATTCAGACGGTACTACATTGTGCTGTTTTCCGGCATTTATCTGCGTAACGGTCATTTTTACAGGGCCTAATATTTCAGATATCTTTTCAAATTCATACGTCCTGAACCATTCAATAGCGGCAAGTGCATTGTAAATTGGATTGTCTGTATTTTGGTGAGCCGCATGACTTGCTGTTCCGGGAATGATGATGTCCAGGACAAGAAGTCCTTTTTCAGCAATGGCCAACTGCATCTGTGTTGGTTCGCCTACTATGGCACATTCTATTTCAGGCAGATGTTTCAATAAACCATTCAGTCCGTTTGGGCCGCTACTTTCTTCTTCGGCAGTACCCGCAAATAAAATATTGTAAGGAAGGTTTTCATAAGCATAAAAATAGGTGAACGTAGCCAACAAAGAAACCAGGCAACCTCCGGCATCATTGCTTCCAAGTCCAAATAATTTTCCGTCTTTTTCAATAGCTTCAAACGGATTTAAAGTATAGCCTTCGTTTGGTTTTACCGTATCATGGTGAGAATTCAGCAGCAGTATTGGTTTTGTTGCATCATAATGCAAATTTACAGCCCAGACATTGTTGTTTTCTCTCTGAAACGGAATGGAATTGTTTTGAAACCAGTTTTCCAGTAAAAGTGCTGTTTGGGCTTCTTCTGATGAAAAAGACGGTGTTTCAATAAGCTGTTTTAATAAACTGATGGCTTCGTTGGTTACTATTTCGATGCTTTTATGCGTCATGATTTTTCTCTTTATAATTTTATTTGGGTAGCTGCAGCCTTGTTTTTCAGCGTTTTTTGGTTTCCAATTACAATTGTGTGAACGCCATTGTTCAATGATTTGAAGCAGTTTTCGAGTTTGGGCAACATTCCCGAATGGATGGTCTGCTCGTTTTTTAATGTTTGGTATTTCTCAAAATCAAGAACTTCAATAACCGAATCATCATCTTCCGAATTAAGTAAAACACCTTTTTTCTCAAAACAATAGATGAGTTCTACCTCATATTCTTCAGATAAGGAAATTGCAATTTCTGCAGCAATCGTATCGGCGTTCGTATTCAATAACTGACCTTTTCCATCATGTGTAATGGCTGAAAAAACAGGTATGCAGTTTTGCGCTAACAAGGCCGAAATCAGCTTATTGTTTATCTGGATTATATCACCAACAAACCCAAAATCGATTTCCGTGTTTTTCCTTTTCTCTGACTGGATGAGGTTACCGTCTGCACCCGAAAATCCGATGCTGTTTGTACCAAATTGTTGCAATTGAGCTACAATCTGTTTATTTAATAAACCGGAATAGGTCATAACGGCAACATCGAGCATGGCTTCATCTGTAATTCTTCTGCCGTTTGAAAAGCAAGGTTTTAATCCCAGTTTTTCAGCTATTTCGCTGGCTTTTTTACCACCGCCATGCACCAGAATTTTATGTCCTTTCAGTTCCGAAAAGTCGGTAAGGAATTCTGATAAGAGTTGCTCATTGTCGATGATGTTGCCGCCTATTTTTATGATGCTAAGACCTGATTTAGTTTTCATTTTCCAGAATTTTTGTCAATATTGCCTGTGCTGCATAAGTCCTGTTATTGGCTTGCGGGATAACGATAGAATTATCGCTGTCTAAAACCTCATCAGAAACAATCATATTTCTTCTAACCGGAAGGCAATGCAAGAACTTTGCATTAGCTGTAAGTTCCATTTTTTCCTGTGTGACGGTCCAATTCATGTCTTTAGAAAGGATTTTTCCGTAATCATTGTAGGCACTCCAATTTTTAGCATAGATAAAATCGGCATTTTTGAAAGCCTCATCCTGATTGTTTGTGATTGTTGCTCCTTTTGTGATTTCAGGATTCAGTTCATATCCTTCCGGATGGGCGATTACAAGCTCATAACCGGAAAGTTTCATAATCTTGACAAAAGAATTGGGTACGGCATGAGGCAAAGCCTTAGGATGCGGCGCCCAGGTCAGAACTACTTTTGGTTTTCTTTTAGTCTTGTATTCCTGTATAGTCAGTGCATCCGCAACGGCCTGGAGCGGATGTTCGGTTGCGCCTTCCAGGCTGATTACCGGAACAGAAGCATATTTTGTAAAAGCATTGATGACCTGTTCTGCTTCGTCCTTTTCCTTATCGGTTAGGGTAGGGAAGCTTCTAACGCCAACAATGTCATAGTATTGAGAAATAACCTGTGCGGCTTCTTTGATGTGTTCCGCCTTATCGCCGTCCATAATCGTACCGTCCTCAAATTCGAGCGACCAGCCTTCTGTATTGAGATTCATTACAATACAGTCCATCCCAAGATTCAACGCGGCTTTTTGGGTACTCAATCTTGTTCTGAGGCTTGGGTTGAAAAACAGTAGTCCCAGCGTTTTGTGTTTACCCAAACCGGAATTTCCAAAAGGGTCAGACTTGATTTTTTTGGCGGTTAAAATCAGTTCGTCCAAATCATTTATATCGTCTACAGTAGTGAACTTTTTCATTTTTTTTAATTTAAGGATTGTAATGCATTTTTTAGTCCGGCAACAAATTTGTCGATTTCCGTTTCAGTGATAAGTAGTGGCGGAAGTATTCTTAGCAGGTTCTTTTGGGAAGCATTCCCCGTAAAGATAAATTGCTCATAGACTAATTTTTTGCGCAGTTCTGCCACATCAAAATCAAACTCCAAACCTAGCATCAGGCCTTTTCCCTTAATCTTTTTTACCTGAGGTATTTGTGAAACGGCCTGGATAAAATAATCGGATTGTTTTTTTACATTTTCCAAAACTGCTTCCTCTTCGATTATTTCTAAAACTGCCAGGGCTGAAGCACAGGCAAGATGATTGCCGCCAAAAGTGGTTCCGAGCAAGCCAAACGAGGCTTTGAATTTTGGACTGATGAGCAATCCGCCAATAGGAAATCCGTTGCCCATGCCTTTTGCCATCGTAATAATATCCGGCTTGATGCCGTGATGCTGGTGTGCAAAGAATTGTCCGGAACGCCCGTAGCCGCTTTGGATTTCGTCGACAATCAGGATAATGTCATTGGCATTGCAGAGCTCTTCCAATTCCTGAAAAAACTTGGGAGTTCCTTCATCCAATCCACCAACACCCTGGATTCCTTCGATGATGATTGCCGAGATTTCATTTTCTGAAACTGCTTTTTTGACCAGTTCAATATCGTTGAGCGGTAGGAAAAGAACCGGATGATTGGCATTAATTGGTGCTACAATAGATGGATTATCAGTTACGGCAACTGCGGCAGAAGTTCGTCCGTGAAAGCTTTTGTGAAAAGCAATCACTTTTGATTTTTTGTTATGAAAAGAAGCCAGTTTCAAGGCATTTTCATTGGCTTCTGCACCCGAATTGCATAAAAACACACTGTAATCAGGATAAGCAGACATTTCGCCTAATTTTTTTGCGAAGGCTTCCTGCAATGGGTTTTGGATGGAATTGGAATAAAACCCGATTTTTTCAATCTGTGACTGGATGGCTTTCACATAGTTGGGATGGGAATGTCCTACTGAAATTACACCATGACCGCCATAGAAGTCAAGATACTCCTGGTTTTTATCGTCCCAAACTTTGGCTCCCAAGGCTTTGGTGGGTGTGATGTTATATATTGGATATACGTTAAATAAGCTCATTTTATTTTTCTTTTTAGGGTTTAAAAACCGCTGGGTTTTAATTTTAATCCAGTCGTTTCTTCCAGGCCAAACATCAGGTTCATGTTCTGTACAGCCTGGCCTGATGCTCCTTTCAGCAAGTTGTCGATAATAGAAGTGACCAAAAGATAATCTCCTTTTTTCTCCAGGCTAAGAATGCATTTGTTGGTCTGAACCGCCATTTTCAGGCTGATGTCTTCTGCCGTAACCCATACAAAAGGATGTTCTTTGTAATATGTCTGGTACAAATCAATCAGTTCTTCTTTGCTTTTGCTTGTTTTGGTGTAGAGCGTTGCAAAAATGCCTCGGGTAAATTCGCCGCGATTTGGGATGAATAGTATTTCATTTTCAAAATCTTCCTGCAAACTATTCAGACTTTGTTTTATCTCTGCCAGGTGCTGGTGTTCAAAAGCTTTGTAATGGGAAATATTTGAATTTCTCCAACTATGGTGCGTAGTTTCTGAAAGCTGTACTCCGGCTCCGGTACTTCCCGTTATGGCGTTAACATGAACATCATTTTCCAGTAAATTCTCTGAAGCCAAAGGCAAAAGTGCCAGTTGAATGGCGGTTGCAAAACATCCCGGATTGGCAATGTATTTTGCAGCAGCTATTTTATTTTTATTTAGTTCCGGAAGGCCATAAACAAAAGAATCAGAATTGAAATCCGCATCATTATCAAGACGGAAATCATTACTCAGGTCGATGATTCTGGTATGTAAAGCAAATTTGTTATTTTCCAAAAAGGCTTTTGATTTGCCATGTCCGAGGCATAGAAATACGACATTTACATCAGGATTTATTTTGTCTGTAAATACCAAACCGGTTTCGCCTATCAAATCGGGATGTGCTGCCGTTAAAGGCTTTCTGGCCTGTGAGGTGCTGAAAACAAAATCAATTTCTACTTTGGGATGGTTTACCAGAATTCGAAGCAATTCGCCTGAAGTATAACCGGCACCTCCAATAATTCCTGCTTTAATCATAATCGATGGAATTTACTTGTGAATAAATAGACTGGGCATTACCAAGAATCTTGATAAAACCTTTGGCATCATCGGCCGTCCAGGCATTGTTTATTTCCCCATATTGGCCAAATTTGCTGTTCATCAGGTCGTGTTCGGATTCGATTCCGTCCAATGAAAAATAATATGGCTTTAGGGTTACGGTCACGGTTCCCGTTACATTTTTTTGGGTGTCTTCTAAAAAGGTTTCGATGTTTCTCATCACAGGATCTAAAAACTGCCCTTCATGAAAAAGCATACCATACCAATTGCCCAACTGTTCTTTCCAATATTGCTGCCATTTTCCAAGCGTATGCTTCTCCAACAGATGATGCGCTTTGAGAATAATCAGGGGTGCCGCTGCTTCAAAACCGACTCTTCCTTTGATTCCAATAATCGTATCGCCAACATGAGTGTCTCTCCCGATAGCGTAGGCACTGGCTAATTTTTCCAATTGGGTAATAATAGCCGTTGGTTTGTCAAATACATCGTTAAGACCAATGATTTCTCCCTTTTTGAAATGAAGCGTGATTTTTTCCGGTTCTGTTTTCTGAAGCTGAGACGGATAGGCACTCTCTGGCAATGACAAGTTCGATGTCAATGTTTCTTTACCGCCAACACTGGTTCCCCAAATGCCTTTATTGATTGAATATTGTGCCTTCTCCCAGGAATACTCTACTCCGTTTTTTTGAAGATAGTCTACTTCTTCCTGACGTGATAATTTCAAATCCCTGATTGGCGTAATGATTTCCAGTTCGGGTGCAATTGTCTGGAAAATCAGGTCAAAACGAATCTGGTCGTTTCCGGCACCGGTACTGCCATGGGCAATAGCCGAAGCACCTATTTTTTTGGCGTATTTTACGGTTTCTATAGCCTGGAAAACTCTTTCCGCACTTACAGACAGGGGATAGGTATTGTTTTTCAGTACATTTCCAAAAACTAAAAACCTGATGGCTTTTTTATAATAATGGTCAATGATGTCCAGATTGATATGCTGTGCACTTCCCAATTCATAAGCTCTTTTTTCGATGGCATCTAATTCTTCATTATCAAAACCTCCTGTGTTTATCAATATGGTATGGACCTCCAGTTGCTTTTCATTTTTCAGATATTTCAGGCAGAATGAGGTATCCAAACCGCCGCTATAAGCTAAAACTACTTTTTTCATATGATTATTTTTTTAGAAATGTCTGCTTGATTTGTTTCAATCTTGTCAGCACTTTTTTATTGAATTTCACCTCTTCCGTTTTTTTGTTTTCCGGGTCATAAAGCATTCCTGTACAGAGGCACATTTTGAATTCTTTTCGTTCCAGAATGTCATAATTGGTGCAGCCTTTGCATCCGGCCCAAAAGGTAGGGTCGGTTGTCAGTTCAGAAAAAGGAACGGGTTTGTATCCTAAGTCGGAATTGATTTTCATTACTGCCAGGCCTGTCGTAATCCCGAAAATTTTTGCTCCCGGATATTTTTCCTGGGAGTATTCAAAGACTTTCTTCTTGATTTTTTTGGCAAGTCCGAGGTGACGAAAATCAGGATGCACGATGAGTCCGGAATTGGCTACAAACTGGCCATGTTCCCAGCTTTCAATGTAACAGAAACCTGCAAATTTTCCATTTTCCAAAGCGATTATGGCATCGTTGTTTTCCATTTTTTTCTGGATGTACTCGGGCGACCTTTTGGCAATTCCAGTGCCTCTTAAAAGTGCCGACGCTTCCATGGTATCGCAAATTTCCTGTGCGAACTTATAGTGCTCTTTCTGAGCAATACAGATGGTTACATTCATTTTTAAATGTAAGATTGGGTTAAAAAAATAAGGTGATATTAATTTTGCGGAAGGAGGAAACAGGACGGACCTATTTCATAGAAATATAGCAGACCTAAGGCCGGAAACTGGCCGAAGCTGAAAGAAATAAAGATGTTGTAGTCAAGTCAGGATAGTAATATCCCTGTAAAATGATTGGAAATTTCAAAACTGAAAAATAAAAAATGAATAAAGGTTTTAGGACTCGTTAAACTTTGGCGGTACAGATTATGACCGCACAACCCGCGAAGTTAGTGCAGGAAGTGTCCGTAGGATAGAAGTTGTATGTAACTTGTAATTATTCATCGGTGCAAATGTACACAAAAAATATAATAATTTCAGGTGTTGACGGTTTTTAACAAAATGTTGTATAAATGTCACAAAAAAATCCGAAGTCTTTTGGACTCCGGATTTCTGTTTTTGGATTGGAAAGGTTTTTTAGTTTTTGATAATCTTTTTGGTAAATTCCTGATTGTCTGTTGTTACGTTGATAATGTAAGTTCCGGATGGAAGTCTTGAAATATCAACTGCGGTTTCCAAACGGCCGTCACTTTCGATGCTTTTCGATTCGATTACCTTACCTGTAATATCATATATTGCATACTGAACATCGCCGGCAGAAGCTTTGTCAACAGTAATTGTAAACTGCCCGCTGTTTGGATTTGGATAGATTTTCACGTCCAATTCTGATTTTCCAATCGGGCTTGCAGCGGCCCTACCGGAGCTACAGCTAATAGCAGTTCTGCTAATTGTTCCATTAGAGTTGTTGACAGAACCATTGGCATTTTTAGCCTTGATATAGTAAGAATAGCTGGTTCCGGGAGTAATCAGATAGGTATTCAGGAATGAATTTCCTGTTACGTCTGGAGCATACAGGTTTCCGTTTCTGTAAATGTCATAAGAAGTAGCATTGCTGGAAGTTGTCCAGGTAACATTGATGGCACTTTGCGTTCCGCTGCAGGTTGCTGTTGCTGATATGGTGAAACTTCCCGGTGTAGCATTACAAACCAAAGTTGAAGCAGAAAGCGTTCCGTTAGAATTTGTTCTTGTTCCGGAACTGTTTTTAGCAATAACATAGTAGGTGTAAGTTGTACCACCAGTTACAAGTGTGTTGATGTATTGTGTTCCTGTAATATTGCTGGCATATAATGCGCCGTTTCTGTAAATGTCATATCCGGTAGCATTGCTTGAAGCTGTCCAGTTCAAACGGTTTTGTGTAGAGGTTCCACTACATTCCGGCGTAAGTGTCAGCGAAAAAGTTCCGGGAGCGGCTACCGCACTACACGTAAGATTTAAATTGGATTTGAACGCATTAAAATAGGCTAGGGCAAAGCTGTCTCTCCAGGTATTGCTGTTTAATTTTGCCGCATCTGACGTAGTATCAACAAAACCAATTTCATTCAAACAGGCTGTTGCTGAAGAATATCTCAGAACTCCTAAATGGTAGGCTAAAAAGCTGTTGTCTTCTACACAACGTCTGTTGGTCCAGGAACCGTGAGTGACCATATCAGCTTGAATTTTTTGTGCAAAAGCAATATCAGGAGCTGTATTGGTGTCATCAGCAGTACAGTAAAAAGTCTCTGTTCCGGTTCCTCCACCTGCATTACAGTGAATACTTAAAAGACGGTCGGCATTCCAGTTATTGGACATTGTAGCTCTCTGGTTGACAGAAATCCATCCGTTTACGTTGGTTGTTCTGGTAAGATGCACAGTCCATGTACAACTGTTATCAATCAGAGCTTTTGTTTTTTGGGCAACAGCAAGAGCTGTTTCTATTTCTGTGGCTGTCCTTCCGTCCGGATTGTCACTTGTGCTGGTTCCATAGCCATGTCCAGGGTCAAGTACAACTATCTGTGCGTTTATTCCTAAAGAGCATAGCAATAAACCAAATATAAGGGCTGTCTTTTTCATCTTAATTCATTTTTAGAGTTGCGATAAAGAGTCTTCCGGTTTTGTCATCAGAGAAAATGACTTTGTCCTTGTGGATGGTCGGAAACATTTCAAAAATCACTTCAGTATTCGTAATCTTTTTGGTTTTGCCTTTTTCGACATCAAAAAGATAGAGTTCTGAATTGCTAACGGTATGCCCGTTTTCGCTCTCGTCTAAAAACCCGATAAGATAGGAGTCATCATCAGACCAGGCGGTGGCGATTCCTGTTCCGATTTTTCTGCCTTTGGTTTTTCCGTCAATATCATAAATATAGATATCGGCTCCGTTATGTACGGCAACTTTTTTGCCATCGTTAGAAAGCATGGCATTGTAAAATTGGCCTTCATCATTGGTTACAACCCATTGTTTTGAAGTAGCTAAATCTTTGGCTTCAATTTTTAAGTTCGCCAGATTGGTATACACCACAACCTGATTGTCTCCCTTTTTTGAAGCACCTCTGTAAGACGGTAGATAGTTTGGGTCAATATTTTCTACCTTTTTAGAATAATTATCCCGGATATTATAGTTAATAACCTTAGCATTTGAGAAATATTCCTTATCGGATTTTTCTTTAAAGTAAAAAGAATCGCCCGATTTGTCCCAGACATAAGCATAACCGCTGCCTTGTTTGTCAGAAATTGGCTTTACTGTATTGGTTTTCAATTCCAGAAGATAGACACCTTTAAGGTGTTCTCCGGTTAAGAGTACATATTCTCCGGTAGGAGAAAAGAGAGGATTGGTGTAAAAACCGTCTACCTCAATGCGTTCAAAATCCTCGATTTTTTGCGCATACACCGATAAGCTCATAAGGAATGAGCATAACATAGTAGTTTTATTCATAATTGATAAATTTAGGTTGTGATAAATTTAACCTATAAAATCTTATAAATAAATACTAATTATGTTAATTTATTGTAATTTAATTTATTATACGATGTGAAACCTAGTGTTTACGGTTGTTTTTTAAGAATTATCTTCTGATACTGTTTCGGGAAATAATATTTTTCAGTTTTACCTTTAAATCTTCTCCCGTATCATAAATCATCTGTTCATTAGACGGGAAAGGAACTGCTTTTTGGTTGAAGTAAGTATAATACGATTCGTCTGCAGCCCTTCTGTCACCACGGTAAGTAGAGTAGATGTTCTCAAAAATAAATTCACTGGTTAGTGGGAAAGTCTGCAATAATTGGCCGGATTTGTAGTCGATGTAATCTACTTTGGCTGTTACCTGTGCGGCTTTGAATTGCGTAAATTCATAGATGTCAACCTTAATTGTTTTAAATTTGTCAACTTTAATCACATTACCCAAACTGTCTTTGACTACATTACCACGTGAATCTGTCAGGTTTTTTACACCGTCCTTAATCTGTTTTTCTTTAATGAATTGTTTTTCTTTTACCTGTTCCGGAGAGATATTGATTTGGCGAAAGTTTACTACAATCTCAAAATCATAATTCACGCCTTTTTGCTTGCTACTGTGATATACCGTCCATTTGTCATTCAATCCGTTGGTACTGAAATCCAAAAGGTCGTTTTGCAGACGAATTGGGATAACCATATTGGTTTCGTTTCTCATATAGACATTTACGAAATCAGTGCCTTTCAATTGGGCTTCATCCATAAGCTTACGGACATCTTTAAAACCCGGATTGATTTGGTCAAGATAAAGAAGGTCGTCATAGGCACGGCGGCTTGTCATTTTGTCTTTAGTCAACAATAAGGCTTTGGCATTGTCATAAAGATATTTTGAAAGCGCATTTTTGCTGTTTACAATCTGGTCAGTATAATCGTCAAACGGAAAGATGGCATTTCTGTTTTCTTTCATCAGACGCAAAGGCAAAAGCGGCCGTATTTTTTCCTGGCGGTTGTTTAACTGAACATAGGTCGTATAGATGCGTTCCAGATTTCTTGGATTGGCGTCTTTTGCCAGGAATTGGATGTCGCGCAAGTCCCGTTCTTTTGCTTTGGCAAAGGCCTCTTCGAGTAAGTAGATATAGTCCTGTTTTCCTTTTTTGTCTTTGTTGGAGCGGAGACTGTTTACGGCATTGTCAATAGCTCCGTCATAATCACCACTGGTTAACATATTGGTAGTTTGTTTTACGCCGCAGGACGCTAAAGCAAATACTAAAAACAGGAGAGTAATCTTCTTCATAAATGTTAAAAATTTTAAGCAAATATATATCTTTTTTCAAAGTGTTTTCTGCTTTGGGTACCAAAACAAAAAAGCCCCGGAATACCGGAGCTTTTGTAAAATATAGAGTGTCTGTTATTTTCTGAAAAAAGGAGGTAGCAATTTGCTGGAAACCTCACCAAATCCAATTCTGACATTGTCTTTTTTGCAATAGCCTTTCATAATGACCGTATCGCCATCATTAATGAACTTACGTTCTGTACCGTCGCTCATAGTAAGCGGATTTTTTCCGCCCCAGGTCAATTCCAACATTGAACCGAAACTGTCAGGCGTAGGACCGGAAATAGTTCCGGAGCCCATCATATCGCCTGAATTGACACGGCAGCCGTTAGAAGTGTGGTGCGCCAATTGCTGGCTCATACTCCAGTACATGTACTTAAAGTTTGATTTTGAGATAACTGTTGGTTGTGCATTTTCCGGCTGTAGGGAAACTTCCAGATTAATGTCAAAAGTTTTCTTGCCTTTTTCCTGTAAGTAAGGCAGCGGCATAGGGTCTTGATTTGGACCTTTTGTACGGAAAGGCTCCAAAGCATCCATAGTTACAATCCAGGGTGAAATAGAAGAGGCGAAGTTTTTTGCAAGGAATGGTCCTAATGGGACATATTCCCACTTTTGGATATCCCTGGCGCTCCAGTCGTTCAAAAGAACCATCCCGAAAATATAATCTTCCGCTTCATGTACGGGGATATTTTCTCCCATGATATTGGCATCGGTCGTAATGAAGGCAGTTTCCAATTCAAAATCAACCAATCTTGACGGTCCAAATACAGGAGTCGTTTCACCATTAGGCAAAGTCTGTCCCATTGGTCTGTGAACAGGAATTCCGGAAGGGACAATGGTTGAGCTTCTTCCGTGATAGCCTACAGGAATATGAAGCCAGTTAGGAAGCAGGGCATTTTCAGGGTCGCGGAACATTTTTCCAACGTTGGTAGCATGTTCTCTGCTGGAATAGAAATCAGTATAATCGCCAATCAATACCGGCAGTTGCATTTCAACATCTTCTATCTTAAAGATAACCGTTTCCCTGTGTTTTTCATTATCTCTTAGTTCGGAATTGGTAGCGTCAAAAATATCGGCAATCCTGTTTCTTACCAATCGCCATGTTTTTTTTCCGTCAGAGATAAAATCGTTTAGGGTGTCCTGCATGAACATATCGTCAGTCAGGTCAATTCCTTCAAAATAGTTCAATTGCTGTAGGGCACCAAGGTCAATGGCATAGTCACCAATCCTTGTTCCGATTGTGACTACATCATCTTTAGTAAGGAAAACTCCAAAAGGTATATTCTGTATAGGAAAATCGCTGTCTTGTGGCACTTCCAGCCATGATTTCCTATTTGGGTCGTTTGCTGTTATAGGCATTATTATTGTTAGTTTATTTGTTTATAAATCAAGTATCAAATATATCGTTATATGGCATTTTAACAAACGCTTTTTGTATTTTTGTCCTCAAATTAACAAAAAATTATCAAATGCTACGCGACGAACAAATTTTTGACTTAATATTAGAAGAACAAGACAGACAAATCCACGGATTGGAACTGATTGCTTCCGAGAACTTTGTGAGTGACCAAGTGCTTGAAGCGGCAGGTTCAATACTAACTAATAAATATGCTGAAGGCTATCCAGGTAAAAGATACTATGGTGGCTGTGAAGTAGTAGACGTAATCGAACAGATTGCGATTGACAGGGCAAAAGCTTTGTTTGGTGCTGAATATGCCAATGTACAGCCGCATTCCGGGTCACAGGCTAATGCATCGGTTTACCATGCCTGCTTAAAGCCTGGAGATAAGATTCTGGGTTTTGACCTTTCTCATGGTGGCCACCTGACGCACGGTTCTCCGGTAAACTTTTCAGGTAAATTATACCACCCTGTATTTTATGGCGTTGACCAGGAAACAGGATTGCTGAACTATGATAAAATTCAGGAAGTTGCTACTAAAGAACAACCAAAATTGATTATCGCAGGTGCTTCGGCCTATTCCCGTGATATGGATTTTGCCCGTTTTAGAGAAATTGCTGATAGCGTTGGTGCTATTTTGATGGCCGATATTTCGCATCCGGCCGGATTGATTGCCAAAGGATTGATGAATGACCCGATTCCGCATTGCCATATCGTAACCACAACTACCCACAAAACATTAAGAGGACCACGTGGTGGTATGATTCTGATGGGGAAAGATTTTGAAAACCCATTCGGTATCAAAACACCAAAAGGTGAAATCAGAATGATGTCGTCTTTATTGGATGCTGCCGTTTTTCCTGGAAACCAAGGAGGTCCGTTAGAGCACATCATTGCAGCTAAAGCTGTCGCTTTTGGAGAAGCTTTGTCTGATGAGTTTTTTACTTATGCAAGACAGTTGCAGAAAAATGCCAAAGCAATGGCAGCCGCTTTTGTAAAAAGAGGTTATAATATCATTTCCGGTGGTACAGACAACCACATGATGCTGATTGACCTTAGAAATAAAAATATTTCAGGTAAAGAAGCCGAAAATGCATTGGTAAAAGCTGAAATCACTGTAAACAAAAACATGGTTCCGTTTGATGATAAATCTCCGTTTGTTACTTCCGGTATTCGCGTAGGAACTGCTGCAATCACAACCAGAGGTTTGGTAGAGGCAGATATGGAAACCATTGTTGATTTAATGGACAGAGTGATTCAGGACCATACCAATGAAGAACTTTTAGAGCAGATTGCTGATGAAGTAAACGAAATGATGAGCGAAAGACCCATTTTTGTTTATTAATCACAAGTCAAAAAATACGACTAAGCCCATACATTTTGTATGGGCTTTTTTATTGGATAAAAATTTTTTTTGAAAAAAAATAGGCTAATAATATTTTCGTACGAAAAATTTCCTACCTTTGGTTTAATCAAAATAAATAATTGTTTATTTAATAACTATCATCATCAATCAAATGGTAAAACTAATCACAATCTCTGCCATCTTTTTTTTGCAGGTTGCAGTAGCGCAGACTAAAACTGAAAAGTTGGATAGTCTGTTCCAATCTGCTGTAAACGATGGCTCATTTAACGGCAATGTCCTGATTGCAGAAAAGGGCAAGGTCATTTATCAGAAATCGTTCGGTTATTCCGACATCAAGGCAAAGGAAAAACTGACCGGCAAGTCAGTTTTTGAACTGGCTTCCGTTTCCAAGCAATTTACCGCAATGGGAATTGTTCTGTTGCAAAAGCAAGGGAAACTTTCGTATGACGACCCCATCAGCAAATTTTTACCGGAATTGTCAATGTACAATGACATTACAATTAAAAACCTTCTGGTGCATACCGGAGGACTTCCGGATTATATGGAGCTTATGAGTCAGGAAGAAAATCACGATGGTTTTGCAACAAACCAAACCATTATTGACCTGTTCGTTAAAAAGAAGCCTCCGGTTGTATTTAAACCGGGCGAAAAACATGAATACAGCAATACGGGTTATGCCTTATTGGCCAGTATCATAGAAAAGGCATCCGGGAAAAGTTATGGCGATTATTTGGCGGAAAACATTTTCAAACCATTAAAAATGAACGATACAAGAGTTTACAGAAGATGGTTTAAGCCTGAAAAAGTCAAAGATGTCACCAAAGGATATATTTATTCGGACAGTCTTAAAAGACTAGTCACACCAGATGAAATCAGCAAGGATTATTTTACGATTTATCTTGACGGAATCGTTGGCGATGGTATGGTTAATTCGACTACAACCGACCTGCTGTTATGGGACCAGGCATTATATACAGATAAGTTGGTCAATAAGCAGGACAAAGAATTGATTTTTAGTTCGTATCCTACCCAAAGCGGCAAAGCAACCAATTATGGTTTTGGATGGAAAGTTTCGACAAGCAGCCTGTATGGGAAAATAGCATCACATAGTGGGGGTTGGTCAGGCTATGTAACTTATATTGCCCGCTATTTGGACCGCAATTGCACTATAATTATACTTCAAAATGCAATGAACCAAAACACGAAAATTCCTCAAGCCGAAATCAGGAACATCCTCTTTGAGCCAATTTATAAGGCAGATAAGAAAAAAATGGAAGAAATAGTAGGGATTTATAAAACGGAGAAAGGAAATGAAAGGGAATTGCTTTTTGAAAAAGGAAAGCTTTACACAAAGCTCAATGCAGAACAAAAGCTGGAACTGATTCCAATTTCAGAAAATAAATTTTTGGCTGATGGTTACCAACCCGAAGTTTTCTATGAATTTGTAGCAGAGAATAATAAAATTTCGAAATATATTGTTACACAACCAGAGCTCTCAGTCCGTTCTGAGGCCGTAAAAATTAAATAGACAGGATATGCAGGCAGAACCCACAAAATCAGAATTAGAAATTTTACAAGTCTTATGGCAGTTTGGTCCTTCGACTGTACGATTTGTAAACGACGAGCTTAACGAGCAAAAAAGAGCCGTTCAGTATACATCAACCTTAAAATTGATGCAGATTATGACCGAAAAAGGAATGCTTGTTAGCGATAAGACTCAAATGAAGCACGTCTACAGTCCGGCAATAGAAGAAAAGAAAACAAAAGGATTTCTTTTGGAAAAATTTGTTGATGCGCTTTATAATGGTTCCAGCAGTAGTCTGGTAATGCAGCTGCTCGGCAATAAAAAAACAACCCGGGAAGAAATCGAAGAGATTCGAAGCCTTTTGGATAAGTTAGACAAGAAAAAATAACAACTTAAAAATTCAGACTATGATTATGCCCAATGAAAACATATTGAAGGCAATCTCCTGGACACTGATACATTCAGTGTGGCAAGGATTGGTTCTGGCTATTTTAGCCGGATTGGTTATAGTGTTTACAAGAAAATCCAAAGCAGCGATTCGTTATAATGTGCTGTCAGGGTTGTTCGTGATGTTTTTAATAGCAGTTGGTTTTACATTTAATTACGAATACCATCAGGAAATAGCCATAGAGCCGGATGCAATAATGATTGCCGGAACAAATCCGGAATTGCAAAATACATTTACGGGCCCGTCAGCAATTGCTCCCGATTATTTCGAAGAAAGCATAAGCTATCTTAACCAATATGCTACAACAATTGTAGTAGTCTGGTTCCTGATTTTTGCCATAAAATGCTTCGGAATTTTCAGAAACCTGACCCATGTTTACAGAATACGAAACTATAAAGTTCATAATGCACCTGAATTTTGGAGCAGCAAAGTGGCAGACCTGAGCAAGAAATTAGGCATCAGCAAACCGATTGTGCTTTTAGAATCGCAGTTGGTGAAAGTACCTTCGGTTACAGGTTTTTTTAAGCCTATTATATTGGTTCCTGTAGGATTGCTTTCCCATCTTCCACAAGACCAGATAGAAGCGATATTATTGCATGAACTGGCGCATATCAGACGTAAAGATTATTTCATTAATCTGTTACAAAGCTTTGCCGAAATCTTATTTTTCTTTAATCCGGGTGTTCTTTGGATATCTTCATTAATCAAAGATGAAAGAGAAAACTGCTGTGATGATATTGCCGTTACAATCACGCAAAGCAAATCGAAGTTCATTCATGCTTTGGTTTCTTTTCAGGAATACAATATGAAGCAGAACGAATTGGCATTGGGTTTTGGAAAAAACAAGAACCAGCTTTTAGCCAGAGCAAAACGTATCATCCAGGATAATAATAAGTCGCTGAATACTGTTGAAAAGACTTTTCTGTCAGTGTGTATTATTATCATGCTAACCTTTTCTTTGGCTTGTTCCAATACGAAGGCAACGACAGCTAAAACAGCCGAAAAGGAAAATAAGGTTGAAATTGCATATCTGAAAGGCCTTACAAGAGCTAAGCTGTCTGAAGGAGAGGAAATCCGACAGGCAGAAATTGCAGCACAAGAGGCACAAAAAGCAGCCGAAATAGCAAAAGTTGAGGCGGAAGCGGCAAAGGTAAAGGCTGAAACAGCAAAAGCTGAAGCCCAAAAAGCCCAACAACAAGGTACACTATCTGATGATGAAGCCAAACAATATGAGGCAGAAGCTTCACAGGCACAAGTTGAATTTGAAAAGGCTAAAAAGGAACATGAAATTGCAATGAAAGAACATGGAATTGCCATGGAGGAACATGATAAGGCCATGAAGAAGCATAAAATAGCTATGAAGGAGCATGAAAAAGTCCAAAAAGAAGATAAAAAAGTCTGGAAGGAACACGAAAAAGCTATGAAAAAGCACAAAAAGGCTATGGAAGAGCATGAAAAAGCAATGATTCAGGCAGAAAAAGACAGAAAATCTGTTGGTACTACCTATCAGATTGTTAGGCCAATGACGTTTGAAGAAGCACAAAAATCAGGAATTTGTGTTATTACCGATAAGATAAAAGCCGATAATGCTCTTGTTAAAAAGTTAAAAGAGAATGACGAGCTTCTTGTAATTAAAATGAAAGAAAAAGATAAGCTTTTGGTTGAAAAAATGGTACAGGCTGATGCACTGAAAGAAAAAAGAGATTTGTGGCTGATAGACCAGAAAGCTAAGTTTAGGCTGAAAAAAGCAGAAATGATTGAAATCAAAAAGATAAAACAACTGGACTTGCAAAAAATAAAGTTTAGTAAAGACAGTCTTTTAAAGGTTTATAAAGAAAACTGGGGACAAAAAACAGGAAGTACCGATGTTCCCAATAGTATAAATGGCCAGATTATTCCGGTTGTAATCAAAGAAAAAGCCATTGCCAATTTGAATAACCCGTCTTACAAGCTTAACAGCGATAATATTATTTTCTATGGTGAAGCGGTTATCGGGAACACATATACTAAGCCAGCAAAATACCTGAAACCGAATAGCAGTGCCCTATACTACAATTTTGATTCCGCAAATCAGAATCTTAAAGATGCAGTAAAGCCTGTAAAATCCTAAAAAAAACTGCCTAATCAGCAGAGTTTCAATCATCATCAAATCAAAAAATCAAAAATTAAATTTGTTATTGAGTTTAGTAGGCAGAAGGAATCCGTTCATTATCGGGTTCCTTTTGATGTTTTTTATAGTTTCAAAGCCACTTAGACCCTTAGTACCTTAGCACCTTCAAAAACAAATCCCTAAATTTGCAACCTAAATTATTCGCTATGTCCATGCTACGTTTAAAATTGCCAACAGACCCAAGATGGGTGAACATTGTTGAAACCAATATTGAAGAAATACTGACAGACCATGCCTGGTGCGAACAAAAGGCAGCCTCTAATGCAATTACAATTATTACAATCAATTCGGAATATCCGGATTTGGTAACGGATATGCTGGCCCTGGCAAAAGAAGAAATCGAGCATTTTGAAATGGTGCATGAAATCATCAAGAAGCGTGGATTAAAGCTGGGACGCGAACGTAAAGATGAATATGTTGGAGAGCTGGCGCAATATATGAAACGCAGTAATACCGGAAGCCGTGTGTCCGGATTTGTAGAAAGAATGCTTTTTTCGGCCATGATTGAAGCCCGAAGCTGTGAGCGTTTTAAAGTGCTTTCGGAAAATATCAATGACGAGGAACTTTCAAAATTTTACCGCGACCTGATGGAAAGCGAAGCCGGACATTATACTACATTTATTTCCTATGCGAGAAAGTATGGACAGGGAATTGATGTAGAAAAACGTTGGAAGGAATGGCTTGAATTTGAAGCGACCGTCATCGCAAAATATGGCAAGAAAGAAACCATACACGGATAATTACTCTTTGATAATCAATTCGTGTTTTTGCAATAAACCCTTAAGGCCGGCTAATGAAAAGCTGGCTTTTTTGATTTTGTTCTTTTCCGGGTCAATAGAAAAATTATAGCTTGTCGTGAAATCAGCCTTGATAGCTGTTGTGTTGGAAAAAACAGTCTTATGCAGGTTGCAATGGTCAAACAAAACGTTGGTTAAATCAGTATTCATAAAATCAAGCGCTATCATACTGCAATTGCTAAACGTTGTGCCTTTCATGGTCAGGTCATAGAATTTGCAGAAATCCAGGATACAGTCTTTGAAATGGATTTCAAAAATCAACCTGTCGCACATCGAAAAATTGACATCCAATACCTGACAATCGATAAAATTCACTCCCCTGAAAGCGACATGATTGATTCGGGCACCGCTAAAATCACAGTTGGTAAAAGTACAATCCGTAAAAGTGACCCCGATAAAATTACAGCGTGTAAAATCGCAGTTTGAAAAATGGCAAACCTCAAATTCTTTCAGGTTGAAAGCATCTTCTGTATAAACTTCATTAGCGTAATTCTGGTCGTGAATATAATCGGTCATAAATCTTTGGATGAACTGCAAAGCTATTTCAATTTCAAATGCAACCAAAAATTATCATCAATACTTGTCAACAATCCGATAGGAGCAGGCTTTCATTTTAACTAAAAATTAATACCGTGCCCAAACCATCACATTTGATTAAATAGTAATTTTATCATCTATGGAAACTAATAAAAGAAAAGGCTTCTTATTCAAAAAATACGAAGCTCCAGATTTGTCTCCTTTTGATAAACTCTTCGAAATTTTCAAAGAACTAATAACGCACACTTCAGGCGATTTTGACGAAGCGATAGATTGGCTTCGTGAACTGGACAAGGAATATAAACTGACAGATTCAAGCTATACTATTGATGACTTTATCGAAGACCTTAAGAAAAAAGGATACATACGGGAAGAAATAAAAGATGACGGTTCTGGCGCCCTCGCCATTACGTCAAAAACAGAACGAGCCATACGCCAGCAGGCACTCGAACAGATTTTTGGAAATCTGAAACGTAGCGGTTCAGGAAACCACAAAACAAAATATTCAGGAAGCGGAGACGAGCATACCGGAGAATTCAGGGAATTTCATTTTGGAGACAGCCTCGAACGAATTTCTTTGACGGAAAGCCTGAAAAATGCCCAGGTCAATAATGGTATCGAAAGTTTTAAACTGACGGAAGATGATTTGGTGGTGGAAGATGCCCAATTCAAGGCACAGATGAGTACCGTGTTGATGATTGATATCAGCCACAGTATGATTTTGTATGGAGAAGACCGTATCACGCCGGCCAAAAAAGTTGCGATGGCTCTGGCAGAACTGATTACTACCCGATATCCGAAAGACACGCTCGATATATTGGTGTTTGGAAATGATGCCTGGCCAATTGCTATAAAAGATTTGCCTTATCTTAAAGTAGGTCCATACCATACCAATACGGTGGCAGGATTAGAGCTGGCAATGGATTTGTTGCGCAGAAAACGAAATACCAACAAGCAGATTTTTATGATAACGGATGGTAAGCCAAGCTGCATACGCGAAAGGGACGGTTCGTATTATATGAACAGTTATGGGCTCGATGATTATATTGTTGATAAATGTTATGCCATGGCACAGCAGGCCAGAAAACTGCATATTCCAATCACGACTTTTATGATTGCCAATGACCCGTATTTGCAGCAATTTGTCAATTATTTTACAGAAGCCAATCAAGGAAAGGCGTTCTATACGGGATTGAAAGGTTTGGGCGAAATGATTTTTGAAGATTATGAAACCAACAGGAAAAAGAGAATAAAATAACAGACGAAGTAAAAGAATCCCTAATAAAAAGAGTAAGAATAAAAATGAAAGCAGAAACTATAAAAACCCTGGGAGAACTAAAAAAATCAGGATATCAATCCCAAAGCATAAAAGACGAATTGCGTAACAACCTTCGGGAAAAAATCAGCAAAGGAGAAACCGTTTTTCAAGGTGTACATGGTTATGAAGATTCTGTTATACCGGAATTGGAAAGAGCCATACTTTCGCGCCATAATATTAATCTGTTAGGACTTCGCGGCCAGGCCAAAACCCGTCTGGCACGACTGATGGTCAATTTATTGGATGAATGGATGCCGATTGTAGCCGGTTCCGAAATCAATGACGACCCGTTACAGCCTATTTCAAGATATGCCAAAGACCTTATTACAGAGCAGGGAGATAACACACCCATAGAATGGATACACAGGAGCGAACGTTTTTTTGAAAAGCTCGCCACACCAGATGTAACCGTAGCCGACCTTATAGGAGATGTAGACCCGATTAAAGCGGCTAACCTGAAATTATCTTATGCGGATGACCGGGTTATCCATTTTGGAATGATACCGAGAGCCAACCGCTGTATTTTTGTTATCAATGAATTGCCGGATTTACAGGCAAGAATTCAGGTAGCACTTTTCAACATATTGCAGGAAGGAGACATACAGATACGCGGATTTAAAGTGCGTTTGGCTTTAGATATGCAATTTATATTTACAGCTAACCCTGAAGATTATACCAACAGAGGAAGCATAGTTACGCCGCTAAAAGACAGGATTGGTTCGCAGATATTGACGCATTATCCGGAAAGTATCGAAATTGCAAGAACAATTACAGAACAGGAATCCAATCTTGACAGCCGCCAAAGCAATTTGGTGCATGTGCCTTCACTGGCAAAAGATTTGCTGGAACAGATTAGTTTTGAAGCCCGTGAAAGTGAGTATGTTGATGCCAAGAGTGGCGTAAGTGCCCGATTGAGCATTACGGCTTTTGAAAACTTATTGAGTACAGCAGAACGCAGGGCTTTAAAAACAGGCGCTGAAAAAACCACACTGAGGCTTTCTGATTTTATGGGAATTATTCCTGCCATTACAGGAAAAGTAGAATTGGTTTATGAAGGCGAACAGGAAGGAGCAGGAGCAGTAGCCCAACATTTGATTGGCGATGCCATCAAGACTTTCTTTTCGCTGTATTTTCCCAAAATAGAAAAGCTCGAAAAACAGGAAGAAAAAAGCCCTTATAAAGATACAATTGATTGGTTTTTCAATGAAAGCGGCTTTGAACTTTTGGATGATGCGACTGATGCCGAATACAAGCAACAGCTCGATTCTATTATTCCGCTTAGGGCATTGATAGCCAAATATCAGCCAGATGTAGCACCCGAAGACATTTACTTTATGAAAGAATTTGTGCTTTGGGGATTGGTAGAGTATAACAAACTTAGCAAAGACAGAATTGTCAAAGGCTACCAGTTTAACGACCTTTACGGAAGTTATATCCGGAAATTATAAAAAAATGCCTCTCATTTGAGAGGCATTTTTGCTTGAAGCTTAGGGGAAAAAAGAGCTGCCGCTGTTAATCTGGCAAACCCGGAACCAGAAAAGTCTTGTGTTTATTTTTATTAAACAACCTAAGATAGAAATAACCCGTTCCGGCAATTCCCATCATCAATCCTGGCGTATATTGCCCGGTGTTAAGCCCGGTTGGCCATGGAATTCGGTTTTCCTGGTATTTTTGGATACCGGCAGTTCCCACAGCTTCTGCTAATTGATGGTATTCAACGCCGCCGCAATCCAGCAATATTTCCGCATTGCCTGCAATGCCATGACATAAAGAGTAATTTGTGGTATTTAGATTATCCGTAAGCGCATGATAAATGCTTAAAGCAGTCGTTTTTAAAGCAACATTCATTTCCTGTACAAAAACAGCATCGGCTTTTGCCTGATTGGCTTTTAGTCTTGACAAAGCAATACCCGGAGCTCCGTGGCACCAGGCTAATCCACATACTTTTGCAGCCGTAGTAGAAACTCCGTCCCTGAAATCAGGCCAGTTTTGCTGTGAAATATCAAAAGATTGTCTTTCATAATTAAAACCGCCTTCGGCTCCTTTTAAAAAAAAATCTTCTCCGGTAATTTCATGTAATTGCAGTAAGGCCAGCGCAACACCGGATGAACCATGAGAAAATCCTGTTAGGTTTTTAGGAGAAGGAACCGTAGCCCACGACCATACAGTTTCATTTTTCACCGCCCTGTCACATAACAGATGGCCAAGCGTAATGGCTTTATCTAAAAGTTCCTGTTTTTGAAAAACTTTATATGCGTCAATTAGCACGGGAATCGTTCCGGCCGCGCCACTTATAACATCGACTTCATGTGACTGTAATGATGAGGGAACGATACTGTCAAGCAGGCTGATTCCGTATGCTATCCAATCTTCCCTGTCCAATTCTTTCCCAATATGAATTAGGGCAGAGGCAATGCCGGGCTTTCCGGCATAAAAACCAAGTTCTGGTACAGTATCGATAGTGTTTTGTATTTGGGTGATGCTTCCTTCAATCGTTTTGAGCAGGATTGGGTCTTTTCTTTCAGCATATAATGCCGTTAGAAAAAGTGCAATTCCTGAAGTTCCGGAATACAAATCGGCTCCAAAAGTTCTCATAATAGGCTGGTAGACACCATCCACAAATTCAACGGAATACCCTTGCCAATTACAGGAATTTCCATGCCAGATGCTGTTTTTCATCAATTGACAGCCAATTTCCCATGCCGTTTCCAGAAAGATGTTTTTAGATATAGTTTCCATGATTGTTCTTTAGTTGAATGCTTTTTTTGTTCCTTTATTTAAAAAAGTAGTTTCGGGATGGATTCCTTTTTGCTGAAAAGCTGTCGCGATTTCCTGAAGCAATGTGCCTGCATCGGGGTTTTTAGGTACCGAGTTTGTAAGTACAGAGGCAACAATAGCCATGCGGTTCATCCCGAAACTTTCCTGTGAAGATGGATTTTCCGCCATGCCCATACCTTTTTGGTAACGGTAGCTAAAAAGAGGTACATCTTCTTCCAGAAATTCTTTTATATCTTCATACAGTTCCGGAAGCAATTGGCCAAGTAAGTGTTGTAGTGTGTCTTCAATATACAAGACAGCGGCATCGCGCCTGAAATAAAGCTGTGGATGGTTAAGGCATTTGAAAAGGAATGGAATATTGTAGCGGTTGAGCTTTTTGGTAATACTGTCAATCAGCACAGGTGCGCCTTCACTTGTAATGTTCCAATACACCCGAACCAGATTTTTTGAAAAATCGAGATTTTGATTTCCAAAAACATAATAAAAGGTAGGTTGCCGATGTTGGTCTTCTTTCGGGAAAAATACGGCTACGTTTTGCCCGCCTGTTTCTTTTAATGCATTTAATGGAACAATATGGCTTTCTGTCTGCCTTACAACTTCAACATAACCGCCAGGATAATTGGTTTTGACCTGCCAGCCCTGTTCAATCCGGTCTTTGCTATGGTTGTTTTGGGAAAGCAATCTCATAAAATTAGCATCATTCTCAATGGAGTAATTTGGCTTATGAAGCAAATCAGATTGGTAGGATTCTTTAAGGGCATAACATTCAGAATACAGAATTCCGGTAAGCGATTCCTTTAAAGTATCCGGAGTGACAGCATATTGTTTGCCCCTAAACACAATATGCGAAGATGTAATCTCCAATTGATTGATGAGCCGGGTTAGTTCTTTTATGATGGCGGAATTTTTAAACATATTGGTAGAGTTTAATGTCGAATAATTCTTCTAAAGCAGCCAGAGGATTTTCCATGATGTTGAAGGCAAGCTGGATACAACGCATATTGTTGGCTTCAATTTTAGTATTGAAAGTGATTCCTTCAATACTGGTCTGTAGGATTCTGGCAGCAGTAAATTGCATCAACCGTGTAAAAAAAGCCGGGTGGTCTGACTCCGAAATTGTCTTTTCTTCTATATATTGGTAGATAAAGGCCTGTGCCGATGGCTGCATATTTTTAAGGTCATAAAACTTCATATGTTCTGGCAGTTTGTTGCTGAAAGGGTTATTGTTGTCAAATCCCAGTAGCCACGTTGCTACATAAGACTGCAGGAGTCCGGCTACATCCCACATCGGGTCACCAATATCGGCCAACTCCCAATCAATGAGTCTCTGGCTGATTCCGTTTTCGTTTTCAATAGCCAGAAAATTAATCCATTTGATATCGCCATGAATCAGATGAGTATATTGCCACGTAGCACCCAATTGTGACAAAGCATTTAGCAATAGCGGATTATCCTTAATCAGTTGAATGGCAGTGGCACTGGCTTCGTTATTTGCAAAAAAAGCATCGGCAGTATGACGGTCAAGCTGCAACACCCATGGCAGTAATTTTGGAAATAGGGAGGTATCTGTTTCAGCTTTAGGTCGGATATGGCATAAAGCCAATATAGAGGCTTGCTCGCGGGCAAGATGTAAGTCAAAATTTTTAGTGAGCATATAATATTCAGTCAGGTTTTTTGCGTTGTGCAACAGTTCAAAAACCATCACATTGTTTTCATCATCATGGTCTAACAGACGTGAAGTAACAGGAGCAACAGCAGAAAATGTCTGGCTGTTTTTGAATAAATCATAAGCGTTTATTTCCCGTAAAAAAAGGCTTTTGGACACGGCATCGTTTCCTGTCTGTTTTACAAAAAGGGAATTATGTGGTTCTACAATTACCTTTAGTATCGTGTTTCGGGTTTTTACCGGATGTACCATAAAATGCCCTCTTACTACGGCTTCCTCATCAATAAGCTGCCTTTTGTGCAGGTAGTGGTACACGTTTTCTGGAATTAGCTGCATAGGAGTTTTTTTAGGATTTATAAGAATAAGCCGCAAGATTTATTCTCACGGCTTATGAAGAAATACAGTATTCTTAACAGATAAATGGTATTCCGGTACAGGAAATTGTTGGTATACAAGATATTGTTGGAATACAACTAACGGTTGGAATACATTGGTCTACCGGTAGTGTTGGCGCTGCCGCTGCTTTTAGTCCATCATTACCGCCCTGGTTGGTTAAATGACATGCCACCGGATTTGTGAAACAAACACTCATATGTGTTGGAGGACACATGATTGGCATAGTAGGTAAAGGACGGCATATAACCGGATTAGTTGCAAAACAGGATTGCGGCAATGTAGGCAAACACTGTGGAGTAACGATAGTTGGGATATTCTCGGTAGCCGGTGTGCCAACAAGTCCTTCCTGAGCTTTACAGATTGGTGATATCCCGGTAACACATGAAGTTACGGTTGGAACGCATTGAACGGTAGGAATTGGAAAACACTGAGTTACCGGAATCGTTGGGAATCCGGCCCCAGACTTAGCTTCCTGCTGTGCAGCACAAATAGGAGATATTCCTGTTATGCATGAAGTTACAGTTGGAACGCATTGAACAGTAGGGATTGGAAAACACTGTGTTACCGGAATCGTTGGGAAACCAGCCTGGCTGTTCAGGTAGTTGTTGTAAATGTCACCTTGCAATAAAGAAGAACCTTTAGCGTCACAACCACAGGAAGCGTTGAAAGCATTTCCGGAATGTAATGCCAGGATGCTTGCAAATTGATTGTCATCCATATCACTTTCAATACCATTCAGCTTCAATGGCACACTAAAGTGGTGGCTGAAATTAAAACATTTCCATCCTATGAAAGGAACATCAACACAAGGTTCCAGGCCCAGGTCAAAACTAAAAACACCACCAGCTTCGTTAAAGTTAGTGATGCTTACAGAAATTTTAAATCTTGAGAAAGGCTGCCAGGTATAGCTTACATTGGAATTGAAGTTGAAACTTTTACCAACATTGCCGAAAGGAGTTCTCAAATTAATGGTAATAGTTACTAATCCGTTGACTGCACTCGCGCTTACACACGCGCTACAACTTATAAAAGAGGGTGTACACCACTCCATAGCAGCAAGATGGTCATATCCGCTATAAACGGCGCCTTCTTCTACTTTTTCTACGTTTGCTATTTTTGCCATGTTATTTATGTATCAGTTTGCCTACTCTTTTATAGGGTTTTTCGGCTTGCTTCCCTGTTTTTAATAAATGGCTTATTCAAAATAAATTCCTAATTCAGTTTAGATATAGGCATGTAAACACATGCAGGTTATTTAGGAAGGGGGATTTTCAAATAAGCCCAGAAACAATCGACGCTAGCTTTCTTTTGTATTCTGAACTAAAATTACAGGGCATTCCAAGGCTGTAGTAAACAAATGATATGAGTAGGGAAATTATTGACATGAACCATAAAAAAACAGCGTATGAAAATAATAAGGAATAAAAAAAGCCCTTCCGGATGAGGGAAGAGCTATGACAATAAAAGCAGAAAATACCTTATCGCAGGATGTTCAGTTTTTTGATAAAATCTTTATGTTTTTCGCTTAGGGTTACTTTATGATTTCCTTTTAAGATGACCAGATTATCATGCAATACTATTTCTTCTATCTTATTAGCATTCACGATATAATTTCTATGGGTTTTGACAAACTTGTTCTTTTCCAAAAGTTCACTGATTTTGGTCAGGGAAATCATGATTACGAATTTTTCATGTTCCGTAATAATATTGCAGTAGCGTTCTTCGACTTCAATGTAAACGATATCATCAATCAACACCTTTTTTAAAGCGTTTTTTTTCTTGATGAATAGGGAGTCGGTGCTGAGAACAGTGTCCTGGTCGTCGCTTAGAAAGACATTGGACTGCTCATAAAATTTTTCAACAGCCATTTCCACAGCATACAGTATTTCCAATTCGTTAAATGGTTTTAGTAGAAAGCTGAAAGGTTTTGTGAGTTTGGCCCTTTCGAAAATCTGGCGGTCGTTGGAGCTTGTAAGAAACACAAACGGACGGGCAATATCAGGAGTAATATTAATAGTTTCTGCAAATGTAATGCCTTCCGGTGAACCGTTCAGGAAAACGTCAATGATTACAATATCGACCGTATTTTTATAAAATAAAGCCAAGGCTTCGCTGAATGTAGTAGCCACGCCCGCAATAGCATAATTGTTTTGCGTGAGTACTTTGACAAGTACCTCACTTTCTGCCGGAGTGTCTTCAATAATTAAAACGCTTACCTTACTCATTTTTCTTTGCTTTTAACAGTTGAATACTAATCTTTGTACCTTTATTTTCTTCACTTTCAATAAGTAGCTTCCCATCATTTTTCTGTGCCATTGACAAGCATAATTGCATGCCTAATCCGGTTCCGTTTTTTTCAGGATTTTCTTTTTTAGACACCAATGCTGATTCTTCCAGAAGCTGCCGGATTGTTTCCCGACTCATTCCCTGCCCGGAATCTTCAACGGTCAAGGTACAAAAATCTTCCGAAGCGCTGCCATGAATTGTTATCCGGCCATTTTCTCCGGAGAATTTGATGGCATTATCCATCAGGTTTCGCAGTATTATTTTTAAGGAACTTAAATCGGCACAGGCGAATAATGCTTTGGGAACCAAATTTTCAAAATGGATATTTTTTTCCTGCATCAGCGGCTTGTAATTAAATTCCATTTGCTGTACGACAGAAAAGAGGTGTACTGATTCTTTGTGGAAATAAAGCTGTTTTGTTTGGAGCAGTGCCCAATGCAATAGATTGTCAAGCAGATTATAGGAACTGTGGGCAATAGAACTGTTACTTTGGAGCTGTTTGTCTAATGCTTCAAAATTTTTACTTTCCAGGCTTTCTGCTAACTTAGAATTACTTGTTTTTAATGCATTGACAGAAGAGCGCAGGTCATGGCTAACGATTGAAAAAAGCTGGTCTTTGGCAGCATTCAGTTCATCCAGCTTGTTTTTTTGTGAAAGGATGATACGGTTGCTTTTTATTTTCTGCCTGTAGAAATAAATACCTGTTCCAAACAAAACCAGCAATAGCACAGAAGAATAGAAAAAACCGTTTCTTTCTGCTATTTTGAGCTTGTTTTCAGCCTCCAGGATGTCAATTTCCTTTTCTTTCTGCCTGACGGTAAATTTCTTTTCCAGTTCAGCAATTGCCCACACTTTATTCTGGTCATTTAAAGAATCTCTCCAGCTTTCGTATTCTTTTCTGTAGGTTAGGGCAAGAGGAAAATTTTTATTGTTTTCAGCTACAACCGCCATATTCAGTGCGGCATTCTGCTTTAATTCTACATTTTTAATCTTTTTGGATAGGGAATAGGCCTTTTCAAAATAGGGAATAGCCAGATTGTCTTTGTATTGCTCGTAGTAAAGATTTGCAATATTCATATATGAACCTATCAGAGAGAGGGTATCTTTTTCAGCCTGCATGACTTCCGAGCCTTTAGAAAGATAGGCATCAGCCTGCTCATATTTTTTTAGATGCAGATAGCATAGCCCGAGATTGTGATAGACCACACCTCTTTTAAAATCATAATTACCGGTTTCCGGAAGATTTTCGATTTCTTTAAAATAACGGATAGCCTGTTCGTAATTATTTTCTTCGAGGGCAATTTCGCCCAGATAGAGCCTGACTTTATAATAAAAACGGAATCTTTTAGAAATCTGTAGAAATTCCTTTCTGGCTTCCTGTAGCAATCTTTTGTTCTTGAAACTGAATGCCCTGAAATAATGGCAATAATCGGCTATTTCCGGATTGCCGGTATGTGCCAGCTGTTTCATAGAATACACCAGTGTAGAGTCCCAGTTTTTTTCTAAAAAGAAAGCCTGCGCTTTATAAAAATCAGTCTTGTCCCTGTTTTCGAGGGCTTTTTTTCTGATTTCTGAATTCAGGAGACTGTTGTTCTGCTCCTGTGAAAAAAGAGAATAAGCCGGAAAAAGGAATAGGAGAATAAGCGCCAATTTAATTCGGGACATCATTACTGGGTGGTGCAGTGGCAATAATTTCGTTCCTAGCTTTGCAATACGTGGGTTACTGTTCCTCTTGAAGTTTTTGGGTTGGCATCTTCAAAATGGGTGTTCTGTGTAAAAGTTCTGATACTTTTGATTTCCTGCTCTCCATCTTTTATATCATGGGCATAGCTGACAAACCAGGCCAGATAATCTTTAGGAGTCTTTTCGGCACTTTCGTAGTTTAACACTAACCTTAATTCATTTTGGGCGGCATTATCCAGGTCAAGGAAGAGTTCAACCGGAGCTTTCCCCAAAAGTGTTTTCGGAATAAGGATAACCATTCTTACATTTAAGACCGGGCCCTTGTCGGTCAAATCGATTTCTGCAGAAACCATAGGGGTTAAAAGTTCCGAAGGGTCGATTACGCCTATTACATTAAGGGTTTCAAAATTGATTTGAGAAATTTGCTGTGCGCTTATAGGCGTCAGCTTGCCTGATGAAATTGAAGCATTCATACTATTAAGTTTTAATTGTTGAAGATTTGGCAGGGCTTGGGGTATTTTTGGAAGGTTAAAGGTAATTTTTTTCTTTAATAAATTCCTTTTTAGTAAGAAATATTTGATTCCGGAATCGTATAATCCTTCTATTACTAAAAAAAACTCCGGCGATACCAAAATCTTTTTGAGATGGGGTATGCCAGAGTGATAAATTGAATTTGCTGAAAATATCAGCCGTTTTGATAAAAAATTATCGGGTCGTATATCCGCCATTTGCGAAGATGGTCTGTCCGGTAATCCACCATCCGTCAGTTACCAGAAACTCAACCAAGGGAGCTATGTCTTTAATATTGGTCAGGCCACCCAAAGCAGAAGCCGATTTATGGTAGGCCACTGCATCCTCGCTCTCCTGTCCGTAGAAAAAAGGTGTATCCATTGGGCCGGGAGCTACTCCGGTTACCGAAATTCCTCTTGAACCAAATTCTTTGGAAGCCATTCGGGTAAAATGTTCAACCGGTGCTTTTGCTCCGGCATAGGTGGAATACAATCCGGTGTACGCTGCCAAAAGCGAAGTTACTATCGTACAGATTTTGCCGTTGTCGTTTACCTTTTTTCCGGCCTCCTGTATAAAGAAATAAGCTACTTTAGAATTGATGTCGAACATGGTGTCGTATTCTGCTTCTGTTGTATCCAAAAAAGGCTTTTTCAGAACCATTCCCACGGTATTGATAGCAATGTCTATACCTCCAAATTTTGCTTTCGTTTCTTCAAAGAGTTTTTTAATGTTATCTACTTTTGTCAGGTCTGCCTGAAACAGAAAAGCCGTTCCTCCGGCATTTTGGATTTCAGCTAATGTTTTTTCCGCATCAGCTTTTGTACTGCTGCTGTTGTAATGAATTGCCACTTTTGCACCTTTAGCTGCAAAATCTCGGCTTAATAAACCTCCCAGGTTTTTTGCACCACCTGCAATCAAAACCACTTTTCCTTTTAAATCGTTTCTTGCCATTGTATTTGTTGTTTAATGAGTTACAAATTGATAAGGCAAAGATGAGAAGAGTCCGTTTTTTAATTATGGTGAACTTTTCGGAAGTTTATAGAAAAGTAATTTTGAGTACTCGCTCCGGTCATGATTTTTAGCCACAGATTAAAATGATTGCACAGATTAAAAACAATCAATGAAAACAACGGGCTTACTTTCAATAATTTCCCTTTGCGGCTCTGCGACTTTGCGAGCAACTAATTTCACGCAGAGCCGCAAAGTTTCCATGAATTGGCTTATCTTTTCCGGAATGTTCCGGGAGCCTGTCCCGTAAATTTTTTAAAAAACTTGGAAAAATTAGAAGGGTCGTAGGTCAGTATTTTTGCAATCTCTGCAACGGGTAGGTTTGTTTCTTCCAACATTTTTTTTGCCTGGTCGATAATCTTCAGGTCATAAAAATGACAGGGATGATGTCCTGTTTCCTGTTGGATAGTATCCGTCAGGTGCTTGTGAGAAATAAATAATTCGCTGGCTATCTGGTTAATTTCCATAAAGTCGGTCACTTTTCCGGTAACCACGTCGGCTATATGCCTGTCCAGAAACTGAAAATAGTTTTGGGTAATTTCTTCACTTCGTTTTTGAGTGTCTTGTTTGGTCATGATTGGAACTGTTAGCCTTCATGCAAGTTATAAAATGTTTTTTGGTTGTTAAAAATAATTATTTTATTATTTAGGTTAGTTGTAAAACAGTTACATGTCTAAGTTTTTAATAAATTTGTTATTATCTGGAGCTCGGTTTAAGTAAAATAATTATACAAATCACGATGACAATAGAAGAGCTTTTAAAAGACAAGGCGATAAAGTCTAAAGAAAAAACAGAAATAATAAGCAAGTGGATTTTGGAAAAATCACTGCCTGTTGACGAGCTTATTGCTTTTGCAGAAAACCAAAAGGACTCTGCAATGGCAACCTGTATTGAAGCCCTGGAATATGCTACGAAAGAGCATCCGGAAATTGCGAATGAGAATGTATTAAATTTTGTAACCGATACACTTACTTCCAAGGTGCCAAGAATAAAATGGGAGAGTGCCAAAGTAATAGGCAATATTGCCCATCTGTTTAACACAAGATTGAAAACCCCAATTGCCCATTTGCTTATCAACACAGCGCATGAAGGAACGGTGGTCCGTTGGAGTGCTGCATTTGCATTGGGTGAAATTCTGAAATTAAGGACAGAATACAATAAGGATTTATTGCCGGCGATAGAGGGTATTATCAAAAAAGAAGAGAAAAAAAGCATACAGAAAATATATAATGACGCTTTAAAGGCTCTGAAAAAGTAAGACATCTGTTAAAGATATTTTTATAAAAAATTGACCGTAACTTTTACAGAGCAAATGGAAGACACAGGACAATTTACAACCTAAATAATAAACCCAATTAATAAACTTAAAACCAAAAGAGTATGAAAAAAAACATTTTAATTATTGCATTGGCCTTTGCAGCATTTGCCTGTAATAAAAAAGAAGAAAACAAAACGGAAGAAAGTGTTACTACCGAAGAAGTTCAACCGGCTGCTGCTGCAACCATAGATTTGTTCGATAAAGAATGGAAGCTGCAGGAATTAAACGGAAAAGCGATTAAGTTAGATACTACTTTCAAAAAAGAACCGCTTATGGTTTTTCAAAAAGGAACCGGCAAGCTAACCGGAAATGGAGGCTGTAACAATTTTTCAGGCAGCTATAAACTAAAAGATGCAGACGGTATTGAATTGTCTGAAGGCGGAGCAACCATGATGGCCTGTCCAAATCTTGGTATTGAAGGCGAATTCTTTAAAGTATTCAAACAAGTAAAAAGCTATCGTATCGAAAACAACAGCCTTATGCTTGATAACGAAAAGAAAGAAGTTGTGGCGAAATTAGTAACGGGGAAATAAAATGCTGAACCTGGTTACTGTCAGTTAATTTTCTAAATACAAAAAGAGGCATAACAGCCTCTTTTTTAATTTCAACAGTTTTTTAATATCCGGGGTCTATTTCTTCTTATAAACAACCTTTACACCACCTTGCTCAAAAATCATTTCTTTCTTTTTAGGAACAAACAAAAGTTTTAAATCTTCATATTCAAACTCATTTTTGGCCTTATATGTTAGCGGAACATACATCTGTCCGGCACTGGAATCCTGAAAAATTACGTTTTGACCGTCAGATGAAATGGTTACCGTTGCATGGGTTTCTTTTAAATAATAGGTACCTTTTATAGGCATGAAATCTTTTTCTGAAACCTCAGCAGTTGCATTAAAATTAGCTAATTCGGGAGTTTTTCTATAAAGATACATTAACATTGTATTCATGACTTCATCGGTGCTAATATTAACAGCATTGGTTAAGGAAACAATCCCTATGTTTTCGTCCGGGAAATAATAGTAATCTGAAATGTAGTTTTCCACTCTTCCGCTATGCGTATAGCCTTCCGGATTTTTAAAACTTAATTTTATGATTCCCATCCCATAAGTGCCTTTCTCCTCAGGAAGCATTATTTTAAGGCTTTCCGGCGTAATAAGTTTGCCGTTAAAGAGGGCAAAAAGAAATTTGTTTAGCTCTGTTGGAGTGGATACGATTCCGCCGCTTGCCGGATGATTGGAGAAATTGGTTTTCTCATTTCTGACATACTTGTCCTGAATATTATAGGAAAGCGCTTCGTTTTTAGTTTCGTCCGTTTCAAAACTGTAATAGGTATTGTGCAAATGCAGCGGCCTGACAATTTTTTCGTCTAAGATTTCAGTATAGGTTTTGCCATAAATTTTCTCGAGTATGAATCCCAATAGGGCATAATTGGTATTGCTGTATTCGTATTCGGAACCAGGTTCAAAATTGCTTTTTTGGTTGACAAAGTAATTGATGAATTCTTGTTGTGTATGAAATTGCTGTCCCCATTCAACTTCACCTGCAATTTCAGTAAAATTGTAAATACCTGTTCGTTGCTTTAGTAAGTGCTCAATGGTTATCTTCTCCGCATTTTTTACCTCCGGATAGTAATGGCTCAGTTTTGTATCCAGTGTAAGAAGTTCTTCTTCTACCGCTTTCAATGCCAGCACAGCCGTATAGGTTTTGGTGATGGAACCGACACGAAATTTTGTATCGGTTGTATTGCTTGTCTTCGCATCTGCATTGGAATAACCAATTGCTTTTTTGTAGACGATACTGTCATTTAACGATATGGCCACACTTCCCATCATTTTATTGTTGGCTTGAAGGTGGTTGAAATAAGCATCAAGTTTATTCTGTGCATCTGCTGTTTGTCCTATAAAACAGAGGAAAATTAGGGTAATTGTTTTTACCTTTTTGGTCATTGCATTTATCATTATGGGTCTATTTTCCGCAAAGGTATAAAAATAAAACACTAAATAGTGTCTAAATAATTGTTGAATTTTGCTAAATTGCAGACACATTAATAATCGCTATGAAAAGGAAAGCAGTTGCTGGTAATATCCGGAATAAAGAAAGGAGTAAGGAAAAGTTTTTGGAAGCCGTGGGCAAAATCCTGGAAACCAAAGGTTATTCAGGTCTGAAAGTAAATGATATTGCTGCCACAGCCGGGGTTGATAAAAAAATGATTTATAATTATTTTGGTGGAACAGACCAACTCATTGACGAATACATCAGTTCGCTTGATTTCTGGAGTAATGTTGATGGTAATACGGCTCCGGAAATTGCCGATGGAGGACAAGAATTTTCGAAACAGCTACTCACACAACAATTTGATTATGTTGCCAGTAATAAAAACCTTCAGAAAATATTGCTTTGGGGTGTGGCTGAAAAGCGTAACTCGCTAAGAAATATTGCCCATGAACGCGAGCGCAATGGCGAGCAGCTTTTTAACCAGATTGCAGACCCCTATTTTGGCGAAAACGCCCTGCAATACAGAGCCATCATGGCAATACTAATTTCCGGAATCTATTATCTGAATTTGTATAAAGGGGTGAATGCCGAAACATTTTGTGGAATCGATTTGACAAAAAATGAAGGGAGTCAACAGATTAAAGGAGCTCTTGGAAAAATAATTGACCTTGTTTATGAAGACCATAATATGGAAAATTAATCTTAGACGATGGTTTGATAAAAGTACTTTTTTTGATACACAGGGGGATGCAATTCAGATTTATTACAATTTTTTAATAGTTTCAATATCAGAATAAAAATATTGTAATTTTGGATACTTCATGGCAGAAATAGAAATAAAAATCCAATAAAATAGTAAGCCCAATTATTTATGACTACACGACACCTCGTCTTTATCGTCTTATTTGCGTTGCAATATACCGGCTTGAACGCCCAAACAGACCTTCAGACCCCATTACGTAATGAAATTAACAGCAAACTTATCAATAATGAGCAATATACTATGGATTGGTATACTATGCGGGAAGATAAAAAGATAATGATTGCAAAGATTTTTACCGAAATCAAGAAATCAAAAAGCGAAGTTCTTATCACCACAAAAGTAAAGATGGTAAATTCAACATCAGATTGGATTGATTCCACCCGGGCAAAACTCCCGAATCTTTTGCCAATAGCTCATTCTTCCTTTAACGGGCAAAGGGATATGGTTTTACAGTTTGGAAAAACAATAACAGGATATTATCTGCGTAAACCAGCTAATGAAAAGACAGAAATTAATGAAATTGCAGAAGGTTCTTATTTTGACAGTAATATTTATCCGCAGTTGATTCGTTGGCTACCGTTAAAAGAAAATTATAAAACAAGCATCTCAATTTTCGATTACAATCCACAGGCAGGCAAGGGCATAATGAAAGCCCATATCAAAAATACCCGCAAAGATATCTATAAAGATAAAGATGTATGGGCGGTAGAGGTAACAGACGATATAACGGATAATCAATCCACCGTTATATTTTACATTGATTCAAAATCCCGCAAACTTCTGGGGCAGGAAATAAATATGGGAGCCCGTAAAATGTTTATGGAACTTTCTGCGGATTGATATTCATTTTTTAATCTGGTTATAATAAACACCCATTAAAGTTCGGATATGTAACAAAAGAGGCCGGGAGCCTCTTTTGTTATAATTTGCCATTGCATAATCGGAATATACAATCCGGAAAATTTCTCAATCCTTGTTATTTCCCTTTTCTGACTCCGGTACCTACAATTTGTTTATCCTGAAACATTTCCAGTTTTATATCTCCGTTGTCAAGTTTGGTAAAGTTTAATACGGCATCAGCACCGGCTTGCCTGATTCCCCTAAATTCATGATCGGAATAAGGAAAAAATCTCATATTCCATGAAACTGTCGGAGTATTATAAAGTAAGTGCTTTTCTTTACTGGTGATAATATGGGTTTCGCCTTCTTCATTGGTATAGGTACCGGTATACTGAGCTATTTCATCATCTGATAGTGCAATTTTCTTAGGATATTGTAATTGAAGCGGTTTATCTTCCATTATCTGGAACATATTGGTATAAGGTACGGCACCAAAATGGAAATTTTGCAGTATAATAAACGTCCTGTCCTTTACCACATCATGAAGCATAAAAGTACTATAACCGTCCCAACTGCCGGTATGTCCGAATGTGAATTTATTTTCGCCTTTCCTGAGGTCTAATCCAAACCCGTAAGCTACATCCCTGCCATTAGACGTTTTGGTAATTTCCGTCATTTCATCAAACTCTTTCTTCGTGAGAAGCGTGTTGTTCTTCAGGCTGGTCATCCATGTATAAAGATCTTCTGCATTGGAATGAACTTTTGATGTACCAAGTATGGCATCCAGATAATAGACTTCCGAGATTTCGCGTTGGCTATTCTCTTCAAGGATTTTCTTAAACCCGCCACCTTCCCACACATAACCATAAGCAAAATTGTCAATCTTTTTAGGGTATTTATGTCTGCAATACACAAACGTATTTTTCATCTTTAAAGGCTTAAAGACTCTATCCGATAAGAAATCAGGAAACTTTTTACCGGATACCTTTTCTACGATACTGCCTAAAAGAATATAATTGGAATTGCTATAACTATGCCTGCTTTTTGGAGTAAATTCTAAGGTGTCTTTTTTAGCGGCAAGCACTTTGATTAGGTCATTATTATCGGCTATTTTGTTGTGGTCCCAGTTGTCTGGCATGTACTTTAAAAAATCAGGAATTCCGCTGGTGTGCCTTAATAAATCATAGATAGTGACATTCTCCCAAAAGCCAAGCTCCGGCAAATATTTCGAAATCTTGTCGGTATATTGCAATTTGCCTTCTCTTTTAAGCAAAACTATGGCTGTGGCCGTAAATTGTTTGGAGCAGGAGGCAAGCTCAAATATTGTCTTTTCATTGATAGGCGCTTTGGTGTCCTCATTGGCAATTCCATAGCTCTTTTTAAAGATAATCTTTCCCTTTTCGGCAATAAGAGCCGTCCCGTTAAACTGGTTTTGTTGATAGAGTACTGTAAAAAGACTGTCGAGTCTTTCGGATTGTTTTTTTTGCGCATAGGCAAAGTTGCTGATGATTAGCAGCATAAAAAATAATGTAAACTGTTTCATGTTTTGATTGATGATTAATGATATCCAAACATAAAACTAATTTTTTAGTTATACAACTGTAATTTTAGTTCATTAAATGATAAAATAGTTAATTGGCTGTTACTTTGTTTTTTATACTTATGGATAAATCCATACTTTTGAATGAGATTTACTCATCTGATAGTATCTTTGTTGCTACAAATACCTTATCGCATGACAAGCTTTACCCCGGACGAACTTATTGAAACAAAGAAATCTCTCGACTCCATATTAAACAAATGTGAGAAGGCATTTGCCAAATTAAAAGAAAATTCACCGCAGCATACATTGATGGTGCGACGAATAAATGCGCTCCGTGTTTCTTTGAATCTGATAGAAAAGGAATTGCAAAATCTTTAAATTAAACGGAATTCAAGCTGTTATGGTAAACGATTATAAGAAACACGACTTATTTGGCAAAACACTGCTGCAAAAAATTGCACTTACGGCACCATTTAAATTTGATTTTCCGGTTACAGAACAGGCTTGTTTCCTCTATGTTTTGCAGGGAGAATTCCAATATCAGGTAGATACAGAGCAAATAAATATCCCGGCCAATTATTCCCTATTGTTAAACTGCATCACATCCGGAAAGCAGCTTCGTAATCCTGAGCCGTCAAGCACATGCGAAATTGTAATCGTTACGTTTTATCCGGATATATTGAAGAAAATCTACGACAGGGAATTGCCGACATTGCTTCATGCTCCAAAAAATATTATTTCAAAAAAGTCTAATGAAAAAATAAATAACGACTTCCTAATCCAAAAATATATTGAGGGATTGCTCTTCTATTTTGAAAATCCGTCGCTCATCAATGAGGATATACTGGTATTGAAACTAAAGGAAATCATACTTTTGCTATCACAAACGCAGAATGCAGAAGCCGTACAAATTATCCTTTCACAGCTTTTTTCTCCTACGACTTATACTTTCAAACAGGTTATTGAAGCCAATCTGTTTTCGCAATTAACGATTGAACAGCTGGCAGAGCAGAATAATTTAAGCGTTTCTTCCTTCAAAAGGGAGTTTGCCAAACTATACAATGATAGTCCGGCGAATTACATTAAAAACAAAAAGCTCGAAAAAGCTGCACAATTGTTGCGGGTTTCAGACCAGCGAATTACCGATATCGCATTTGATTGCGGGTTTAATGACCTGGCTAACTTTACCAAAAGTTTCAGCGATAAATATAACGTTACTCCCACAAATTACAGAAACGGAACAAAAGATAACTGACAGATAATAGTATAAAAACGAAGCATTTCCAAAAGGATGTGGGGACGCTTTTTTATGGACTAAAATGCCAAATAATTGAACTAATTCCCAAAACCATTTTCTTCCTTCTGATAGAACTTTGCAGCTGTAATCATTAAAAAGTATCAGAATGGGATTATCAAGCTTAGGAATTTTTCACACGATTATTGGTATCGTGGCAATTGTAGCCGCATTAACAGGCTTTATCAAATATGGCAAAATTAATCTGGGGGAATTATCAGGAAGTATGTATTTTTATACAACACTCGTCACCAGTTTAAGTGCATTGGGTATTTCAAAACACGGTGGCTTTAATGCAGGACATGCATTTTCTATATTCATTGTCCTTTTACTGGTTGTGGCCTATTTTTTATTTTCAAAAAAGAAAGCCAGCAAAAGAGCCCGGTATTTCGAAAACTTTCTCTTGTCGTTTAGTTTTTTTCTGTCGTTGGTACCTACTGTGAACGAAACATTTACAAGAATTCCAATCGGACATCCTTTGGCAAAGGACATCAGCGATCCAATAATTGGGCAGACACTTTTGGCTCTTTTTCTTCTTTTTATTGCCGGTTCTGTTTATCAATATATCAGGCAGAAAAAAGTCAATGTATCTGTAATTAAAAAGGACTGAAAATTTCAAATGACGTAAAGCCGCATAAGCCATAATTGAAGTATATTTATACTGACTTTAAACCGGTATCGGAGTATCTAAATTAAAAGGAAATGGACACAAATGATTTGCTGAAGCAAGTGGCTTTTATCAAAGAAATTGACAAACTAAAGTACATTCAGCGCAGAACGCGATTATTCCAAAGCGACAGGCATGAAAATGATGCCGAACATAGCTGGCACCTGGCCATGATGGCACTTGTTCTGGCCGGACATTCGGATAAACCGGTTAATATACTTAAGGTTATACAAATGGTATTGATACATGATTTGGTGGAAATTGACGCCGGAGATACTTTCATATACGATACTTCAAAAAATCATACCAATACGGACGAAGAACTGCTGGCTGCAAAACGCATTTTTGGACTTTTACCCGAAAAACAGGCACAGGAATTCATAGCCATCTGGGAAGAATTTGAAGCCGGTAATACTGACGAAGCCAAATTTGCACGGGCTATGGACCGTTTTGAGCCATTGTTACAAAATACAAGCAATAATGGAGGAACGTGGGCAGAATATGATGTGGAATATCATACCGTCTACAATAAGAAAAAAGCAATAAAGGACGGTTCTGCCTCAATCTGGAGCTATGCCGAACGTTTATTAAATGAAAGCGTAGAAAAGGGTATACTCAGGAAAAATCAAGATGCAGAAGATTAGCTAAAGTAGTAGTATTCTTTAAAAGTATTGGGCACTTATAATTAAGTGCCCATTTTTATATCTTCATAATTATTACAGACTTTGCCCGCCTGAAATTTCAATACGTTGGGCAGTAATCCATTTTGCTTCATCGGTACAAAGAAAGGCTACCACGCTACCTATATCCGTTGGCTGTCCCACACGCCCTAGAGCGGTTTGCGATGCAATCAACGTATTCATTTCCTGATTATCGCGTACAACTCCACCTCCAAAATCAGTTTCTATAGCGCCAGGAGCAACAATATTGACACGGATTTTACGTGCTACACCCAAATCTTTTGCCAGGTATTTGGTCAGGTTTTCCATGGCAGCTTTTACAGAGGCATAAACCGGATAATAAGGAATGATAATGCGTGTCAGTCCTGATGAGACGTTTACGATCCCTCCGCCATCATTCATGTGGTTAAGGGCTTTCTGGGTAAAGAAAAATGGACCTTTGAATTGAACCTTAATCATTTCATCAAACTGTTCTTCAGAAGTTTCAGTAAACATAGCTGCAATACCCGTTCCGGCATTATTTATAAGAAAGTCAAATTTAGAAGTACCAAATTTTGGATTTAGAGTCTTTTCCAATTCATCAAAAAAAGCTGTAAAGGTATTTTGCTTGCTTACATCCAATTGGACAGCAAGTGCTTTTTGGCCCATACTTTCAATTTCAGATACAACCTTATCTGCTGAATCTTTATTGCTGTGGTAGGTTAGGATCACATCAAGGCCTTTTTTAGCGAGATTGAGCGCCATATCTTTTCCAAGTCCGCGACTACCTCCTGTAACTAATGCTATTTTATTCATGATCTTTGTTTTTTTAAAATTAAAAATTATAAGACAAAGTTAGTCGGGATAGTCATTTCTTTTTTTGTAATAAACAAAGGGATAATTGCAAAAATCAAACAATTGATGCGGATGAAAGTATTTTGACTGCATTCTAAGCAGCCCTGTTTCATGGATACGCATCTACAGGCTTCTCTATAGATGGTATTGACTATTTCTTTGTAATTTCTTTCCGATGCTGTATTCCCCATTCTACCAAATGGGTGATTAGTGTTTTAAGGGTAAGCCCATGTTCAGTAAGTTCGTATAAAACCGAAACGGGTTGTGTATCCAAAACTGTACGTCGGACCAATTTATTTATTTCCAATTCTTTTAACTCTTTGCTTAGCATCTTGTTGGAAATACCTTTAACATCATTCAGTATGTCTGAAAATCGTCTTTTATTGTAGTAGCAGATAGAGGAGAGTATCGCTATTTTCCATTTACCGTTCAATACATCCATTGAATCCTGAACGGCCATCATTTCCTTTTTATGCTGTTCTTCTATACGGGTTGTGCATTCCATGCTGTTGTTACTTTGTTACCTCAAGGTTACTGTTACTTTTGGTTACAAAGTTACTTAAATAAATCAGATGTATATAGCTTTGTATTTCAAAATTTTAAAAAGATTAAAAAATGAGTAAATTAAAAGACAAAGTAGCTATAGTTACAGGAGCATCTAAAGGGATAGGGGCTTCGATAGCAAAATTTTTTGCGGCTGAAGGCGCAAAGGTAGTAGTGAATTATGCTTCGAGCAAAGAAGGAGCAGACAAAGTAGTTAGGGCAATTACTGAGCAGGGAGGAACTGCCATAGCCGTTCAGGGAGACGTGTCGAAAGAAGCCGATGTGGCAAGAATATTTGAAGAAACCAGAAATACATTCGGCTCACTGGACATTTTAGTGAACAACGCTGGCGTTTATTTGTATGAACCTATCGAACAGATATCTGCGGAAACTTTTCATAAATCATTTAATACGAATGTGCTTGGCTCAATACTGGCAATTCAGGAATCCCTTAAGCTTTTTGGAGATAAGGGTGGAAACATTATCAATATCAGTTCGGGTGCAAGCAATTCGCCTTTGCCTACTGGTTCTGTATATTCTGCAACAAAAACGGCATTAGATGCCATTACTATTGCGCTGTCTAAGGAATTTTCCGGCAGGAACATCCGTATCAATTCAATTCTTCCAGGCATAGTAGAGACTGAGGGCTCTCATAGTGCGGGATTTATTGGTAGTGAGGCCGAAGCAAATTTTGTTTCTAAAACACCACTCGGCCGTACTGGCCAGCCAGATGATATTGCAAAAGTGGCCGTATTTCTTGCCTCCGATGATGCGGCATGGATTACCGGCGAGAAAATCACTGTTGGAGGTGGCATATATGGTTTTTAAGCCTGCATTTTGAAAAATAACTGATTCTTTAACCTGGCGGCTATTGGCCGCCAGATTTATAATTTGGCGCATGATTTTTTCCATTTTTTTGGACATGACAAAAGGGCTGATTTTTTACAGATAAACAACCAAACCCTATTTGGCATACTTTTTATACTATACACTACATAATCCTAAGTAAAAAAAGAAAGGAAATTTAAAATGCTAAAATGGATTGATATTATACGGTTTGCCGGCACCGGCAACCCTGTTCCAGACAAAAAAGTTGTAAAAACAAATGATGAGTGGCAAAAGCTTCTTACGCCTGAGGAGTTCAGGATTACCCGCTTAAAAGGTACTGAGCGGGCGCATAGTTCAGAGATGTGTTCCCTGTTTGAACCGGGAAAATATGCCTGCGTTTGCTGCGGGACATTGCTTTTTGATGCCAATGAAAAATTTGAAAGCGGTACTGGTTGGCCATCGTTTACCCAGGCCGTTACCGAAAACGCCATTGCCTACCATAAGGATATCAGTTATGGAATGGTGCGTGTTGAAACCACATGCAATACCTGCGATGCGCATTTAGGACATGTTTTTCCTGATGGGCCGGGTCCTGGTGGATTAAGATATTGCATGAACGCTGTAGCCCTTAAAAAGGTAGAAAGTAACGAAAGAAAAGCGACTTTTGGAGGAGGCTGTTTTTGGTGTACCGAAGCAGTTTTTAACCAACTGAAAGGTGTCACGAAAGTAGAAAGCGGCTATAGTGGTGGCAAAATTGCTAACCCTACCTATAGGGAAGTTTGTAGCGGACTGACAGGCCATGCCGAAGTTATAGAAGTGACTTACAATCCTGATGAAATAACCTATGGTGATTTGCTTCGCATACACCTGAGTACGCATAACCCGACAACTTTGAACAGGCAGGGAGCCGACGTTGGCACGCAGTACAGAAGCGCTATCTTTTACAGGAATGAAGCTGAGAAAAAAGAGGCGGAGCAAGTCATTGCGGAAATCCAGGCAGTCTACGATGAACCTATCGTTACAGAAGTGGCCCCATTGGAATACTTTTATAAAGCGGAAGAATACCATCAGGATTATTATTCCAATAATTCTCAGGAAGGCTATTGCCAGGCGGTTATCAATCCGAAACTAAGAAAATTCAGGGAACTTTTTAAGAACAGGCTGAAAGACACGAAGGAAGGAGAATTAAAATAAGTATGATTAGGCAGGCGGGATTTGGTGGTGGATGCCATTGGTGTACTGAGGCTGTATTTTCCTCGTTAAAAGGCATAGTGTCTGTGCAACAGGGTTGGATTGCCTCAACAGGTTCAGATATGTCATTTTCAGAAGGAGTGATTGTCGAATATAATGACGATATTATTTCCTTCGATACGCTTATTGCTATCCATCTGCATACTCACAGCAGTACCTCACAACATTCAATGCGTGGCAAGTATCGCTCTGCCATCTATATATTTAATGTTCAGGATGCAGAACCGGCCAGAGAAGCCATCGAAACCCTACAACCAGAGTTTGACAGTACTATCATTACAAAGGTATTGCCCTACGGGGCATTTACCTCAAGCAGAGAGGAGTTGTTGGATTATTATTTTAATGACCCGCAAAAACCTTTTTGCGAACTTTATATCAATCCCAAATTAAAGCTTATCATGGAACGGTTTTCTAAGTTTGCAGACACTGATAAGCTAAGGCATCTGAAACAATTAGATGCATAACACACTATGGAAACAACAAATAAAAAAACAGCTTACTCGATATTGGAACTGGCTATCGTATCGAGCGGGGTGACAATAGAACAGACATTTAAGAATAGCGTAGACCTTGCCCAAAAAACAGAAGAAATGGGCTACAGGCGATTCTGGCTGGCAGAACATCATAATATGATTCATGTAGCGAGTGTAGCCACATCGGTGCTTATCGGGCACATTGCCGGAAATACCAAATCCATAAGGGTAGGTTCCGGAGGTATTATGCTTCCCAACCATTCGCCGCTTATCGTGGCAGAGCAGTTTGGTACGCTGGGCAGGCTTTATCCAAATCGAATTGATTTGGGATTGGGCAGGGCACCGGGTACTGACCAGATTACGGCGCATGCCATACGTAGTGACAGAATGCAGTCAGTACACAATTTTCCGGGAGAGATTAAGCAGATTCAAAAGTATTTTTCAAATGAGAATGAGTGGTCGCAGGTACGGGCCGTTGTGGCTGAAGGTGTAAATGTCCCTCTGTATATTTTAGGTTCAAGCCTGGACAGTGCACACCTTGCGGCAAAAATGGGACTGCCTTATGCTTTTGCAAGCCATTTTGCTACCGGTTTCCTGAATGAAGCCTTGGATATTTATAGAAAGGAGTTTCAGCCTTCGGAATATCTTGATAAGCCTTATACTATTGCCGGAGTCAATGTCATAGCTGCCGATACGGATGATAAGGCCGAAAGGAATTTTACATCGCTTATCCGCATGTTCCTCGGTATCCTAACAGGAAAGAGAGAAGCGCTCCAACCACCAATGGAAATGACAGACGAGCTCATGATGATTCAGCATAATCCTGCGGTACGCGAAATGCTCAAATACTCTTTTGTAGGACGAAAAGAAGCGGTTGCCAAGCAATTGGATAAATTCCTTTTAGAAACTGGTGTAGACGAACTGATGGTGGTTTCTAATATGCATGCGCACAATGATAGGGTAACATCATATCAGATTTTGTCTGAGATTATAGATGAGAGGAACAGCCAGTAGATTGGAGAGTTCAAAAACACAGTAGACCGGTAAATTTGGTATCAAAATTATCGGACTTTAGTGTCAAATCATTCCGAATAAAAAAAGAGGCTAAAATGCCTCTTTTTTTATGTTTTGTAAACATTTGGATACAAATTCGAACCTTGTGATTGTGTGTAATGTTTTGAAGTACAGTTATTTGTATTTTTTTTATTGAGGAAAAACGTAATTAGGTCATTTTTTGGAAATAATAATAAAAAATTTTTTAAAAAAATCATGAAGTCTTTTTCAAAACAAACCCATACGATTTTTAAGAAAAAACAAATAAAAACGGGTGTTCAGCCCTTTTTTTTAAAACTACAAGCAGGCTAAAAATACGTAAGATTAGACGTTCATTTTCAGAAAAAAGGACCAGATGGGGAAAGCCGTAAGGATAGGCTTTTTGTCTATCGTAAATTCGGTAAACCTATTGAATTTTAAGGATTTGCATTTTTAACGGTTATATAAGGAGCTTCCATCTCTACTATATACTATGGCAAACTTATTAAACATACCAACTTTTCTACAGATGAATCTAAAGTCAATTCATCCCCCATGAACTGAGGTCGCCTTTTAGCATACCTAAAACAATTAGAAACCTAAACTATGAAATCATGAACAATAAAATTTACACACTATTACTCGTTTTCTTTATGAGTGTTATTGGGATGAATGCCCAAAAAAACAGCTACTTCTATTACTATAAAGACCAAAAAATCGCCCTCAACCTCGACCGGAAATTTCTGAACATCAATACTTCAGCCGATTTCGAGAAATCGGCTCTTGTAGGATTTAAGTTTAAAGACGTAACATTGCAGGACGACAACTCTACAGGTGAACACCAAAAGTTTGGAAAACTGGAATTCCTGTCAGAACCTTCAGCAGCCGACTTTGAAAAGGCCATCAGCGACCTGAGAAAGGTTAAGGGAATCAAAAGCGTTTCGCTTTTCTTCAAAAGACCTAATGCGCCTTCTATTGGAACTTCCAGCCTTTTTTATGTAAAACTGAAAGACGAAAGAGGATTTGAGTTGCTTAAAAAGATGGCCTCAGAGAATAATGTAAAAATCGTGCAGCAGATTTATGGAATGCCTTTATGGTACGTGATGGCAGTAGAGCCGGAAAACCAAAGTAACTCACTGCAGATGGCGAACCTGTTTTATGAAACCGGACAGTTTGAAGGTATTGACCCGGCATTCATGTTCAACTTCAGGTCTGTTTGTACTAACGATACTAACTTTGGCAGTCTTTGGGGGCTTAACAACAGCGCCAACCCAAATGTAGATATCAACGCCTGTCAGGCCTGGACACTTTCACAGGGAAATGGCGTGAATGTAGCCATCCTTGATCAGGGAATCTACAAGCCACACAATGACCTGGCTGCCAACATCTCACCTTTGAGCTTTGACGCACAGAGTGGTTCAAGTCCTAGCGTTTTTATCTCGGGTAATACACACGGTACCCATGTGGCAGGAACTGTAGGAGCCATAAAAGACAACAACCTTCAGGTAGTTGGAGTAGCGCCAAAATCAAAACTGATTTCAGTGAGCCACTCATTAGGGGTTGTTCCGGGCATCTCATTACAACTGGCGGGCGGTATTAACTGGGCCGTAGCAAATGGAGCAGATGTAATCAACAATTCCTGGGGTGATCAGGGTGGAATATTTTATGCCCAGCTGTATAGTTTGGCTTTGGAAAATGCCATTGTCAACGCTATGACAAACGGTAGAGGAGGAAAAGGAACCCTTGTGGTTTTTGCAGCAGGAAACTATGGAGGTGGCGGGCCGGTAATGGATTATCCGGGTAACTTTCACGATAATATTCTGACTGTAGGATCAATCACCTCTTCAGGATCAAGATCCAGCTTTTCGGGTTATGGTCCAAAACTAGACGTAGTAGCCCCAGGTAGCAATATTCTGTCTACACTTCCAACCAACAGCGTGGGATCGATGGACGGTACTTCAATGGCAGCACCGCACGTAACCGGATTGGTAGCTCTGATTCTTTCAGTAAATCCATGTCTTACAGGTCAGCAAGTACGCGACATTATAGAAAGCACTTCCCAAAAAATGCCAGGCTATGTCTTTTCGGCCACAGCCGGAAGAGGTAACGGAATATGGAACGACCAGTTAGGCTATGGATTAATAGACGCCTATGCTGCCGTACAACTTGCGCAGCAGATGTATTCACCAACCTTAGATTTGTATGTAAAAGACAGTCCCGGTGATTTAGGAATTGAACCGAATACCATCTCGCCATACATGTGGGCCAGTGAAGATATCTGGGTACGAAATTATAATGATAACGGTCTGGTACACCAGAACCCGGATTATAGCCCAACTAACCCAAACTATGTTTATGTACGTGTAAGAAACAAAAGCTGTGTGGCTTCTACAGGAAGTGAACGCTTAAAACTATATTGGGCAAAGGCCGGAACCTCATTGGCTTGGCCGTTGAGTTGGAACGGAACCTATTACGTAGGCGGTGTGCTAATGGGCAAACAGATTGGAGCGCTGGCTGGAATCCCGATTCCGGTACTTCAGCCCGGAGAAGAAACTATTATAGCCTTTGCATGGAACGTTCCAAACCCTGCCGACTATGCGCCTATCAATCCCGAACCATGGCATTTCTGTCTGCTAACACGAATTGAAGCTGCCAATGACCCGATGACCTTCCCGGAAACAGCAGACCTCAATATGAATGTTAAGAACAACAATAATATTGCGTGGAAAAACGTAACCGTTGTTGATGTGTTGGCTAACGGAAGCATAGGAGGTGTTGTAGGAGTTGGTAATCCTGTCAGAGTTCCTAAAAAATATTTATTAGAATTTATTGCCGAAGACATTCCTGGTGTGCGACCTATTTTTGAGCAAGCTCAGGTAGCCATTAAAATGGATGAAAGGCTTTACAGAGCATGGCAGCAAGGCGGCGGACTAGCCCGGGGATTTGTTGAAGGTCGGGAAAGAATGGCATACCTGGTCAGGTCAAACTATGCCACTCTGAATAACATCGTGTTCCAGCCTGAAGAACTGGGAACGCTTAATCTGACCTTTAATTTTACGAATGATGAAGCCAGGCCACAGCAGTTTGTTTACCATATTGTGCAACGCGACCTTGAAACCGGAAACGTGGTAGGTGGCGAGACCTATCTGGTTAATAAAGGAAAAACTGAAGGCAGAAGACTTTTTGCTGATGCAGGAGGCGATAAAAAAGCAGATAGGGACGAAATCATTACCTTCAGTGCAGCACAATTAAATGAAGCAGTAATTTACAATTGGTATGCTGATGGCAAACTTGTCTATCAGGGAAAAGACCTGACAGTAGCGGTAGACATTGCTAAGAAATACAAGCTTGAAGTAGTAGCCCTGGCAGACGGAACTAAAGATTATGCCGAAGTAGCTGTAACACTTAATCCTAGTACTTTAGGAGGTATTGCTCCTAACCCTGCGCAAGACAATGTTACAGTAGGATACAAGCTGAACGACACAAATTCTGCCTATCTGTCAATCATTGGAAGCTATGGTGCAAACAGAGCCTCTAACAATTACATCCTGGATGTAAAAAATACTGAAATTAGCATAGATATCTCCAATTATCCAAGCGGCCTTTATACGGTAGCCTTGATAAGTAATGGTAAGATAGTAGATACTAAAAAGCTGATTAAGAAATAAATAATTTTTAAACCCGTGCCTGGCACGGGTTTTTTATTACATCTATTCTAGCCATCCTTTAAACTCTTTGCTATGAAACTTATTATATATAAATACCCAACAGTGAGGCGAATTAAGCCTTACGATTTATATTACTGTTTAATAAAAGAGTTTATGAGATAAAAAAAAGACAAATCAAAATTTTGATTTGTCTTTTTTAAGTGACCTCGACAGTAAACAAATCCATTTCTAATGCCCTTATTTTTCTACTTTTTTTCTTATTATTGGTAAGTCTTTGGTAAAAGGCTTTTCTTTTTTTAAATTTTTCTCAATTACTTTTTCAAGCTTTTGCACTAGTTCTGATTCACTTTCACCAATATTGAAAAGCATTGAAATTTCATTTTTTTGATTTTTTTTCATCATGTAATTCTTCTACTATTGATTTGATGGATTTTTTTATACTTTCTTTCTCCAAATATTTTAATAATGTTGATTCGAACATGTCATTATCTTTTTCATAGACCGATTCAAGAGTTATTGTTTTTTGCTTGTTTTCAACATATTTGTTGAATTGAATTTCGCCTTTCCCAAAAAGAATCCAATCGGATGTTAAGTATGGAATTTTATCTATTAATTTCTTTAATATATTGATTCCTAAAACTCTTTTATCTGTAGTTATTGGCTGTATAGAGTTATATACCAAATCAAATTTGTCGCAAAAATCTTGTAGACTATCTGCTTCAATCTCAATTACTTTGGTTAATCTTTTACCTACTGTGTCCATAGAAATTTTAAAAAATACATCAAAAAAGTTGTATTTCAACAAAAATGCTGTATATTTGTATTAGTTATTTATAGAAAACTAATAGCAAAGTTAATCTATTTGAATTAAAACTAAATAGCATAATACTATGATAAGTGAAGATTTAAGGCTTGAACTAAAAAAGTTTCTAGGTGCCAGATTCTCCAAGGACGTGAATAAGAATCTTGAATCGAAAGGGTTGAAGACCTATTCTCCCGGTTTCATTTCCCAGGTTCTTAATGGGGAGTCGGATAATTTGGACGTGGAACAGGCACTGCTTTTTATAGCCAATGAAAGGAAGGAAGCTATTCAGTCCCTTGAAAACAGCAAAAGTGCTTTTATAAAAAAAATACCCAAGGCGGTCACCTCGGGTACTTGATTCATTAACCTTTAAATAAAGATTAAATCTTATGAACGACAAATCTACAAATTTTGTTGCGAAACGGCAACATATTGTCCACCAGCTGCCGGCAGGCCTTTTGAAAGGTGATACGAGGACAGAACTTTTCGGGTGCAGGGATACCAATCGCGTATATGCCATTTCGGACGGCATAACACTCCCTTTCTCCAACCTGTCGAACCCAATGAAGGCCATGATTTTGGAAAGGCTTCTTGATGACCCGAAGGCTTTGGAAGACCTTAAGGGGCTGTCCCAGGAAGAAGCCATCGAAAAATATGCCTTCTGTGTTTTTGGGGCGGCAGATTCCGAAGCTGATTTTTGCAGGGAGGGTGTTCTTGGTTCCGGTGACAACTTCATATGCGGGAATAACTGCGGATGCCTTTCATGGGAAAGCAAAAGCATAAATGTTGACGGCAACAGGCTAACGCCTAGGGAAATTGAAATTGTGCAATTGATGTCAACCGACATGCCCGACAAGCATATCTCCGAAAGCCTTGGTATTTCCATATCTACTCTCAATACACATAAGGCACACATTTTTGAAAAGTTTTCCGTCTATTCCAAGACCGGTGTGGCAAGAAAGGCAATTGAACAAAAAATAGTGCAGTGATGGCTACAGGTTTTAAGTATACGGCTTCGGAAGCGTTCCAGATGGCAAAGGATTACTATCCCCATTCATGGAAGTCCGAGATTGACAAATGCAGGGAGATATTGTTCCGTTTGAAAAGAATCTACAGGCTCGACCTTGTTCCCGCATACCAAAAATACCTCAATTCCGGATGCCGTCCAGAAAGCAGTATCATGATGCTCGCTGCCGTGTACTGGATTCAGGAAGAGGAAAGGCTTGAAAAGGCAACGGTTATCGAACAGATAAGGGAGTTGGAAGCATTGCAGCTGCAGTACGGTGCACAATACCAGGCAAACGAGACCTCAAACAATTCCGACATAGACAAGAGGATGCTTAGGCAGTTTTATCTTGAGAAGCAGGAAGAGCTTCAGAAAAATATTGACGGACTGATCCAATCCATTGACGTAGAATGCGCAGAGGTTCTGGTAATACAGACAAGCATTTTTGACAGCCTGAAAGGTAATCAGTAACAAACCCAACTTTAAAAAATGTATACAGAAAATTCAATCGATAACGTACGTTCGGCAGATATTGTCCGCGTAATTGGAAATTTTATCACCCTAAAAAAGGCAGGATCCGTATTTCAGGCCAAATCCCCTTTCGGAGAGGAAAAGACGGCCTCATTTACGGTATTTCCAAAGAATAATAATTTCAAGGATTTTTCTACGGGAAAGTCCGGAGATGCGATTGGGTTTGTTATGGAATATAAGGGCGTGCGTTTTGGTGAAGCAGTAAAGATCGTTGCGGAAATTTGCGGTATAGCCCTTGAGGAGGAAGTACTGAGCGAGGAAGCCCAGCGCAAGAAAAGCTACCGCCAGGATCTGTATGATATCATGCGTTACGCGGCAACCAGGTATTCCATGCAATACAGCAAGCTGGTTGCCGAGCATTGGGCCAAGGCAATGATAGCGACAAGGGGATTTGATGACGAAACGCTTACGGCCTTCGGTATAGGATATGCGCCAAAGATTTATGAATTCGTAACAAAACCGCTGATTGATAAGGGAAAGCTTGAAATGGCGATCACGGTTGGCCTGACAAACACCAAGGAGGGCAGGAGTTATGATTTCTTTACCGACAGGCTACTGTTTCCCATACATGATTTTAGGGGAAATATCGTAGGGTTTGGGGGGCGCAAATCAGATACTGCGGAAGGTCCAAAATATATAAATACAAAGGAAACGGACATATACAACAAGTCAGGGCTGCTCTATGGACTTTACCAGAACAGGGAAAGCATAATGAAGTCGAAAACGGCCGTCCTGGTAGAAGGCTATACGGATGTTGCCGGACTGTACCAGAATGGCTGCCAGCTGGCAGTCGCTGCCTGCGGTACCGCTGTTTTGAGCGAATACCAGTGCAAGCTGTTGCACCGCTATGCAGACCATGTGATAATATGCATGGACAACGACGGTTACGATTCTGAGGGAAACATGCAGAAGGGCATGCTATCCGCATTCAAAAATATCAATGTCCTGCTTGCGGAAGGATTCAGGGTTTCAATAACGATCCTTCCTGAAGGTGAGGATCCTGATTCTTTTTCCAGAAAGACCCCCGGAATACAGAAGTATATTTTTGATAATGCCGAAAATGCCATCAACTGGAAGACGCTAAAACTTTACGGAACTGCAGCAGGCGACCCTGACAATGTATCTAAGATGGTTGACGAGGTAGCGGAAATGCTGTATGCCATTAAGGACGATATCAAGCAGGGGGAATACCTCCAAATATGCAGGAAACTTATTAAGAAGCCCGTACAGCTACTTAAGGACAAACTGAAACAGTTTGTAGAGGTTGCCGAAAGCAAGACTGTTCAGACCGGAAATGTTGCACTGGCCCAGTCTGAGACTCTGGGCCTTCCCGAAGGAGCTGAATACAGGCAGTTTTTTGAAAAGGGATATGTATCGCACGGGTGCAACGTCTATTTCCGGGGAAGGGAAAAGTTCTTCAAGGGTACAAATTTTAAGATAACGCCACTTTTCCACGTTTACGGAAAGCTCGACAACAAGCGCCTCTGCGAGGTAATTTCCGAAACGGGCAAAAAGAAGCTCATAGATTTCGATACGTCAGATTTTGTACAGATGGCAAAATTCGAGGCAAAACTGCTTGATGAGGGGAATTTCACCTTCACGCAGGACGTGACAGCAAACCAGTTCAAGCTTCTTAGGAATGACGTGCTGAGTTCTTTTATAATGGCATACGAACTCAAGACATTGGGCTGGCAGCAGGAAAGGTTTTTGGCATTTTCCAACGGAATCTACCATGAGGGGATTATCAAGGAACCCAACGACTATGGCATAATCCAGTTGGAAACCGGTATTACCAACGATTCGGAATACATGGAAGACGTGAAGCATTTCTATTCGCCATCTTCTTCGGTGATGTACAAGTTTTCAAGGGACGGGGATGACCCGTATGAGAACGACAGGTATTTTGTATACAGGAAAGCGCCCGTGACAATTTCAGAATGGATGGACCAGATGAAAAAAGTGTACGGAAAGAAGGCTGTCACGGGTATCGCTTTCTGTTTTGCAACCCTTTTCAGGGATATCTATATAAAAAGGTACCAGTTTTTCCCGCACCTTTTCCTTACGGGTGAAAAGGGTTCCGGTAAATCCAAGTATGCCGAAAGCCTGGTATCCATATTTACGTTCAAGCAGGAAGCATTTGACCTTAACTCCGGAACGCCGGTTGCCTTCTACAGGAGGCTTTCCCGTATATGCAATGCCCCAACGATGCTTGAGGAATACCATGACGGTGTTGACGATAAGATATTCCAGCCGATTAAGGGTGCCTATGACGGCCGTGGACGCGAAATGGGAAAGGCAACCGGAGATAACAGGACCACAACGACAAAAGTGCTATGTTCAATCATATTGCTGTCCCAGTACCTTTCTGCACGGGACGACAATTCGCTTACATCAAGAAGCGTTGTAGAGCATTTTATAAAACCGGTTGAAAGCTTCACTACGGAACAGATAGAAAACTATTCGCTTTTGAAATCTTGGGAAGAACAGGGAATGAGTTCGTTCTTATGTGATATTATGAAGTACCGTGACCTGGTAGAGGATAAGATATTTACCGTCTACGGTGAGCTTTCAAAACAGATGAAGCATGACCTGAAGGGTTGCGACTATCAGGAAAGGATGCTTCAGAATTACCTTGCCCTGCTTGTACCGGTCAAGATTCTCCGACCTCATTTCCATTTTCCTTTTACAGAAGCCAAAATATGGAACCAGTTTAGGGATGCTATCCTTGACAGTTCAGACCTGATTGTGGAAAGTGAGGGTCTTGCAGAATTCTGGCGCACCCTTGAATTCCTTCTTGATACGCACAGGATAAAAAGGGACTACCAGTTTATAATAGAAACCCCATTGTCGGTAAATATTCAGGGAAGGAAGGGCGAGGCCCCAACCGAACTTAAAAACACAAATAAGGACCAGTATCTTTTTCTCCGCCTTAATGCAGTACACCAGCTATACCATAAGGAAGTTTCTACCAGGGAGGGAGTAGAGGTTATCGGGGAGAATACGCTTAAGAACTATTTCCGTTCCAAAAGGTACTTTATAGGCAGCGTAAAATCAAAGCGCTTTGAAGATACCTCTACAAGCGCATATGTGTTCAATTATACGCAGATGCATGAAAGCAACATTCTCAACCTTACAAGGGAGGTAAAAACCGGAAACGATCCTTCTGTCGCATCGAAAGCAGAAGATATTCAAGACGACCTGCCTTTTTAAAATTTTGGATTATGGCTTCAATAACAATGAAATTGAGGGTTGCAGAAAGGAAGGATTTTTTAGACGTGAACGATAGGCCTATCTATGGCACAATATATTTTGTATACAGCAGAGTGACGGGGGAATTTGACAGGCAGCCATACTACTATACGGAAAATACTGATAAGGGAGGTTTCAGGGAACTTTTCAGGTTCGGGCAGATATATGTTCCGGTTAGGATTTTTGATGAAGTACAAATAAATAATTAAAACCCGATTGCAAGGAAAAATGCTTGGTTAGTTATGAGTCAGAAAACGCAAAAGACAAAGCCGTTTACGGTTATTTCGGATAGGGAAGAGGTTCTGGTAACAGGAAACTATAATGAGGCCCTTTCTAAAATGGACGAACTTATGGAGGTTAATGTCCCGGTTATCCTTTTGAAGGATGACAAAAGGCAAAGGACGCTTCAGTACAGTAAGGGCAGATATGACAAAAATTATAAAATCACCTCGATTCCTTACGTGCATCCGGTCGAATCCGCAGAATCAGAAGCTGAATCTACAGAAAACTAATTTAAGCCGGCAGATGTCACGGTCAGGACCTGCCGGTGTTTTTAACCTTTAAAAAGAATCTTATGAAAAACATAGTGTACAACTTTTCAGCTCCGGGAAATTACCTGAAAAGAAAATTTTGCAGGGTTTATAATTCATTTACAGGGAATAATATTTCCCGTCCGGAAGAAATTATAAACTGCAACCTTAATGGAAACCAGCTAAAGGATTTATGCGAAGAATACCATAAATCGGTACTGGGGGAAGAATGTTATAACCAGTTCAAGTCTGATTTGATTATTACCAGGATTCTCTGGTTTGTTGTTGGGGCATTGGCCGCTTTTATCTATATCTACTTTAATACTTTTTTCGAATGATTGATATTAGAAAATCTTTAAAAAATTACAGGGATTTCCTGGAATCTAAAATGGTTTCGGCTGAAAGTTTTGGTATGAAGGTAGATGTTTCGGAAGTTAACCCTAAGCTTCTTCCGCACCAGAAGGATATTGTGCTGTGGTCGGTACATGGCGGAAGGCGAGCCATTTTTGCAAGTTTTGGATTGGGAAAGACAGTCATGCAGTTAGAAACCGCAAGATTGGTAATGAAAATTACTGGCAAGCCGTTCCTTATATGCATGCCTTTGGGAGTCGTAGGTGAATTTAAGGAAGATAATGGCTTCCTAGATAACGGTTTGAAAGTAAAATATATAACCGAAACGGATTCTATGGACCTAAAACTTGAACCTGAAACAATCTACGTAACCAATTATGAAAGGGTAAGAAAAGGGGACATATCACCTATAGTTTTTGGAGGGGTATCTTTCGATGAGGCATCTGTATTGAGAAGCCTAAAAACGGAAACGACAAATTATGTATTGGGGCATTTTGCAAAGGTTGACTACCGATTTGTCGCAACTGCTACACCAACGCCTAATGATTATATTGAAATACTGAATTACGCCGATTTCTTGGGTGTTATCGATAGGGGGTATGCATTGACAAGGTTTTTCCAAAGGGACAGCACAAAGGCCGGCCATCTTACGCTTTATCCTAACAAGAAGGAAGAATTCTGGAAATGGGTTTCAACTTGGGCTGTTTTCATAAACAGGCCGTCAGACCTAGGTTATGATGATTCCGGATATGACCTGCCTAAACTAAACTTCCATGAGATAGAAATAGAAAACATACCTACGGAAACAATAATAAACAAGGACGGGGACATAGTGCTGTTCAGGGACACTACCAAAGGTATTACCGAAACTTCAAAAGAAAAACAGGAGACCGTAAAATTAAGGATAGACAGGGCTTTCGAAATTGTTAGGGAAAACGGTCCCGGACATAATTGGATATTATGGCACCATAGGAATGATGAAAAGGAATACATTGAAAAGAAATTCGGTATTTCTTCCCCGGATACCAAACTTAAATCTGTCTACGGGAGCCAGGGAAATACAGAAAAGGAAAGTATACTTATCGATTTCAAGCATGGGAAATTCCAGATTCTTTCAACAAAGCCAAAAATTGCCGGTTCCGGATGCAATTTCCAGCACGCATGCCATAAGATGGTTTTTGTGGGGATTGACTATAAATTCAATGATTTTATCCAGTCAATCCACAGGTGCTACAGGTTTAAGCAGAAGCATGAGGTTGATGTTTTTGCAATATTTACCAATAACGAAAGGGAAGTTTTGAAGGAGCTTAAAAGGAAATGGAAACAGCATGTCGAACTGCAGGAAGAAATGATCAATCTGGTACGTGAGTACGGACTCAATACCGACAAAATTAACACAGACATGAAGCGACAGATATTTGAAAAAAGAAGAATGTGCCAGGTAGCCGATGCTACTGCATACAACGAGGATACTGTTTTGATACATTCAGAAATGCCGGAAAACCATACGGGTATGATACTGACATCGATACCTTTCGGAGACCATTACGAATATTCAGACAACTATAATGATTTTGGGCACAATTACGGAAACGGGAAGTTTTTCGAGCAGATGGATTTTTTAACCCCAAACCTATTAAGGACCCTTAAGCCGGGAAGAATTGCCGCAATCCATATAAAAGACAGGATCCGTTATTCGCATCAGACAGGACAGTCATTTACAACCATTGAGGATTTTGCTGCTGACGTATCGCACCATTTCAGGAAACACGGATTTTGGCTAGTCGGAAAAATTACGGTAACTACCGATGTAGTAAGGGAAAATAACCAGACATACAGGCTGACTTGGGGAGAGCAGAGAAAGGATGCTACCAAGATGGGTGTAGGTTTGCCTGAATACATTTATCTGTTCCGTAAGGCTCCATCGGAAAACAACAATGCCTATGCTGACGATCCTGTAACAAAAAAAATAGACGAATATCTTCTTTCCTTATGGCAATTGGATGCCCATGCTTACTGGAAGTCATCAGGCAACAGGTTCCTAAGTTCTCAGGAATTGTCTACTGCAGAAATGAAAACGGTATTCAATATGTGGAAAGATTTTGACAGGAAAAACATTTACGATTTCCAAGAACACCTGCGCGTGTGCAATGATCTTGATAAATCTGGGAAACTTTCAAAATTGTTTATGACAATACCCCCGACAAGTTCCAATGATTTGGTTTGGACCGACATAAATCGCATGAATACATTAAATGCTAACCAGGCAAACCGAAAAAAGGAGAAACACATTTGTCCTTTACAGTTGGATATTATTGAAAGGCTAATCCACAGGTTTACAAATGAAGGGGATTTGGTTGACGATCCTTTTGGTGGACTATTTTCAACTGCCTATAAGGCCCTTGAGATGAAAAGAAAAGCGGTAACCACCGAATTGAATCCCGGATATTACGATGATGGACTTTTCTACCTGAAATCTATTGAATATAAGTTATCAGTACCGACACTTTTTGATTTATTAGGTTAAGTAATTTAAATATAAATCAATGAATCAGATAAAGGATTTTTTCGAATACATATTTAATTCAATCAAGATTTGGATTATAGTGCAGCCTTGGGAACAGGGAATAAGGGTAAGGCGTGGGAGGTTTATCAAGAAGTTGGGTTCCGGGATGTATTTCAGGATTCCATATTTTGACAGCGTATATGTCCAGGAAACCAGATTGAGAATGATTCAGCTTTGTTTACAGACTTTGACAAGTAAGGATTTGAAAACAGTCACAATCAATAGCAGTTTGGGATATTCAATAACAAACATTGAGCTTCTTTACAATACTCTTTACCATCCAGAAGTAACAATTTCAAATATGGCCATGAGTGAGATAAGTGACTTTATCTTCCAGCACAATTTATCTGATATACATCCTTCATCAATTGAAGAAGCCGTTTTGAAGAAGTTAAATGCTGAGGATTACGGATTAAAGTTTGAATATTTCAGGATAACAAACTTTGCTGTTGTCAGAACATTTAGGCTTATACAGGATTCTCAAAGCTGGGTTTATAATAATTTGAGCATGGATAAAAAGAAATAACTGTTAAATGTCTAAAAATGTGGATAGTACCGAAAAATATACAGATGAGCAACGTATCATATCTATTTGCTACGGATACGGAGGTCTCGAAAGGGGAGTTTCTAAAATTATCCCAATTAGGTCGGTCGCTTATGTGGAGATCGAAGCCTTCCAGTGTTTCAACCTGGTATCTGCGATGGAAGCGGGTATGGTGGATCCGGCACCTGTTTGGACGGATGTTAAGACCTTCGACGGAAATCCATTTCGTGGAAAGGTACACGGCATCATTGGAGGATATCCCTGTCAGGGAGAATCATTTGCAGGAAAAAGGCAGCTATGGAATGACGAACGATTCCTTTTCCCGCATATTGAACGCATCATCGGTGCAGTTAGACCTGTTTGGTGCTTCTTTGAGAATGTCGAGGGACACCTATCAGGAACTTTCCCCTATGTTCTGGACAGCCTACAAAAAATGGGCTACAATGTTGAGGCGGGAATATTCAGTGCGGAAGAAGCAGGCGCTCCACACAAAAGAAAAAGACTATTTATCCTCGCTTGTATGGGGGACTCCAAGATCTTCAACGGCAAAAGGCTCGATTACAAATCCAAAAATGGAAAAATCAAGACTGGAAGAACAGGTAAAAAATTATCCGACTCCAAACGCATCGGATATATTGAAAGCGAGCAAAAACCAGAATCAGGACAGTCTTGTAAAAATGGCTATAAATGGCCTGCTGGAAGAGGGAAAAAACAATTCGAATGGGAAGAACCCAGGACAGTTGAACCCGGCATGGGTTGCACAGTTAATGGGTACAACTTTAGAACAGAGCTTCTTCGCCAATATGGCAATGGTGTAGTTTCTCAGACTGCCGCGATAGCATTTAAAACGCTATTAGATAAAATAATTAAGTAAAAAAATCAGCGGGAAGCCGAAAACGCAATAGAGTAGGCAAATAAATAAATTTTTAAATCTTATGAAAACAAACACTTTAAAAATCAACATCCCGGAAGGCTTTAAGATTAAGGACTTCGATAAGGACACGGGAGAAGTCTTTATCGAGCCGGTTCCTGCAGATATCAGGGAAAGGGTAACATCCATTTTCGAAGCTTTGGATATCCTTGGAGAATCAGACCAGGAAGTGAAATTCTTCAGGGAACTTCAAAAAATCGGGTTTGATGATACAAACCATATTGTAAACTACCAGGCAGCCGTCGTTATCTGCAAGGCCCTTAATGAGGGATGGGTACCAAATTGGGAAGACGAAGGTGAACTTAAGTATTACGCATGGTTCCGTATGGGTTCTGCTTCGGGTTCGGCCTTTTCGTTTCACGTCTACGCTTACTGGTCTACGTTCTCGGATGCCGGCTCCCGCCTTTGTTTCAAGTCAGGCGAACTGGCAGAATATGCCGGAAAACAATTCACAGAAATATACAGGCATTTCCTAACCGTAAATTAATATTGCCATGGATTATAAAGAAATAAAATCATTTGAAGACGCCTGCAAGAAATTAGGAATAGAGGCTTTATTGCCTGATTTCGGTATGATACCTGAAAAATCACAAATCCCTATGCTGGCACATTACCAGCTTTGCATAATTGTCGAGGCCATTAACGGCGGATGGGTACCGGATTGGACAGACTGGTCGCAGTATAAATATTACGCATGGTTCCGTATGGGTTCTGCTTCGGGTTCGGCCTTTTCGTATGACGACTACGCTAACTGGACTTCGCACTCGACTGCCAGCTCCCGCCTTTGCTTCAAAACAAGGGAAATGGCGGAATATGCCGGAAAACAGTTTGAACAGCTTTATAAAGATTATTTTGTAATCGAATAGGGCCAATTGAAAATGAAATTTAGGCGTACCAACGGCCAATATATGGCATATGGAAAATATACCATGCAATTGGCCTTGCCTCCCAAGTAATTATTAAAACTTAATTTTAAAAATATGTATACAGATATTAAAACTTTCGAAGATGCCTGTAAGGTCCTTAATATTGACCCTGCAATCGTTATTCCAGATTTTTCGTTTTTTCCTGATAAGGACATGGAGGCGATGAAGGCACATGCAAAATTGGTTATAATTGCCAAGGCCATTAACGGCGGATGGGTACCTGACTGGACTGACTGGTCGCAGTATAAATATTACGCCTGGTTTCGTCTGGGTTCTGCTTCGGGTTCGGCCTTTTCGTATTACGGCTACGATTACTGGGCTTCGCTCTCGTCTGCCGGCTCCCGCCTTTGTTTCAAAACAAGGGAAATGGCCGAGTATGCAGGAAAACAGTTTGAACAGCTGTACAAGGAATATTTCGTAATAGAATAACAGACACGGATGTGCAATGGTTTGCTGCAGTTCTGCTTCAGGTTCGGCCTTTTCGTATAACGACTACGATAACTGGAATACGAACTCGAATGCCAGCTCCCACCTATGTAATATATGGCTATTGCAGTCCCTGCCTCTTGGCAAAAAAACTCTCTTTCAAATGGGCGTAAGTATTCTGTAACGGTTAAGAAAGCGACCAGATAGACAAAGGCTATGAAACGTAAAAATAACCTCTACCAAAAGATTATATCATTAGAAAACCTCCATGCTGCGGATGCCTTGGCCAGAAAGGGCAAAAGGCATCAGTATGGGGTTAGGGTCCACCTAAAGAATCAGGACCGTAATATTCATGACCTGCATGAATCCCTTTTGAAAATGGAATTCAGGACCTCTGCATATACTACGTTTAAGGTATACGAGCCAAAAGAGAGGCTGGTTTTCAGGCTTCCGTATTATCCGGACAGGATTGTACACCATGCAATCATGAATGTGCTCGAACCGATTTTCACGGCTCTTTTCACAAACGATTCGTATAGCTGCATTAAGGGAAAGGGAATCCATAAGGCTTCCCGTAACCTAAAGAAATCCCTCAGGGATGTGGAAGGTACCAGGTATTGCCTGAAGCTTGATATCCGGAAATTTTATCCCTCCATCGACCATGATATACTAAAGTCCCAATTAAGGTCAAGGTTTAAGGATTGGAAATTGCTGGCCATGCTTGACGAAATCATAGACAGTGCGGAAGGAATACCTATAGGCAACTACCTTAGCCAGTATTTTGCCAATTTCTACCTGACCGGTTTTGACCGTTTCGTAAAGGAAGCCCTCAGGGCTAGGTATTATTTCAGGTATGCCGATGACATATTACTGCTGGCAGGTTCGAAGGAGGAATTGCACAGGAACTTTTCTGAGATAAGGGAGTACCTGTCACAAAGGCTGAAACTTGAAATAAGGGATAACTACCAGGTTTTTCCTGTCGCGTCCAGGGGAATAGACTTTGTGGGATATGTACATTTCCATACCCATACCAGGCTGAGAAAGTCTATAAAGAAAAGGTTTGCAAGGGCTTTGGGTAAAAACCCAAAAAAGGAAACGGTTGCGGCCTACTGGGGATGGGCCAAACATGCAGATACCAAACACCTAATTAAAAAGATTTTACCAGATGAACAATTTCAGAGATTTCGGGATTAAGCCGGTACTGAATGCTTTTACCGGAGAAAAGATAAAGATTGACAGGATAATAAATACGGAAATAACAGTCCTACAGTTTAAGGTTGAGGAATCCAAAAAGAAACCGGGAACCCAATTCCTTACCCTCCAGATACAGGTAGCCGACGGTTCGCACCGGGTTATATTTACAGGATCAACGATACTTATCGGGATGATACGGAAAGTCCCGGAAGACAAATTCCCTTTCAGGACAACCATAATCCGGGAGTCGGAACATCTGGAATTTACATAGAAAAGGATAGCAATGCTATCCTTTTTTGAATTCCTTTTTAAGCCTGAAGTCTAATGACAGGCCAGAGGAAATAGCTCCTTTCTGTCCAACATCATTATAGCCTGTATGCGAACCGCCCCGAAGATACCTTTCATCAAGGTCAAAGTAATCATAAAATTTAGGATATTCCCGCATAAGCCTAACGGTTTCCATTCGCAGTTTTGGAAAATAGTCTGCTAATATCTTTTCGGCCTCATCGGTTGTAATTAGGTTTTGCGGGAGGAATTCATAAAATATGGAACCGTATTCCCTGTCAATATATAATTTTCGGTTCTCTTCTCCCGTAGGATAGGTAATGGTGAATTTGTATCCGTCCAATACCACTTCTTCAACTTTTCGCATAGTAAGGATACCGGATTGTTTTGTTGCCGGTTTTGTAAAGGTAGAAATTTTATCCTTTCCCTATTTGCACTTAACCACCAGGATATCTTGGAAATTCGTTGTATAGCAGGGGGACAGGTTTCTCTGGTTCATCTTGAACTGTACCTTCGGTTCCCTGCCGAGCTTGACCATCCTTTTCCCATATTTTTTGTTAATACCGTCCATTACTTTCATAAGCCCCGGATGCTTCGGATTCTTTTCGGAAAACAGCGAAAGCTGTTCCTGTGATTCCGGGGTAAGGGAAGAAACAAATACGCCAGCCTTCTTGTACCTGAAATCCGGAAGGTAAATCCTGTCAAGTCCCCTAAGCACATATTTGCACAGGTCGATGGATGAGTTTGTTGCATAATCGGTTTCAATGATGATCCTGTTTGAATAGGATTCCGTTCCGAATCTTCCGGTAGTGATGAAAACCATTATCGAGTTGCAGTGTGATTTTTGCGCACGTAGCTTTTCCCCAAGCTTGCAGGCATAAGAGGCCAGCCTTTCCGATATGTCCGATTTGGAATACAGGGCGGTATCGAACGACCTGCTGCACATCATGCCCTTTTTGTCCTGTTCTATCTCGAAGGGTATTGCCTTTGTCCCGTTCAGCTCGTACCATAGGCGTACCTCCACGACTGAGAATTCTGAACGCACCCAGTCTATATCCTTTGAGGCAAAGTCAAGCGCCGTCATTATGCCGAACTTCTCAAGCCTTGCGGTATGCTGACGTCCTATTCCCCAAACGTCACCTATCCTTGTCCATTTCAGTGCCTTTATTCTTTTTTCTTCGGTATCTATCACGTATACGCCGCCTGTACGGTCATGGAATTTTTTTGCAATCTTGTTGGCTACCTTGCAGAGCGATTTTGTTTCCGCAATACCTATTCCGATAGGAACGCTGAAACACTTGAGTACCTTCTTCCTGATGGAAATGCCATAATCATGGTAGTCTTCAATACGGATACCCGAGAAGTCGAGAAAGGCCTCGTCTATGCTGTATATTTCTACCGTAGGCGTATATCTTTCCATCATCCTCATAATCCTTGCGCTTATGTCACCGTATAGGGTATAGTTGCTTGAAAAGACCCTTACGCCATTTTCGGAAAAAAACCTCTCCCATTGGAATGCCGCCGCGCCCATGGGAATACCCATAGCCTTTGCCTCGGCACTTCTTGAAATCACGCATCCGTCATTATTGGACAGCACGACAACCGGAACGCCGTTAAGCTGAGGCTGGAAAATCCGCTCACAGGACACATAGAAATTATTGCAATCGATTAAGGCCAGCATAGCGCAAAATTACGGGCTGTGCAGCTACTTCCATGTTAACGGTTTTCCTACAAACCCTATAGGCACGGGTTTCCAAAAAATACAATCCCTTGGTTTTCGGGCTCCCCCGCACCCCCAAATGATTAAAAATTTTAGGAAAAATTTTTTTTCTGTAAAACAGGCAGATTTTAGTTCCACAACTCCACAGCCCCACAAAAAATATATTAATTTTATATAAAATATTGATATATAGCAAATTGTTGTATTTTTATTAATGTTTTACTGCACTCTTTTTTTTGTGGACTTTGTGGAACTATTTTTTTTGGTTCCTACAAAAATTGGAAGTTTCCACAAGTTCAACATACTTTTTAATAGCTAAATATCTGATTTTCAATGTTGTGGAATTGTGGAACTTTTTTATGCAAAATCATGTACTTTTTTTGCCGAAATAATATTTTTTGAAGCTTTTCTCATCCTGCATGATTAAATTTACTTCATGGCAGATGATAACCTATATGTTACGGTAAGCATACCCGTTAAGGCGCATGTTAAGAAATACCTTGTCCAAAGGTACGGTACCGAGCATACCCTTACCAAAAATTCACTGCTGGGGATGCTTGTCTACCATTCGCTCAGCCAGGAGACTGAAAGGCAGCCGGTCTCAATTTCGGAACTCCCTTTCCGTTACTGCGTGAATGTTTCCGAATTCTACATGTCAAGGAAGGGGCATACCGTAAAGCTGAAGACTCGCAAGTTCTTGGGGCTTTGCCTTGAAACGCTTTTCCTTGAGGACATGAAGGGCTTTATAGACAAATGCCTTTCGGGAATGGGCCTTACGGCCATGGCATCGCTCAAGATATTCCTTCAGACCTACGGCATTTCCGAGGAGGACGTAAAAATTGAAAGCCTTTACAGGAACTACCAGAGGTACAGCGGTGAGGATATTAAAAAAAAGAAGAGAAGGCCTGCCTAGTTTTTTGTTAAAATTTGTGTTTTTACCTGTAACAGCGGGCTGTCACGATACGACAGTTTGCATAAAATAAAAAATTATGACATTCAGTTGCGAACAGCTTTCGGGATTTGCCGGGATAGGCTTTTACCTCTTATCGGAAACGTCAAACTGGCCACTTGTACTTACAGACCAGAATTCCTCCCAGGTCTACCTGCTGCCGGAGGAAAACGGGGTGGAAGGCGCCATCGATGAAAACTCCATAAGCGTGGATGCCAACCCGAAGGAATCTTCGGAGGGTACCGTCTATCCCATAAGCATAACGTTCCGCTTCATCAACAGGAGCGAAAGCCTTGAACAGCTTCTTGACCAGTATTCCAATAGGCCGGGTATTGCCATCGGCCAGCTGAATTCCGAATTCCAGAAAATGTACGGGAGCAATGAGGAACCCCTCTACCTTTCCTACCGTGTCGATGAGGGTGAAAAGCCAGAAGGCAATGGTGCGGTAATCGTTACCATAAAAGGGGAAACCAGGCAAAGGCCCGTGTATTACACCGTCCCTGAATAGCTGTCCTATTTTAAAAAAATGGTTGCAGATAAGTTTGTAGTATGCTAAAGCATATTGCAGATGAGTATTAACAACTTACATTCCCTATTTAATGGCCGCTGGTTCGTTGAAGAAACCTACGGCCGTTCACTTTTGCCTTCCCTTCACGGTATCCTAAAGGGCAATTCTTTTAAGGTTAAGGAAGAAGACAGGAAGCCGGATTCTTTCATAGCCGTAAGGAATGCCGGTATGGTCAGTGCTTCTTCATTTGATAACGGAGGAAGCCCCAGCGACTACGTGCTTGTCATTTCCCTAAAGGACCCTATTTACAAATATTCCCAGGATTGCGGGCCGCAGGGTACAAAATCCAAGATGGCCGTAATGGAAAGGTACAGGAATGATTCCTTCTGCAAGGGTGTCGTACTCGATATAGATTCGGGTGGGGGACAGGTATCCGGAACCCCTGAATTTTACGACTATGTCCTAAACTACGGAAAGCCTGTCGTATCGTATACGGACGGATACATGTGTTCGGCAGCCTATTATATCGGCTCGTCGGCTTCCCATATTGTTGCCAATAAGAGGGCGGAACATATAGGAAGTATCGGTACCATGGTCTATTTCATTGATTTTAGCGGTTGGTATGAGCAGCTAGGGGCAAAGGTAATTACAGAATACGCTACCAAATCGGTTGACAAGAACCGGGACTTTGAGGATCTGCTTCAGGGTAATCCTGAAGGATACATAAAGAACCAGCTGGACCCTATCACAGAAGACTTTATCTCGGATATCAAATCGGTAAGGTCAAAGGTTTCCGAAAAGGTATTCACCGGAAAAACCTTTAATGCTAAGGAATCGCTAAATATGGGGCTTATTGATGAGATAGGTACCATGCAGACTGCCATCGACAAGGTATTCGAACTGGCATCAGAATCAAGTAATCCAAATAAAGATCAGAATATGTCAAAACAACGAGAGAAGCTGCAGTCCGTACTTGCTTTGGACGCTCCATTGGCTTCAACGGAAAACGGGAGCTACCTTAATGAAGAGCAGCTCGATGCTATTGAAACCCGTCTGGGAGTGCTGGAAGGCAATAATGCCGCCCTTTCCGGACAGGTAGAGGAAGTCCGTACTGGACTCCAAAACGAACTGAACGCTTCTAATTCGTCCCTTGCTGCGGCTGAAAATGAGGTTGATGCTATTATGTCTTCGGCAGGTTTGACTCCTGAAGGCTCACTTAATGAAAAGCTTGCATCTCTATCAGCCAAAGTTGCTGAAATGGGCAAAGGAGACGGTGCAGGCCCTACAAATGTCAAGATAGGCGCCAATGAGGGCAAAAACAATTCTTTTGTGGACGCCAATGCTTCGCACAACCAGATTGCAAACGAAATTTTTAAATAATCAGATAGATGGCAACAATGACAATTGAAGATGTTCAGAAGGAACTGAACGAGTATATCAGCAATAACAAGGAAATTGTTCCTGCCGGCGTTTATTCGCAGGAAATAACCCTTAACAAGTATTGCAAGACGATAACTTCTGTAAAGGGAAAATATCCCTCATTCCATAAGATATTAGGGCATGTGGTCCAGGGGTTCAAACCTCAATGGCAGAAGCTTGGCGAAGCGGAATTCAAGCACAAGATGTTACAGAATTTCCGCCAGAAGGTTAATTTTGAGATAATTCCGGACGAAGTGCTAAACACATGGCTTGCGGAGCTTTATATCGAAGGCAAAAAAGCGGAAGAGCACCCGATTTCCAAACATATCATGGATGATCTTATGGGTAAGGTTGTCGATGACCTTGAAGACCTGTCCCAGGATGCCGTTTATAATTCGGCCACTGCGGCCGGTAGTTACGGTTCGTCAATGAACGGTATAGAGCAGCAGAGGCTGGCAGCACTTGCGAGTACTGAACACCCGGCATTTAGAATTCCCCTTAATGCCATCACCGATGCAAATATCCTTGCCGAGTTTAAAAAATTTGAGAAGGGGATTCCTTCAAAGATGCGCAAGAAGATCAAGAGGATTTTTGTTAGCGATAACATTGCCCTGAGATACGCTGACGCATATGAGCTGACGTACGGAACCAATGTCACATATACTGATGACAATGCTTTCAAGACCCCAAGGTTCAAATTCGAAATCGTAGGTCTGCCTGGCGTACCCGATACCTTCTTCCTTGCAACGGTAGAGGGAAATATCGGACGCCTGATTGACGTATTTGACAAACCGGCCGTTACGGACATACAGAAACAGGATTATGTCCTGAAAATCTTTATGGACTGGCATTTGGGATATGATTTCCTTATCAACGAAATCGTATACATTGCTGTTTTTGACGGAAGTGACAGGGGATTGGGTAATGAGGACCTGAATGCGCTTTATTATGACAGCGAAAACTTAGTAGTAACCCCTTAAACATACTATTGTGGCTAAAACAAAAAATAAGGCCGTATCCGATAATAATCCGGATACGGCCATTACAAACGAAGCTTCTGTAGCCGAATCTGTAGTAAACCATATTGGCAATGACAGTACCGGCTTACAGGATTTGAATGTAACTACGGAAAATTTGCCTAATGGAGGCAATAGTCAGCCTTTGGCTTCAGCAACTGTTGGAGATTCGGCGCAAACGGAAACTAACATCGGGACGGTTAATCCTGATGATGGGAGTGGATATTTTGAGTACAGGGGCAAAAAGTACGGATTGAGCAAGGCCTGTCCTGAAAAGCTTCAGTATGAAGATACCCTTTATACAAAAGAGGAATTGATAACCAATGAAAGCGCTATGGCAGACCTTATTGAATGCGAAAGCCCTTTCGTTAAAATAATTTTATAAGATGGCTGAAGGAATTGCTTTGGAAGATATCGGAGGAGAAGCCTGCGAACCGGTTGCAGGATTGGTGGCACAGCTCAGCTGGGCACTGCAGAAAGATTTTACCACGATAGTGGACCCTAAGGATATCTGTGCGGAAGATCCGGACGATGCTGCCGCATCTTTTTCGGAACTGGTAGAGATACCGGCTCCGGGCCATGTCATGGCTGCAGGTAAAAAACTTTGGAAGGTAGATTTCACTACCGAAACCGGAAATATAGTTACCACACAGATAGGCGAGAAGGGCAGAAGGCTTTTCGAGAACACCCTTGTAGTGGAAATTGCCGGTTCAGAATCCGAAATTTTGGGATTCTGCAGGTACATACGTAACAAAAAACTGATGTTCTTCGTTCCCGAATTCGGTTCAGGAAACGTAAGGCAGCTGGGTTCGTCCAGACTGGGTGCGTGGGTTGAAGGAATTGAGGCTGCAATTGAGGCGGCTTTGGAAGGGAAGAATGCCGTAACGCTTACCCTAAAGGATAAGCAGAAATGGCCTGCCCCAATTTATAAGGGTACGCTAAATTATGTCGCTACCCCGTAGTTAGTTTATTTTGTTGGTAAAGCCCTGTTTTATACAGGGCTTTTTTTATCCTTTCATATATGTTTTTCAAAACAAAGATTTCGGATTTCATTAAGCAGAACTTCAGGCCTGCAGAATACAATACGGCCAATGTCACCATGTCTACCGAAGAACTGCTGGACTTTCTGTTTACGGTATTCCCAAAGGACTGCATATCGGATTACGAACTGGTAGAGATAATGGAAAGGCAGGGTTTCGTGCTCCGCACCCATGTTGTGGAACGGATCGTTAAAATTGAAGAGAACAAAAGGGAAATCGTCCAGTTACGCAAAAGTCTGGCCGTTACGTGGTCAATGAGGTCCGACTTCGACCTTGAGACCGAAATTCTGGGATAGGCGCTGGTGCTGTCCTATTTTCCTGTTTTTATACTTTCCATTTTTGGACTGTAAATAGGCAGTGATGGAATCGGTAAAGAAATGGTTTGAAAGCGGACAGGATTATTCTGAAGGTGTTTCCATATACAGGACCCTTCCGAAAAAAAATGCCGTTCTGGTCAGGATGTTTTCCATGAAGGAAAACAGGCTGAGAAAGGAAAAACTCGTTTCCGAACTCCAAAAGTTACTTCCTGCCGATTTACCATTCCATGTTCCGGAAGTACTTCCTGCTGTAAAACCCCAAAAACAGGTTATTGAAAGCCGTGTATCAAAATCAGAAAAGAAAAAATCCGTACTCTTTCAGCAGCTTCCCCAAGAACTGCGCCCCGTACTTTTAAGGGCCAATGAGCTGTTCCGGAAAAACTGCTACCTGAAGTCCGAACTGAATGACCTGCCTGCCGAAGCCGAGGAGCATGCTTTCGCTATCCAGAGCGAGATATTTTCCAATTTTAAGGAAAATGCCGGCTGCTGGAAAAAGATCGATTATTTTTTGGAACATCGCGAACTACCGGCAATAAATGATCTTGGAAAATTTTCGAAACTTACCGCACCGGAGCTTGTAAAAAGGCAGCAGTACCTTTTCGTAACCGTATCCAAAAAGAAAAAGGCATTGTTTGAAAATAGGCAGAAGCTTAAAAAAACAGCTTCCATCCAAGATTTTAAAAGACTGACAAAGCTTATATCAAAACAGGAAAGGTCCCTTATCGGATACGAGGAAGACCTCCTATTAATTTCAAAACTGATCAATGGCTAATAAAAGACCTATGCTGGTAAAGATGGGTGACAGCTCATTTGACAAGATAAAGGCATTCTATCTGGATCCTGAAAATTATCCGTTGTCACCAACCCTTGAGGAAATAAGGAAACGGTGGGTAATGGTAAGATCGATGGCCCTTAATGCATATTCGAAGTTCGAGATAGTCCAGGTTCTCGTTCAGGACTGCGGTATTTCCGAAGCCCAGGCATATAATGACATAAGGAATTCTGAAAACATCTTCGGTTCTATTTCGGAAACGGAGGAGAAGGCCTTCCGCGCAATGTGGATAGAATGGGCCAAGGACTACCTCAAAAGGTCAAGGCAGCGGCAGGACAGGAAGTCGGAAGGAAAGGCGCTTGACCTTCTTGCCAGGTATGGGGTAAGGGAAGAAAACCCTGATTTTAACCCTGAGAAGCTTATCCACAAGCAGATCGTATTCAACATTCCGAAAGCCCAATTGGAAATGCTAAAAAAACTAAACAGCACAGGGGTTGTAGACTTTAACAGTATCCCTGCCCAGGATACGGATTTTATTGACTTATCGGATGATTGATATAGGTAAATACGGAGTACGTGACAAAAGGAATGATAGGGAAAGGCGTGAGGCGGAAATAAAGAAGGAACTTTTCAGCCTCAGTATCGAACTGACAGTCCCGCAGATGTCGGCCGCACTTTCTACGCAGAAGAAAAAATACTTCGAATGGGGAAGGGGTTCCGGTAAGTCCTTCATACTCGCCTTCTTCATGAAAGAAATGGTCATGCAGATGCCGCGGGCCTCATTTGCATTGGTAGGGGTTACCTATTCCCAGATACTTTCCAGGACACTCCCATCAACAAAAGAAGGTTTGGAAAGCCTCAATATTTTTGAGGATGTGGACTATGTTGTCGGGCGTTGCGGAAAAGGCCTCGGGTTTGCAATGCCCTTCCAGAGGCCGAACAGCTGGAAAAACATTATCCATTTTTCCAACGGTGCCATTTTCCAACTGGTTTCACTTGACCTGCCTGATTCGGGAAGGGGCCTTAATGCCTATGGCATAATTGCGGACGAGGCCGCACTTCTTGACCCTGTAAAACTTTACAATAACGTAAAGACAACCAACAGGGCAAAGAAAAAGGTGTTTGAAAACTGCCCGCTTCTTGGTGCAGAGATATATGCATCCTCGACCCCGTTGAATAAAAAAGGGAAGTGGTTCACGGACATGGAAAAGACCGCGAAGGATAATCCGGAACTGTACTACTTCTCCAGATCAAATGCTTTCTGGAACCCGAATATCAGGAAAGAATGGTTTGAGGAAATGAGACTAGAATCCCCATCGCAATTGATATATGAGGCGGAGATACTTAATATCAGGCCAAAAGAAATTACTGACGGGTTTTATGCCAACCTGAATCCGGCAATACATTATTATACGGACTACAACAATGAATACCTTGACTCATTGGGGCTTAAGGTAAGGAAGGAACACTTTAACTGCCTGCAGGATAATGACGTAAGGGTACACGAACCATTACAGGTAAGCCTTGACTTCGGCGTATTCAACGGTGCTGTTGTGTCGCAGGAATACGATGGAAATGAGAATATACTGAAATCCTTTTACGTCAAGTCTCCAAAGCTTCTTACCGACCTGTTCATAGAACAGATTATCCCATACTACGCCCCGCACCAGGAAAAGAAGATATACCTGTATGGGGGGCATGACGGAAACAACAGGATGCCGAACAGCTCCAAGACCCTGTACGAAGAGGTCGAGGAGGTACTGCGTGAACACGGCTGGAAGGTATACCTTATGGCCAAGGGTGCCGCACCGTCACACCATGACAGGTATCTCCTTATCAATGCGATGCTTAAGGGACATCCGAAGCTGCCCGGCATACGCATCAACGAACACAACAACCAGGACCTTATTATTGCGCTAGAACATGCGGAAGCAGTCGAGAAGCCTGAGGGCGTAGGAAAGAACAAGTCGGCCGAAAGGAACAAGTCCATCAGGCAGGAACACGCCACGCACCTTACCGATGCCTTCGATGCTCCGCTGGCAAGCAAGTACCTTCACCTGCTTGGCAGGAGAAAGTCCCTTGTCGGCGAATTCCGTATCCAGTCAAGCTGATTTTCATATTTCCTTATTTTTTGATTTTGGAAAGTGAAAAAAATTTAAGGGCGAGGCGGGGTTTTCCGTTAAAAAAAATAATCCGGAACGGTTTTATTATGTGCAAAATGCTGTATGCCAACCGTGTAGGGCTTTATATTTTGGAATTGGGTACGCATACAGGCACATATTTGTGCTGTCCTATTTTGCCTCTGCCCAATTTTTGAATTTTACGCTATGGAATCAGGTTTAGTCCACTTATCGGAAGCCCTGGAAATAATGGGACGCAAGGACAGGAACGGCAAGCCCGTTCCCTTCGACATTTCCTACAGGACATTCAATTCCCAGACCAAAAAAGGCGGAAGGCTTATATTTTATAAGGGCGCCGTACTTGTACCCGGTAGAAATCCCGACAGGATTCCGGAAATAACCCCAGGGTATGTTGGGGAAGAGGCAAAAATTTCAAGAAACCCTGACCACTATAAGAACAGGACCAGGAACATAGAACTGGAAAACGGCGATATCAGGAAAATACTGATTGATTTTATTGATACCGTCAACGGTAAAAAAATGATTTATTAATGGGAAGAACTGAATTTTACGGGAATATTGCGGTCAGCGAATACAAGGGAATGGGTGTTTCCTATTCCTTTAAGAATACGGTGGACGGTAAGGACAGCAGCGTAACCCCCCTAAAGATTGAAGTAAAGGACAAGTCGGGCAGGATTGCCTCCTGGGGGAAAAACAACGACTATCCGCAAAAGGTTATCAGCGAAATCAAAAAGTCGGGCTCTGGATCCTCGGCTCTGAGGTTTTTAAGGAAGTCACATTACGGGAACGGTTTTGTCCTGATGGACGTTACGCCTGACGAGAACGGCAAAAAGTCCGCGAGGCTTGTAGACGTTACGCAGTATCCGGAAATAAACGATTTCCTGAAAAAGTCCCAGTTCGCCCGGTTCATGAAGGAGACGATTGCAGACCTCGAATGGTTCTCGATTGCCTTTCCCGAATACATACTTTCCAACAATTTTGAAAAGGTAAACAGGGTCAAAAGGCACAGGGCTGCCTGGTGCAGGTTCGAGATAATGGACGAGAAGAGCGGCCTTGTAGAGAATGTCTACATCTCGGAAAAATTCGGTAAGGAATCTGTTTCTCCCGATTCGGAATACGTTTCGGTTGTACCGCTTATCGACAGCTACTGGTCGGCAGAAGAGGTAAGGGAGTACTGCAGGCAGAATAAGATTTACAAATTTATAAGGCCCGTATTCTATCCTTTAATTGACGAGGCCTACTACCCTGAGGCGGAGTGGCATGCCATCGTAAAGAACGGGTGGCTTGACGTTGCAAACTCGGTACCCGAATACAAGAAGAACATATTCCTGAACCAGGTTTCGATAAAGTACCACATTGAGGTCGACGAGAGGTATTTCGAGACCGTCTATGATTCCGACTGGCGTGAATATTCGGTAGACAAGAGGAAGGAAATAAGGCAGGACCTTATAGACGGGATAAACGAATCGCTTGTAGGAAACAAGAATGCGGCCAAATCCATACAGTCCATGATGTTTATAGACGATAAGGGGATGCAGACATCGGCCATTAAGATTACGACTGTCGATGACAAGCTTAAGGACGGTTCCTACCTTCCCGAAGCCGAGGCAGCCAATTCAGAAATACTTTTTGCCCTTGGCGTTGACCCTTCCCTGATAGGGGCGGGTATTCCAGGAGGAAAGCTTGGAGCCGGTTCCGGTTCCGACAAGAACAATGCCTTCAACATCCTGCAGGCACTCAAAAAGACGGACAGGGAAACGACCCTTGAGACATGGGATTTCATAGCCGACTATAACGGATATGACCCGAAAATAAGGGGCCAGTTCGAAAATACCGTAATGACAACACTTGATAAGAACCCGACGGGAACGCAAACTGCAGCATCATGATACTCAACAGCACGACAGACCTGAAAAAATATATTTCGGTTGCGGAAAATTTCCATTTTCCCGATTTCGAACCGTACATCGGCAAGGCAATCAATTCCTACATACGGAAGTTTGCCGGGGACATATACAATGACCTTGCGGACGAGCCGGACGATACGCCGGAAGGCAAAATAAAAGGGCAGGCGAGGGAACACCTGGGTTCTGCAGTGGCAAACTTCGGCTATTTCCTTTTTACGCCCTACAATTCAGTGATGATGGACGGTTCCGGCATGTCCAACGTCCAGAACGAACAGAGGAAAAACATAGAATGGTGGCAGCTCAACGACATCAGGAGGGAGCTGCTGCGTTCCGGGCACGAATCCATGGACCTGCTGTTGGAAGTATTGGACTCGAATCCCGAAGTTTTTCCCGAATGGACAGAATCTTTCGGGGCATCCTACAATGAGCTTATCGTCAACAGTGCGTCCGAATTCGAGAAGCACTACAACATTTTTGAAAGCAGGCAGACATTCCTTGCGCTGCTTCCCACAATGCGGCTTGTGGAAGACCAGTATGTCAGGACTTACATATGCCCAGAACTCATTGAGGCCATAAAAGTTAGGGGGATACAGGGAAACCTTGCGAAAGCAAGGGAATACTGCTGCAAGGCAATTGTTGCCTTTACCATTGCAAAGGTTTATGATGAGGGCATATTCAATGTGGATGCTTCGGGAATCAAACTTAAGTTCGATGTACTTCCCAATGAGAAGGTACAGGCTCCCGATTACGGAAGGCCTGCCGAACAGCTAAAAAGGGCGGTATCAAAACAGCTCGACAACGGAACGCAGTACATGAAAATGCTTAAGGACCTCATACTGTCAAATCCGGGTGATTTTACACAGTGCGCCAATCCCCTCATGCAGAAGGATACCGTAAAATTTAACGTGTACAACACGCAGGGTGTTGTCGGACTCTAAATATTATACAAATGTCAGTAAAGGCTTCATCAAATCCGTTTTCATGCACACCGGCGGTAGTTTCCGGGGTAAGGATGGTAACAGGTCCAACGGTAGACAACACGGACCCGGCTAATCCGGTTGTCAATGCCGCATCCGAACAATATGCAGACATGCAGGCCGAGAACGCCCTGACTTCTGCCAATACGTATACGGACCTTAAACTGTCCGCGGTAAAGCGTACCGAGGTCATAAACCTCGGTTTTGCAACGACAAGCCTTGCCGCCTCGCCGCTTTGGTACGTTTCAACGCGTGAGGGTTCCAGCCTTACGCAGCTGGTTATGGTAACGGAATCTACCTATAACAATACCTCAAGGACCCTTGGGGAGGGAAGGTCTGCAGGATACGTGATACCTTTTAACTGCAGGATAAAATCAATAAGGTGGGCATCCGGTACCATAGCCACGCCCATAACCATTAACGTGCATTCCTGGGTAGCGTCATCATCGGCAACGTCAAGCAACGTTACCGTTGGCTCCAAGACCATTACGTCAACCACGGGAGGCCAGAATTTTGACTTTACGGGTTCGGAAATCGACACCGTCTCGATGATCCCGAAGGGTGCAAGGATATCCGCATTCCTTTTCAACAACAACGTGGCAACCGGAACGCTCAGGTTTAACCTATTAGTAATCGAAATTGAAGAAGTAATATGAAAGCACGAATTATCAACGGATATCAGTTCGGGGGTCTTTATGATGAAGATTTCCTTACGCTTAATGCCGTACTTGTGGCAGAATGGGAAATGACAGACGTACTGCCGGGACCCGAAAGGATGTTCCGCCCGGAATGGGACGGGGAGCAATGGTTTGAGGCAGCAACCGAGCAGGAAATCCTGGAATACCTCCAGCCAGAAGTGGATGCCCTTAAAAGGGAATACGACATCCTGCTAGATGATCTGAGCAGGAAACCAATGAGACTGTTTATTATGGAGGGTATACCTATTCCTGCTGAAATAGCAGCAGAATATGCAAGGCTGAAGGCGGAGTGCAATACCCTTATTCAGGAAATAATCCCGACCGAATCGTATTCAAGGCCGGCCAATACACCGAAGGGCAAATGATGAAGGGCATAATCGATATGGCACTCCCGAAGTTTACGCTTGTGGCAATGTTCCTTAAAAAGCCTTTGGCTACATTATCAGCTGTTCTGCCAACGGTTGCGGTAACAAAACTTGTTGTTGATTTCGAAGGTGTTGCCTGGATACTGTTTTGGATGTTTTTGGCGGATCTGGCAACAGGCTTGGCGGCTTCGTACTGCGAATGGAAAAAGTCAGAACATTTGGACAGCTGGTTTTTTGGAAAGGGTGAGGGTTTCAGCAGCGACAAGTTCAAGAAAATGTTCCTTAAGGCTATTGTATATATCGGGCTTCCATACCTAATTATCAAGTTCCAGCACATCCTCATGCTTAAGAATTTCAAGTATGAGAAGATTTCGGAAGCAGAGTTCGAATACGCTACTATCATGATTATAGTATTCTGCCTGAACGAAGGATTTTCAATTTTTCATGAAAACCTTCCAAAGTGCGGATTCAACCTGTGGCAGCAGATAAAAAGGATGATAGGTTTTTATAAGGAGGTGAAATCAGAAATTGAATAAAAGTATGGACAGTGTAACAAAGCAAAGAATAGGGCTCCTTCATCCTTCGGTTAGGACTGAAGTAGCCAAAATTATAGAGGAATGTGATAATGCCCTAACAGGAAGGGCAAAAATAAGAATTACGCAAGGCCTAAGGACCAGCGAGGAACAGGATTCCCTTTATGCCCAAGGCAGGACAAAACCGGGTAAAAAGGTAACCAACGCAAAAGCCGGACAGTCAATCCACAATTACGGTTTTGCCGTTGACATTTGCCTGATCATAGATGGAAAGGAAGCGTCATGGGATACTGCAAAAGACTGGGATAATGACGGTATATCCGACTGGAATGAATGTGTGAAAATTTTCGCGAAATACGGTTGGGAATGGGGAGGCAACTGGAAAACGTTCAAGGACATGCCGCATTTCGAGAAGAAAGGATATACCTGGCAGGCTTTGGCTTCAAAAAAAAAGGATAAGTATGGATATGTTATTCTGATGCTTTTAATTTTAGTAATTTTTTCTGCGTGCGGCTCACGAAAGACTAACAGGTCTAAGGCCAAGGATGGGGTAAAATCAAAAATTGAACTTCAGGCTGAAGTCAGGGCTACCGAAACTTCAAGAACACAAAATGACATTATAGAAAACAAATCTTCGGTTACGGAAAGCAAAGGCGAGGAAAAGGAAAACAGGATGAAGCCCTTAGACCCTAACAGGCCAATGAAAAGGATTGAGACAGTTAACGGCAATACCAGAACAACGGTCTGGGAAAATGCAGAGGTGGCTGAAAATACAAAATTGGAAACATCCAAAAAATCCGAGCAATCAAAATTGGGGGACAGGTCTGTCCTAACCTCCGACTCGACATTTCGTGCTTCTGCAAATTTGGAAAAGGCCGAGGAAAGTACTTCGGAAAAACTGGACAGGAAAACAGATGCGCAAAGGGGCTTTGGTTTTTGGTGGATTCCGGTCATTGTCCTCATCCTAATATTGGTATCTTACTTGAAAAGGAAATGGAAATCAATAGCCTGAAACTTGAAAGGGCAAAACTGCTGGCAGAAATTGAAGCCTTGGGTGGTGAGCCTCTTGATTTGATGTTAAGACTGGGAAATCTGGCCTTTCGGATTTACCAATTGGAAAAAGTATCCAACCGGAAATTAAAAAACCTTACTGATGAAGACTAGGACAATAAGCATTTCACTGCCTAAAAAATGGGATGACCTTACATCGTCACAGCTCATAAACCTGTGCGCTCTGTTCGCAAAGGAAATCGGCCAAAAGAAATTCGACATAGGCGTTTTTAAGATACTTATGGATGTAAGGCCCTGGCGATTTGCCAAAAGGGCAGTATGTTTTGAAATCCTGAGGAATGTTCCCATATCGGAACTGAAAGAGCATTTCTCGTTCATATATGGAAAAAATACCCGCACCGTTTTCCCGGAAATTGCAATTCCGGGGATGAAGGTCTTTCCTCCTCTGGACAGGCTCTCGAACCTTTCGGCAAATGAATTTTCAGTGGCCGATGACTTCCATATAAAATATAGGGAAACGAAAAATACCGAATACCTGTATTACCTGGCAGCAACATTATACGTCAGGGAAAAACAGCCCCGCCCGGAATTTGACAAAAACAATCTTGAACAGTCGGTACTTAAATTCAGGACATTGGGAATTGCCGAACTTATGGCAATTGAACTAGCGTTTTCCGGATGCAAGGAACATATTGCGGGACGTTACAGAAAGGCATTCCCGACCGGAGGTAAAAAGCCTGCAAAGAAGTTCGGTTTCGGAAAGGTGATTTTGGAAATGGCCGGGAAGAAGTTCGGCACGCATAGGGAAACCGGACAGACGAACATCTATACCTTCCTGACAGAATTTGAAGAAAACCTGAATAAGAAACCGGTAAAAAGATAACCATGCCAAGAACAGTCACACACAAACCGCTTGTAAATTTTCATAGGGGAATTGCTGATGCCCATAAAGGGATTAATGGCTTTTACCGTTTCAACTGGAATGAGATTAACGGACAATTCCGGAGCGGTATCGGAACACCGGCGTTGCTTTTGGAAAGCCATTCCTCAGAACTGGAAAGCCTGACAAGAGGAAAGACAAATTTCAATAACAGGTCGATTTCTTTCCTCCTGCTGGATTATGCAGGAAAGGTAAATGATTTTGACAGGGAGGATGATGTTTTGGACAATACCGAAAACATTATCCTTGACATACTTTCCTATCTTAAGAAACTGTCAGAAGATAAGGACAGCTGGCTTTACGGACTGTATGATCCCAATAACGTTTCGTATGAAAAGGTTGGCCCGATATTCGACAATATGTTTGGATGGAATGTCATCTATACCCTGAAAAACCATGAAAAGATGTGCTATGATCCTGAAATGTGGGATTGGGCATAAGTTAAATGAATACAAATTTTGTTGACTTTCCTTTACGAAAGTCGTAAATTTAAATAAAAAAGACGCTATCCTGATAGCGCCTATAAAAGCTTACTAAGCTTTTTCTTTGGGTTTTAGTGTCCTATAGCACAGGTACCCAGAAAGCAAATGCCTTTGCTTTCTTTGGGTAGATTCTCTTGCCATTTCTCAGGATGGACTTACAGAAAACCAATTTGTGCAGAACACCATTAATAATCTTTGTACTCATTACAAAAAAAGCTTACGGGGATTAATTAAGCGAATCAGGCTGAACCCCAAACCAGAAACGCCACTATCAGGCTTTCCGATAATTAAAACCCCCGGTCAGGACCGAGGGTTTTTTCTTTTAATACTGATGAACTAATTTTTTAACTTTTCATAGTTTTAGACACAATTAGTTTTGGTTTAAAGTTGTTTTGCGCTTTAATGATTTTGATAGCTGAGACTTACAAAATCTATCATCAGTATTAGGCTTTTTTGTTATTTGCAACAAAGATTATCGATACAAATGTATAAAACTAAAGGAAACTAATAGTAAATTTTTACATTTTTTTGAATTTTACGGTTTTACGTAATTTTTATTGAAGTCTATTTTCCTAAATTTAGCAGCTAACTTTAAATATTTATAGAAACAAATAAATGCTTAACAGACTTATTATTTTAGGCAATGGTTTTGACCTTTCCCATGGGCTTAAAACCGGATATTCAGACTTTATGAAGGATTATTATCTGAAGATTAAAGATTCAAGTTGGAAAGACGATTTTTTTGAGTTTAATTGTCCAGGATACATATTTAGAGATTTAGCCAATATAATTGATATGATTGATTACATCCGCGAGTCACATAATATGTCACATATGCCTTTGCCTACTAGAGACAAAATAGAATTTAGGGATGGAAAATTTATTCAGATAGGCAATAAATTTTTTTACGAATTGTCAAAAACTCATTCCATTCAAAATTGGGTAGATATAGAGAATGAGTATTTCAAGAAGATGCTAAGAATTTTAGACGACAAGGATCCGAGAGTAAATAAATTTGAAAAGATAAGAAAGCTTAATCATGATATGGATATGATATCAAAAAAATTTGAAGCTTATCTTATTGAAAAGGTTATTCCTGAGATTGCAAATAAGCATAATGAGAAGATGGATAAGGAAATATCAGATGATGAAGGTTATTTGCCTGGAAACAATGATATTTTTTATAGGGAATTTCCAAAAAATTATGCTAATATATTGAAGACTAATAATTCTCGTTTGTCGAATTCTGGTAAAAGATTCCTATCAACTTTGGTACTGAATTTCAATTACACCCATACTTTTAAAGAACTTTATTTGGGTCATAAAAGCAATATAGAAATTTTAAATATTCATGGTTCATTAAATGATACCATAAATCCTATAAATCTAGGATTCGGAGATGAAATGAGTAAGAGGTATGGGGAAATTGAAGATTATAATGAAAATGAATATTTAAGACTAATGAAGTCTTTCGCATATTCAAAGACAGATAATTATAAGAGGCTTTTTGATTTTATCGATACTTATGACTTTCAGGTTTATATAATGGGTCATTCCTGCGGTTTATCTGATAGGACATTGTTAAATGCAATTTTTGAGAGTCCAAAATGTAAGTCTATTAAAGTATTTTATCATGAGAGAATTTTGGAGGACGGGTCAAAAAAAGATAACTACTCGGAAATAGTCATGAACATATCCCGTCATTTCAATAAAAAAATTATGATGCGAGAAAAGATAGTCAATAAAAGCCTGTGTAATCCGTTACCGCAGTATAAATCTTAGGTGGTTATTTTTGTTTAAAGTCTATCCTCATTTTAAATACTATGTATTAACATTTAACTGCTAATTAATAAATTATGAGAATATTAATAATACTTTCTATAATAGTATTGGTACTTATACTTTACACTATTTTGTATAATAAAAAGAAAAAAAAAGTACGAGAAATAGTTTATATTAATCCAAGCAAAGAAAAAATTTTAAATTTGATAGAAGCCAATGGTTTTAATAAAACATTTGATTTCGAATTAAAAGGCACACATACAAAAAAAGTTAGGAAGTTTTTTGAAAATGATGCTTTTGAGTCTATGTTGGTAGAACTAGTACCTGAACCAAATAATAAGTTTGATAAAAACGCAATAGCTATATATTATCAAAATTTTAATATTGGATACGTAGATAAAAATTCTTGTAAGGGAGTTCTAAAATTATTAAATCAAAATTTTACAGTTTGTTATGTTAATAGAATTAAATGGAGATTTGATTATAATAGAAATTACGAGTATTTAGATGTAACTTTAAGTATACCTTATCATTTCGAGTAATCAAAATTTAATCCTTCAATTTATATAATAACTACTAATTTAATTATGATTTATATGAGAAATTTATTTTTTTTGATTATCATTTTTTTTTCGAATCTTGTTTGCGCTCAAGACAATGAATTAACATTTACAAAAGATGGGTTTTTGCCTGTTGTGACAGTCGTTGAAGGTTCATCCGCTAATGATTTATATGAAAAAACTATTGAATGGATAAAAAAGTATTATAGTAATCCAAGTGAAGTTTTAAAATCAGAAGTTGCAAATGAATACTTAAGAATTAAAGGTTCTCGAAATAATTTCTATTATCTAAAAACTTTTATGGGTAAAGAGTTTTATGATGTAGTATATTCTATAACATTTGAATTCAAAGAAGGTAAATATAAGTTTGAATTTGTTACTGAAAAGCTTTTTTTTAATGGTAAACCCTTAATAAGTGATGAAAAGAAAATTTTCAAAAAAGACGGAACTGTTAAACCTGCTTTTAAGGAGGCATATAATTCATTTATTGAATCAGTTAAAGATATTTACACTTCTCACTATAATTATATTTTAGGAAAATCTATTATTGAAAGTAAAAACTGGTGATGTTTATAAATTTAAATCAATAACTTTTAATTTAGTAAGGTGTCCGTATAGAGTTCCTGATGCAGATCAAAGATGTTTATGAAACCCCTAAAGAAGGATCAAGAATTTAACTTATAACCACTCATAGAGTGGTTTTTTTATGTCCTATTTCTATAAGTATTCGAATTTTAATTTAGCCTAAAACTCGAATATTATGACCGGAGTGATTGATCTATTATACAAGGAAAAGGAAGTTGCCAAAAAATCTACTGCGGCAATTAAGAGCAGCCTCAGGAATGCAATTGAAAGCACTACCAAAACCAGAACCGGCACCGCAAGAAGATCCGCTTCTTCCAGGGCATTTTTTAAACATGACAGGCTGCAAAGGGTGACCATCCAGGCCCCGCATTACATATTTAAACAAAATTTTGGTTTTGAAGGCTCAAAGAAGAACAATGTAAATATGCGCCTAAAGGCTACCGGTGTTATCGATATTGCTTTGGAAAATACAAATGCAATGGAGTATATGGCAACTGCCATAAGCATAATCAGGAGTGAACAGGTTGAATCATTAATAAGATTTAGACGAAATGGCGGGCAATAAGATTAATAGGGAAATATCTATTTACATCAATGATATTGAGGTCATAAATTCAATGGCCGGTATTTCACGAGCTATTTCTCAGACAAATGGTGAAATAAGAAACCTGAATAAAAATTCTGCAACATATGATCAGGATCTGAAAAGACTTACCGCAAGGTTATCTGAGCTTAAGGAAAAACAGGCAGAATTTAAGGAAGAACTTCAAGATACGGTTCTCTCTTCAAATGAAGCCAGGGAAGCGTTGTCTAATATTTTTGTCGGTTTGATGGCAGGAAACTTGCAAATGGCCAAGGCAGGTATATTGGCACTCAAGGGTTCTATTGCCGCATTAACCAAAACCGCAATTGCATTTATTAGTACGCCTTTGGGAGCTACCATTGCAATATTGGCAGGTATAGCTGTTGCAACAAGAGAATGGGCACAATATAATATAGAAGTCGGAAAGACATCCAAATTGATTCAGGGTATTACCGGATTAACAGATCAGGCTCTTGACGCGGTCCGTATTAAGGCTGTTGCAATTCAGAAGACTTTTGGTAAATCAATGGAAGATACTTTAGGAGCGGCGAAAGTATTGGTGAATGAATTTGGAATCTCCTATGATGAAGCACTTAGCAAACTTGAAGACGGTCTGATTAGGGGAGGTCAGTATAATGAAGAATATCTTGATTCTGTAAAGGAATATTCGACTTTTTTTGCAAAAGCAGGCTTTTCAGTTGAAGAATTTCAGGGCATAATTAATGCGGGCTTTGATTTGGGAATATATACTGATAAGCTACCCGATGCCATTAAGGAATTTTCTTTGTCAATTACAGAACAAACGAAGGCATCACGTGATGCCTTAAATAATGCGTTCGGCGAAGATTTTACCAATAGGCTTCTTAAAGGGGTTAAGGAAGGGAGTATTTCAGTAAAGGATGCTTTAAGACTGGTTTCGGAAGAAGCGGAAAAACTCAATCTTAACAGTCAACAGCAGCAACAGTTAACCGCAGATCTCTTCCGTGGTGCTGGGGAGGATGCCGGTGGATTTCTTAAAATTGCGCAGGCAGTAAGGCAATCTTACAATGACCAGGGAAAAGAACTTACCGATTTAGAGAAGCTTACTAAAGAACTTTCTGATGCAAACTATGAATTGGCAGAAGCACAAGATGCCGCATTAAAGTCTGATGGGTTTGCAAGGTGGCAGACAGCCGGAGAATTAGCTCTTACCAAATTAAAAACCGGTTTTTATGAATTGCTTTCCGCAATTGTAAATACGGATGAGGAAATAGAAAAAATTGCTAAAGACAGGGCGCAGAGAGATAACGATATTTATCTAAAAAAACAATATGAAGACCAGTTTGAAGCCTATTTAAAAAGACAACAGGAAAGGCTTGGAAAAGAATTTTCAATTGAAAAAGCAACGGCAGACAAAATTTCCCTATTACGAAGTTTTATGACTAAAGACAAGAAGGAATCTTATTTAAGAGATACCCAATTGGAAATTGATGTTATTGAAAAAGTAGCTGCTAAAAAAATTGAGGCTTTGAATGTTTCAAAAAAGCTAAGCCAGGAAGAAATTGATGCTGCAAAAAAAGCCGCCGAAGATAAACGCAAATTAAGGGAAAAGGAAGAAAGAGAAAGTGAAAAGGCTCAGAAGGCTGAGGAAGATAGGCTCAAAGCTATTCTTAATGCCAAAATACGTGTAACCAAGGCGGAGCTTGATTATTTTATTGCTTTTAATGCATCCAGGTTATCCGGTGAAAAAAAATTGACCCAGGAATTGTTGGATGAGGAAACCACTAGGTTAAAGCTGATTAAAGATAAAAGGGAGGCCGCCCTTCTTTTGGATTACCGTTCAAAATTAGATTCTGCAAAATTGGAAGCCAAATCTGAGGAAGAATTGGCCAAACTAAAAGAGGCAATCAATCTTGAATATTTTACTTCCATTCAAAATTTAGATTTACAGTTTCAGTCTGATACTGCAACCAAAAAGACGGAATTTGAGGAACAGCAAAAACAGTTAAAGGCCGAGCAGCTTGCTATTCAAAATGAATTAGACATTGCAAATGCCAATAATAAATATGAAGAAGATAAAATATTACAGGACCAGAAATATAAATCTGATTTAGAAAGATATATAAAACTCCTAAATGATAAAAAGATTACAGAGGTTCAGTTTAAGGCATTTGTTGATAATTTAGACGAAAAGTATAAAGAAATAGAAAAGCAAAGAGAATATGCTAAACTGAATACAATTCTAGGGCATTTTGGACAAATAACAAATGCTTTAGGAGAGATGTTCGGACAATCAAAAGAATTGGCAATAGTCCAAGCCGGAATTAATGGAGCTATGGCAATTACTCAAATTATGGCTACAGTTCCTTATTATGATTTTGGTGTAATGAGAACAATTTTAATTGCTGCTTCCGCGGCATCAACTTTAGCTCAGATTGGAAAAATTGCTAGTGCCAAACCTCCTAAAACTCCAAAATTCTTCCACGGCGGTCCGACAGGAAACAGTCCTTTTCTTGGTTATGACCAATATGGCCCGGTTACTGGAGTTGTTCATTCCAATGAATGGGTAGCACCGGAAGTTATGACATCCAGTCCAAGATATGCGGCAACTTTTGCGTGGCTTGAGAATGAAAGGCAGAAGATAATGTCCAACGGGTTTATTGATGGAGGACCTACTTCATCGGAAACTGTTCCCCAAAATCCTTCTGATATCATACCTGACAATACTGACCTTGTACAGGTACTTAAAATGCTTTACAATCTGCTTCAGGATGGAATATTTGCAAAAGTCTTTTTTGGATATGCCGAAGCCGAAGAAGTGGAAAAACTAAACAACGAACGATACCAGTCTAACCAAAACGGAAAGGTAAGCTAATGATAACAATTAATAACGCACCCATATCGGGAAGGATCCTTTTGGATGCAAACAGTACAATCGTTTCAATCACTTCAAATAATGGTTTGGGATATTATTTCCGGGCTTTAATCTATGTCAATGATGTATTGCACGATACGCAGGGCTGGAGCCGTAAGGATGATTTCACTGCCGAAAAGGACCTCAAGAAACTTTACAATGCCTACTATGATCCGGTATTTAACCAAGAATTTACAGAAGGGCTTACTGAACAGTCACACCTTATAAAAAAAATCAATATCGTAATCCAGGAACGAAGCCTTGCTGATGATACTATCCAACAGACGGCGACATTTCCTGAATTCTTTTTTATGTATAACGTAGCCCCGACAGTATTTGATGATCTTACAAAAGTTCAATTTTTAGGATTGGATACTCCAGTAATGCAGGTGGGCAAAAACGGAAATATTTCAATACCGTTTATGGTTAATGCCGATTCCGAAAATGTAAGCGTTGAACTGTCCGATAATTTGGATACCGTTCTCGATTTTAAATCTGCAGGAACCGTAACCGGAAGCAGGGTATACCTTTATAATTTTGACCTGAAATCTATCGAGCTTTCAGATAACGCACTTTACCTGAATATAAAGGTTGCCGTAGGCACATCCTTCGTTATAAAACACGCAAGGATCATATTGCTCCCTGATTATCCTGTGAAGGAAATTGCCTATATGAACAATTTCGGGTATTGGATATACGCATATCTTGACGGACAGTTTTCCTCAGATTCAAATTTTGAAATACTCAAGTATGAAACCAATGATAATCAGGAAAGGATTTTTGAGATTAACGAATCCGAAACCTACACAATCAATTCCGGTTCCCTTCTGGCCAGTGAAAAGGAGCTGATAAGGCAAATATGCCTATCCCTAAAAACCTACCTGCGAATTGGTAACGAATGGCTTGAGATGTCTAACACGACAAAAAAAATAAGTACCTTTAGGGAAAGGACCGGAAACTATTCCGAATCTTTGGTATTTAATCTTAGAAAGAATGCATCTATTGAAAATACGGCTACCGATAGACCGGTATTCGAGGAATCTCTTGTAATAAGTGATGTGGTTGTTGAAATTGTAGAGGAAGGGATTTCAACCGGTGTTAATATTAGGATGTGGGTAGAATTCTTTGGTATCGAGGCAGAAGACCCGGTAACATTGGTTATGACCAAATCGGGAATCGATAACCTGTATACCGTACCGGTTTATACCTTACCTACAACAGGGCAAAAATATATCTATTACGGTTTGGGTGGGCTTGACTATCCGAGAGGCAACTATAACGTAAAGGTAAGGTTGCTATCAGACCCTTCTGTCGAATCAAATGTAATTCCTGTAACGGTATGAGGCTGATCAGAATATTTTTTGGAACGACTGAGCTGCATTTTGTCAAGGAAACGCTTACCATAAAAAAGGAGAATAATGCCTTTGTAAGGGATTTTAAGATTTCCCATTCTTCGGTACCTTTCCTTATGGTTGAGGATTCCAATTGTAAAACCGCATTGGGTTCGAGGGACATAACATCAATAGGCAAACCAAAAACCGTACAGGTTACGGTATATGAGGGCGGCGAAAAATATTACGGTGAACTGCAGGTAATATCCTATTCTCCCGGATTCAGGAAATGCAACCTTAAATATGCATCCGAACTCCTGCAGATTTTCAACAGGAAGATTGGCGAGTTTATGCCGGTTGTTTCCGTTATCCCAGGCGAGACGGATCCTATTCCATATACCGAAACAGTTACGGGACCTATTGCGGAACAGGGATACTGGGCCAATTACCATCTTCCGTTTATTGGCAATTCTTTTCCTGACGTTAAATGGAATTTCCCTACAATGGCATGGCCTAAAAAATTCGGTGTGCCTGAAACCGTAAGCGAAGACTGGTATTTCTTTGAAGGGGAGTATAACAGGCAGGCTGACGGTTTTATGCTTTATAACGATTATGTTAGCCTTCCGGGAGGAAGGCAGTTTGACAACCGCAATATAATCTCTCCCCAGGTGTATCTCCTTTCTCCGCTTTTTTATGCTTTGCAGTCAATAGGGCATAAGGCATCCGGAAGTGCTTATGAAAATCCTTTTTTACGGCGCCTGCTTATGCTTTCCCTTAAGGACAATATGTCGGAAGTACTTCCTGAGGGTTCCGCCGAAATAGACCTTGAACATGCTCCAATTGTTGACAGTAGGGAAACATATTCCTACATTACAACAAGGAGCGGACTGCACACCTTCCGTTTCAAGTCAACGGAGATTCAGGTAGAAGGGGATATAAATCTTGGTGACCTGGTACACGAACTTTACATAAGGAAGACGGGAGGCAATAATATCTATGGATACCGCAGGACTACCTACAGGAGGGGTGAGACGTATGAGGGCACAATGGAAGTACAGATTGAGCCTTCTGAAATAGGAACCGAAATATTAATCAGGCATTACCAGAGAAACCATGTTTTTCCTTCGCCATTTTCACTCCAGCTTGAGATTGGGGATATAAATACCGGCCACCAGGCACACCCTACCATTGAACTTAAAAGGTACCTTCCGGATTGGACTTTCGGACAGTACCTGAACGAGCTGAAGAATTTTTTCAATATGGAAATTATACTTGACAACCTCAATAAGGACCTACGCCTTGAGTTTAATGAGGAGAGGCTGTCTTCGGGCAAAAAGGAAATTGTACGGAAATCCCTCGCTGCCGGTTCTTATGACCAGGCTGCCTATAATGCATTCCTATTGAAATATGAGAACGATGAAGACCCTGCGCTTTGGATTACTTCCGATGGTGCAGTGCCGTATGTGTCCCAGGTTTCGGATTTCTCGATTGAGCTCCAATCCAAGTTCAAGCTGGTACCAGTGGGATATACTGCAATGCTTTCTGAAGAATTGGAGGATAAGGACGGAGTGGGGCTTATGGTGTATGATCCCGCCAACTCGCCTTACGTTTCAGGAAACTATCTGGGGCAGCACCTTGGAATTAGCGGGCAGAATGGGATATACGAGACCTACTGGAAGAAGTGGCTAAAGTTCAGGCTGAATGCGTCAGTATTGGAGCTGTCAGGTCCTTTTACCGAAGTCGAGCTCGCAAAAATACTGCTACTGAACAGGATTTATGTTGACAGGCAGGAGTATCTTGTCGTAAGTGCAGAATATGGCGAAACCGACCAGGGTAATTTTGATGTCCGGTTTAAGGTAGAAAGCCTGAACTACTGATTCAGGCTTAATATTTCGTCCATGTTGTGTATCTGGATATCCGTTATGCTGTCAACTATATGGATATAGATTTCGGTTTCGGTTATTTTGCTGTGCCCGAGTATCTTTTGTAATACCTCGACACGCCCGCCCGAGAGCAGGAAATTTGTTGCAAAAGTATGGCGAGCAACATGGAAGCTTATCTTTTTTGTGATTCCGCAATTCTTGCAGATTGTCTTTATTTCCCTATTTATATATTCATTCGTATATCTGGCCTCAAAAACCTTTTCGGTATCAATAAACCTCAATGCGCTTGCGTTTAATGGAATTCTTTGGAATTTTTTTGTCTTTTCGGCCGTAAACGCGATGTAGTTCCCGATAATGTTTTCTTTTCCAAGATTATGGACATCAGAATATCTTAGGCCGGTGAAGCATGAAAACAGGAATTGGGCAAGAATTGTCTTGTATGTAGGGTTAATAAATTCCGAATCGTGGTATTTGGACAGCTTTCTGAGTTCTTCGGGAGAAAGGAAGGTCCGGTTTCCCCTAAAATCCCTATTCTTAATATCGGAAAACTCTATAGGCGTAATGATTCCCCTTTTATTGGCTATGTGAAGGTATTTCTTGAAGGATTTTATGAGGGAGGCAATGGTATTGTCATTGTTCTTCTTGACCTTTTTAAAGTATGCCTTCATGTCTTCCACCAGATCGGATGTTATCTCAAAGAAATACATCGGGCTTCTGAATTCCCGTACCTTATTGAGCATTGTCATCTGTTGCCTGTAGGTTGATGCGTTAAGGAGTTCTTTCTGTCTTTTCATTTCTGTCTCCCAGAAAACGATAAAGTCCAGTTTGGAAGTAGGGTTCCCAAAATCATTAAGGAACCTGTCCATAGTAAGCATCTGGTTGCTTAGCCTGTAATGCACCTCTATCTTGTTTACGTCAGCAAGTGCCTTTTCGATCGTAAGGTTAGTATCCTTTGCATTTGGTGCCTTAGGATTTACCCTCTGCTTGATTTTGTCAAAATCCTGTTCCCTTGCCGAAACGTGCAGGGGAATCCTTTTTATTTTTTTGTCGATTATTACCTGAAGGTACAGGGCCTGTGTACCGTCAGCCCTGACGAAGTCCTTTTTAAGGTAAATTTTTGAAGATAGGTTACCACTAAAATTCATTGGTAAGTTAATTGGTAAATTGTGGATGATTTTTGAATACTTGAACATATGAATAAAGTTTACGAATTGCCCTAAAACACTAAGGGCGTAAAGATTACCGTTTAATTGGTAAGCTTTACGCCTTTAAATTATTATACTTAGTGACCTCGACAGGATTCAAACCTGTAACCTTCTGAGCCGTAATCAGATGCGCTATTCAGTTGCGCCACGAGGCCTTAATGCGGGTGCAAATATAGGAAATTATGTTTATCTTGCAAATCAATTTCTAAATTAAATGTAATAAAAATGTCAATAGAAAAGTACATCCGTGATATTCAGGACTTTCCAAAACCCGGAATTGTTTTTAAAGATATAACGCCTCTTTTAGCTGAACCGAAAGCTTCAAAAATGTGCTTGGAGCTGTTACTCAATGGTTTGCCTGATGTAAAAATTGATAAGGTTGTGGGAGTGGAGAGCAGGGGATTCTTTTTCGCCACACTTTTGGCCTATAAACTAAACGCCGGTTTTGTTCCGGTAAGAAAGCCCAAAAAACTTCCGTTTACGACGATTTCGGCAAGTTATGATTTGGAATACGGACAGGATACGTTAGAAATCCATACCGATGCCATACAAAAAGGGGATAAGGTACTCATACACGATGACGTACTGGCTACGGGCGGAACGGCAAAAGCAGTATGTGAATTGGTAGAAAAATTAGGCGGTGAGATAGTACAGTGCAATTTCCTGATGGAACTTACATTCCTTAACGGGCGGGAAAAAATCAAACAATACGATATTTTTTCTCCTTTAAAGTATTAATCCAACGCATGGATAGTGACATAGTATTTCCAGGCTATAATCGCTTTTTGAAATTTGGTTGCCTTTGCCAAATCCAAACCTTGTTTGGTGTAGTTGGGCAATAGCCATTTATTTAGTTTTGCTAATATCTTAAACATCACTTTTTATCTTAAAGATACAAAAAAAGCTGTCTATTGACAGCTTTTTTTATTTGTTTTCTGGTTATCTGTTTCTTTCCTCTTTCTCCATTAGAGTTTCAATTTGCTTGGCATACACTTCCATTTCTTTTTCATAGACCTTCATTTTTTTCTCAAATTCGGCCATTTGTTTTTCAACATCTTTAGTGTAGGTAGCTTCTACCTGTGCGGCAAATTTTTCCATAGCTTGTTCGAATTTTGCTATATCGCCTTCTTTTGCATCCATTTCGGCTTCGAATTTTGCTATCTGCTCTTCAAATTTTTTCCACTCTGCACTATTTTCATCATACTCGCTAGTTGGAGGTGTTGGCGGCGCAGGCAATTGCGGGAATGTTGGCGCATTGGGTAATGCTGGCACATTTGGCATTGTTGGAGGAACAGGAGGTATTGGCATTGCAGGCATTCCTGTCTTATATGTCAAAGCTACTGGCGACGAATTGTTTTTGAATTTACCGTAAACGGTTGGTGTATTAAAACTTCCGTAAACAGCCGGCACATTTGAAACAACTACCTTATTGTCTTCTCTGCTTAAAAGGAAAGGTTGGATGGGTTCTTTACCTTTTAGGTAGGAGTCACCGGAATTACCGTTTTTATCCTTATAAGTTGTTTTGATAGCAACAATTTCCTTGTCTGAATTTCTTTTGATTTTGGAAAATTTCAATTCAATTCCGTGATTGTTCTTAAAGATTTTTGACTGTGCTTTCAAATAGTCATCAGTAGAGTTTTTATCGACTCTGACTTCATAATTGCTTGTCTGTTGCCCCTGAACTTTTCCGTCTTCTTTTTCCTGTGCAATAGTTTCTACCTGAAACTGGAGCATAAAGACTGTCAACAATGGCAATACGATGGCGTACTTCCAGGAATTCCTCTTTTTGGATTGATTTGTGTTTAACATAACGATTCGTTTTTTGATTAATGATTGAAAAAAATGATTAGTAATTGGAATGCAGTGATGAGGTGCACTTACTTTTAATAATGTTTTCTGATAAATTATACGGTCCGGAACGGCTTTTAAAGCTGTTGAATCGGCAATAAATTCTAAATTCTGAACGATAGCTTTTTTATGTAGCCAGGCAAAAGGATTAAACCAAAATGCGATACAGAACAACTGGCTTAAAATCATATCTGCAGAATGCATTTGCGAACTGTGTACCTTTTCGTGTTCCAATATGTTTTCCAGTTCTTCTTTTTTAAAGTGATTCGAATTGTAGACGATATAATTAAAAAATGAAAAAGGCGATTGTATCCTGTCAGTATCCACAAATTTGAATCTTCCGTGAAGCTCAACAGTCTGGTTGCGGAAAATTTTTCGCAAGCCCCAAAAATCTTGGATAAATTTCACCAAAAAGAAAAACATTCCTATAAGATATACGCCAACTATAACATACAGCCAGTTGATTTCAAAGGCTGGTTCTTCAACCATAAGCGGCTCAGTAGTTATGACTGAGTTTTCTGATACCGTATGTAAGGGTGAAGATAATCCGGCTTCAGCATTAGGAATAGCATCAAAAGCAATGGGTTCTTTTGCTGTTTCAATTGGAGCATAATTTACTGTGGCAGCAGGTTCAACCCAGATTGTCTTTACAAAAATTATCTTTGGCAAAAGCAATGAAGTTATTATTCCGGCCAAAAGGAACCATCTGTTGGCAGTAAAGAAAGTCTCTTTCCTAAGCAAAAAATAATAGGCTAAGAAAAATACGGCCAATAGGGCTGACGCTTTTGCAAAATATAGGATAAAGTTTTCCATATTTATTTCTTTTTTTCAATCATGTCTAAAATTTCGCGTAGCTCATCGGCAGAAATTTTTTCTTCCTTCGCAAAAAACGAAACCAGATTTTTATAGGAACTGTCAAAATAATTATCAATTGCGGTTGTCATAAAACGCTTTCTGTAATCTTCCAACGCTACAATAGGATAATACTGGTGTGAATTTCCAAAAGCAGTATGCCCAACAAATCCTTTTTCCTCCAAAATCCTTACTATAGTAGATAATGTATTATAATGTGGCTGGTCTTCCTTAATTTCAGCCATTATTTCTTTAACGAAAGCTTTTTCCAGCTTCCATAAAATCTGCATTACTTCTTCTTCTTTGTTTGTTAACTTCTGCATCTTATTGCTTTTTTAATGGTTTTTCTCCTGAATAATTTTTTAAATCCTATTCAGGAGATAATCCATATCCTAACTCTAACAAGACAAATGTACAACTAATTTTTTAGTTGACAAACTATTTTCTTAGTTATTTAACGTAAATTTTAGTTTTTTATTGTAAGGCTATCAAAAAGGAACACACAAAAATAATGATTTATGTGTGTTAATTGTTTGAAAAACAAAAAGATGGTTTAAGAGTATTTTGTTGATTTGCAACTTTGAAACTTTGAAACTTTGCAACTTTGTGACTTTGCGACTTTGTGACTTTGCGACTTTGCGAACAATTTTTTCACGCAAAGCGCAGAGTCGCAAAATGGATATACAAAATGATTAAAGTCTAACTTTTTATGTCTTCTTTCATTTCTATAGAGAAGCTTTAAATCGGTGTAATTTTTTTAAATCTGTGGCTGGAATAAAAAGAGATACTAACGTTCTGAGGCGCTAAGTTTATGTGTTGTATATATAAAATAGAAAATTATCGAAAATAGATTTCTGCACTTTCTTTCCAATCGTATAAACTTTCCGATAGTGAAAAAATCGGCTTATTTGTTTTGTGTAACTATTCTTTTCAGATACAATATGCTGGCACAGGAGAGGAGTCCTAAAACCCCCATTACCAACCAGTTTGTCGCATAGCCGTAGCGGGAAATAATTCCTAACCCCAATTTGGCGCTTGTAATATGTGCCAGGCTGAAACTCATGGTGAACAGGGCCATATAACGTCCTTCATGTCCTTTTGGAGCCCGGCTCATAGCAAAAGAGTTGGTAAACGGAAAATTCAGTATTTCTCCAAAGGTCATAAAAAGCATGCTGACAATCAGTATGCCGGCCCAATTGTCAAAAAGCAGTACAAAAAAGCTCACGCTTAACAGAAAGGTACCCCATAATATGAGCTTCAGACGATTGACCTGTTTTCTTTCGAGTGAAGTCACCATCGGCATTTCCAAAAAGAATATAAGTAGTCCGTTTAACGACATCAGTAATCCGGTTTGGAATTCTGTGATATGATACCATTCGGAATGGTATAGCGGCAATGTTGAGAACAGCTGTAAGAAAATCAGGGCTGTTAAATAGCTTCCGAAAAGGAATATCCAGAAAGGGCCATCCCAAAATACAGATTTTACAACCGCTTTTTCAGCATCCTCATGGTCTTGATGGTTAGCTAGTTTCTTTTCTTTCACCAATGTAGCAAAAATCAGTATGGAAATAATACAGGAAGCACCATCAACCCAAAACAAGCCTTTGTAGCCAATTCCCATAATAATCAGCCCTCCCAATGCCGGACCGGCGGCAAAACCTAAATTGACTGCAAGGCGAACCAGTGAAAAAGCCCGGGTTCTGTTTTCGGGTTTGGCATATGCTCCCAGAGAAACATACATGGCCGGACGAAACATATCTGCGATAAGCATAATACCAAACATGGCAAAACACATTCCTGTAAATGAAGTGACAAACTGCACAAAAATTAGCAGCAGACCACTGGTGAGCAGGCTGAAAATCATTATTTTATAAAAACCAATCCTATCGGAAAGCTTTCCGCCAATCCACGAACCAATCATTGACCCTAAACCAAAAAAGACCATAACCGTTCCAATGGCGTCATAGTCAAAATGCAAGTCTTCTTTCATATATTTTGAAAGGAATGGGAGAACCATTGTTCCTGTCCTGTTGATGAAAGTAATAAGTGCCAGTATCCAGATTTCTTTAGAAAATCCCCGAAAGGAATCTATATAGCGCTTGAAGGCCGTTTGGAGCATCAGATAGTCAATTTTTGACACAAAGTTACAAAGTTTGCTTCCCTTTTTTTGGAAAGCGTAATCGATAATTTTGCTTATTTTTGCATAAAAATTGAAATTCATGAAAAGCTTCTTCAACCTGCTGTTTTTATTGGTATCGACCGTTTTGTTGGCACAAAAAAGTTTTGATAAAGAAGCTGTTGTTGCTTTCCAGAAAGAATTAAATGCGGAATATGCCGACTCGGTAAAAAGTCCCTTGCTAAAGAAAGATTTGAAAACATTTAAGGCTTTGGATTTTTATCCCATAAACGGAAATTTTTTCGTCAATGCAAAGTTCATAAGAACTCCGGACGAAAAACCTTTTGAAATGCCAACGACTACCTCCAGAAAACCCATGTATGTGAAATATGGTGAAGCCCATTTTTCGATAGACGGGAAAAAGTTCAAGGTAAATCTTTACCAAAGTCTGGATTTGAAAAAAATAGAAGAATATAAGGATGCATTGTTTTTGCCTTTTACAGACCTGACTTCCGGAGTTGACAGCTATGGAGGCGGAAGGTATATTGATTTGAAAATACCACAAGGCGATAAAATCTCTATTGATTTTAATACGGCATATAATCCGTATTGTGCCTATAATCATAAATATTCATGTCCGATTCCTCCACAGGAAAATGACCTTGCGATTGAAATTAAGGCAGGAGTGAAAAAATTTAAAAAATAAGCTTTGTTATACAATCTCCATACGCATAAATTCTCAAACCATCCCGGTTGTCTGGAATTGGTCAATCAATATCCGCAGGAATTCGATGCGTCCATTCCGTTGTATTCGATAGGGATTCATCCGTGGTATATTGTAGCGGATAGGGTTGAAGATGACCTTGCCATTATAGAAGAAAAAATACAGACTTCCAATTGTCTGGCTGTTGGCGAATGCGGACTGGATAAAAGAATTGAAATTCCGTTCAGCCTGCAGGAAGAAGTATTTAGAAAACAATTGGCATTGGCTCAAAAATATCAAAAACCGGTGGTTATCCATTGTGTAGCATCGTTTCAGGAATTAATAGCCATCAGGAATGATGTAAAGATTACGGTTCCGATGATTATCCACGGATTCTCAAAAAATGAACAATTGGCCAGACAATTGCTGGACAATGGTTTTTATCTTTCTTTTGGTAAATATTTGTTGCGGAACCCGGAATTGGAATCGGTTTTTAAAAATGTTCCGGATAATCGTTTTTTCCTGGAAACGGATACGATTGAAGAAACAATAGAAGAGGTATATGCCGTAGCTTCGAAGTACAAAGGCAAAAATCCTGAAGATTTGCAGGGAATTGTAGAGCAGAATTTTAAAAATGTTTTTAAAAAATAAGTACAAAAATAAATTATAGAAAATGGCGCAGTGGACAGAAAGAGCCGAATTGTTGTTCAAAAAAGAAGGTCTTGAAAAATTAAAGAATTCCAACGTATTGATTGTTGGAGTAGGTGGTGTAGGGTCTTTTGCAGCTGAATTTATTGCCAGGGCGGGTGTTGGAAAAATGACAATTGTTGATGGTGATGTTGTTGACATAACCAATATTAACCGTCAGCTTCCCGCATTGCATTCTACCGTAGGCAAGCCAAAAATTGATGTGGTTGGTGACCGTCTGATGGATATCAATCCGGAATTACAGCTAACCAGAATAAAAGAGTTCCTTTCGCCGGAAAGGGCTTTTGAGATTGTTACCGATGAATTTGATTATGTGATGGACTGTATTGACAGTATAACACCAAAATTAAACCTGATTATCGCTTCCAAACGCAAAAAAATAAAAATTGTCAGCAGTATGGGCGCCGGAGGCAAAATGGAAGCAGGTAAAGTAAAAGTAACCGACATCAGTAAAACCAAAAACTGCTATCTGGCAAAGGCTGTTAAAAGAAGATTGAGAGAAGCCGGAATCGATAAAGGCGTGAAAGCTGTTTATTCCTATGAAATCCAGGACCCCAATAGTTTGAGAATGACAGACGGTTCCAACTTCAAAAAATCATTCTACGGAACCAATAGCTATATGCCGGGATTATTCGGACTTCATGCGGCAGAAACGGTAATCCGATATCTGTTGAAGAAAGAATAAGAACTAAACTACTCAAAACACACAACACAATAATGATAAAAACTGTAATTTTTGACATGGACGGCGTTATCGTGGATACGGAACCCGTTCACAGATATGCCTATTTCCAGCATTTTGATGAATTGGAAATTTCTGTAACCGATGACCTGTTTGCTACTTTTACCGGAAACTCTACACGAAATGTTTTCCAGAAACTAAAGCATGCTTTTGGTCTGGACCACGATGTCGAGGACTTGATACAGAGAAAGAGAAATATTTTTAATGATGCCTTTGATACTAAAAAAGACCTTCATCTTATAGAAGGAGTTGAGGATTTGATAAAAGACCTTTATCACAACGGTATTCAGCTCATTGTTGCATCATCGGCTTCAAAGGTAACAATAGAACGCGTTTTTAACCGTTTTAAGCTGCATCAGTATTTTTCGGATATTGTGAGTGGTGAAGATTTTCCGAAGTCAAAACCGCATCCGGCTATTTTTGAATATGCGGCTTCTTTAGCAATAGGAAAAAAAGACGAATGCATTGTTATAGAAGACAGTACCAACGGAGTTGAAGCTTCGGTTGCAGCAGGAATTTTTTGTATAGGTTACAGAAGCGCAAACACCAAGCTTCAGGATTTGTCAAAAGCAGACAGGATTATCAATCATTTTAACGAGCTAAACGCCGAAAAGATTAAGAATTTAAAGTAAAATAAAAATGGTTAAGACCGTAATTTTTGACATGGACGGTGTTTTAGTCGACACCGAACCGGTTCATTATGATGTGAGTTTATTGCAATTTAAAGATTTGGATATTACAGTTCCGGATGAAATGTACCACACTTTCACAGGAAACTCCAATAAGATGATTTATCAGAAAATCAAAGATAATTTTCAATTGGTTCATGAAGTAGAAGAACTGATTGAAGCCAAAAACAAACTTTTTATAGAGGCTTTTGATAAAAAGGAAGACCTGTATCTGATGCCGGGCGTTAAGGAACTTATTGTTGATTTATACAATAACGGTATACAGCTGATAGTGGCTTCCTCTTCTGAAATGGCCATTATCAACAAGGTTTTTGAGCGTTTCGGATTGAATCCGTATTTCACGCACAAAGTCAGTGGTGAGGATTTTCCAGAATCCAAACCCAATCCGGCTATTTTCTTAAAAGCGGCTTCCTATTCAAAAGCGCCTATCAATGAATGTATTGTTATTGAAGACAGTACCAACGGAATTACGGCTGCTAAAGCGGCGGGAATTTTTTGTATTGCCTACAAAGGTGAAAGCGGAACAGGGCAGGACCAGTCGAAAGCAGATATGGTGATAACCGATTTCCGGGATTTGAATTTCGAGAAAATCAAAAATATAAATGCATAAAACAAAAGCAGTCGTTATCCGACTGCTTTTTTATATACTACCAGGCATCTTTCCCGTGCTTCCTTATGGTCGATTATTGGCCTGTAGTCCAATTGCTCAAACTCCGGAACCCATTTTCGGATGTATTTTAAATCTTTGTCAAATTTTCTAACCTGTTCGCTTGGGTTAAAAATCCGGAAATAAGGAGCAGCATCGACACCGCTTCCTGCAGCCCATTGCCAGTTGCCTATATTGCTGGATTGTTCATAATCCAATAGTTTTTCTGCAAAATACGCTTCGCCCCAACGCCAGTCAATCAGGAGATGCTTACATAAAAAGCTGGCCACAATCATTCGAACGCGGTTGTGCATGGTTCCTGTAGTATTCAATTGCCTCATTCCGGCATCGACTATTGGATAGCCGGTAGTTCCTTCACACCAGCTTTGGAATTCGGATTTATTGTTACGCCATTGGATATGGTCATATTTCGGACGGAAACTTTCTGTGACCGTGTTTGGAAAATGCCAAAGAATCTGCATGAAAAATTCCCGCCAAATCAGTTCATTTAAGAAAGTTTCTTTTCGGTGTTTGAGCGCTGTTTTTACAATCTTTCGGATACTGACAGCACCAAACCGCAAATGAGGGCTTAAATGAGAAGTGCCCTCTATACCGGGAAAATTACGGGTTTCGGCATAATTTTCAATTAGCGCGCTTGAAATATTATAGTCGGCAACTTTTATCCCGGATGCTTCAAATCCGATGTCTTTTAGTGAAAGATACGGATAGGAATGTTGGGCTATTTCAGCCAGTTTCTTTTCAGAAGGAAAGGATTCGGTAAGCTTTTCATTAAAGTTTTCTTTCCATTTCTTAGAATAGGGCGTAAACACAACATAAGGTTTGCCATCTTCTTTTATCACTTCTTCTTTTTCAAAAATCACCTGGTCTTTAAAAGTATGAAAGGCTATATTTTTTGATTTTAAAAATGCGCCAACTTCCGCATCCCGTTTTTGGGCATAAGGTTCATAATCGTGATTGGTGTAGACGGCATTTATCTCTGCATTTTCAGCAACCAGTTTTTTAAAAACGTGTATGGGGTCATCATGAAAAACAGCCAGTGATTTATGGTTTTGTTTTAGGATGGCCTGTATATTGTCCAGCAATGCGGAAATAAAAGTCACACGGGCATCATCTTTAGGGAGTTCACTAAGAATGTTTTTGTCAAATATAAAAACAGGAAGTGTGGCAGCGTTTGATAATGCCTCAAACAATGCCCTGTTATCATCTAAACGTAAGTCACGTCTGAACCAGAATATATTCATGATTTAGGATTTAAATTCGCCAAAAATTTCGATGAGTTTTTTTCGCCGGTAAGCAAAGATTTCATCCAGCTTTGGCTTGACCATAAATGGATGTGCCAATTGGCCCAATAGGCCCATAGGCAATTTATAATGAACAATATCTTCCATTTCAACACCGCCCGGAATCGCTTTTAGAAAATGCTTATGGTGCCAAAAGGCATAAGGCCCGAAACGTTGTTCGTCAACAAAGAATTTTTGTTCCTGAACATGTGTGATTTCAGTAACCCACTGCATTGAAATTCCAAATAGCGGAGTAATTTTATAATGGATAATCTGCCCGGCAAACATCTCCTTTTCATCACCCGAAAGTGTCTTGAATTGCATGGATTTGGGAGTGATTATTTCCAGATTCTTAGGATTGGAAATAAATTCCCAGGTCGTTTCTATTGAAACAGGAAGTAGTTGTTTTGTATGTAGTGTATATAATTTCATACTACAAAAATACAATATTGTTTAATTAAAATTTAATTTTGTTAAACAAAAAGCTATTTTTTCTTGGTTTTATTTAACATTTAAATGACTTGAAATTATTAAATTCGCAAAAATCAAAACCTAATAATTTATTATGAGAAAGATAGTTATTGCCGCAGGATTACTTTTAATCACATTGACGGCCAATGCTCAAGTAAAAACGCCTCAGGCAAGCCCGAAATCTGACATTACTCAGGTAGTCGGATTAACAGATGTACATATCGAATATTCTCGCCCCAGTGCAAAAGGAAGGGCTGTTTTTGGAGATTTGGTTCCTTTTGGAAAAACATGGAGAACCGGAGCCAATGGCAATACTATAATCACATTTAGTGAAGATGTAAAAATAGGAGGGAAAGACCTTCCAAAAGGAAGCTACAGCCTTTTTACGGTTCCAAGAGCAGACTCATGGGATGTTATTTTCTATAAAGACACCAACAACTGGGGACTACCGGCAGAATGGAATGAAAATAAGGTAGCTTTAAGAACAAGCGCTAAGCCGGAAAATCTAAACAGAAATGTTGAAACTTTTACCATTGCGGTAAACGGAATCAGCAACGATTCAGGAAGCCTGGAAATTTCATGGGAGAAAACACTTGTAGCCGTTAAGTTCGATGTTCCTACACAAAAAACAGCTATGGCAAGTATCGAATCTACTTTGGCAGGACCCAAAGCAGATGATTATTTCGCTTCAGCACAATATTTTTACCAGTCAAACGGTGACATGAACAAAGCCCTGACCTGGGTTAATGCTGCTATCGAGAAAACAAAAGGAGAAGCTCCTTTTTGGTACCTGAGACAAAAATCATTAATCCAGTCTAAACTGGGAGATAAGAAAGGTGCTATCGAAACAGCGAAATTATCTTTGGCTGCTGCAGAAAAAGCAAACAATGCTGATTATGTGAAAATGAACAAAGACAGCATCAACGAGTGGAGCAAAAAATAATTCCATAAACACAAACAAAAAGCCGATTGCATTGCAATCGGCTTTTTTTATGCTTTGATTTCTTTAGAATTTTTGAAATACTGAAAACTTACGGAAATAATGATGGTAATGACAACTCCTATAAAGTTGAGCCATAAGTAGCTCAGTTTTTCTTTGCCCGGAGGAAAGATGTATATCGCAAAATAATAAATTACGAATATGGCTATCTGGCTGAATACGGCTGCCCAGAATACGGCCTGTGCCCTCACATATTTAATATAGAAGGCAACCAGGAAAATACCCAGAATAGTACCATAAAATATAGAACCAATGATGTTTACAAACTGAATCAGGTTTTCAAATAAGGTTCCGAAACAGGCAAATAAGATGGCAATTACGCCCCAAAGCAACGTAAAGCCTTTAGAAGCACGAACAAAATGGGTTTCAGATTTTTCCGTTTTTATGTTTCTCTTATAGATGTCAATTACAGTTGTCGAAGCTAACGAGTTGATTCCGGCTGCGGTTGATGACATGGCAGCACAGATAATCACGGCCAGTAACAACCCGACAAATCCTTTTGGCAGGTAGTGAATTATGAAATGGATAAATACATAATCACTGTCTGTAGTCTTATTCTTTTTATTGGCTTTGCTAATCAGGACTTTGGCCTGTTCACGAATTGTTTTTTCTTTTTCTGCTAAGGCAATAATCCTGTTTTTGAGTACCTTATTGTCTGTTTCTATATTCAGTTGATTGACATAAGCCAGGGTCACTTCCTTTTTCTCAGCGGCAATATCAACCAATTGGTTTTCCAGTTGCTTGTAATCACCGGCATATACTGATTTTTCAATACTTGCCTTACTGTTCGGATTAAAGTTAATTGGAACCGACTGGAATTGGAAAAAGACGTAGACCATCACCCCGACCAAAAGAATAAAAAACTGCATCGGTACTTTCAAAAGTGCGTTAAACACAAGTCCCATCTGGCTTTCTTTTACAGATTTGCCTGAAAGATAGCGTTGTGCCTGCGACTGGTCTGTTCCAAAATAGGAGAGGGCTAAAAACAGACCGCCCGTGATTCCGGTCCAGACCGTATATCTTTTTTCTTTGTCTAACGAAAAATCAAGGATATTCATCTTGTCATTTACGCCGGCAATCTGCAATGCATTATTAAAGGAAACTTCTTTAGGAAGCAGGCTCAATATGATAAAAAAGGCAATAAACATCCCCGACATGATGATAAACATCTGTTGTTTTTGGGTAACGTTAACGGCTTTTGTACCGCCTGTCATCGTGTAAATGATAATCAGTATACCAATAATGATATTCATCAGGTTCAGATTCCAGTCCAATATGGATGACAATACGATGGCGGGTGCATAAATCGTTATTCCGGTTGAAAAGCCTCTCTGAATCAGGAACAGTATAGCAGCAAGAGAACGTGTTTTAAGGTCAAAACGCTGTTCTAAAAACTCATAGACCGTATAAACTTTAAGTTTGTGGTAAATAGGTATGAAAGTGATACAGATGATTATCATCGCCAACGGCAATCCGAAATAGAATTGCACAAAGCCCATACCATCATTAAATGCCTGTCCGGGAGTGGAAAGAAAAGTAATGGCGCTAGCCTGGGTTGCCATTACGGAGATTCCTACAGTATACCATGGCGTTTCGTTGTTGCCCAGTATATAATCCTGTACGTTTTTGCTGCCCCGCGTTTTCCATGCGCCATAAAAAACGATGAAAAAAAGCGTAATGATTAAAACTACCCAGTCAATTGCCTGCATTTATGAAAAATATTGCATTATAAAATAAAAAATCAGAATGTACAGGGCATTCATTACAAGCACCAGGGTGTAATTTCTTTTCCAGCTTCTTAATTTCTTTTCTTTCATTAATTTATGATTTGTCCTTTTTTCCTATAGAGATAAGATTGGTAAACAGCTTAAATGCTCCCGGAACTCCGGCCGGAAGTTCTCGGAAAAAGCTTAATCCTGTGTAAATATAATATCCTTTTCCGTAATTTGCGACTAAAAGGCTTCCTTGTTTTTCAGTTTCTCCTAAATCTTTCATCCCCAATATAGGCGTAAATTCAGGAGCCCATTTGTCAGGAAAATACAATCCTCTTTCCTGAACCCAACCCTGGAAATCGGCTTCTGTTATTTTATTAGGATGGTTTAATACCGAATGCGTTGCGTTTAAAAAAGAAACTTTTGCATTTTCATCCGTCACCCTGTCGCTGGAAATATTCAATTCGTAAGGAGAAAAATCAGGAACGTTAAAGCCGTTAAATCCACGTCTGCCGGAAGTATTATACTGTACGACCATAGTTCCTCCGTTTTTAACATAATCTAAAAGATAACGCTGTTTGAATTGAAGGTCGGTAATAACATTATACGCCCTGATTCCCATAACAATGGCATCAAATCCGGACAAAGCCGTTTCCGTAATCTCAGCAGGTTTTATAATCCGTACATCATAGCCAATCTGTTTCAGGCTTTGCGGAATTTCATCTCCGGCTCCTTCGATATAGCCGATAACCTGTCCGCTTTTTTTAATATTTAATCGGACAACCGAAGCTTCAGATGGCATCAGTACCGATTGTTTCGGGATGTGGTCGTATTGGATGGTCGTTAATTTCTGTGTATATTTTTGTCCGTCAACAGTAATTACCGGAGCAATGATGCCTTTATTTTCATAGGAAGGCGGTGTTACGTTAAATACCACAATCTTTTCATCGTTTTTCATCGCGATGTCAAAATCGATTTTGTCAGGAGAAACAGTCCAGCCTTGAGGAACCTGCAGGCTGATGTTTCCTTTTAAGTTCGCTTTTCCGGATTTTACCCTTACGGAAATCGGTTTTGTTTTGGAATCGGAGAAAATGGTGACCTCATCAATTACTGTTGCCGTAGCTTCCGGCAATACTTCAAAAGGCTGGTAGATTTCGCCTTTTTCCGGGTCGGAAATTTTGTAGACAATTTCTCTGTAGATGTCCAGTGGTTGTCCGGCAATTTTAAGGCTCCATTTTAATTTGAGCTTTTCAGAATCCGGTTGTCCTATCATGGCCCTGTCTTTGACGGTATACATTCCCAATGTTCCTTTTTCATTCAGCCAATACGGAGAAGTGTAGGGAGTAGAGGCAAGCGTATGTAATTTTTTTTCGGTCTTGAACGGTTTGTTCTTATCCAGTTTTTTTCCTTGAATGATTCCATTTTCAGGATTATTAAGGAAAGTCACGGCAATCAGTTCAACATCCTGTGCGCCCTGGTTTACGGCTTCAAGCTTTAAAGTAAAATCGCTGTCCGGATTTGTGCTTTGTTCTGAAGAAACACCTTCAAAAAACAATCCTGCCGAAGCCAGGATAATATTTTCCAATTCCTGTTTTTTGATAGCCCTCCAATGTTCGTCTTCCAGTTTGCTTACTAATTGGTAGGCCTCGATTAATTTCGGGATATGAACAGACGGGTCTTTGAAATTGAAATGCGCCTCAATATCGTTCAGGATTTTTCCAATAGCTTCGCCACCTTTTACTCTTGACCAGGTGGTATTGATGCCTTCAAACAGATTGTTTTTATCTTTAGCCAAGTCGCCTTTTAGAAATTCAAGATATTCCATTTCATCACCGCGTGTTCCTATAGTGCCAAAACCCTGGCATTTGTGCTGGCTTCGACTCAACGCGGCTATTTCGCCATTGCTTTTACCCTTAATTCCAAAATAAACACCGGCATTGATAGTGGCCATTTTGCTTTTATCAGCCTGTGCGAACTTTTCTTCGGAGCCGTAAAACCACCATGAGGTATTAAAAAATATTCGTTTTGGCTGCCAGGTTTTTAAGGAAGAAAGCTGCTCCGGAAAACTGTTTTTATTTCCGGCAAGGTCAAAAGCTTCCATGCTTAACATGGCAGAAGCGGTGTGATGTCCGTGTGTGGTTCCCGGGCTTCTGTGGTCAAAACGGTTAATGATAATATCAGGTTGGAATTTTCGGATGGCTAAAACTACATCGCTCAACACCTGATTCTTGTCCCAAATAGAAAAAGTTTCGCTAGGCTCTTTGGAAAAACCAAAATCGTTGGCACGTGAAAATAGCTGTTCACCGCCGTCAATTCTTCTCGCTGCCAATAGTTCCTGTGTTCTTAAAACGCCAAGCAATTCGCGAAGTTCAGAACCAATCAGGTTTTGTCCGCCATCTCCCCGCGTTAATGATAAATAAGCGGTTCTGGCTTTTACTTCATTAGAAAAATAGGAAATCAGTTTGGTGTTTTCATCATCAGGATGTGCGGCTACGTATAAAACCGACCCTAAAAAGTTGAGTTTTTGTACCTGTTCGTAGATTTCACCAGAGCTTAATTTTTGCGGTTTCTGGGCATTCAGCGTACAGAATGAAAGAAGAAAAAGAATGAGGGAGTGATAAGCAGTTTTTGGTATCATTTTGATTTTATGGAACTAACTTTCAAATATAATAATTAATTTTTCGGATGTGTTTTTCTTACTAAGACTTTAACAATAAAGGAGAGCTGTCAGGCTCTCCTTATTTTATTAGTCATCATGGTGATGCTTGTGATGTTTTTTATGTTTTTTGTAATGCTTGTGGTCGTCATGATAGTGGTGAACTTCTCTTACGACAACCGGACGTGGTCTCGGTCCTCTGTAATATTTAACCTTATGGGTATTGAAATGGGCATAAGGTCTTGACCCATGATAATCTGTCAATACTACTTTATAACCGTTGTATAAATCATAATTACGGTATCGGGTTGGCAAATATCGGGCTCTTACCCAGGTTCCGTTGTTGATGTAGATAAAATTCGAGGCTCTGATATCGTAATAGGCTTCAATGTCAGGAAGATAATAATAATTTGCTTCTGTGTATCCAACCGGACCCCAATCCGGACGACTTCCGATACTTACATTAACAGATACTTGTGCTTCAAGCGTACCGGCCATTAAAAGGCCCAATCCTGCAATTAATACTTTTAGAGTTTTCATAGCGCTGTATTTTTAGGTTCTTCGTTGATGAGCAAAAACCAATAATGATGCCAGTACGTTTTTTTTAAGAAATATTTAACTAATCGTAAGGTACGGTTTGCGGTTTTCCAAATTCAAAATTCGGCATTCCGAAATCGGTTGTTTTAAAAGAATTGGTTTGCATATTCCCACTGCCATCAATAGGAACACTAGGATAATACGAGAAAGAAAACTGAAAGGAATTGAACACCAGAAAGTCATTACTGATAATAACACCGATACCAATTTGGGAATAGGCTTTTCCTTTATAGAGATTGTTGTTTTCATTGCTCAGCAGGCCAATCGTATAAGCTAAGAAAGGGTTAAAACGGAATCCTCCCAAATTCCAGGGCGAATAGGATTGGGTTTGCAGCGTTAACAATGCTTTTTTAGTACCCCGCAACTTATAGCTGCTAAAACCCGGTATGCCGTTTTCTTCATTGAGGTCTACCCGGTCTGCAACCGTAGGAAAGCGGTTGTTACCTATTACCAGTCTTGGTTTCACAAATTGCCTCAGCCTCCAATCGCCCAATTCAATAAGATTTGTAAAATAATTGGCCTCAACAGAAAAGACAGTTTGCTGTGTGATTGGCCCTCTAAAGAAGGTACCATATTCGACATTGGTACTAAAATAGCCCCATTTGAAATATTGCCCGAAAGAGAAGCGACCACCCACATACAGTCGGTTGATATGGTTTTTATTCTGATGGCCTACCGTGAGTGCATATACTTTTCCAATGGCAACGTCTTCAGTAATGCCGTAATTGAAAAGGTATTTATCCTGAATAAATTTTCGGGAAGTGATACCAAATCCCACCAGATAGAAATTTTCGTCAGAGAAATACTTTAGGCTGTCGTATTCCGGCGCAGGGAATTCGCTGTAATTTTTTCTCACGAACCGGAACGAAGTAATGAAATTGGTGGTTCGGTCTTCTTCGGAATTTCCTTTGAATATTTGGGTCGATTTTCCTACCCAGGCATCCTGGGTTCCCACTTTAAAATTTTGTGCCGCATAACGTCCGGTAGCGTCCGGTAAGGAATCAACCGTAAAATCCTGACCAATATAGACTCCGGCTCCCCATTTGGCAAAAGGAGAGAAGAAAGGACGGTCAACGGAAATACTTTTGGAGTAATTATTATGCTCATCAACACGATAGGCGAGCGATGTCCGGATATAGGTATTAAGAATGTTAGGAATCGTATATCGCGTACTAACGGCACTCCTTCCATTGTCGAATCGCTGTCGGTAGGTATTATCCAATTCATGTCCTGTTCCTAAAAAATTTCGTTCCGTAAGCTCAAAAGTAGTCTTGGAAGTCGACCCGGAAGCATTCGGAATCAGGCTCCAGGAATCCAATGCCCTGATATAAATATCAACAGAATCAGCGTTTGTTCCTACCAATCGGGTAGTAAAGTCAACGCTTCGTATATATCTTTGGCTTCTGATTAAACGCTCGGATTCTTTGACGAGAAGTGAATCCAGTGGTCTGTTTTTTCGAATAAGCAACAGGTTTTTTATTGTGAGCTGGCGGGTTTTGATATGGACGTTATTTCCAAACCGTTCAAATCCGTTACGGGCTTTTTTAGTCGTATCTTTTTCCGAAAACCCGAAAGGATCAAGCGTTGTGATATAGATATTCCGGATAATTTTTCCTTCATACTTACTGTAGCTTTTAAGTACGACTTTATCCTTCTGCCTGTTTTTCGGTTTTTTTGAATCTACTGGCTTGAAAATAAGCTTATGGAGGAATTTGGTAAAACCTCTTTTTTTAGAATAGCGTTCAATGTCCCGATAGCCTTTCAGGGAATCTCTTTTCACGGGCTTTTCCTGCGCATGCGAATAGTGGCAGCAGCAGAGAGTCAACAGGAGTAAAAAGAATCTGATTTTCTTAAGCATTGAGCAATTTTTACTATTTGGAATGACCTAGATTAGAGTGAAGTTACAAAATAGCATCCAGATTATGCTTATGTAAAGCAAAGTAAAGATGCTAATCCATGAATTCCCGTTCCTCCCGCGTCGTATTCACAATAGAAACGCCCTTTTGTAGTAATAGATTGTTTGGATAGGTTACGAGTTCTCCTTCCTTGGTTCTCAAATAGGTATGGAAAGCCTTGATATCGTCAATTTCTCCTTCCAGCGGGAAATCCTTATCGTGGATTCTGATAGTATCACCAATTTTAAAAGGAAAGGAAAAAAACAATATTATCCCTGCCGTTATATTACTCAGAATAGACCATTGGGCGAAGAAAGCAACGCCAATGATAGTAATGACAGAAGTAAAGGCGAGATAGATATCATTCGTTCGAACACCCCAAATCATAAAAATACCGGCCAAAGTTATTGCCATAATAACAATGCTGATGTACTTGCTGACCAGAATAGCACGATGCTCGTTAATTTCTGCATGCTTGGCGTATCGTTTTATCAGGGTTGTAATAATAAAACGAATAATTGTTACGCAAACCAGCAGTACGATTGTGCTTACAATCTTTGGAGTATTTTCTTCGAAAAAGGACATTTTCTAGCTGTTTTTCCCAAAGGTAGTGAAATATTCATAAACTTTTTGGACTGGAAGTCCCACTACATTAGAGTAGGAACCTTCTATTTTGCTGATACCTATGATGCCAATCCATTCCTGTATGCCATAAGCACCTGCTTTATCATACGGCTTAAAATTATCAAGATAGTAGGCAATGGCTTCGTCTGATAAATGGGCAAAAGTAACTTTAGTAACCTCATTGATGATGTCCGTTTTTCCGTTATGCCTGAAACATACAGAGGTATAGACTTCATGGGTGGAATCCGATAAGGCTCTCAATATCCGGAACGCATCATCATAATCTTTAGGTTTTCCTAAAGCTTTTCCGTTATGCCAGACAATTGTATCGCTGGTTACCAAAATATCGTTTGGGGCCAATTCACCCTGAAAAGCATCAGCTTTTAGTTTAGCCAGAAAATCAGTGATTTCGGAAGCTTTGAGATGTTCAGGATAGATTTCGTCTACTTCTTTCAGGCGTACTTCAAAATCCAGATGCATGTCCTTAAAGAACTGCTGTCTTCTTGGTGACCCTGATGCCAATAGGATAGTGTAGTTTTTTAAATGAGGATTAAGCATATTTGATATTGAAATTAATAACGGCTATAGAAAGGATTCCGAAGAAAATAACAAACTTTAATACCCTGCTCAGATGATGGAAATCTTTTTGTTTTTTGGCAGAAAACATCTTGATGGTAAAGTAGAGTAGCGGTGCCAATATAAATAAGAAACCATAAGCGGAAGCATAGAACAGGTTGTTGGAATAGAGATTTTCATTAATGTAATAAACAATCAGTCCCAACGGAATAAAGCTCAATCCGAAAACTACCTTGCCCGTTCTGGCTAAGCCTAAAGCAATAGGAAGCGTATTCATTCCCTGATTATAATCACCGTTGACATCTTCCATATCCTTAACAATTTCACGGATAAAATTGATGATAAAGGCAAATACGGCATAATCAATAAGGATATTGAAAATAATGCCCATACCAGCTTGGGTTTCCGGTACAACCATTGGCAGCAAGTCAAAAATCCCGATAATAAGAATGCTCAATGAAAGCAACAGCGCAATAATGATATTGCCAATCAGCAGTGTCTGTTTTAAACCATTGGCGTATACATATAATGTAGCGGCAATAATAACAAATATGGCAGCAAAATTAGGTTTGTGAATCGCATTAGCCAGATAAAAACCAATACCAACGCCTATAACATTTAGGGCAATATAAATATTATATCCCATGCTTTCTGAAATCTGTTTTCCAATTACCACATTGTCCGGTTTATTGATTTCGTCCGTGGCCTGGTCAAAGATGTTATTTATAAGATAACCGCCGGCCGCAATACATACGGTTGAAAATACCAGAAGCGCAAACTGCCAGTCCTTTAAGGCAAGAGGAATGGACTGTGATTCTAAAAATCCGTATCTGAAAACCAATTGCATTATGGCAAGCATAATGAGGTTTTGGTAGCGTATTAGTTTTAAAAAAGACATAGGTTACTGTTCAGTAAATTATTAATCGTGTTTTCCGTTGAAATATTGCATCCATTTTCCCTGTACGCGCATTACCTGTTCGATAACATCACGCACGGCTCCACGGCCGCCATTTTTATGAGAAACGTAAGTGCAGATTTCCTTGATTTCAGGGCTCGAATCCAACGGACAGGTAGGAAGACCCACCAGTTTCATCACATGGTAGTCAGGAATGTCGTCACCCATATAAAGCACCTGTTCCGGTTTGATATTATAAATATCCGTGTATTCCTTGAATGCCTCAACTTTGTCCGGACAAGCCAAATGGATGTCTGTGATGCCAAGATTTCGCAATCGGATTCGGACGCCTTCGTTACTTCCGCCAGAAATAATACAGACATGGTAGCCACTTTCTACTGCTGCTTTCATAGCAAAGCCATCGCGAATATTCATAACGCGGAGCATTTCGCCGGTTGGGGTAATATGGACAGAACTATCGGTCAGAACGCCATCGACATCAAAAATAAAAGTTGTGATGTCGTTCATGATTTCTTTATAACTTTTTGACATTAGATTGTTGAATGGAATGTGTTAGTATTTTATAGATTTCTTTTTGTGTATTGTCTGTAAGTAACGCCAAATGGGCCTGAATGGTATTGAGGTCATTTCTTTTTGCCGGTCCGGTTTGGGCTTCTAATGGTGAAAGATGCTGCACTTTATTGGCGGTTTCGGCAATCAGCGGTTTGAGAATTTCAAACGGTAGCTGGTGTTCAGCACAAATCTCTTTCCCAATCTGATAAAGATGATTGGTAAAATTGTTGACAAAAACAGCGGCAACATGCAGCGATTTTCTTTGGTCAGAGCTAATCAGGTAATGTTTGGAACCAATTGCTTCGGCAACATTTTCTAAAATGGTATAATCATCGTCAAACTCGCTTTCCATGCATATTGGTAGGGTAGAAAAGTCGACTTCCTTGTTTTTCGTAAAGGTTTGTAACGGATAAAAAACGCCCCTGCGGTTTTTCGGATGTAGTTCACTCAAAGGAACACTACCGGAAGTATGCACGACAAGTCGGTTCTCAAACGGAAGACTTGAAGAAACCTCAGCAATGGCGCTATCAGAAACAGCAATGATATAGATATCTGCTTCTAAAAATTGACTATGGTCATTGATTATTTTTGAATCCTCAACCAGATGCGAAAGGCTTTCCTTTTGTCGTGAGAAAACTTGTGACAGCTCAATTCCGTTGCTTTTTTTAAAAGCATGGATAAGATGCTGTGCCACATTTCCGGAACCGATTATAGTTGCTCTAATCATGCCGCTAATTTAGGGATTTAGTTATGAATTACAAGGAAGGTTTATTTCAATAATTCCTTTAGGTTTAACAGACTCTTAGAATAAAGAAGGCAATTAAATCACTACATTTATAATAGCCAATAAGTAAAGGATTTGAAAAGTTTTAATGTAGGAGGATTATGAAAAAGTTTAAACTGGCAGTTGAAGCCTGCCTTGCCTGTTTTGGTGCCTGTGAAGTCTGTGCCGCCAATTGTATCGAAATGAATGATAAAAATCACCTGCACTGTATTTTGCTTTGCCGTGATTGTGCAGAAATTTGCATTCTTTGTGTCAAGTTCTGTTCCAGGAACTCCGGGTTTTCCACTGCCCTGATGAAGTTGTGCGCTAAAATCTGTACCGCCTGTGCCGTAGAATGTGAAAAATTTGCCCATCATGCCCATTGCAGGGAATGTGCAGAGGCATGCAGGAAATGTGCTGCTGCCTGTAGTTTTAAATGGTAAGCAATACGACCAATTATTTTATGAGGTTTCAGGATTTTTGATGCAGAATTAAAAATGACTTAAAATATTTAGAAAAAATTAACAAGGAATTACGAAAAACGCAGGAGTAGGTTTAACGGTTGTATCAAACATTTTTCCTTATTTTTGTGGCACTTTTTAAACTATGTAATTCCACTTTTCATGGATAAGATTTTTTCCTTCCTGTTTTCCACACGTTTAATGGCTGTTTTATTTATCGTTTTTGCAGCTGCAATGGGAATCGGTACTTTTATTGAAGACGCTTACAATACCGATGTTGCCCGGATTTTAATTTATAACAGCTGGTGGTTTGAGGCAATTATGTTTCTCTTTCTGATTAACTTTATAGGAAATATCAAGAAATACCAATTACATAAGAAGGAAAAATGGGCTACATTATTACTCCATCTTTCCTTCATTTTTATTTTAATAGGTGCTTTTGTAACCAGACACATCAGTTATGAAGGGATGATGTCTATTGCAGAAGGTGCTTCTGAAAATCAGGTTTACTCCGAAAAAACATTCCTCAATGTTTTTGTGGATGGCGAATATAAAGGCGAAATGAAACGCCGTGTTGAAGAAAAGGAACTGTTGCTTTCACAGGTAACGGACAATGATTTCTCAATCAAGGGCAAATTTGCTGACACTCCTTATGAAATAGAATACAAGGACTTTATCATGAATGCCAAAGAGGTCATTAAAGAAGACCCGAATGGAACATTATATATTAAAATGGTTGAATCCGGAGACGGGTCGCGCCATGAGCATTACCTAAAAGAAGGTGAAGTACAAAGCATCCACAATGTGCTTTTTGCTTTCAATAAACCAACAAACGGTGCGGTAAATGTTATCAAAGAAGGCGACAAATATACTTTCAAAGCACCATTTGGCGGACAGTTTATGCGTATGGCGGACAAATTTCAGGGTACAGTTGTGAAAGATTCTGTACAGGATTTGATGTTCCGTTCCTTATACAATGTTGGCGGGGCTCAGTTTGTTTTTCCGGAAGCTGCCATAAAAGGAAAAGTAGCCTATGAATCGAACAATGACTATAAAGACAAAGCTACTGATGATGCTTTGATTGTGACAATTAAGGCAGGAGGAAAAACGCAGGATGTAACTTTAATTGGTTCCAAAGGAAAAATGGGAGAGCCTCAATCCTTTAAAGTTGGAGGTCTTGACTTTACGCTGTTTTACGGAAGTAAAGTTTATACATTACCTTTTAAAATCAAGCTGAACGATTTTATTGCGGAAAAATATCCGGGAACTTTGAAAAGCTTTTCAGCTTTCAGGAGTAAAATTACCGTGGAAGACGAGAAACCTTTTGACTACGAAATTTTTATGAATAATGTTCTTGACCACGGAGGTTACCGTTTTTTCCAGGCATCCTACGATTATACAGACAATCACCTGAGAGATACTTATGAACCAAATATCACGGTACTATCTGCAAACCACGATTTCTGGGGAACCTGGATTACCTATATCGGATATTTCCTTTTATACATTGGCATGATGGCCATTTTATTTGATAAGAACTCAAGATTTGGTATTGTGAAGAAAAAACTGGACAAAATCAAATCAAGAAAAGCCAAGCTGATTACCCTGTTATTATTGTTTGTTAGTGCCGGAAGTTTTGCACAGCACGACCATAATGCCCCGGGACACAATCACGGAACCGGTAGCGCTGCTCCATTAAAAAGAGTAATGCCTACAGAAAAACAGATTGATTCCCTGTTGAAAATCATCGAAGTTAAGCCGGAACATGCGGCAAAATTTGGAAGAATCGTAATTCAGGATGATGGCGGAAGAATGAAGCCTATCAATACGTTCTCATCAGAATTATTACGAAAAGTGAGCAAGAGCGACCACTATAAAGGCTATAATTCCGACCAGGTATTTTTATCAATGTCACAATATCCGGAAGTTTGGTTCAATGTGCCTTTTGTTTACCTGAAAAAAGACAATGATAGCCTGCATAAAATCTTAGGCGTTGACCTGAAGGCAAAACACGTTCCGTTTATCAGCTTTTTTGACGAGCAGGGCAATTACAAATTATCACCTTATCTGGACGAAGCCTACAAAGCGGCCATTCCAAACCAGTTCCAGAAAGATTTTATAGATGTCGATAAAAAAGTAGTGCTATTGAATGCGGCTTTGAGTGGAAAAATATTGAAGATTTTCCCGATTCCGTATAACAAGGCCAATAAATGGGTTTCCTATCTGGAATTGAATGAAACGGGCATTAAAGGTGTAGATTCAACCTATACCAAAAATGTACTTCCCGCCTATATTGGATTCCTGAATGAAGCCAGAAAATCAGGCGGCTACAAACAGGCGGATGAAATTCTGGAAAGCATTACGCTTTTCCAAAAGAAATACGGAAAGGCAGTTCGTCCAAGTGATGATAAAATCAACTCGGAAATCCTTTACAACAAATACGATATCTTTAAAAAATTATACTATTTGTATATGATGGCAGGTGTTTTCATGCTGCTGTTCACGATTGTAAAGATATTTAATAGCAGAAAAGCCATTCGTGTTATTGTAAAAGCCTTCCATATCCTTATCGGTTTCTTTTTTATCCTTCATACTGCCGGATTGATTATGAGATGGTATATTTCAGGACACGCACCTTGGAGTGATGCTTATGAATCGATGATTTATGTAGGTTGGGCAACCATGTTCTTTGGATTGGCTTTCGGAAGAAAATCTGAATTGACAGTAGCTTCAACAGCATTTGTTGCTTCGATGATTTTGATGATAGCACACTGGAACTGGATGGATCCTGCTATCGCCAACCTGCAGCCTGTATTGAATTCCTACTGGTTAATGATTCACGTAGCCGTGATTGTGGCAAGTTACGGACCTTTTACACTTGGAATGATACTTGGCTTGGTTTCGCTATTGCTGATGATTTTTGCCAATGAAAAGAACAGCAAGAAGTTGGAATTAAATATCAAAGAAATTACCTATATCACGGAATTGTCATTAACAGTTGGTTTGGTGATGCTTACCATAGGAAACTTCCTTGGAGGGCAATGGGCTAACGAAAGTTGGGGACGTTACTGGGGTTGGGACCCGAAAGAAACATGGGCATTGATTAGTATCATGGTTTATGCATTCGTAATCCACGCCAGATTGGTTCCGGGACTAAAAGGAACATGGATTTTTAACGTGTTTAGCGTTTTTGCTTTCTATTCCATCATGATGACCTATTTTGGTGTGAATTTCTACCTGACCGGATTGCATTCCTATGCCAGCGGTGATAAGGTAGTAACACCTAATTTTGTCTTTGTGTCGATTGGAATTGTAACCTTGATTTCGATTCTGGCTTATTTCAAGCAAAAAAAATATTTGAGAAGCTAATCGATTTATTTTGCTGATACGTTTAAAGCAGTTTGTAACTGTTCTGATGGCGCTTTTATTTATTTCCTGTAATTCCACTAAAATGGTAAGCATCCCAAAGGAAGGCCACATTGAAACAGGAAAAATAAAAAACAATAAGAAAACAGGTAAATGGAAATACAGCTATGAAAACGGAAGGCTTTATCAGGTAGGGAGATTTAAAAATAATCTGGAAACCGGAAACTGGAAAGTATTTCATCCTAATGGTTTTTTAAGGCAAACGGGAAAGTTTAAAAAAGGGAAGATTGACGGTCTTTGGAAATTCTACCATGAAAATGGCATTTTATACGGATTAGGTAAGGCCGAAGAGGGGAATTTTCAGGAAGTATGGAAATGGTTTTTCCCCAACGGGCAAATCCATACCATCAGAAATTATGAAAACGGGAAGTTGGTTTCTGTAGATTTTGCCAAAAACTTTAAAGGAAATGATATCGACAAAGGCACTATTAAAAATGGCAACGGTACTTTAATAGTCTATGAAACCCAGATTTTAAAAGACAGCATACTTGAAGTTTTAAACTATAAAGACGGACAGATAAAATAATTATCTGTAACCTATACTCAACAATTCAAAATATATTTATATTTCCCTTTTGCGGCTCTGCATCTTTGTGTGAAATAGTTGCTGGTAAAGCGTCAGCACCATAAGATTTTAAAGAAAAAGTTGTAGGAAATGAGTTTTTCCTCTTCTTTCATTTTGTATGGATTCTTCAAATTGGTCTAATCCATTTTGTTTGGGCTAAAATAAAAACTCAAAACTGAAATTTCTCGGCAAAATCACTATTCTTTAATTTTGTGTTAGATTATCATCGATAGCTATCTTTTGTTTAATATAAAATCACGAAAGAGAGATATGTTTATTTTATAAAAAAAAGTTATATTTATTTTTTTTTAATCTAAAACATATAAGCCATGAAAAAAATTAGCGCCGCAATTCTATTAATTATTTTTTTAGGATTAATATCATGCCACGAGGATTCACAAACTATTTCTGAAAACCCTAAAACTGCTTCAGAAAATTACCAACGTAAAATGTCAAAAGATGAAATGAAAATGACTGTTGACCCTTTCAATGATAAAGACAAAAACTATACTATTGTATATAATGAGATTAAAGACTACGAAAAAGAGCTTTCCTTTTTAACCGCCACTGTCACAACTTATAATTTTACCCATGTAAGAGTTTATGAATTTCCAAATATTAAAGATGTAACCCAAAAAACTGCGGTTATTACGCTTATAGATAAATCGTATCTCTTATTCTACAAGGAAGAAAAAAATACATTAACCGTTACTAATAAAAAGGGTATAAAGATTTTTACGGCAGATTTAAAATCACAGGGTAAAAATTATATTGACTCTGGGTTAGTTTCTGATTTGCAGAATACATTTGTAGGCATTCCTTATAGTAAGTGCGATTGTCATGGTGAAGAATCATCGTGTAATCATAAGTTCGATAGGATGGAAAATTGTGCAAAATATAAATTTTCCAAATGTTATGCTTGTGGAAATGATGTCTGTACACAAGACAATCGATGTGATATTGCAAGATCACTTACAGGTCCTGCATGGACACTAGGTTTAATAGCTGCTTGTTCTGTAGCACAATTATAAATGAAAAACATGAAAGTAATCTTGATTTGGGGTATAGTTCAATTTATATTCTTAACTAGTACAACCATGTTATTTATAAATGGACATCAAAATTTAGCTGGTAATCTTTATATTGTATTTACTGTGCAATTTGTACTATTCATTGGATATGTGGTATATTTCGTAGTAAAGAAAAAGTAAATCATGCCTAAAATATTCATAGGAGAGAAAAAATAACAAGGATTCAATTTCGAATCCTTGTTTTATAAACAAAAACCTATTTTATTGCATATAGACTTTTCGACACTCATTTTTATTTAACAAAAGTTTAAACGAAAACAGTTTTTGAATTTTCTAATTTTATAAAAAATAAAAACGATGAAAAAATTAGCCTTCGCCTTTGCGTTATTGGGTTGTCTGGCATGTCAGCAGAACCAGGCACAGGAAAAAAACACAAAAACGGCAACTCCAAAAAATAAAACAATGAGTAAAGAAACAATCTACCAGTTTAAGGTAAAAGATTTGGAAGGAAATGATTTCGATTTTGCTTCTTTGAAAGGAAAGAAGGTCTTAATTGTCAATACCGCTTCAAAATGCGGATTAACACCGCAATACAAAGACTTGCAGGCAATTTACGACCAATACAAAGATAAAGGTTTTGTTATTGTAGGTTTTCCGGCTAATAATTTCGCCTCACAGGAACCGGGAACGAATGAAGAAATAGGGGCTTTTTGTGAAAGAAATTATGGTGTGACTTTCCCGATGATGTCTAAAATTTCAGTTAAAGGAGATGATATGGATGCGGTTTATAAATTTCTGACCCAGAAATCTAAAAATGGCTTGCAGGATTCCGAAGTAGAATGGAATTTTCAAAAATATCTGATTAACGAAAAAGGAGAATTGGTAAAAGTAATATCGCCAAAAACACTGCCAACTGACCCTGAAATTGTAAATTGGATTAAGGCTTAAAACCTTTTTGAACAAATAAAGAAAGGCTTTCAGAATCTCAGGTTTTGAAAGCCTTTCTTATTTCAGAAGCAATTGCATGAGCTGAACATCCAGCCATTTTTCAAATTTATAGCCGGCTTCTTTGAGAACACCTGCTTTTTCAAAGCCGAATTTTTCATGAAAGGCAATACTTCCGGCATTATCGGTATCAATAAGCCCGATTATGGTATGAAGTTTCTGTTTTTTAGCAACTTCAATTAATTCGGATAAAATTAGTTTTCCAATTCCTTTTCCTGAAAAACCTTCCCTGACATACACAGAATGTTCTACCGTAAATTTATAGCCTGTTTTTAGACGGAAACTGCCATAGGTTCCAAATCCCAATACTTTGTCATTTTCATCCGTTGCAACAATGACGGGAAAATTTTGTTGTCCTTTTTCCCTAAACCAATCCAATTGTTCATTTAAGGTTCTGACATCATAATCATAAATGGCCGTAGTGTTTAATATGGCATCATTCACAATTTCTAAAATAGCTTCTGTATCTTCAATTCTGGCAGTTCGGATATGGATTTCCATGTCATAATATTTTCACTTCCAAAGATAGAAAAACTTGTTAAGAATGAGCCGAAAGCCTTTGTATCTTTGTATCTTTGAGGCTTTGATACTATAAAGAATGATTTATCCTAAAATACCTTTAGCACAAAGCATCATTGAGATTTGCAGGACTAAAGGACTCACCGATATCGTAATCTCTCCAGGTTCACGAAATGCCCCGTTAACTATTGGTTTTGCCAGCAATCCGGACTTTAAATGCTATAGTATAGCCGATGAAAGATGTGCCGCTTTTTTTGCCTTGGGAATGGCACAGCAGACCAAAAAAGCAGTCGCGCTTGTCTGTACATCAGGCTCAGCCTTACTCAATTATTATCCGGCTATTGCAGAGGCTTTTTACAGCCAGATTCCTTTGGTTGTAATTTCAGCAGACAGGCCGTTGAGCAAGATTGATATTGGGGACGGGCAGACTATCCGGCAACAGAATGTTTATGCCAACCATATTATCTACAGTGCTAATCTGACGGAAGAAGCTTCTCAGGAAAACGACCTCAAAATTGCCGATGCAATAACTCTGGCTTTGGTTAAGAAAGGCCCTGTTCATATTAATGCTCCGTTTGAAGAGCCTTTGTACGAAACCGTTTCTAAACCGGAAGTTACTCCTGTTATTTCTGAAACTACCTTTGAAAATCCAAACTCTGATGAAGATTTAACACCGTATATTTCACAATGGAATACGGCCAAAAAGAAATTGGTTTTGGTAGGAGTCAACGACCCGGACACAATTGATGAAGCGGTTATTAATCATCTGGCACAGGATTCTTCGGTAGTAGTCATGACCGAAACGACATCCAATCTGCACCATCCTAATTTTATAAACAATATTGATACTATAATCACACCTTTTACCGATGAGGATTTTAAAGATTTCCAGCCGGAAATTCTCCTGACTTTTGGTGGAATGGTGGTGTCAAAAAGAATCAAGGCTTTTTTAAGGAAATACAGACCAAAAGCACACTGGCATATCGATACTTTACGGGCTTATGATACATTTGGTGCATTAACCAAGCATTTTATTGCTGAACCTAATGATTTCCTGAAGCAATTTTTATCGGAAACCGTTGTTGTGTCAGATTACAATAAGAAGGCACAAGAGCTAAAAGCAGCCAGAAAAGAAAAACACGATTTGTATGTTTCCAAAATACCATTTTCGGATTTTACGGTTTTTGGTAAGATAATACCTGGCCTGCCCAAAAACAGTCAGTTGCAAATCAGTAACAGTTCTGCCATCCGTTATGCCCAATTAATCGATATTGACCCAAGTATTGCCGTTTTCTGTAATCGCGGAACAAGTGGTATAGACGGCAGTACCTCAACAGCAGTTGGCGCAGCACTGGCCAGCGGAAAAGAAACTATATTGATTACCGGTGATGTCAGCTTTTTTTATGACAGTAATGCCTTGTGGAATAATTATATCCCAAAGAATTTCAAAATTATCCTGCTCAATAATGGAGGAGGCGGTATTTTCAGGATTCTTCCCGGACATCAGGAAACACCTGTCTTTAATACTTATTTTGAAACTTCACATTGTCTGACAGGAGAACAGTTGGCAAAAATGTATCATTTTGATTATTTCTCTGCCAGTAATGAAACTGCTCTGGAAGATGGGCTTAAAGCATTTTATGCCAGTAAAAAACCGGTAATATTGGAAATTTTTACACCTACTTTGGAAAACGACAAAATATTGCTGCAGTATTTTAAAGAACTGGTTTAAAAAAAGAACAAACGGGTTTTATAATAAAGATTGTACCTTTGTCCTCTGCAACTTAGAAACTTTGCAACTGAAAAGAAATGATTGAAATAGGAAAATACAATACGCTGACAATTGACAGGGACACGCAAGTCGGATTATTTTTAACCGATGGGAAAGAGGATGTCTTGCTACCCAATAAGTATGTCCCGAAAGTATTTGAAATAGGAGAAGAAATAGAAGTTTTCGTATATCTTGACCACGAAGAAAGACCCGTAGCCACAACTTTAAGACCTTATATCCAGCTTAATGAATTTGCGCTTTTGAGAGTAAACTATACCAACCGTATAGGCGCTTTTATGGATTGGGGATTGGAAAAAGACATACTTGTTCCGTTTAAGGAACAGGCCCGCCCAATGGAAAAAGGAAAGCGTTATCTGGTTTTCCTCTACATGGACGAAAAAACAAACCGATTGGTTGCTTCCAGCAAAACCAATCAGTTCTTAAATAATGAAGAGCTTACGGTTGAAGTAGGAGAAGAAGTCGACCTGATTGTTTCTCATATTACTGATTTGGTTATCAATGTTATCATCAACGAACAGCACAAAGGTTTAATCTATAAGGATGAAGTATATGATGACCGAATCAGGACCGGCGACCGTTTACGCGGTTATATCAAGGCCATTCGTCCGGGTAATAAAATTGATGTGGCTTTACAGAAACAGGGTTTTGATGCCGTTGAGCCTAATGCAGAGAAAATCATGGATGAGCTTCGTGCCAGCCGCGGTTTCCTTCGTCTGAATGACAACAGCCACCCGGAAGACATCAAAACGGTGTTGAAAATGAGCAAAAAGACATTTAAAAAAGCAATAGGTGTGCTGTATAAGCAAAAACTGATTGAAATAAAAGAAGACGGGATTTATTTGGTAAAATAATTTAAAATGTAAAAGTAAAGTTTTTACTACTTTTGCCGGCTAAATAAATCAAATCCAAAATGAAAAAAATTTACATTCTGTTTCTTCTCTCTGCCCACACCATTTTTGCTCAGGATTATTCAGTCGAAAAATCAACATTCTCATTCCAAACCGGTTTCTTCGGATTTTGGTTGAATAATGAAAGCAGGCTTTCTGATAAGGTTACGCTAAAGACTGAGATAGGACTCGATGTTTTTACACAAAAAAATAATGATAATGAGGGGAGTGTCGATTTTGATGCCCTTGTACCCGTAATTACTTTTGAGCCTCGTTGGTACTACAATCTTGAAAAAAGAGGCGCTAAGGGAAAAAATATCCATAACAACGCAGCAAATTTTATTGCTCTTACAGTGAGCTACCATCCCGATTGGTTTGTCATTACGGGAGTTGAAAATGCTTATTTGAATCATCAGGTAGCTGTTGTTCCAAAATGGGCAATGAAAAGAAACATAGGAAAAAGTGATTTTACCTATGAACTTGGTGCAGGTTTAGGATATAATTTTATTTTTAATAAAAAATATCCTTTTGATGATTCCGGTGAAGTTTGGCTTGACCTTCATGCAAGAATAGGCTATATCTTTAAAAGCTCAAGAAAAAAATAATAAAAAAGCTCTCTCGATTATGAGGGAGCTTTTTTTGAGATGCTAAGATTCTGAGGTACTAGTTTTTAAGCATCCCAAATCCGCGGTAATTTCCCAAATCCGCATTAATCCGCGTTCTAAAAACACGTACTAAGGCTCTAAGTTTCTGAGGTACTAAGAGTTTTAAGCTTCTAAAATCCGCAGTAATTTCTTTACCACGTTATCTGCGTTCTAAAAAGAGGTACTAAGGCTCTAAGTTTCTGAGGTACTAAGAGTTTTAAGCTTCCCAAATCCGCGGTAATTTCTTAAAATCCGTGTTAATCCGCGTTCTAAAAGAGGTACTAAGGCGCTAAGTTTCTGAGGTACTGAGTTTTTTAAGCTTCCCAAATCCTCGGTAATTTCTTAAAATCCGTGTTAACCCGCGTTCTAAAAGAGGTACTAAGGCGCTAAGTTTCTGAAGTACTAAGGTTTTAATCTTCTCAAATCCGCGATAATTTCTTTTCTACGTTATCTGCGTTCTAAAAAAGGGCTAATGTTTAAAGGTTCTGACTTTAATTAGATTTTAACTTCCTGACGGTTATTTAGTTTGTAAAAGAATATTTCGTACATTTGTATATACAAATATTAAAGAATTGAAACGTTCGCATTTTATTCAAACAATAACAGGAGGAATAGTTATGGCATCATTGCAGCCTTTTTACAATTGGACACAAGACTTAAACGAAGAAGACATAAAACATCCGGTATTATTCATTGGGCACGGTTCACCAATGAATGGGATAGAAGACAATGAATTCTCCCAAAATTGGGCAAAAATGGGAAAAGAAATCCCAAAACCAAAAGCTGTTCTGGTCATTTCAGCCCATTGGCTAACACGTGGTACACACATTACAGCCATGAACAATCCAAAAACAATTCATGATTTTGGAGGCTTTCCGCAGGCTTTGTTTGATGTACAGTATCCCGCGAAAGGTAGTCCGGAACTGGCGGCAGAAACAGCCAAACTGATTCATTCTACTAATGTTGGCCTTGACCATGATTGGGGACTCGACCACGGAACCTGGACTGTCGTGAGACATATGTATCCTGACGCAGACATTCCGGTATTGCAGCTGAGTATTGATTACAGCAAACCTGCCCAATACCATTACGACCTGGCAAAACAGATAGCCTTACTTCGCAAAAAAGGCGTACTAATTATCGGAAGCGGAAACATGGTACACAACCTCCGAATGATTGACTGGAAAAAATTACGCGAACCGGAATATGGTTTTGATTGGGCCATAGAAATGAACGATATTTTTAAACAGAAAATCGAAAATAGAGACCACAAAGCCCTGATTGATTACGAAAACTTAAGCAAAGCATCAAAACTGGCTATTCCAACGCCAGACCATTATTATCCAATACTGTATTCGCTTGCCTTACAGGACAATCAGGAAGATACAGTATTTTTTAATGACAAGCTGGTGGGTGGTTCCTTAAATATGACATCAGTAAAAATTGGCTGATTATCTTTTTGCGCTTTCCATTTGCAGTACCAGATTTTGATATTTTCGGCTTAGGGAGAACATTTTCTCAGCCGCTATCATGATAATGACCGGAACCAGGAAATATTCAGCAAGATTTTCAATATAAAGCAAATAGGTAGAAAGGATAAAAAGCCTTGAATATTCCAAATAATAAATCCATTTGCGTTGTTCCAGCAAAGCCCCGCAGTTAATTAGTGTAATTATAATAAAGGAAAGCCCGAAAATCTTATCATAAAACCCAAGACTTCCAAAATAATAGGTAAATACGGTCAGGATAAGCGTACTCACGGCAAGCTGTATGTATAAATAATTTCGGAACTTGAGTCGGTGGCTTCTATCGGTTTTGTCTTGCAGGAACCGTTTTTCCAGCATTGGACGGATGTCCTGGTCCATAGCAGCAGGACTGCCAAAAACAGCATCCCATCTTGCCTTAAAACCTTTGGAACGCTTCCATAACTCATATATTTCAAAATAATAATGGAAATGCTGCCATAGAAAGCTGTAGCTTTTCAGCGGATGCGTCAAACCGTACTTTGGTTTTTCTTCTTCTTCCTGAAAAGTTCCAAACATTCGGTCCCAGAAAGTGAACATATCGCCATAATTTTTGTCAAGGTATTTTTCATCCGAAGCATGATGCACACCGTGAACCGATGGCGTTACGAACACATACTCCAGCCATTTTATACGTCCGATGACCTGTGTATGAGTGAAAAAAGAGTAGGCACCATGAACCAGTAACATCGTAATTACCATCTTGGGATGGAAACCTAGAAAAGGCAGTATGCACCAGAATCCTGTCCTGATGATAGCCTGAAAGGTCGTAATTCTGGCAGCAGCCGTAAAATTGAATTCCTCGCTGTGGTGGTGGACAATATGTGCTGCCCAAAAAAAGTTTACTTCATGTCCGAGCCTGTGATACCAATACCAGACAAAATCAGTTGCAAGAATAAGTCCTATCCAAATCCAGAAATTACCGGGAATGTCAAAAATTCGGTAATGCTCATAAATATAATAGAAAAGCTGGTAGAAGCTTGCCGCTATAAAAAGATTAATCAGTCGTTCTGCCAGGCCAATGCTGATATTAGAAACAGAGCTTTCATAATTGAATATTTCCGGACGCTTTTTGCGTTGTGCTAATTTATATTCTAAATAGACGAAAAGGAAAAAAGCAGGCATTGCAAATGCCAGAAAATTAATGTTTTCCATACCTCATTATATTTTTAGTGGACTTTATAAAAAGCTCATTATTAGAGCTTTTGTATGATAAAGTTATCAAAAAAATATAGAGGAAAGGCTAGGCGACTTATCAACCGCTGTTCATAAATTTCCGGAATTCGGCAACATTTTATTGAAACGAAAACAATAAGAAAGATTTATTGAATACTCGATAAAATAAACTTTTCAAAATTGCCGATTGCATAATTTTCAAAGAGTAAAATTTAACAGTTTTCTACTCGATTTCGATGTGCGGATTGATTTCTAACAAGGCATCAATGAATTCCTGCTTTCGTTTCGGCGAAATATAAATATCGTCAAATTTGCCGTATTTGATGATAAGTCCTTTGCTGCCCAAAGCAGGTTTAAGCGTTGATTGTACAAACCACTTTTTTTGGTGGACTATTGCATTGATTTTGTAAATATCAATTTTTCCGCGAATAGGTCCTGATGTATAATGAAGGAATGAATTCTTGATGACATATTTGGTGTCCAAAAGAATCCATAGAATAAGAAGGGCACAAAGTGTAACTATGATAATAGGGATAAACATTTCACCCCAGATTTGATTGGGTGTAAAAAAAGGGGTGGCGATTAAAAAGAGAACAATCAGCCACAGCATAGTGACCGTAGGAATATGATGGTCTGAATAAAATTTTTTCATCTTTAAATTTAAGAAAATAGTTCAAACAAAAAAATCGGGATTAGAAAATCCCGACTTATTATTTTATGGAAACGTTAGACGCCTAATTCTTTTTTGGTTTTCTTCAAAAGTCCATCCTTGTGCAATAGTACAGAAATGGCTTTTAATCTTAGGTAAGGAACGCTCATGTAAATATAACCGTCATTTCCAAGATTCTTTGAACCCCATGAATTTTTTACCTTATAATAGATATTGCCTTTTTGGTCTTTTACTTTACCAACAATATGCATCAGGTGGTCGTCTGTAGTATTGAAGTTTTCAAATTCCTGCTGGCGGAATTCAGGAGTGATGTTCTTTTCCGGTTTGATTTCAGTAAGAATCGTCTTTTCATCCGCTTCGTTTTCCGGGATTACAGCAATTCCATTTTTTCCGGAAAAAGTTTTTTCACTTACATCGGCATCCAAAGCCAGCGTGTAGCCCTTGTCTAAAGCGTTATCAACGTTTTGTAAAAACTCGTCAAGAGGCATATTGTAAAAGCTTCCGTTAGAAAAATTGTCAGGGATATCCAGGATAAAAGTCTTGTAGTAAGGCTCGTTGGTAAAAGAAGTGATTGTCACATAATCTTTCAGATTTAGTTTGGTCATTTCCAGGAAGCTCTTTGGCGTATATTTTTTTCCGTCGTAAGTAAACTCGGTTACGTTGGCTCCCATATATTTGTCCAATATGGCTTCTACTTCAGTTTTCCATTTCGGATCCAGTTTTTTGGAAGGGTCGGCATATTTTTTCAGCAAATCTTCCAGTTCTTTTGCCATTTTAGAATGGTCGTGCTTGGTTGCATTTCCTACCAAACCGGAATAGGCTGTCAAAGGCACAATACCAAATTGCATAGCGCTATTGATAACATCATGGTTTAGACCGCCTTCGCCAAATTGTGCTTTTCCCTGACGCATTACATAATTCCAAGCCTTTTTAGGATAGGTATTACGCACATTGTACATCTCAGAAAGGTCGATTTTCCTGCCTGTTGTTCTGATAATTTCAGCTTCTAAGAAAGAAGTAGAAGAAAAGCTCCAGCAGGTTCCGGTAATGTCCTGAGAAATCACAGGAGTCGCTTCTATATCTTTAATGGTTTGGAACTCATACTTTTGAGAATATGCTGAAAAAGCAAATGCAAGCAAAGCAATAGGTAAGAAAGTCTGTCTCATTTAGATTTTAATTTTTGTTATTCGTAGTCTGTAAAAAATGATTTATTTTTACGCTAAAATAGTATAAAAATGAGTTCAATAAACTGGGAAACTGTTAAAGATTTTGAAGATATAACCTATAAGAAGTCCAATGGCGTTGCCAGGATAGCTTTTAACCGTCCGGATGTAAGGAACGCTTTCCGTCCAAAAACGACAAGCGAACTCTATCAGGCTTTTTACGACGCACAGGAAGATACCTCCATTGGTGTTGTCCTGTTATCTGCTGAAGGGCCATCTTCCAAAGATGGTGTATATTCCTTTTGCAGTGGTGGTGACCAAAAGGCGAGAGGACATCAGGGCTATGTGGGCGATGACGGAATGCACCGCCTTAATATTTTGGAAGTGCAGCGTTTAATCCGCTTCATGCCAAAAGTAGTCATTGCAGTAGTTCCGGGATGGGCCGTTGGAGGCGGACATAGCCTTCATGTGGTTTGCGACTTGACATTGGCAAGCAAAGAACATGCTATTTTTAAACAGACGGATGCAGATGTAACAAGTTTTGACGGAGGTTATGGCTCGGCATATCTTGCAAAAATGGTTGGACAGAAAAAAGCAAGGGAAATTTTCTTTCTAGGAAGAAATTATTCGGCACAGGAAGCTTTTGATATGGGAATGGTCAATGCTGTAATCCCTCATTCTGAATTAGAAGATACAGCCTACGAATGGGCTCAGGAAATTTTGGCCAAATCGCCAACTTCTATAAAAATGCTGAAATTTGCCATGAACCTTACAGATGATGGAATGGTTGGACAGCAGGTTTTTGCAGGAGAAGCAACGCGTCTGGCTTATATGACAGACGAAGCCAAAGAAGGAAGAAACGCTTTCCTGGAAAAAAGAAAACCAAACTTCGAAAAGAAATATTTGCCATAGACCCACAAACAATAGCATCCTAACTTATAGAAACCCCTAACTGCGATGGAATTTACAAATGAAACCATTGACATAAACCAGCTTCCAAAATTTGAGGAAGTACACTTTTCGCCACTGAATAAGAATTATATCAAGGTAGTCTACATCAATATTGCGATTGTTTTATTGATTATAGCTATTGGAATTGGTGTACTGATTTATTTCAATGAAGATTTTCAGAATACTCAGACCTATCTGGTTTTTGGAATTTCATATGCGGTTTTTGCGCTGATTTTATATTTCAGTTCGGTTATGGCTGTGAAAAGACGTGCTTTTGCTTTAAGAGATAAGGATATCCTTTACAAAAGAGGTTTGCTTTCAACCACAACCACCATAATGCCTTTCAACAGGATTCAGCATGTAGCAATGCATGAGGGTGCTTTTTCCAGAATATATAAACTGGCACAGATTCAGATATTTACGGCAGGTGGAAACACCAGTGACGTGAAAATTTCCGGAATTGAAAAAGAAAAGGCAGAAAGCATTAAGGAACTGCTAATGCAAAAAATCCAAAACCACATCTGATGAGGCTTGATTTTACTACCCCGCAACGGCAATCGGTTACGGGAATCATAGTCATGTTTGCCGACACTTTTCAGAGCATTGTTCGCCAATTTTGGGTTCTTTTGTTGGTTATTTTATTCAAGCTTAAAGAAGATCAATATTTGGTTGTTGGACTTGGTTTTTTAGGATTGGTGCTACTTACCTTAGTTATTGGCTACTTGAAATACAGAAATTTTACTTTCTATCTGGATGAAGAAAAACAGGAATTCATATTGAGAAAAGGTGTTATCAATAAAAGTAAGATTAGTATACAGCTTTCAAAAATCCAACAGGTAGACATCAATCAATCCATAATCCAAAAAATAATTGGCGTCTATAGTCTGGATATTGATACGGCAGGAACCGATAAAAAAGAAATCAGCATTCGGGCAATCGACCAAAGATTGGCATTGCTGCTAAAAGAAAAATTACTTGATTATGGCAATAAGGATGAAGAAGCACTTGACGATAATCAAGAAGTAATTAAAGAGTCAAAAACCTTTCTTAAAATAAGTTACAACACGTTATTTAAAGTAGGAATTACATCCAATTACGGGCGGACCATAGCGCTTTTAGTAACTTTTGTCATTACGCTTTATCAAAGTTTTAAAGATGCGATTAATGCGTTTGAAATTGACGAGAAAGAGGTAGATACCGTTTTTGAAAGAGGAGCAGGTTTCTTTTCTGCCGGAATTTTAATTTTCGGATTGTTGGTTTTGGTGTTACTTATCAATATTGTTCGAATCTTTATCAAGCATTTTGATTTTGTAATGATTAAGCAGAAACAGTCACTGGTCATTACATCCGGGTTGTTTGCAAAGAAGAATACGCTGCTCAATCCTGATAAAGTCCAGATCACATCCTATAGCCAGAATTATTTCCAGAAAAAATTCAGGATATTGGATATGAATATGAAGCAGGCGTCGAGTGATGAAGTAAAGGAACAGAAGAAAAAAAGTAATGCAATTGAAATTCCGGGCTGCAATACGGAAGAAAGGGATGAAATTCTTAGAATTATCCTCGGAAAAATTCCTCAAAAGGGAAACCAATACCGCTCCAATTTTCGCTACCTGATTTTCAGAACATTTTCTGCTGTTGCTTTTCTGGCCGTTATTTTAACCCTTTTGCATTATGCAGAAATTGGAAATATGGACCTGTATATTCCGCTTGTTTTTGTATATTTATGTCTTATAAGCAGCCTGATTTATTTCGGTTATAGAAACCATGCACTGTATGTAAATCAGGACTTTATCATAAAAAGACACGGAGCCTGGGATGTGGAACACGAGATTATAGAGCCGCATAAAATCCAGGCGATTACTGCCAAACAATATTTTTGGCATAAAAGTGCCGATGTGGGGCACTTGATTTTGCATACGGCTGCAGGTGACGTAGACTTTAGATTTGGAGATTTTACGCATATAAAACAATTGGTCAACTATTGGCTGTATCAGGTGGAGACATCCGAAAAGAACTGGATGTAGCTTTGCCTGAAAAAGAAACACTATTTACGAATAAACACTAAAAATGAAACATTGGGTAGAAGCAGCACGTCTGCGAACATTGCCACTTTCGGTATCAGGAATTATTGTGGGGAGTATGTATGCTTTGGCATATCCGACAGCCAATGTGCTGACGCCGACCGAAGTTTTTAACTGGCAGCTATTTGGCTTTGCCATCCTGACAACACTGGGACTTCAGGTACTTTCCAATTTTGCGAATGATTATGGTGACGGAATCAAAGGAACCGATAATGAAGACCGGATTGGTCCGAAACGGGCAATCCAAAGCGGCGTAATTTCGCCGCAAGCCATGAAACGGGCCATTATCATTACTTCTGTACTGACTTTTATTTCAGCCGTTTTGCTGATTTATTTCGCGTTTGGCGAAACGAATATAGGTTACTCGATTTTCTTTTTAGTATTAGGCCTTCTGGCTATTGCGTCGGCTATCCGATATACGATTGGGAATACGGCTTATGGCTATCGTGGTTATGGTGACCTTTTTGTTTTTGTGTTTTTCGGGTTGGTGAGTACGCTGGGTGTTAACTTTTTATATTCTAAAGAGCTGGACTATAAACTTTTCCTTCCGGCTATAGCGATAGGTTTTTTGAGTGTAGGAGTACTAAACCTCAACAACATGAGAGACGAAGAATCGGATAGAAAATCAGGTAAAAACACTATTGTTGTGAAAATTGGCGGAGCAAAAGCAAAAAAATACCATTATTTTCTGGTAATTTCTGCCATGATTTTGGTGCTTGTTTTTGCGGTGTTGAATAATTTCCAGTTTGACCAGTATATTTTCGTCGTGGCTTATTTCCCATTAATCAGCCATTTGATAACGGTGTATAAAAATAAAGACCCTAAAAAATTAGACCCGGAATTAAAAAAACTGGCTATCAGTACTTTTCTTTTGTCAGTACTACTTTCATTATGCCTGATTTTTTTTCTTTCGGATATTATTGTAAATAATTAAAATAAAAAACTATGAAAATTACATTCTACGGACACGCAAGCCTCGGTATCGAAGTAGGAGGCAAAAACATCATTGTAGACCCCTATATAACTGCAAATGAGTTGGCAAGCCATATCAATATTGAGGAACTTAAAGCCGATTATATTTTAGTGACGCATGCACACGGTGACCACGTACTCGATGTAGAGGCTATTGCCAGGCGTACAGGTGCAACCATTGTTTCAAATGCAGAAATCGCATGGTATTTTGAAGCAAAAGGACTAAAAAGCCATCCAATGAACCATGGCGGAAGCTGGAAATTTGATTTCGGAACTGTAAAATATGTGAACGCCATTCATTCCAGTTCGTTTAATGATGGTAAATATGGCGGGAATCCTGGCGGTTTTGTGATTGAAGGCGAACATAAGAATATTTATATTGCCGGCGATACTGCCCTGACTTTTGACATGAAGCTCATTCCATTAAGAACCAAGCTTGACTTGGCTATTTTTCCGATAGGAAACAATTTCACAATGGATGTTGAAGATGCTATTATTGCTTCTGATTTTGTGGAATGCGATAAGATTTTAGGTTGCCATTATGATACTTTCGGTTATATCAAAATCGATAAGGAAGAAGCCAAAAAGAAATTTTTTGACAGAGGAAAAGACCTGATGCTATTGGAAATCGGGGATTCCATCGATATTTAATACAAATAAAAAAGTAAGGAAAAAGGATTTGTAGTCCTTTTTCTTTTTTTATGCTCTGGGAGCAACTAATGAATTATTTGCAAAAATGCTTACACGAAAAATTACGTTTCTTTTGTTTTTGGTTTTAGCCCAATCTGCTTTCTCACAGCAGGACGGCTATTGGGATAAAGAGCGCGCTACAACAAAAGAAATCATCGTCTCGGCCGGAGAAAAGATAACGGTAAAGACGGAAGACCTGCCAATGGGCACAACAGAAATTGTTTACAGAATTACAATTCTGGATGAAAACCAGCAAATGGCAAACAGTCTTAGTTCGCTCTTAAAAGCAATACCGGACCCAAGCGGTATTAGTCAGGGTGCTGCTGGTGCTGTGTTTCTGACTTCTAAGATTTCCGGTGATGATAAATGCAAATACGGCATATTTTCAAGCAATGCCTTTGCAAAAGAGTATAAAGAGAAAGGGAAAACAGACAATGCCTGCCTTTTTCAGAATAGTCCGGTAAACAAAGAAGCCAGACGACTTTCTATAGACAAATCTTCCTGTTTAAAAACAGGACAGGAGTACTTGTGGTTTGGCTTTGAAAGTATGAACTGGATTATGAAACAGAAAATAGTCCTTGAAATCGTTCCATGGGTTGATAATAAGCTGAGCCGGGGCTGGACATTGGAAAACAGGCAGACAATTATCAGGCAGATTAAGGCTTCAGACCTGGCTAAGAAAATGCTGAATGCGGATGACTTCTCGCTTTGCATTCTCGAAAAAATGCAGAAGCGCTATAAATTCCAGGAATTCCAGAATCTTTTGGCAATTGAGAAAAACAAAGCCTTTAAGGATTTTGGCAATGCCTGTCTTTTGGAAAAACCGGCAAACAAATCGATATTGACTGCTATAAGACTGGATGCAATGCAGTATTTTAAAAACAGGAAATACGAACAGGCAGTTGATTTGTTACAGACCGGGATTATGGAGAACGGAAATGCCTCCGTATTGGATTATAACGCTTTGGGGCAATATTATTTGTATTCCAGACAGTTTGACAAAGCAATGAGGGCTTTAAAAGAAGGAGAAGGCAAGGACGAGTCGGAATTGCTTATTCAATTGAATATGGCGCATGTATATTTGCTGAAAGGCGATTACAAAAAGGCAAAAGAAATCCATAAAAAATACAGAGGGCAAAACGTTACTCCAACCTTGTCGTGGAAAGCCAGGGCCCAATTTGATTTTGATGACCTGAGAAAGGCAGGATTTGTAAGTGATGATTTTGACAGGATTTTAAAACTGCTTGAAGAATAAACAGATTGACTATGCTAAAAGCATCCTATAAAAAATACATTCTCGATTTTAAGCGTCCATCAGGCACTTCCCGAGGCATAATGACTCATAAAGAAACCTGGTTCCTTATTCTGGAGGAAAATGGCAAACTGGGAATAGGTGAGTGCGGTATTCTGAGAACGTTAAGTGCAGACGACAGGCCGGATTACGAAGAAAAGCTAAAATGGGTTTGCGAAAACATTCATCTTGGAAAAGAAAAGCTTTGGGAAATGCTTCTTGAATTTCCTTCTTTGCAGTTTGGTGTTGAAATGGCTTTTCTGTCTTTAGATAGCAATACGCCTTTTTTATTGTTCCCTTCCGATTTTACAAATGGCAAAAAAAACATCCCGATTAATGGTTTGGTATGGATGGGTGAGCCTGCTTTTATGAAGTCACAAATCGAAGAAAAACTGGCTGAAGGATTTCATTGCATAAAGCTCAAAATAGGAGCCATAGATTTTGAAAAAGAGCTCAGGTTATTGCGCTTTATACGTGAAAATTATGATGATTCTACAATAGAAATCCGGGTTGATGCCAATGGTGGATTTACTTCAAGTGAAGCTTTGTTTAAATTAAATCAATTGTCTGAATTTAAAATACATAGTATAGAACAACCTATACAAAAAAATCAGCATGACAGTATGTCAGAACTGTGTGAAAACGCTCCTTTTCCTATTGCCTTGGATGAAGAGCTGATAGGTGTCTTTGATTATGCTCAAAAAGAAGCCCTGTTGCAAAAAATCAGGCCGCAATATATCATTTTAAAACCAAGTCTTATAGGTGGTTTTAGGGGTTCTGAGGAATGGATTGCATTGGCCGAAAAATACAATATTGGTTGGTGGGCCACCTCAGCTTTAGAAAGCAATATTGGTTTGAATGCCATTGCCCAATGGACGTTTCAAAAACAGAATCCAATGCCTCAGGGTTTAGGCACAGGAAGTCTTTATACCAACAATTTTGATTGTCCGCTTGAAGTAAAAAAGGGTGAATTGGTCTATAATCCGGATTCGGATTGGAATATTGACCTGCTGCTAAAGGCTTGATTTATTGTTTTGTGACAATAGGCGCGCTCAAACAGCTTTCCGGTATATTAAAAGCATTGACCAAAGGCACGGCATTCTGCCTGATTTCCCAGCATAATTGGTTTACCGATTTCCGTATTGCTTTTGTTTTTACGCCTTCCATATAACCCTGTTCCAGATACCAGCTTGCATTTTTTTCAAGTGTTGAAAGTGCGTAAAGCTGGCAGAGTTTTTTCAAAACTGCCTTGCAACCTTCGTCTTTTGTGTTTTCAACCTGTAGCTGGAACTGTTCCAATACGATTCTTTCCAGATAGGCCTGACTTACGTTTATCAAGTGATGTTGCGCAATATTAAATGCGTCAAAAGAATCCAGGCCGCTGTCCAGAAGCTTTTTGATGCGTTTTGCCGCGGAAGCCTGTATTTCTTTTTCACGGAAAGTAAATGCATGGATATGAAATTCGCTGTCAATCAGATGGTTTTCGTCTGTATTCCTTGTGGCAAAAGGATTTTTATAAGTGATGGAAGTCTTGGCCTGGTCGACTACATAATTGAAAAGGCTTAGCACATTCATTTCTCCAAACTGATTTCTAAACTCGGTAAGTCGGTTTTTCGCTACCAGATTCATCAGTACGGTATTATCACCTTCAAAAGTAGTATAGACTTCGGTATCATTTTTCAATGCATCAAACCGGTTTTCAGACAAATAGCCTTTTCCGCCACAGGCTTCACGGCATTCCTGAATCGTATCGCGTGTATTCCAGGTGGAATAGGCTTTCATTCCGGCAGCCAGTGCTTCGATTTCCTGCATTTCAGATTCCTGCCTTTTGACAAACCGTTGCGTAACATATTGCAGTGCAAAATGAACAGCATATGATTTTGCCAGATAGGGCATCAATCTGCGCTGGTGTATCCTGTAATTTAAGATAGGCACTTCAGAACCTCCCTGTGGGCCAAACTGCCTTCTTTGGTCACCATAGCGTATGGCAATCGTTAAGGCCGATTTTGCGGCGGCCAGGGCGGAACGCGGAACGCCAATTCTTCCACCTACCAAAGTGCCGAGCATGGTGAAAAAGCGACGGTTATCACTGGCAATAGGACTTACAAATTGTCCTTTGCTGTTGATGGATGCGAACCGGTCGAGCATATTTTCTTTAGGAATGATGACATTGTCAAAGTAAATAATTCCATTGTCGACACCGTTCAGGCCCATTTTACGACCGCAGTCTTCAATTGTTATGCCTTCCAGCACATTGTTTTTTGAATCGCGTATAGGCACGATAAAAGCATTAACACCATGGTCTTTGCCGTCGATGATTAATTTTGCAAATACGGTTGCCATTTGTCCGTCACGGGCCGCATTACCAATGTATTCTTTTCTGGCGAGCTTGTGTGGCGTGTTTATTGTGAAAGTCTTTGTTTTGTGGTCGTAAATAGCTGTCGTTTCCAACGATTTAACATTAGAGCCATGATTGGTTTCTGTCATGGCAAAACAACCGGGAAGTTTAAGCGAACCAATGTCTTTCAGGTATTTTGCATAATGTTTTTCTGTTCCGAGTGATTGGATGCTCATTCCCCAAAGTCCAAATTGCACTCCAAACTTGATAACGAGGCTCAAATCGTGGTAGCTAAGGGTTTCCATAATAGAGAAGTAGGCTTCAATATCATCCTGTCCTCCGTGTTTTTTGGGATAGGCTGTAGCTCCAAGTCCTTCCTTGGCAAGTATCTTGCACCATTTCAGGACCTTTTCACGATAGACTTCAATATCAGTAGAGGTTTCGTATTTGAAAGTGGGGCGGCTGATTACCTTCTTGACGGTATTGATGATTTCGGCTTGGTTTCCGTCTAATATTTCGGTTAGTTTTTCAACTGAAAAAGTAGCTTCGGTACTATATTTTGAAGTAATGGTGTCGTGTGTTTCCTTAAAGGCGTAAACTGCTTCGTTACTAATGATTCCCAATGATTTCTCCAGATTTTGAAGATAGAAATAAAGCGGTTTTAGTTTTTCATTGCTGATTTTAGGGTCGTCAAGCAATGCGAGTTTTAGGGCAATATCCGTAAGCGATTCCTCTTCACTGTCTTCATTTACGGCTTTTTTTATAGATTCCTTCCATTCGAGAAGCTCTGTTCTTGTTGGCGGATTATCAATGTTTATTTTAGAAAGCAGTTCTTTTTTGTCTGCTTTGGTCAGCCAATCCTGTGAATTAATGGATTCTTGGAGCAGGGTAGCTTCTTTTTCTGTGAGTACATCATCAGACCAGGCGATATAAAATAAGGGTAGGAAAGAGTTTAAAATTGGATTTGTCATAATGCGATAATTTCTAAAAGAGCTGTGATTTCTAGTCTTTTAAAATTAAGCAATTATGACGTCTTTGAATTTAAATGTTTGTTAATTTAATTGCCTTGTTTGAGTTTGTCAAGTGCTTTTTGTGCTTGTTGTTTTGCACTCTCGTCACCATGTTCTAAGGTAAGTTCATAGAATTTGATAGCATTGGCTTTGTCGCCCTTCTCCTTATAGGTATAGGCAATGTTGCCTAAAACGATTGCATCGCTTGGATTGATTTGGTGTGCCTTGAGCGAATACTGCAATGATTTGTCGTATTCTTTGTTGATAATATAGAATATGGAAATGTTTGAAAGGCTTTCGACGTGTTTGGGATTGTATTTTAAAACGGTTTCCGAAATTCGCTTGATGTTTTTGAGAAGATTATCATTGCCAGTATTGTATAGCTGTTCTACATAGCTTTGAATGTTTCCAAGCATAAAGTTTTCCGGATCATCGACCGGCTTGTTCAGTGTCCAAAGCCATTTGTTGTTGTTTTTGCCAGACTGCTCGATGGTTTTAATTATTTCTTTTGTAAAAGCCTCGTAATCTTTATTTAAACCCAAACCGTAAATTTTACCAAAACGCATGTCAAGCCTGTTAGGAAATTTTGAAATCCCTTTATCGATGCTTTCATAAGCTTTTTTCAGGAAATAAGTATCATAAATAACTGAACTACCCATGTAACCGGCAATATTTCCCGTGGAATCTACTAATTTCAGGTTTTCCTTGCCTTTATTTTCCTTATCGACAGAAATGATTTCCTGTCTGCTTCTGGAAAAATAATAATTGTAATAGGAGGTGTATAATTCAGGGTCTTTGGCATTTGATTTTTCCCATTGCGTTAGGATTTGTAACTGTTTTGTAGTGTCATTTGCTTTTAAGGCATCCTGAAAGTTTTTATATGAATCCTGGCAATAAGCGGATATGGAAAGGAAAAATAATGCTAAGCCGATTGTTTTTTTCATAACGATTATGATTGTAGTTTTTGTTGGTATTTTCTCAAAGATTCCAAAGCCTGGTGCTGTACTTTTTTATGAAGAAAGGAAGACCATCCCAACAATAAGCCTGTTGTTCCCAAGGCTTGTTTTGCCCAATTCCAGAAATCAAACGAGTCGGTATGCCTGATAATCAATCCGTCTTTAAATTCAAAAGAAGCGTTTATTTTATTAATGACCTTTCGGTTGGTTTTTGTGAAATGGTAAGTGGCAATCCAGGTGGCGGTTCCTTTTTGTCCGTCAGCTTTGATATCTCCAAATTCGATATTCAGGTTTCCTTTTGCCCGTTCAATGAGCATATGCCACATATCAGAAACATCTTTTCCGTGCAATTTTCCAAAAGCAGGGTCTTCAAAAACAATATCCGGATGGTAGCAGCTGGACATAGTTTCTGCATTTTGGGCAGCAAAGGCTGCATAAAACTCTTCGATAATCTGTTCGTTGGTGTTCATTTTTCAGGTTTGGTATGCTAAAATAGGTAAATATTGCCTATGGTGTATAACTATCTGTCCAATCTGTTGAGCGAATGGCGGATACTTTGTTGTCCTTGTCTAAAGTGACCTGTAATTCTTTTTGAGCAAATTTTCTTTGATAATCCGCTTTATATCTAAAGATAAGTGATTCGTCGGTATTATTCCTAATCACCTCAACCAGTCGTAAGTCTTCAAATTTACCATACTTGATTGAAAATTTCCTACAGGTGCTCGATAGTCTTTCTATGGTAGTGTTTTGTATTACCTTGTCGGTTGCTTCTTCTTTTGTGAAAGGTTTGAATTTGGAAGTATTACAGGCATTCAGTACTCTTTTTCCCAGTTCGTAGGCCTTGTTTTTTTGCGACGGACTTACTTGCGAGAGTTCTAATTTTGCCATTTTTGGAGTCGATGGTTTTGATTTGCACGCTCCCAGAATAGCGATGCCAAACAACAGTAAGAATATTTTTTTCATAGTAATAATTCTTTTGTTTTTAAATAATATCGTTTTGTCAAATAGTTTATTTATAGTGATATAAACAATATTATATAAAGTAAAAAATAAAATTTATTTAAACTGCTTTTTACAACAGTAAATGACCTTTGATTAAATAAGCCAGCAAACTTTGCCGGCTTATCTGTTTAATTTTTAGATTTCTTGATTTCGACAGAAGCGTCATTTTTAGAAACGCTGATGCCTGTTTTATTTTTACCGTCTTTTGTTTCAACTGCAGCACCATCTTTGCTTACCGAAATATTAGTTCCATCTTCATCTTGTGATGTTGCGGCTACTCCGGTTTTTGGTGAAGGTGGTGGCGTAGGATTATCTACCGGTGGTGTTTTAGGTGCCGGTTCAGGTACTTTTTTATCTTCTCTGCAGGAGGCAAAAGCAAAAAGTGCTGTCATGCCAACGATAAGGATTGACTTTTTCATGGGATAGGAATTTTTAAAGGTTTATATTTTGAATTTACTCAATTTTATTTAAAAACCCTAAAATAGATGGCCCAAATCACCAATTTTATGAAGATATTGGGAATTGTTGTGATTTTGGCAAGAGTTGACTACTTATTATTTTTTTTAAAAATTCCAATGTTAAGTTTTTGCTTCAGGTGAAAACTTAACATTGGCGAATAGGTTAAAGTCTTAATTTTGTTAACGTTAAATTTACAATAGATTAACTTTAGCGAAATGTGCTGGAATACTTCAATTAATTTCTAATAATATAAACAAATAGTAAATTCAATAAGATGAGTCAGATAAGCGAAACCAATTCAGGCAATACACCAGAGAAAAGCCAGGATGCTCCAAAAGCAACTCCGGCCGCAGCCAAACCGGCAAGTCCAAAAACAGCTGCAACAGCAAAAACAACAAGGCCTGCTGGTACAACAGCTAAAACCACAACAGCAAAGCCTGCTACTGCAAGAACAACAGCACCAAGAACAACTGCCGCAAAACCAACTACAACAAAACCTGCCGCAAGAACATCCAATGCTTCAAAAACGATTGCTTCCAAACCTGCAACAGTAAAAACGGCAGCAGTTTCAAAAACGACCACTGCAAGTAAAACTGATTCTGCTAAAGCAGCACCTAAAGAAAATGCAGAAGTAGTTTCGCAAGAGGCAGAAAAACCGGTAGCAGCACAGGCAGTTCAAGAAAATACAGAAGAAGTAAAGAAAGATAAGAAGAAATCAAAAAAGGCTAAAAAAGAGAAGGAAAAAGCCAAAAAAGCAAAAAAGAAGAAGAAAGAAAAAGCAAAAGCTAAAAAGAAAAAAGAGAAGGAAAAAAAGAAAAAAGCCAGAAAAAAAGCGAAGGCAAAAAAAGCAGCAAAAGCAAAAGCAAAAGCAAAAGCAAAAGCAAAAGCCAAAAAGAAAAAGAAATCTAAAAAATAAGATGGAAGTATAAACCGGCGCTAATTTAGCGCCGGTTTTTTATTTGTTAGCCATTGAAAGCTTCTCCTGTCAATTCGTTATTAGCAAAAACTCCGGCAATTGAACCGGTAGAAACAGACACGGCAACAGACCTACCGCTTGTACTGTCTCCGCAAGCAAATACGCCGTCAATATTTGTTTTTTGAAAAGCATCGGTTTTTATAAGTCCCTGTTCCGTCAATTCACAGCCTAATTCTTCAGGAATAGGGCAGTGTTGTATGTAATTAGGTCTGCAGTAAATGGTTTCCACAGGAAATTGGGTCCCGTCTTTAAAGACGATATGACGCACTTTCCCTTTGTCGTGTTCAATATGACTAATAGCTTCTTCGATGATTTTTACTCCGTTTTTTTTGACTATTTCGGCCTGTTCTGCTGTTAGTATTGAAATTCCGTCAGTGAAAAGTGCAAGGTCTTTTGTCCAGTTTGATAACAGTTGTGCATAATGAAAACCGCTATCCTCATTGGCCAAAATAGCGGTTTTAGTATCACGCGCTTCATAACCGTGGCAATAAGGACAATGCAGAATAGAAATGCCCCAACAGTCGGCAAAGCCATCTATTTCAGGCATAATATCTTTTAATCCGGTTGCAAAAATCAATTTTTTTGAAGTTAATTTTTCTCCTGTTTCTGTGATTACTTCAAAATCATTCCCTGTTTTATGCGCCTTTATAGCCAGACCTTCATGAAAACTGACAGTGGGATAATCCATCACTTGTTTTTTTGCCTTTTGCGAAATTGCTGCTGGTGTTTCCCCGTCTTGTGTCAGGAAATTGTGGGAATGCGGTGTCTGCCTGTTACAAGGTTTTCCGCTGTCAATAATCAGGACTTTTCGTAAAGAACGTCCTAAGCTCATTGCCGCCGAAAGGCCGGAATAGCTACCGCCTATAATGATAACTTCGAAAGTGTTGCTGTCCGCCATTGTAATCGTATTTAGATTAATAAAAATAGGTAGTGGTGTGGTATGTTAAAATTAAGCAGTAAAATCCAAAATAGATTTCTGCTAATCGTATCAAAGATAAATATTTTTTGTATTATTGCAACTAAGTCGCATTAAAAAATAAAATTATGAGTACCCGAAATACCAAAACAAAAAGTATAATCCTTGATTCATTGAAGAAATCCAGACAGGCACTAAGCCATGAAAATCTGTTAAATACTTTAGACGGACAGGCAGACAGGGCTACTATTTACAGGGTTTTGAATCGTTTTTGTGATGAGGGTATTGCACACAGGATTATAGGCGATGACGGCAAGCAATATTTTGCAATTTGTATTAATTGTGAAAAGAAACAGCATCATCACAACCATTTTCATTTTCGTTGTTTAGGCTGTGATAAGGTAGAATGCATGCCCAACGAAGCCAATCTCAATTTGCCTCCGGGTTATAGTGTTGCCAATTTTAATGGTTTTATTTCAGGGTATTGTCCTAATTGCAGTTAGAACCATTTGCCTTAGTGAATGGTAATCCAATCTGTTTTGGCATTGAAATCGATTACTTTGCCGGGAGCGTCAGGGGTTTCATAATTGCCTACCTGATGTTCGGGGTCTTTCATAAATACAAAATCCCAGTTTGTTTTTTCGACATACAAAAATTCCCAACTCATCATAAGATTTTGATATAGCGGAAGATTACCATAATGGCGCTGGATGTCTTTTATGGTAGCATTGGGGTGTAATCCGCTATCTGTTTTCAGTTCTTTGTGTATGGCAGCAATGGCGAGTAATATATTAGTATCCATTTCAGGAATAAGTGCCAAAACGGGCTGGTCTTTCCAATAGTAGATATACACATCGCCACCTCCATCAAATCCAAAATCAAAAGGGTCACATCGTTTTCGGGTGAGTCCTCTCAGGTATTTTTCGCTTTCTTCCAAAGACATGCCTACGTTTATGCGTCCTAATCCTCCTTTTCTGATTTGGAAATCCTCAAAGCGGAAGCCTTCTTCTGATGGAATTACAGTGGTTTCTATAGTTTCAGTTGGTTCTTCTTCTTTTACTGCATTTTGGATTTTGGTTTCTTCTTTGCAGGAGCAGAATAGGAATAAAGAGAATAATAAGGTTGCTTTTAGTCTCATAGAACGGACGGACTTTATTGCAAATATAGAAGATTACCGCAATCATTTTTGGCTCATCTCAAAGAATTGATTTTTCTGAATGCAAATTTAGGGGCAAAGCGTGCGAGATAATACAATATCCTGACTTTGCCAATCCTTATTTCATTTTTTCCGTTTATTAGGCCTTTTATCATTTCATTTACAGCCTTATGAGGTGTTATGGCTATTTTTGGTGCATTGCCTTCATGCCAGGGAGTATCTACAACAGGAAATAATACTTCTGTCACTTTTACAGAACTGTTTTTAAGCTGATTTCTTAAAACCTGAGTAAACGAGTGCAGGGCTGCTTTGGTGGCGTTATAAAACGGATAATCCGTTCTTGGCACATAGACCAACCCCGTAGTAATATTGATGATTTTTGCATTGGAATTAACTGCTAGCAATGGCAGGAATAGTTGGCACAGGTGAATAGGTGCCTGGAGATTGGTCGCTATTTCCCGGGCTGATTTTTCGTAGCTTTCTGCATCCTCAGCAAATTGAATCCGATGCACAATAGCCGCATTGTTGATTAGTATATTTATTTCTGGATGGTGTTCTTCAATCCATTTGCTCAATTTCCTGCGTTCTTCTTCAATAGAAATATCACAGACATAAGTTAGTATTCCAGGCACTGTCTTTTGTGCCTGCCGTAATTTTTCGGATGTTCTCGAACAAACAATTACTTTGTTTCCCAGACTGATAAACTGTTTTGCCATTTCAAGCCCCAGACCGGAACTTCCGCCCGTAATCAGGATGGTGTTGTTTTGTAAAGTCATTAAATTCTATTTTAATAGGTTTATGGCCCAAAAATAGAAGGCGCAATCGGTTAAAAAATTGACTTATGTTAAGCGGGCTTATTTTTTCGGATGCGGCTCAAGGATTCAGGTTGTATACCGAGATAGGAAGCTACAATTTGCAGTTTTATTCTTTTTTCCAAATCGGGAAATTCAGTTGTGAAAATCTTATAACGCGCTTCGGCATCCAGTAAAAGCAATTCCCTTTCTCTTTTTTCTTTGGTAAAATATCCTTTTTCCAGCGCCTGGATAAGAAACTTGTCCCAAAAAGAATCCTCCTGTTGCAGCAACAGCCATTTTTTATAATCTATTTCCAGTATCTCGGAGTCTTCAAGAGCCTGAATGTAAAAGAAGGACGATGTTTCGTAGCGCATAGCCGAGTAGGCACTCAAAACGGTAGCTGCCGGAATAAAACCTTTGGTAAATTCATTCCCTTTTTCATCTATATAATAATACCGGAAGAGTCCGTTGATAACAATTGCAAATGTTTTGGGTGTTTGTCCTGCGGAAATATAGTCTTCACCGCTGCTTATTGGTTTGGTTCTGGAAATAGATAATAACTCCGCGGCTTGTTTTTCAGGAATGCCTAACCGTTTTAGTACATCTTTTGGACTGTCCATCGCATAAAATTTGCTTTCCAAATTACTATTTTTGTTTCAATAAATTATCAAACCATGATAAATGAAGCAGAATTGGCTCAACGTTTGGGGTTAAATGCCGACAGGCTAAAAGAATTCTTATCTGTTTCTGAAACCCGGGAGTTTAAAAAGAACAGTATTCTCTTTGAAGGCAATGCAGTTTGCGATTGGTTGGGCTATATTGTCAATGGAGCTGTAAGGACTTACTGCGTGAATGATTTGGGAGAAGAAATCAGTTTCTTGCTTCAGGTGAATGGTGACTTTTTTGGCGATTACGAAAGTTATATAACCAATCAGAAATCCGGTTTTATCATCAAAACTACCTTAGATACGGAAATTTTGGTTTTTCAAAAGAAGCATCTGGATACATTAATAGACAGTGATATTTTCTGGACCAGGTTCAGTAAAACGATGTCGGATATCTGTTTTTTAGAAGCAAAGCGCAGGATAGAGGATTTGCTTTTTTACAGCCCTGAAGAACGTTATCAGAACCTTTTGCGGAAGTCGCCGGAAATCATCAGGAAAATACCTCAGAAATACATTTCAAGCTATTTAGGTATCACGGCACAATCGCTGAGCCGTATCCGAAAACGAGGCAATTAATTAACTTTAGTGAACGTTTTTTCATTTTCGGTACTGCAATTTTGCCTTATCAAAAATATCAGCAAATGGAAATAGCGATCATAGGAGCAGGAATAGGAGGACTAACTACCGCCTTAGCTCTAAAAAAAGCAGGAATCTCTTTTAAAGTTTATGAAAGTGCAGACGAATTAAAACCCGTAGGCGCAGGCATCATATTGGCAATGAATGCTATGCAGGTATACCGTCATCTGGGTCTGGCCGATACGATTGCCCGGCATGGGAACAAGATTACTGCCATGAATCTTACCAAACCCAATTTTAGCAAACTTTCATCCAATGACCTTAGTTTTTTCGAAAAACAATTAAATGTCAGTACAATTGCCATTCACAGAGCCGACCTGCATAAAATATTGGCAGAAGAAGTAGGGCTGGAACATATCATTTTGGGCAAGAGACTTAAGGATATTATTCCTTATGAAAATATTCATCATGTTGAATTTGAAGACGGTACATCGGTTAAAGCCCGATACCTTATCGGTGCCGATGGAATCCGGTCTGTTGTAAGGACATTGCTATTCCCGAAAAGTGAATTGCGTGATGCCGGACAATGGTGTTGGCGTGGCGTAGTTGACAAGGTCGAATTGCCGGGAACCTATAGGAATGAAGCTAATGAAGCCTGGGGAAAAGGCACCCGGTTTGGTTTTGTCCAGCTTAATGACCGTCAACTATACTGGTATTTTCTTGCTGATAAGGATATGGCGGAAGTTGATTCTGACATTCTACCTTTTTTAAAAGATTATCATCCATCGGTAACACAAATTATAAAAGCCACTCCAAAGGAAAATAGGTTTGTTTCTCCAATTATGGATTTAAAACCGATACAGCAATGGAGTTTGGATAACGTTTGTCTTATTGGTGATGCGGCACATGCTACGACGCCTAATTTGGGTCAGGGAGCCTGCCAGGCAATTGAAGATGCTTATGTGCTAGGAGAGTTGCTTAAAAAGCATTCTATAAATGAAGCGTTTCGCCTGTATCCTCAATTGCGCAAAGAAAAAGCGCATGCTGTGGTAGCCATGAGTTGGAAAATAGGCAAACTGTCGCACCTCAGAAATCCATTTGGGATTACATTTAGGAATCTTGTTATGAAAGCCACGCCGACTTGTCTAAACCGAAGACAATTGGCAAAATTGTTTGCTTTAGAAAGTAAAAGCTGATTCGATAGAATCAGCTTTTTAGTTTTTTAATGGCATTTTCGACAGAATCATCTGAATCAAAATATTTTGAGATGATATTTTCCAGTTTTGTTTTGTCTTTCAATACACTTTCCAAAGTCTTAATCATAAAATCATAATTGGTCATTTCCGTTTTAGATTGTAATAGAGTACGTATCCATTGCCACATCTGTTTTTCTCCAATTTCTTTTTCAATTGCAAGGAATACAACAGGAGCATAATCGTAAACATAGGTCTGTCTGTCAACGTAATCTGCGGGAGTTTTTATCTTTTGGAATGGTATTGCTTTAAAATTACTTAGAAATTCGAATTTCTCATTGATTTCTTTCTGGTAGACATCTTTACCTAACAGGTCTAAGGAGAGCTTTAGTGACAGATATTCTGCAAAACCTTCGCTTAGCATATCGCCCAGTTCAGAATTAAATACTTTATAAGTGCCAAAATAATAATGTCCTAATTCATGCGCGATAAAAGGCTTGAACCATTTATCGAGAAGACCGCTTAGGCTGTTATTCCCATATCCGACGTTGACTATAGTTGGATAGGCGACAAAAAGCCAACCATCTTTTTTAGAAGTTGGAGTCGTCTGTATAAAAGTAATGGGTTGTCCAAAAGGGATTGATAGCTTTTTTTCGTAGTATTTTTTAAAAGTGCCTGTAAAAGCTTCCAATTCTTTTAGTTTGTCAATGCCAATATCGGGATTTAGGATATAGGTAGTATTGATTTGTTTGTAATCGTAATTTCCACAAAACAGCATCAATTCTTTTGGAGTATCGCTTACAAATCGATTTTTAGATGTTTTGACCGGAATATTTCCATTGACATATAAAGTATTGCAATCTACACATTCAATAGTCACATCATAAGTCATCTGATCATAGATCTTGTCATTTGTAATGTCGTATAGAATAGGATACCATGCGCTTTGTGTTCCGTCGGCACGTACTGAAAATGAATTAAAGGCAATGTTACCTTTCCAGTCTTTTCGACTATAATCATTAATCGTGTCTTTTATGACAGGAAATTTCCCTACATATTTTACCTGTACTGCCTTAGGTAAAAACTTATCGTTTCTGTTGTTAGCCGGAAAATAATAACCTCTGGATTCATAGGCCTTGTCATCAGGAGAAAAGCTATAGCCAATTAGAAATTCATTTGGCTGCAGACTTTTAAAATTAAGAATATTCATTCCGGAATTAATACGGATATAATAGTCTTTGAGGTTGGGAATGTCACTAAGTGTAAAATCACATACAAATGTGCCTTCAGTAATTGAAATTTTCACATTACCATTCAAATGAGGCGTTTTTTCTTGGGCATAAATAGCCTGAAATCCGAAATATAGGAAAAAGAGTTTTTTGATCATGGCTTATATTTACTATTAATTGTGCAATATAAGAATTTAGAAGGGAATAGTAAAACACATATGTTGTTAGAAAATATTCTTCTTTTTGTTCTGTAAAATCAATTAAAAAGGCTTTTCTGTTAATATGGTTTATTGCTGTAAGTTGTTTGTAGCTAGTTCATTATATTGATATCTGATAGCTTCTAAATAAGTAAATTATATAAATAAGCTAGTAATCAATGAATTATAAATAATTAGAAAATAATCTTATTTTTATTTTAAAAGAAGATTTATTTCTTATATATTTGCATTGTAATCATTCGATAATAGCCATTCAAAATCTTGTTGTCCGGAAAACAATACAAAGAATACTATTCGCCACGAATATTACAAGAAATTAATCTTATAATTTAAACACGAAAAAAAATGAGTACAGAAATTAAAAACACGCTTTTCCGATTTGTAACGATGCGTTCGCCGGAATTGCCAGAAGAAACTAACAAGGACAAACGTTTTGTTTATCGGGGTGCAGGTGTTAACGGTGCTTTTGATACTGCTGTGGCCAACAGAGGAAATAAAACCAAATGGCAGGCAATGAAAGGAGTGAGTTTTACTCCGGCTACCGAGACAGCTATAAAAGACTCGGTTAATGCAAAGCTTTACGACCTGGCAGTGTGGATTGCCAAAAACAAGTATTCTTATGTGGAGTCTGAAGTAAAAAATAAGCTGGCAGAATTACCTCAAAATCTTACAATTGATGCTCCGTTATTATGGAACAACCTTTTTTATCAGGTAATTACGCAAAAAGATTTCTATGCAAAAGAAATTATCATGCAGTTATTGGTGGCCTTCAATCTTTATAAAAATTATGAAGAAGGGAATACAGGACTGACAAAATTCTTGATGAATGCAAAGGTGGTACTTCCAAAAACACTTTTCGTAGAAGAATCGGCATCAGGTGGTACATCTATGGCGCGAATGGCCGCAGAAGCATTAGCGACTGGTGATGAGCCAATCATGACTCTTCCTAGTGCAGAAATGGAACAGTACCAGGCAGTTTCTTTGGCTAATATCAACATTGAAAGACATAAGACTCTTAAAAAAGAATTGGAAAAGGTTGAGGGCAGCTACAAAAAAGAGTACCAGAAAAACTATGACAGGGCACAAGCTTCCTATCAGGATGAAATCAGGCCAATACTTGAAGAGCATCAAAGGGCAGTTCAGGAAGCCAATACGAGATGGTGTAGTGTGAGAGATCCACAAATCCCGTATGATCCGGCGGATCCATGTAATCAGCCTCCTGTTGTTCCTAAACCACGATTGCCTAGATTTGAATTTGAGTTTAGGAATGAAATCGATTTGGAATTTTTGCAGGGAAAACTATCGGAAGGTGCATTCGAAACACTTTTGGATGTTTTAGAAATTGAAAGGGAACCGATTCAGCAAAGGGATGGAAAAGTAGCTGCAAGAACGTTGTCGCCTTTGGCCTATGAAACCAGCTCACTTAGTTTCCAGAATGTCTTTACAATGATTGATGGTGGAATTTCCAACAATACCCAAAACCTTATTGCCAACACACCGAATCAAGGAAATATTTCTGTAAGTATTGGAGGTGTCGTAGTTCCGGCAACCAATACGGGAACCATAGCATTGCCTTTTAATTATCAGGCATGTCCTAAAACTTACAGTGGAACAACAGGAGTATCGTTTGTGAACTTTGATGTTAGTTTTAGTGTGCCGGATTCCTCCTGGCAGGTAGTAGGAGTAGAATCTACAGTTGAAAAACATTCCGGAGAAAAAATCAAGAAGACGACATTCGTTCAGAATAGGGTATTGAACAGGATTACCTTGACAAACCTGCATCACGATGCTTTGAACTTGGGTGATTTTTACTATACGATGAAAAATTTCTCCGTATTGATTACGTTTTCGAATGGAGCTAAAAAATCATTTACAACCAATTTCTGGAATTCGCTAAACTGTGCAACAGGAAGGTTGCTGGCTGTATTGGAGCCTATTCAGGAAGTACCAACTATTCCTAATATTCCGGGAGTACCTGCAACAGGAGCCGATACTACTTTTGTTCCTTCTGGATTTGGTGTGAAACAATTAGGAATTGCTGACTACAAGAAAGTACAGCAAACCATTCACGGATATGTAGAAGGGGAGGTTGCTGCGATAGAAAATATAATGGCTCGTGAATATAAGGAGAAAGCCACAAGAAGACTACGCAGAAGCGAGAATACTACATCAACTACGATTGAAAATGAAAAAGAATTGTTGTCTGATACAACCGCTACCAGCCGTTTTGATATGCAAAGTGAAGTGGCCAAGGTATTACAGGAAAGTAAGGATTTTTCAGCAGGAGCTACTTTCGGTGCAGAATGGTCAGTACCAAGTGGAGCCAGTTTCAATCTGGGTGCCAACGTAAACATGGCAACACATTCTTCAAAAGAAGAGAGCACACGTCAGGCAGTAAACCAGGCTAAAGAAGTTACGGAGCGTGCCATGGAACGAATTATTACCAAGGTAAAAGAAGAACGTATTGAAAAAATCATTGAGGAATTTGAAGAAAACAACAAACATGGCTTTGATAATACAAAAGGTGATAAGCATGTGGTTGGCGTTTATCGATGGGTAGACAAGATTTTCAAAAATCAGATTTTCAATTATGGAAAGCGTATGATGTTCGAATTTATGATTCCGGAACCCGCAAAACTCCATCTTTTGGGTATGGCTGAGAATCCAATAGGCACTAAACTCGTAGAACCGGTAGATCCTAGGAAATATACAGACCCAACAGGAACGCTTGTACCATTAAAATTGAAGGATTATTCCAGCATTAATGATGCCACAGTGAAATACTGGGGAGGAATGTATAATGTGAAATTGGAGCCGGCACCGGTAGAAACGATGACAGTTGGTAAGTCGTTTGCTTTTACAACACCAGAATCCATGGGAGCTGAATGGGAAGAATCCGGATCAGGAAGCGAAAATATTACATTACCGGAAGGTTACTATGCCACACATGCAAAAGTCGGAGCTTATGTTTCTAATGAACCGGGAGTAGGCTTTAAGGCAATTGCAGGAGGTAAATTAATGAATATCACCAATACCGGGTCATCCAATGAAGAATCGATTTCAAAATTTGTTGGAGCCGTACCGGTATCCTTCTCTTCATTAGGCTACCATGCCGGAAGTGTTAACTTTGAAATTAAGCTTTCTGTACTGCCTGAAACTAAATTGAAGTGGCAGCAGGAGACTTTCCAGGCAATTATCGAAGCCTATGAGGATGCTAAAACTGATTATGACCAAAAGATGGCGGAAGAAAATGCCAAGGGAGGAAACATCAAAGAGGCTAATCCGGGATTCTACCGTCAGATTGAAAATATGGTATTGCGCAAAAACTGTATTTCTTATATCGTAGACCAGACTCCAACGGCAAAGAGAACTTATGGAAAAGACATGAGCAAATCTCTGGCAGCCGGAGTAAGAAGGAACTTTGGGAACCATGAAATAAAAGTAGATGCCAATCTCGATGATTATTCAGCATTTGTAAAATTTATTGAGCAGGCTTTTGAGTGGGACATTATGTCTTATAATTTCTATCCTTATTATTGGGGAGCGAGAGAAAACTGGGCAAACTTGTACCAATATGATAATAATGATCCGCTTTTCCGCAGCTTTATGCAGGCAGGTATGGCAAGGGTAATCGTAACGGTTAGGCCTGGTTTTGAGGAAGCGGTGAGTTATTATATGCAGACGGGACAAATCTGGAATGGTGGTGAAGTACCGGTAATAGAAGATAAATTATTCCTTTCTATTGTGGATGAATTACGCCAGCCGGAAGGACAGAAAGAAGGAAAAGCCTGGGCAACAAGAATTCCTACTTCTTTAACAATCTTACAGGCAGACAGTATCGGACTGAAAGTGGATAAGGCTCTTCCGTATGATGAAGATTTGTCAGACTTTGAAGATCCCGCTTCTGTGCCGCATTCACCTAATTTCCATATTACGGGAGCGCAAATGAATGGTAGTACTTCAAAAACGGTTACTTTTTCATATGAAGATATGGATAGTTATGGTGATGAAAATATTGGCTATTATGATTCAAACTCCGGTTTTCCAAGAACATTCCGTTGTATGGGCCAGGAAATTATTATTCAAAGGGATGCTTCCTGGCAACCAACAGATTCTCCGATAGTTATTTATAAAAAGTTGGCAGAACAGTTGTCTTTGATTTCAGGAATTGAGGCTCAGCAGTATACTTCTGTAGGGGGTAATGTGGCATCGATCAGATTTACAGTGGACACGAACGCGATTCCGACTTTTACTTTTGAGAAAGAAACGCCATACGGACCTGTAATGCCGGAACTGGATTTGGTAAAAATCCTTTTTACTGCTGATTCTGTGCGATTTGTTAATCCAACTACTTATACAAACAGGCTGTTGGATGCCAATGGTACTGAATTAACTTCTGCCGAAATTAATACTTTATTGCCTATTTCGAGATTTTCTATATGAGCCAAATAAAGGCAGAAGCCATATGGCAGCACGAACTCGTGCTGCCATATATTTTAGAAGATCTGAAAGCTAAGGTTGAGGTGATTACTCCTGTAAGAGCCATTTACCTGCATGGCAGCAGAGGTAGGATTGTGCCAAATGAATGGCACAAATTAGAAGGCAAGGATTGGGATGTGATGATGGTATGCGACTTCCCGATCGTAAATGCGCAAGTATGGACTACAGCGCTGAATTATCATATAGACCTGACCATCACTACAGAACATAAAATCAAAAACTTTTTGAAGAATAATAGCTCGGTAATCGAGTTGTTCCCAAACTGCAAGTTGGAGATTTAGATTATTAATCATAAAAATATTTAATATGGCAACAGATATATTTGAAGATTTTGGCGAAAAAAGCCAGAGTCTTTGGGATAGGCTTGCTATGCGTGATTTTGGAGAAGTGCAAAGTGCCTTTAGAAATACGCAAAGAAGCAGTCCTTATGTGAGTCCGCTATACGAAAGGAATAAGCCTAAAGATGGAAGCCTGCTGAAATTAGATCAGCCTTTATCTTTTTTTTCGGGAGACACCAATGAGAATAGTAATTTTTCGTATACCTACCGGGTGATACTTTGTGACAATGGTTCACAGGTTCTGGATACCTACCAAAAAACAGCTACGAATGCTAATGAGATGGTAATAATCTGCGAAAAAGATGACCCGAATAAGTCCAATTTATTTGGGACTTTCCTTCTGATAAAATTTGGTGAGAAATACAGAAGCATGGTTAACGACCTGAGGAATAATGTAAAGCGCGTTATAGTTTCACGAAAAGGACAAATTAATGGTGTTGAAATTGACTCTTTTAGCGATGAAGTGACTGATAACCATTCGATTCTGCAAAAGAATGGTGTAACTATCGAAAGAGATAAGGTGGAATTTGCTATGAACACGGAATTGAATATTACCAGTTCAGAAGGTATCTTGCTCAAGACTATTTTTGGCGGATTGGAAGAACTTATCGATTGGGTTACAATAGGATTGAGTGACCAGTTGGAAAAAATCAAGTTCACGGAGAAAGATTATGTCCCTCAAAAAAAACAAGAAGGGCTGAGTTTTATCGAATATTTGGAATTATTGGTTGAACTAGAGGTTGAGGCTATAAAAAAAGTGATTGACTACGCAATTCCGGATGAAGTTGAAAAAGTAATTGCCCAAAGTTTTGATGCGGCTCTTACCAACATCAAGCAATATGCAAAAGAAAAGCTACCCAAGGGTGTTTTGAGATTGTTTGAAAAGGCATATGCTACAATTCAGGAATGTCTTAACTTTTTTAAAGAAGGTTGTAAAAAATTAGCAGAGCTTGTTGGAGAAGCCTTATTGCTTTTCAAAGCTTTGTTAATGGGATTTGTAAACGGACTTATCTCAACCATTCAGATGTTATTGCAACTAATTGGCTGGCTTATTAAGTTTACGAGTGGTATTAACAGTTATAAAAAACTGACAGGTGAGAGCTATCGAGACATGCAGAGTAAGTTCGAATTTGTGGAAGATATCATCGACCTTATAAGTGATAAAGCTTCTGATTTTTTTGCAGCAGTAAAAACACTTTTTCTGGATTTCAGCCTTGAAAACATGAAAGAAATTTTAAAAGTCTTTACTGGTAAAGCAAGTAATCTTACGCCTTATCATTATGCCTATTATGCCGGCTGTTTTATTTTTGAAGTGGTTCTTGCTGTTGTATTAGCAATATTTACTGGAGGAGCTACAGCAATAGCTGAAGCAGCTTCCATGTTTGAAAAGGTAATGGCAACTTTGAAATTAGTGGCAAGAGAAGCTTTTTCCGTTGCAACAATGGGAATTATAGATGTTTTGCAACTTTTCAGGGTCTTAATTACTAAATTTGTTCAGGCTTGTAAGAAAGGTTGGGTTGGATTTAGGGATTTTCTTAAAAAAATAACCGCGAATGAAACAGATGATATTGCCAGGGAAGAAGGAAAGATATTTGATGAGCCAATTGGAGGTAAAGGTCCGATTGGAGTCGGAGAGATTATTGGAAAGTACAGTAAAAGAGCTTTCAATCCCAAGAATGCTGGAGGTGAAATATTAAATCTGGTATGGAAAGATGCAAAAATTACCAAAGATGGCATTGGTATTGTCAAAAAACATTTAAGTAGATTTGACGATGTCCCGGCGAATAAAAAAATGATTGAACGCCTGGAGAAAATCGAAGCCGGTAAACTTGAAATTACAGATTGGGATAAAAAATTCTATACTCACGAAACCAGAGAATTTGAGAGGTATAAAAATCTGGGTTATGAAAATGCTAAAAACAGCGATATTCCTTCAAATGTTTGGAATGATACACATGCTGCAACTCTAGAAGATTATAAGCTTTCGGAATATGATGAATTTGGCAATGATAATATTTATCACCCTGATATCAAACCAGAAGATTTTTATACCCAGGCAGAAAGGGATTTATTAGGAATTTAAAAACAAAATATTATGAAAATCAGTATATTGAAATTGTTGGATATGTCGAAAAAAGCTAACTCAAAAATTAGCATTGACAGAATTGAAAAGCTTATAAATTTAAATTCATCTGATAGATTGGTTGGTGGAGAATTATTGATGTATCTACAAAAAATGGTTGAAGAAGGGCTAATCACTTCAGACGAAAATAATTGGTTTTATTCAATAACCAAGAAAGGAATTGATGCCTTAAATTAAAACTTTCTTTTAAAAACAAAAAAATCCAGCTCTAAGCTGGATTTTTTAATATCAAAATACGATTAATACAAATTAGGAAACTTCTCAGGATTTACCTCATTCATAATAGCGTATACTTTTTCATAAATATCTTCAACAGATGGCTTAGAAAAATAATCTCCATCAGTTCCGTATGCCGGGCGGTGTGCTTTTGCAGCCAATGTTTCCGGTTTACTGTCCAAATACTTATATCCGTTCTGTTCGTCAAGAATCTGTTGCAGGATATAAGCTGAAGCTCCACCAGGAACATCTTCGTCTATGACTAACAGACGGTTTGTTTTGGCCAGTGATTTTACGATATCGTGGTTGATGTCAAAAGGCAATAACGACTGTACGTCAATGATTTCAGCATCAATACCAATTTCTAAAAGCTCTTTTGCTGCTTGTTCTACCAATCGCAATGTTGAACCGTAAGAAACCAAAGTAATGTCTTTTCCTTCTTTAAGCGTTTCCACAACACCAATTGGTGTTTTGAATTCACCCATATTTACAGGCATGGCTTCTTTTAGTCGGTAGCCGTTTAGGCATTCCACAACTAATGCAGGCTCGTCCGTTTCTAATAATGTATTGTAGAATCCGGCAGCTTTGGTCATGTTTCTGGGAACCAAAACATGTATTCCCCGAATAGCATTGATAATCATTCCCATTGGAGAGCCGGAGTGCCAGATACCTTCCAAACGGTGTCCTCGGGTTCTGATGATTAGCGGTGCTTTCTGTTTTCCTTTGGTTCTGTATTGTAATGTAGCCAAATCATCACTCATAATCTGAATAGCATACAACAGATAATCCAGGTATTGGATTTCGGCTATAGGACGTAATCCTCTCATTGCCATCCCAATTCCCTGTCCTAAAATTGTAGCTTCACGAATACCGGCATCAGCTACACGCAACTCGCCATATTTTTCCTGCATTCCTTCCAGACCCTGGTTTACGTCACCAATATTACCGGCATCTTCACCAAAAACAAGAGTTTCAGGATATTTGCTGAAAATAGCATCAAAGTTGTCACGGATGATAATTCTTCCATCTACTTCTTCCGCATTTTCTGCATATTGAGGGCGTACTTCCTCTACAGAAAGAACATTTTGGCTGGATTCTGAGAACAGGTTAGAACTGAATTTTGGCTGTATTTTTTCAATATAAGCTGTAATCCATTGTGCTAACTGGTTTTTACCGTTTTCTTTAGCAATTAGGCGCAACACTTTTCGAGCGGTTACAATAATATCTTTACGGATTGGTTCTTTAATACCTGCTAAATCAGAAGAGAACTTTTGGATAAAAACCTTGTTCTCGCTTGAAGCTGCAATGTTTTCTAATAGAGCAACCAATTCCTTCTGTTCTGTTTTTATTGGGTCTACAAAAGCACTCCATGCCGCTTTTTTGCCTTCAAGAACCCCTTTTTTAACGGCATTGTCAATCTCGTCTAATTCTTCCTGAGTTGCAATATTAATAGCAATCATCCATAATTTCATCTGGCGGATGCAATCGTAATCAGCTTCCCAGGCCAAACGGTCTGCATTTTTATAGCGTTCGTGCGAACCTGAAGTTGAGTGACCTTGCGGCTGAGTCAATTCCTGAACGTGGATGAGCACAGGAACGTGTTCTTCTCTTGCAATTTGTGCTGCCTGTTCGTAAGCAGTGACCAAAGCCGGATAATCCCATCCTTTTACGCGGATGATTTCATAACCTTTATTTTCATTGTCTCTTTGGAAACCTTTCAGAATTTCAGAGATGTTTTCTTTTGTAGTCTGGTATTTGGCATGTACAGAAATTCCGTATTCGTCATCCCAAACGCTCATTACCATCGGAACCTGTAAAACTCCGGCAGCATTGATGGTTTCAAAAAACAAACCTTCGGATGTACTTGCATTTCCAATGGTCCCCCAGGCAATTTCATTACCATTGATAGAGAAATTGGTTTTGTTGTTGATTCCCGAAACGTTTCTGTATATTTTAGAAGCCTGTGCCAATCCTAACAATCGAGGCATCTGGCCTGCAGTAGGAGAGATGTCGGCACTTGAGTTTTTCTGTAAGGTAAGATTCTTCCACGAACCGTCTTCATTCAAACTGTGTGTCGCGAAATGCCCGCCCATTTGACGTCCGGCAGACATCGGGTCATGGTCAATATCGGCATGGCCATAAAGTCCCGCAAAAAACTGTTGTATTGTCATTTGCCCAATAGCCATCATAAAAGTCTGGTCGCGATAGTAGCCGGAACGGAAATCTCCATTCTTGAAAGCCTTGGCCATAGCCAGCTGCGGCACTTCTTTTCCGTCACCAAAAATCCCGAATTTGGCTTTTCCGGTCAAAACTTCACGGCGTCCTAACAGGCTGCATTCCCTGCTGATAACGGCAATTCTATAGTCATTCAATACTTCAGTTTTGAAATCTTCAAACGAAAGTTCTTTTTTGGAAGCTATCTGTGTCATAAAATGGAATTTCTTGAATAGAAAACAAATTTAATCATTTCTGCTTACAAAACAAGAGAGAATTAATTTTGATATTTTCAGTCAAGTTGTTTGAAATGCTATTTTGGATAGAAAATAATCAGGAAAACCTCTTTAAAATTATTTTTTATGCAATTTTAAGGCGAAATAATTGATTCTCAATATTCTTGTGCCTAAATTGAGATTTAAAACCATTTTCTGGTAAAGAGATTAATTAATGTTCTTGGACTGAAAGTAATGATGAAGCGTACCTTTTCATTGTAATGAGGTTGTCCTACTTCCCATCCGTTGCTGGAGTACACAGGGAAATAAAGTTCAAAATAATCGGTGACGAGATTGAGTCGGATACCACTGTCATACACAAAATTTGGGTCATTGTGTCTGTTTTTGACGAATCCGGCATCTCCGTAGATTTCAATCCATTGCCAGATATTGAAACTACCATTTAGGGTTGCCATCCAATGATTGGCAAATGGAGTATCGAGCTTTGATTTAAAACCACCTTCGGCAAGAATCAATTGCTGACTAAAAAATCCGGTACTTTCGGAACGTCCGTAATAGTTGTAATCAAATAAATAGTCGGTTGGGCGGTCAAGTGCAAAACTGAAATAATCCGTATTGGTTTTATTATAGAGGAAAGTTCCGGCATAGAATCGAAGATTTAGCTGCCTGTTGTCCTCAAACAGCCTGCGGTATTCGATTTCGGTTGAAAGTTTACCAAATTTTCCTGAAAGCTGCAGGTCGGTTAAAAAATTAAAATGGTTGGTTACTTCTGTTTTTATATTATAGTATTTGGCATTAAAGACAGAATAATTTTCAGTTCTTTCTACACTATAAGCCGATTTGTCCCTGTTTACAAGCACTTCCCGAAATTGGATGCCCTGTTTTCTGTTGTCCCTGAAATTGTTTTCACGGAAAAGCATGGTCACCGTTGGTGTTAATTTGGTGTAGGCTGCATCGGGCGCATAATGGAAATAGGAGCCACTTAACTGATAACGGACATTAAAAGGACTGTTGGTATTGCGATTGTGTTGGTTTACCAGAAATGAAAACGAACCTGTCAGTGTTTGTGTATTAGGAGAGTAAATAGGATTGATTTCATAAATAAACGGTTTGTCGAGTATGGTCTTGTTGTTGAAACGAATACCAGGCGAAAGTCCGTCATAAAGGTTATAACTTATTGTGGGTATGTAAAGTATCTGGTTGTAATACGGGTCTTCAAGGTCTTTCATGAAATTGAACTTGATTGGCCGGTTCTGAGAAAAGAAACCTTTTAAAGATTTCCAGTTATTGCGGAGATTGTATTCCGGAACCTCGTTTTTATAATTTAAAACGATTTTATCGGCATCATTTCGCGGAACTGTAAAAGTACTGTCGGTTTTGATATTATTGAGCCATTTTTTAAAAACGACTTCATTTTTTTTTATTCCGTAAACAGGAATAGGAACAACGGTTTTTGTCTTGTTCCGTACCGTAAATGTCACGCTGTCTTTTGTTTTTGAAACATCCGTAAATCTATAATCTACAATGTCTCTGGAATCGATAATGGTATTGAAAAACCAGTCGATATTTTGGTTGGCGTTAGACTTTAGAATGTTTTCAAAATCAGTACGGGAAGTGATATGCTCACTGTTGAGGTTATAAAACTCTTTGATACTGTTTTCTACGATATCGTTTCCAAGATAATTGTCTAAATATTTAAGGCTGAGTCCGGCTCTGTATTTGCTTGCAATCTGCTCGTTGAACTTAATGAAAGTGTTTTTTGGGTCGCCTAAGGGCTGGTCGAGGTTTTTTCGGGCCATGAGCATATAGAAATAGCTGTACTGCTCATTAAAGTCAATAGTGGTGAGATTATAGCCACGCAAAAGCCACCATTGCGAAAGGTTACCCATCATTTTGCTGTTGGGATGATTTTCGTCAATGTATTTCATCATGGTATAAATCTGTATGCCGTCATAAATCCAGTTGTCGTCTCTGGCATTCAGATGCAGGCTGGTTTTTAGAAAATTGTTGAGGTAAGTCTTTAAGAATTTTATCTCAAACATAAACTCATCCGGAAACGGACTTATAAAGGAAGGAAGCTGGTTGAGTCCGTAAAAAGGGTTTCTCTCGTAGTCGGTTTGGGAAACCGTTATTTTTTCAAATGGATAGCTTCCAATATTTTCATGGACAAAATTCACGATTCTGTCAATTACAATAGCTTTTTGTATATCGTTCAGCCTGTTTTCCTTCAAATTGGTTTCTACCGTAACATTATTGTTTTTGTAACTGTAGAATGTCGTCTTCGGCTCTACAAACAGATTAAAGTCCAGACGGTTTTTTCCTGTCAGTTCATAAGTTGAAAATGAACTGTCTTTTATGTGGTTTACTTCGTCGAGGTCTGAAGTCGCTATCAGTCCCGGTGGCAGTTTTAAGGTTACGTCAAAATCAGTTGCTGCATTGGTAATATCGTCAAGATTGTTATTGCTGTACATTATGAAACGATGGTTTTCATAGCGGGCAGGAGCAAGGCACCAGTTTTTAAGGTTAAATTCGCCTTTATCGTTCCATCCGTATTTTGTAAAACGGTCGTTAGGGAATTTAACCTGATAGGTCAGTTTTAGTATTATTCTTTCGTTTGGAGCTAATTTTTCACGAAGATTGATTTCAATCACGTCAGGGTGCTTTTCAAATCGGTGCCACTTCAAAAACAGATTGTCCTGGTCAATAATGGTTATGTTTTCTGTCTTTCCTCTGTCTTCATCATGGGCTAGGTGGAAGCTGCGTACAAATTCATCAGAAAAACGTTTGGCTAAAGGCGTGTTTTTATCAGAATAAGCCTGATTCCAGTCGTTTACTACAATTGAAGTTAGCGTATCACCGGTTTGGTTGTAAAAAGTAATTTCCTGCTGCACATAGGCTGACTTTTCTTCGCTGTTGATTTCAACATTCACTTTTGAATGATGTTGTGCATTTCCCCTGGTGGAAAAAAATAAAGACAGGCAGGCAATAGCAATTTTGGCGAAAGTCTTCAAAGGATGATTTTAATTATAGCAAGTTTACTTATAATTAGATACATTTCCTAATAAAGGTTGCTTAAGATTGGCTTAAAGATTCAAAAACAAAAAAGCACCCTTGTTTGAGGATGCTCTTTAATATGTTACTGGTATTCCTGGATTAAAAGTTTGGACTTAAATTGTATTTTTTATAGAAGTTATCCAGTACATCCAGTACTTCGTCTTCGTTGTCTACAATTTTAATAAGGTCCATATCGCCAGGACTTACATTGCTGTATTTTTCAATCAGTACGGTTTTTACCCATTCAATCAGTCCGGCCCAGAAATCTCTTCCTACCAGAATGATTGGGAATTTCCCTATTTTTTTGGTCTGAATCAACGTTATCGCTTCAAAAAGCTCATCCAGAGTTCCAAAACCACCCGGCATAACCACGAAACCTTGCGAGTATTTCACGAACATTACCTTGCGAACAAAGAAATAGTCAAAGTTCAGGTTTTTGTCTTTATCGATATAAGGATTGAAGTGCTGTTCGAAAGGCAGTTCAATGTTCAAACCTACAGAAGTTCCGCCTCCGAGGTGGGCGCCTTTGTTTCCGGCTTCCATAATTCCGGGACCACCGCCGGTAATTACACCATATCCGGCTTTACTTATTTTATAGGCAATTTTTTCTGCAAGCAGGTAATATTTATCTTCAGGCTTAGTTCTTGCTGAACCAAAAATCGAAACGCAAGGGCCTATTCTTCCCATATTTTCGTAGCCGTTAACAAACTCGGACATAATCTTGAAAATTGCCCACGAGTCATTGCTTCGTATTTCGTTCCAGGTTTTTTGTTTAAATACTTCTTGTATTTTGTCGTCTTCGTTTTCGAATGTCTCTTTTTTCATCTTTCTTAAAAATTAATCAGCCTGCTAAGATAGCTCTTTTTTGAGGAATTGCGCGGTGTAGCTGTTTTTATTTTTGGCAACTTCTTCCGGCGTTCCTTTGGCAATCAGCTGTCCGCCGCCTTTTCCTCCTTCAGGTCCGATATCGATAATATAGTCGGCTAATTTGATAACGTCCATGTTATGTTCAATAATTAGGACGGTATTTCCTTTGTCGACCAGTTTGTCAATTACTTCCATCAAAACGCGGATGTCCTCAAAATGCAACCCGGTTGTAGGTTCGTCCAGAATGTAAAATGTATTTCCGGTATCTTTTTTAGACAATTCGCCGGCCAGTTTAATTCGTTGGGCTTCACCACCGGAAAGCGTTGTACTTTGCTGTCCGAGTGTAATATATCCTAAACCAACATCTTGCAAGGCTTTGACTTTTCGGTAGATTTTCGGGATATTTTCAAAAAATTCCACACCTTCATCAACCGTCATGTTCAATACGTCAGAAATGGATTTTCCTTTGTAGCGTATTTCTAAAGTTTCACGGTTAAAGCGTTTTCCCTGACAGGTTTCACATTCTACATACACATCTGGCAGGAAGCTCATTTCAATAGTTCGTACTCCGGAACCCTCGCAGGTTTCGCATCTTCCGCCAGAAACGTTAAAGCTGAAACGTCCCGGTTTGTAACCGCGTATCATAGCTTCGGGTGTTTGTGTAAACAGGCTTCTGATTTCCGAAAAAACTTCGGTATAGGTTGCCGGATTGGAACGCGGTGTTCTTCCAATAGGCGACTGGTCAATATCAATAATCTTGTCAATATTTTCCAATCCTTCAATCTTTTTGTAAGGCTGAGGTTTTTTGACACCATTAAAGAAATGGGCGTTCAGAATTGGATAAAGCGTTTCATTAATGAGTGTTGATTTCCCACTTCCGGAAACTCCGGTTACGCATATCAGCTTGCCCAAAGGCAGCTCAATCGAAACATTTTTCAGGTTGTTTCCGGTTGCTCCCGTGAGTTTAAGGAATTTTCCGTTGCCCTCACGTCGCTTTTTCGGAACGGCAATTTCCATCTCACCATTCAGATAGGAAGCCGTAAGGGTATGTTCTTTTAAAAGTTCCTTAGGTGTTCCTTTGCTGATAATCTGTCCGCCAAAACGTCCTGCTTTTGGACCTATGTCAATTACATAATCCGCTCTTTCAATCATGTCTTTATCGTGCTCTACAACAACAACTGAATTTCCGATGTCACGCAATTGTTCTAAGGAATGGATTAGCTTTTCGTTGTCTCTTTGGTGCAATCCAATGCTTGGTTCATCCAGGATATAAAGTACACCAACCAATTGTGAGCCAATTTGGGTAGCCAGACGGATTCGTTGGGCTTCTCCACCGGAAAGTGATTTGGAACTTCGGCTAAGGGCAAGATAATTTAATCCGACATTCACTAAAAAGCTCAATCTGGATTTGATTTCCTTCACGACTTCAGAAGCAATTTTCTTTTGTTTTTCTGTTAGGTCGTTATCCAGTTGCTCAAACCAAACCGCCAGGTCAGAAATATCCATATCGGTTAATTCTGCAATATTTTTTCCGTTTACTTTGAAATATAAGGATTCTTTTTTCAGACGGGAACCTTCGCAAACCGGACATTTAATTTCATCCATGAACTCTTTTGCCCAGCGTCTGATGGTTGTAGAGCCGCTTTCGTCGAATTGGTTCTTTATAAAGTTGGAAATTCCTTCAAAGTCAATCTTATAGTCTTTTGTAACTCCCAGTGTTTTAGAAGAAACCTCAAATTTCTCTTTGCCGCCATGCATGATAATTTCCATGGCTTCGTCGGAGATTTTTTCAATCGGGTCGGTCAGTTTAAAATCGAATTTCTCTCCAATGATTTCCAATTGTTTGAAAATCCAGGAACTTTTGTATTCTCCCAAAGGAGCAAAACCGCCTTGTTTGATAGAAAGTTTCGGATTCGGAATGATTTTTTTCATATTGATTTCGTTCACGGTTCCCAGGCCATTGCAATGGTCGCAAGCCCCTTTTGGTGAGTTGAACGAAAAATTATTCGGTTCAGGATTCGGATAGGAGATGCCCGAAGTAGGACACATCAGGTTTCGGCTGAAATAGCGTATTTCCTGACTGTCCTGGTCAATAATCATCAGAATATCATCACCATGATACATGGCTGTCTTAATACTTTCGGTCAGGCGCTTGTCATTTTCCGGTGTATTTTCGATGAGCATCCTGTCGATAACCGTTTCAATATCGTGTGTTTTGTAACGGTCGAGCTTCATTCCTGCAGTAATATCTTTGATTTCGCCGTTGATGCGGACTTTCAGGAATCCTTGTTTGGTAATCTGTTCAAATAATTCACGGTAGTGTCCTTTTCTGGAACGGATTATTGGGGCCAGGATATTGATTCGTCGCCCTTTGAACTGTTCGAAAATAAGTTCCTTGATTTGTTCGTCGCTATAGCTTACCATTTTTTCTCCGGTTACATAGCTGTAAGCGTCACCGGCTCTGGCATATAACAAACGCAGGAAATCGTAAATTTCCGTAATGGTTCCTACGGTAGAACGCGGGCTTTTGCTGGTGGTTTTTTGCTCAATGGCAATTACAGGCGAAAGTCCGTCGATTTTATCTACATCCGGGCGTTCCAAACCGCCAAGAAACTGTCTTGCATAAGCAGAAAAGGTTTCAATATAGCGACGTTGTCCTTCGGCATAAATTGTATCGAAGGCCAAAGACGATTTTCCCGAACCTGAAAGCCCGGTAATTACTACCAGTTTTTCACGAGGAATCGTAACGTCAATATTTTTCAGATTGTGGACGCGGGCGCCCAAAACTTCAATCGTATTTTCAGTGTCTAGCATAGCATTTTTTGCAAAACGCAAAGGTACGTTTTTGTAATTTATTTTTAGTTAAAGACTGAGGTCCAAAACTTAAAATTTATTAAAAGCAAAATGGTCTCTAAAAAAGGATAAAGCTTTTAGTTTAAAGTTTTTGGATTATAGAAGAATGTATGCTTTGCGGCTCTGCGCCTTTGCGTGAAAATAATTGCTCGCAAAGACGCAGAGCCGCAAAATATAGCGATTAAACCTTTCTCTGCGTTTTATTCGATGACCATTTCTTTTAATTTCTTTCTATAGGTTTCAAGCACATGAACTTTAGAAATGAATCCGAAATACTTACCGTTTTTAGTAACGGGAAGCTGTTCCAGATGGGCATTTTCAAATTTTTCCATGACGACTTCCATTCCATCTTCATAAGAAATCACATCCAAAGGAGGTTTCATGACTTCAGGAATGGTAGTGTATTTTAACCGGAAAGAATTGAAAACGATGGGTTTCAGGTCTTCAAAGTCAATAATTCCAATGAGTTCATTTTTGGCATTTACCACCGGAAAAACTTCCTGTCTGGAATTGGCAAGATATTCTACGAGGCTTTCCAGTTTGTCTTCCGGACTAACGGTTTTGTATTCTGAATTGATATGGCTTAAAATATCAATGTTGGAAAGAATATTTTTGTCTTTATCGCTTGTAAATACGTCACCTTTGTCCGCCAGATGCTTGACATCCATTGAATGCGTTTCGAATCGTTTGGAAACGGCAAAACTTATAGACGACACAATCATTAAGGGTACCATGAGGTTATAGCCTCCGGTAATTTCACCAATAAGGAAGATAGCTGTTAGTGGCGCATGGAACAGGCCGCTCAATATTCCCGCCATACCTACGATTGTGAAGTTTCCAACCGGAAGTTCTTTTCCAATGCCCAGAATGTTGAAAAACTTGGCTACGAAAAATCCTAAATAAGAACCTACAAAAAGGGAAGGAGCAAAGTTGCCTCCGTTACCGCCACTTCCTAGCGTAAGACCCGTTGCGTATACTTTTAAAAGCATGGTAATTCCTACGAACAGCAGTAAAATCCATTCATTACTCTTGTATTCGTCAAGTAAGGTGTTTTCTAAAAGCATTTGCGGATTAGCATTAGATAGGGTCTTGATGCTTTCATAACCCTCACCAAAAAGTGTCGGGAAAAAGAAAATAAGCACCGCCAGTATGGAAGCACCAAACAATGCCTTTTTATAAGTGCCGTTTTTGATTTTCTTAAAAAAGCCTTCTATTTTTTGAAACTTTCGGGCATGGTAAACAGAAACCAATCCCGCCAGAATTCCCAAAAGGACATAAAAGGGAATGTTATGATAATCAAATGTCTGTTGCTGCTTGAAAGACAAAAGTACGTCTTCGTTTAAAACGATGGTTGAAACCAAAGCTCCTGTGGCAGCAGAAATCATAATCGGAATAAAAGCCGTAATGGCCACATCGGTCAATACGACTTCAATGGCAAATAATACTCCGGCAATAGGGGCGTTAAAGGCAGCCGCAATACCGGATGCCACACCACAGGCAAGCAATAGAATCCTGTCTTTTTGCGAGAGTCTGTATTTTTGGGCAAAGTTAGAACCAAAAGCAGCTCCGGTAATTGTAATTGGTGACTCTAATCCTGCAGAACCACCCAAACCTACCGTTAAGGAACTGGTGATTATCTGCGCATACATTTGCTTTTTGGGCAGTATTCCGCCTTTTTTTGCAACAGCATACAATATTCTGGAACTTCCCTTTTCTAAACTTCCATCCAATACGTTTTTGACGACAAAAACCGTTAGCAGGATTCCTATGATGGGAAGGATACTATTGATGTAAGGCAGTTTTAAATAACCGTTCACATAGGTGGCAAATACAAAAACGGAGTGCGCAAAACCTTTCAGCACAATTACGGCAAAAGCACAGGAAATCCCTACGATAACACAGGATAAATAAATAAAATGCCTTTCAGAAAGGAAATTCTTGAACAAAAAAAACAAGGTTTCAATTTGCCGGAAAATGTTTCTGAAAAATACTTTTATTTTAGGTGCTTTTTTGGCTGACATTTTTTCTTTTGGAAAAATTACGATTAAGAATCGCTAAAATAAGCCTTTTGTTAAAATTTTATTGATAAAAGTATTATAAAGTTTTAATTTTATCGGCTACGAATTCCCGAAGTTCCTTAAAAAACAAAGTAAACTCCTGCTCGAATTCTTTGTAGAATTGTTCCAGTTCTTGCACAGATTCGCCCATTTTTGAAGTGTTTTTAGTACGTCGGTCCATTTGCGATAAAATAGTTCCTATACCGTCAACAAACTGGTAATTCCAAAGCCAGTTGCCTCGTTCCATGTGCGGTAGCATGTTTTGGACTTTTGGAGTAAGCATATCAAAATTGTCTTCCAGAGACTGGTAAAAGTTTTGTACAAAAACATCCAGCTTTTCATCCGAATAGTCCTGCCAGTTTTTGGCTAAAAAATGGTCATAAAAAACATCGATAATTACTCCGGAATAGTGGCCATATCGTTCATGAAGCCGGTGCTTGCTGATTCTAAAAACGGCATGTGCATCTGTAAAAGTATCTATAGCACGATGCAGCAGGATTCCTTTTCGGATATCGTCCGGGAAATGCTCGTAATCTTTTCCACGTACGCCATCAGCCATGAAACCGCCTATTTTCATGAAGTCGTTATTGCCTGAGAGATAAATATGGGCTAGAAAATTCATTCGCCTAATTTAGGAATTTTATATTACTTAAATGGCAATTCATATATTTGCTAACAATTTAAATTCTGAAACAAAAAATCAAACCTTAATATGACTTTAATCAAATCAATATCAGGAATCCGAGGCACCATCGGAGGTAAAGTAGGAGATAACCTGACTCCGGTTGACGCTGTAAAATTTGCATCGGCTTATGGAACCTGGCTGAAGAATTACTCAAAGAAAGAAAAACTGACTGTAGTAATTGGCCGCGATGCCAGAATTTCCGGACCTATGATTCATAATCTGGTGGTGAATACGCTAATCGGATTGGGAATTGATGTTATTGATTTGGGATTATCAACAACACCAACTGTTGAGGTTGCCGTTCCGTTGGAAAAAGCAGACGGAGGAATCATCCTGACCGCCAGCCACAATCCAAAGCAATGGAATGCGTTGAAATTATTAAACGAAAAAGGGGAATTCCTGAGCGGTGCCGAGGGCGCGAAGATTTTAGATATTGCCGAAAGGGAAGCATTTGATTTTTCGGATGTAGACAGCCTGGGCGAAATTATTCCAAATGACGCTTACATGGATATTCATATTGATGAAGTGCTGGAGCTTCCTTTAGTGGATGTTGAAGCCGTGAAAGAAGCCAAATTCAAAGTGGTGGTTGACGGCGTGAATTCTTCGGGAGGTATCATTGTGCCTAAATTACTGGAATTGATGGGCGTTGAGGTTATTAAATTGTATTGTGAGCCCAACGGACATTTTCCGCACAATCCGGAACCTTTAAAAGAACACCTGACAGACATTTCACAATTAGTTGTAAGCGAAAAAGCCGATTTTGGAATTGTAGTTGACCCTGATGTTGACCGTTTGGCTTTTATTTCTGAAGATGGAGAAATGTTTGGGGAAGAATATACATTAGTTGCCGTTGCAGATTATGTTTTAAGCAAGACACCCGGTAATACGGTTTCCAACATGTCATCCTCACGTGCTTTGAGTGATGTGACCAATAATCACGGAGGAACATATGAAGCAAGTGCTGTTGGCGAAGTCAATGTAGTAGAGTTAATGAAGAAAAATAATGCGGTTATTGGAGGTGAAGGAAACGGAGGAATTATTTATCCGGAACTTCATTATGGTCGCGATTCTATCGTTGGAATTGCGTTGTTCCTGACGCATCTGGCAAATAAAAAGATGAAAGTTTCTGAGTTGAGAGCTTCTTATCCGGAATATTTCATGAGCAAGAACAAAATCGAACTGACACCACAAATTGATGTTGATGCTATTTTAACAGCTATGACTGATAAATACAAATCAGAAAATATTTCGACAATTGACGGGGTAAAAATCGATTTTCCTCAAAACTGGGTGCATTTAAGAAAATCAAATACAGAGCCTATCATCAGAATTTATACTGAAGCAAAAAGTCAGGCAGAAGCAGATGCTTTGGCCTTGAGAATTATAGAAGAAATTAAAGTAATAGCAGGAATATAAATAATGGAAGACCAATCACATGGAAATTTTGGGCCAGAATCGCACTGGCCGGAGTCGGGTAGACCTGAACCGCCAAGACCGGAACCTTTAAGGGCGGAACCGTACAGAAAACTTTATTACAGAAAACAGCTTCCTAATGCAGTGACCGTACTTATTTTAGGAATTATGTCAATAATAGCCGCATTTTGTTATGGCTTTTTCGGGATTGTGCTGGGAATCATTGCACTGGTGATTGCAAGAAATGATATGCAATTGCATCGGGAAAATCCGGGCGAATACGATGGTTATCCTAATTTAAGTGCTGGAAGGGTTTGCGCCATTATTGGATTGTCATTAGGTTCCCTTTTCTTTATAGGTTTGTTTTTTTTATTCTTTTTGACGACTGTTTTTAGTTAGAAATTTCACGATGGAAAAGAAAATCATGCTATTTGCGTTTTTGTTTCTGGGACTTGGAGTTTCAGCACAGCATTTTACGAAGTCGGAGAGAAGCCTGATTCAGTCCGGGGATACAAAAACAATGCTCAAGGTAATCCAGATTACTGATGAGAAGGAATTAAAAATACTCCAATCGGTTTCTACCGATATTGACCCTGATGACAAGCTTCTTCCATTATTGGCAGAGAGAATGTTTCTGGCAATGCGCGACCCTGCAAATCCGGGAATAGGAATTGCAGCACCACAGGTGGGAATTAACAGGAATGTAATCTGGGTGCAGCGTTTTGATAAAGAAGGCGAGCCTTTTGAACTGTATCTGAACCCCAGAATAATATGGAGGTCGTCTATGTTGCGAAAAGGAATGGAAGGTTGCCTTTCCATTCCAGACATCAGTGGTAATGTTTATAGAAATTATAGCATCAAACTGACCTATCAGGATAAAACGGGAAAGAAACACGAAGAAGTCATTGAAGGTTTTACCGCTGTTATCTTCCAACACGAAACCGACCATCTTAACGGAATCCTTTTTACAGACAGAATGAAAGAACAGGAAAAACTTGAAGTTTCTCCTGTTGATGATGAAATGAATGACCTGTTTTTAGAAAAAAAGCCTTAACCGGCAGTTATTCCATTCGTATATTTTTTGAAAACGGTACTGGCTGTATGGCCTCCAAAACCAAAAGTATTGTTTAGGGCATAATTCACTTTTTTGCGTACAGAATTGCCCAAAACAATATTGAGGTCGGTCATGGCTTCATCAATTTCTGTCGTATTGATTGTTGGAGGAATGATATCATTTTTTAAGGCTAAAACCGTAATGATACTTTCAACGGCTCCGGCTGCTCCTAATAAATGTCCGGTCATTGATTTGGTGGCGCTGATAGCCACCGGATGATTTCCAAAAACTTCCCGAATGGCGGTCAGTTCACTGCTATCACCCTGAGGTGTTGAGGTAGCATGAGCATTAACATAATCTACTTCTTTGACTGTTATTCCGGCTTCATTTAAGGCTTTCTGCATGCCCAAAGCCGCACCAAATCCATTTTCAGGAGTTCCTGTCAGATGGTAGGCGTCTGCTGCCATACCACCACCAACTATTTCGGCATAGATTGTGGCACCTCTGGCTATGGCATAATCCAAATCTTCAAGAATAAGGGCTCCGGCACCTTCACCAATTACAAATCCATCACGGTTTTTGTCAAATGGACGGGAAGCTTTTTCCGGTTCCTCATTTCTTTTTGATAATGCCTGTGATGCGTTAAAACCGCCAACAGAAGCTGCTGTAATGGCTGCTTCAGAGCCGCCGGCAATCATGATTTTAGCTTTGCCCAAACGAATGGTGTCAAAAGCATTGATTAGTGCCGTATTACTGGAGGCGCAAGCTGAAACAGTTGCATAATTAGGACCATGCAGTTTGTGCCGGATTGAAATCACCCCGGCTGCAATGTCTACAATCATTTTTGGAATAAAGAACGGATTGAAATGAGGTGTGCCATCACCTGTAAAGAATTCTTTTAACTGCTCTTCAAAAGTGGAAATACCTCCGTTTCCGGATGCCCAAATAACGCCAATCTCTGAACGTTCTTTTTGAGACATGGATTCAAAGTCCAATCCGGAGTCTTTGATAGCCTGTTCCGAAGCCGCAACGGCATATTGCGTAAACAGGTCATATTTTCTGCTTTCTTTCTTGTCCATATATTCTTCCGGATTGAAGTTTTTTACTTCACATCCAAATTGCGTCTTGAATTTTGAGGTATCAAATTTGGTCAGTAATCCCGCGCCGCTTTTCCCGGCAACAATATTATCCCAGAATTCGTCAATAGAATTTCCTAATGGAGTGATGGCTCCTAAGCCTGTTATTACTACTCGTTTCATTTTATTTCTGTTTTTAGCAGGTTGGTATAGCCCTTAGCCAGCATTTTTGTCTTATCGCTATTCCAGATTTCGCACTGGGCATTGACGATGGTTTTTCCCTTTTTATTGATGGCGGTTGTGGCAATAATGATGTCGTTTTCTCTGCCGGAAGCGAAATAATCGATTACATTATTAATGGTGACATAGAAATTAGGTTCGCCATAAGAAATTAGTGTGGCGCCTATGGCATCATCAATTATAGCACCTATGACTCCGCCATGAAGCGTTCCAAAAGGATTGGTCATTTCTTTTCTGACTGTATATTCAAAAGAAAGACTTCCTTCTGTGACGGCAATCATTTTTGGCTTTAGCCAATTCATAAATGGCGATGGCGATTGTGTGACTTCTTTGCCAATATGCTGTTTTAAAAAATTAAAGGCATCCTTATTCATCGTGTTCTTTTTAAGATTGGGAATTCATCGTCAGTAAAGCATCTTTAGGGGAAGTGAGTGACAATTCATAAATGTAAGATGTCTGCCCAACATGGATTTCATATTGGTTTTCCTCAAAAGCACGCAATAAATCCTGGGCTACAACTTCAGGACTGATTCCGTTTTCACCACCTATTTCTTTTGAAAATTCAGTATTCACCAATGGTGGCATGATTTCATAAACCTGGGTTGCATAAGGGCTCCTATCTAAAGCAATTCGTAAGGATTGGGTGTAGGAATGCAAGGCAGCCTTGCTGGCAGAATAAGTAATCAGGGTTTTGTTTGGAACCAGAGCCACGATGGATGACACGTTTACGATAGCGGCTTCTGTTTGAGAGTTCAGTAAAGGCAGAAATTTTTCCGTAAGTCGTACGATAGAAAGATAATTGGTATTCATTTCGTCGGAAGCCTTTGTGAATGCATCAGTATTAGGAGTTAAAACATCATAATAAGAAGTATTACCGGCATTATTTATGAGCACGTTCAGGCTTGGATATTGTTTTGTGATTGTTTGCACCAGTTTGTCAATATCTTCCTCACGGGTAATATCAGCAACTATAGCTGTCGTGTTTTTAAGCAAAGCTGCAGCTTTGTTTAATTTTTCCTCATTTCTTCCTGTAATAATGACCTGATTGTCATTTTCAGAGAATATTTTGGCGAATTCAAACCCAATTCCAGAGCCTCCGCCAGTTATTAAGATTGTGTTTTTGCTAGTTTTCATTTTAGTAATAATTTGTTTTATACCATTCGGTATATTTTTGATTAAAAAAAAATTATAAGTCGTTTATGATTTTGCGTAAGGAATGCATCAGAGACTTCAGGTAATTCGTTTTTCCGGTAAGTTTTGATATCATTACGGTTCCTTCAATAATAGAAAGCATTAGCAGGGCAGCTTCTTCAGGATTAGTTTCCGGTTTAAATTCTTTGCTGTCAATTCCTTTTTGAATTAGGCTGGCCAGATTCTCTTTCCAATTCAGGAGTGCTTTCTTAGCGGCCTCTTTGAGCATTGGATGGGTATCGTCTGCTTCAATTGCCGTATTCATTATCGGGCAACCGCCATCAATAAAATGTCCGTTAAAAACATGGTTGTACAGTTCAGGAAAAGTGAGTAGTTTGTCTTTATAGGTTTTCTTCCTGCTGATTTCCAATGCAAAAAAATCCTGCATTTTCTTTTTATTATACTCGAAAACTTCCAGGGCGACTTCGTCTTTATTCCTGAAATTTCCATAAATGCTGCCTTTGGTAAGTCCTGTAGCTTCTGTAATATCATTCATAGACGTACCGGCATAACCTTTAATATTAAAGATTGGTGCTGTTTTCTCTATAATATAGGAACGGGTTTTTTCTGCCTTGCCCATGATATGATAAAATTTCATGGCAAAGATAAATATACCGATTGGTATTATTTGTTAATTTTTGATTAAAGTTTTAATCGCTCATTGAAAGTGTTTAATAACCTAACTTTTGCGTCTTGGCGACTTTGCATGAAATTGTTGCTCGCAAAGTCGCCAAGGCGCAAAGTTTATTATGAGATCTTAAAGCGAGCCATTTGCTTTTACTTAGTACAATCCACCTTAAATTAAGAATTGTTTGAATTTTGCAATTTTTGCTTTGCTCTGCGCAATAACAGTGTTCCACTTTGCCAATAATTTTGCCTTATCAAATTCAAACAGAATCATTAATCTTTTTTAAAAAACTAAATCATGGAAAATTCAAATCAGAAAGTTTGGTATATCACTGGAGCATCAAAAGGCCTGGGTCTGGCTCTGGTGAAACAGTTACTAAATGAAGGTAAAAAAGTGGCGGCTACATCAAGAAGTATAGAAGAACTTAAAAAAGCTATAGGTGATGCGGATAATTTTCTGCCTTTGCAGGTAAATCTTCTTAGTGAAGAGAGTATCGAAAAAAGCATACAGGCAACTGTAGCCCAATTTGGGAGAGTTGACGTTATTGTTAATAATGCAGGTTATGGTCTTGCAGGAGCTTTGGAAGAGCTTACTGATGTTGAAGCAAGACAAAACTTTGATGTCAACGTTTTCGGTTCTTTAAATGTTATCCGAAAAGTATTGCCTTATTTGAGAAAGCAACAATCAGGACATATTTTTAATGTTTCTTCTATTGGAGGATTCACAGGAGCTTTTCCCGGCTTTGGAATCTATTGCGCGACCAAGTTCGCTGTTCAGGGATTTACAGAGTCGTTGGCAGAAGAAGTAAAACCTTTCGGAATAAAAGCTACTATTGTTTCTCCGGGTTATTTCAGGACAGATTTCCTGAAAGATTCCTCATTGAGTGTTCCTAAAAATCAACTCCAGGAATACAAAACAGTTAGAGATGTCCAATCTGCACATGAAAACGAAATCAATGGCAATCAGCCTGGTGACCCGCATAAAGCAGCCTTAGCTTTTATCAGAACAGCCGAAATGCAAAATCCTCCGGTGCATTTGTTTTTAGGACAGGATGCTTATGCAATGGCAGAAGTCAAAATACAATCAGTAAAAGAAAATATGGAAGCAGTTCGGGAGTATGCCGCAGCTACCGGATTCGACAACTAAATTCTTTTACGACGCAAGCCTTATTTATTATTAATTAAACGAAAAAAATATGAAAACAGATAAAATTTGGTATGTAACAGGAGCTTCAAAAGGACTGGGACTTACCTTAGTAAAAAAATTACTTGCAACAGGTTATAAAGTTGCCGCAACATCAAGAAATGCTGCTACTTTGAGTGAAGCTGTTGGTGCAGGAAATTCAGAAAATTTCTTACCTTTGGAAGTAGATTTGGTAGATGAACAATCTGTAGCTGAATCTATTAGGAGAACACAGGAAGTTTATGGAAAGATTGATGTGATTGTGAACAATGCCGGTTACGGAATAGGAGGTACTATTGAAGAATTGTCACAGGAAGAAATTTCGGAAGCTTTTAATATCAACGTTTTCGGAACCATCAATGTCATCAAATATGCCATGCCTTATCTAAGAGCACAACGTTCCGGATATATTATCAATATTTCTTCTATAGCCGGATTTGCACCTGCTACGGGATGGTCTATTTATGCGGCGGCCAAACACGCTATCATTGGTTTGTCAGAATCATTGGCAGATGATGTAAGGCAACTTGGTACCAAAGTTACGGCTATCGCCCCGGGAGCTTTCCGGACGCAGTTTTTGACAAAAGAATCGCTGGTGTTCGCTGAGAATTCAATAGAAGATTATGAAGAGGTTCATGCATCACACGATAAGTTCCATAAAATGAATGGTAATCAGCTAGGTGACCCTGAAAAAGCAGCAGAAGTGATGATTAATCTGGCTGAAAGCGATAATCCTCCTGTAAGATTATATCTTGGGAGTGATGCTTACAGAAGAGCGTCAGCAAAATTAGGAACGCTGACACAAATGTTAGAAGATTGGAAAGATATCACACTTTCAACCGACTTTCAGGAATGATAGCCGTATTTGAATTTTACAATTGAAACTTACAATATACAACCAGCCTGTAAAAAGGCTGGTTCCTAAAAAAATAAAATTATGCCGAAGACCGAAACGATAGAAGATTTTTATAAACAAAAGCTCAATTACCTACCTGAGGATTTACAGCAAGGTCTGGGCTACTTTAATGTTATCAGAGCTGAAGACTGCTATAAAAATGATGTATATGTCCCGATAAGTTATACAAGAAGAGATTTTTATAAAATTAGCCTGGCAAGAGGAAAAAATGTTTTCCATTATGCCGATAAAAGCCTTGAAGTTAACGGTTCCGCACTTATTTTTTTCAATCCGCAGGTGCCTTATACTGTTGAATCGTTGTCTGACGACCGTTCAGGTTTTTTCTGTATTTTCAAAGAAGCCTTTTTTACGGAGTCATTACGAAACAGCATTTCCAGTCTGCCCATGTTCAAAATAGGAGGTAAGCCGGCTTACATTCTTAATGAAGAGCAGGACAAACAGATTAGTGATATTTTCCAGAGGATGATTAACGAAATCAATTCGGATTATGTCTATAAATATGATTTGATTCGCAATTATGTTACGGAAATGATTCATAGTGCGATGAAAATTGAGCCGTCTGAAAAACTATACCAACATCCGGATGCAAATTCCAGAATAACTTCGGTTTTTACGGAATTGCTGGAAAGGCAGTTTCCTATAGAATCGCCATCGCAACGGTTTACGCTTCGTTCCGCTAAAGATTTTGCCGAAAAGCTCTATGTTCATGTGAATCACCTGAACCGTGCCATTAAGATGACTACCGGAAAAACCACAACCGATTTGATTTCGCAGCGATTGGTTAATGAAGCGCAAGCCTTGCTAAAGCATACAGACTGGAACATTTCGGAAATCAGTTATTGTCTGGGTTTTGAAGAACCGGCTCATTTTAATAATTTTTTCAAGAAACAGATGCAGGTGGCACCTTCTGTTTATCGTTCTGCATAAAACAAACAATTTCTCTATTTATAAAAAAAGCCGGCTCGTTTTAAAGTCGGCTTTTCCATTATTTTAAAATGTTTGAATTTTATTCCTTTGCAAATACTAAACAGAAATCAGGAAAGTTTCCCTGTTCATGTCTGACGTATGGTATTGCCAGTAGGTTTTGAAAATATGCTGGAGTATTTTTTTCATGGCAGCATAATCGCTTGGCTTTTTTATATAAACATTAGCTCCTAATGTAAAGGTGTCTTCCTGGTCCTGATCGGAAGATGAGGTGGAATAAATGGCAATTGCGGTGTCAGAATATTTTTCGTCAGCACGTATCTGTCTCAAACAGTCTACTCCTGACATAAAAGGCATATTGAGGTCTAAAAAGATGATGTCGGGATTATGGATTTCATTGTCGTTCAGGTAGTCCATAAGTTCTTTTCCGTTAGAGAAAAAAATAAGATTGTAATTCTCATTGATTTCGCTAACTGCCTCTTTAAATAATTCACATTCATCCCTGTCATCATCAGCCAATACAATGTTAATCTTTTCTTCGAATAGTCTCATACTTAATGCTAAATTTTTGATTTAAAATTAATTACAAGCAAGATTCAAATTAGTTTGTTTACCAAAGATAGAAAATGTAATTCTAAATGGATGGATTTGGCTATACTTTAACGTAATGAAATCTGTAAATCATTGCGACAATTGTATAATGGTTTTTTGGCAGAAATAGCCGAAATTTATAAAAGCTGAAAATAAATTTAAAAAAGATTACAATGGTCGCAATGTGCCAATTTAAGATGCCGGAGAGATTAAAAATTGCAGGTAAAAACCTTGATGATGAGACAACGAGAGACATCATTGACAGGATAATAGACTGCCTTAAATCGGGGAAAGCCGAATTGTATAAGGTGGAATCGTTCTGCGATATTGAAAGCCAGTCAGATACTCCGGACAATATAAAAGAAGAACCGGCCACCTTTTTTGAGGTTATTCTTATTCTGGATGAACACCAGGTACAGGATTATAAGATTTATGATGCCCTGATAATTGATAAGGCCATTCAATGCCTTGAGGAGGACGAAAACTATATTTCACGCTATTGGATTAATGGGAATCAGGAATATATAGGAATAGAGACGGAATTTTAAAATAAATTTTCAGTAAAATACATCAAAGATTGAAAACAGGTAAAACGATTGTAAATAAAGGCTTTACAATCGTTTTTTGATTTTTTGGGAATGAGGTAAAAAGCAGTAAAAAGCAAGGTTAGACAAAAGTAAGGTTACTAAAACGTTACTTTCAAGTATTAGAAAAAACCGATTTAAAATTTTGTAATTCAGCTTTTTGCATAGTTTTTCATATTGTTCCGTAGCTCACATAGGTTTAATTTTATCATTAAGAATTGTGAGTATGGAAACGACAAAAAAATCAACGTTTAAGGTTCTTTTCTACCTTAAAAAGAATGCCCGAAGAAGAACGGAAAGGTTACGGTTATTTGCAGGAACGATAATGGACGAATTTACGGAATGACTTTTATCGACCACGAAAGCCGTAGCGTTTGGAACGGTTCGCAATTGGAAAGAAATCTCTCGGCAAACGTATTCAATGATTGGTGGAACAATGGAAACAAACCCGAACTGAAAACACAGGACAGCCTTGTCTCTAAAGCAAATGAAATAGACCACCAACCAACAAAAGACCTTTTTGAGTTTACCACGCAAGAACATTCGCAAAGCTCTGATTTGGGATTATTCAGTTTGCTACCTGATGCACAGGGCGTGGATTACGAAGAAGAGCAGTTGCCAACCGAATGAAGAAGAAAGGGAGAAAACTCTAACATACTTCTCGATTTTCGTGTTTTAAAATATCTGAAACACTATCAGCTTATTATATTTTTTTATCTCAAAAAATGAGATATTAATGATATAAAGACTAAATTAGCCGACTGGAACTATTTAGAGTTATGAATAGAATTAAAGAAGTTTTGGAAGAAAAAGGTATCAAACAAAAATGGCTTGCCGAGCGACTTGGTAAGAGCTATAATATGGTAAATTCCTATACTCAAAATAGACAACAACCCAGATTGGAAATTCTATTTGAAATAGCAAAAATATTGGATGTTGAGCCTAAAGAATTATTGACAGAAATAAAAGTAAGTAAAACTCCCGCAAAACTTTCATAGATAGTAAAAATGAGAATGGAATTAGATTTAGTAGAAAAAATATCATTAGAGGAAATTAACGGCAAAACCTATAAAATAAGGTTAATTGAAAGCCTTGATTATGGGAAAGCATCGTTAACGCATTATTTACACAATAGTACCAATGGAGTCTCAAAATACTACAAAAAGAGTGCACATTTGTACTTAAAACATTTATTAGAGTTAAAATATCCAGAGATTGAAATCACTAATACTGTTGCGGAAAATGCTATGCAGTATTTGTTATTTAATTATAGAATTGAGGATATACCTTTTCCTTCTCCTGAACAACCCAAATTTAGATTTATTGATTTGTTTGCAGGAATTGGTGGATTCAGATTAGCCAGTCAAAATCTTGGTGGAAATTGTGTTTTTTCGAGTGAGTGGGATGAATTTGCTCAAAAAACTTATGAATCCAACTTTGGAGAATCTCCATTCGGAGATATAACAAAAAGTGAAACGAAAAAGTTTATTCCAAAAAATTACGAACTTTTATGTGCTGGATTTCCCTGCCAGCCATTTAGTTACGCAGGTCTAAAGCAAGGATTTGACGAAACAAGAGGAACGCTATTTTTTGATATTTTAGAAATATTGAAAAATACTACTCCTAAGATGTTTTTATTAGAGAATGTTAAAGGTCTTAAATCTCACGATGGCGGAAAAACACTAAAAGTAATTGAAAATTCACTTAGGGAATTAGGGTATAACATAAAATGGGAAATACTAAATAGCTATGATTTCGGATTACCTCAATATCGTGAAAGATGGTATTGTGTAGGATTTAGAGATAAAGTTAATTTTGAATTTCCTAAAGGAGATAAGAGAGGTGCAAAGATTAAATCCATTATAGACACCAAAGCAAATAAAGATAATAAATTGAAATTAACCCCCTTTGAGATTGAGCGAATAGAATTTCACTTTAAATCAAATGAAGAGCGTGTTCAACACGATAACTCAAAATATAAGCCCAATACAAAAAAAGGGAAGCACGGTGTTTTTTCATATCAAAAGCCTGATGGGGCTTTAAGATTTCATATTGGAGATGTTGCTAAAACACAAATACAAGAGGCTTTCTATGCTTGTCAAGATACCTATGCACCTACAATTATTGCTAATAGAGTTCCTAAATTATGGGATTTACAAAGGAAATTATCAGTATTAGAAGCCCAACGCTTACAAGGCTATCCTGATAACTTTAAATTCCCTGTTTCGGACAATCAAGCGTATAAACAACTCGGCAATTCCGTTGCAGTTCCAGTATTAGAAGCAATAATCAAAAAAATGTTAGAAACAATTAAATAGAAAGGATGAAGTATTTATCACAATCAACGATTTTCGAATCTTGGAAAAGCATTATTGAGCTAGGGGAGACAAGTCGAGCTTCTTTAAATAAATTCTTTGGAATACTTGAAATTCTAAAACATTTGAATATTGAAACAGGAAATCCAGTTGAATCAAATTATCAATATAATGTCTTTTCTAGTCAATTGTCTAGTTCTTTACAAGACAAATTCTTTTTTGATGAAAATAGCAAAAAGAATTTTGCTTCACAAGATACACTAAACATTATATTCCCAAATGATTGGGCTTCTAATGCTTTTCAAATCTTATTGAAAAATAATCAACTTCCGTTAAAAAATGTCGCTTGCGTTTGTTTACAGAACGAGGAGTTTGACAATAATTTTTCCGAACAAGATGTAATTGAGAGATTTCTCAATATTTATCATCTAGCTGATGTAACTAATATTTTCTTTACAAATGAAAATGAGGTGAATATTGAGTTTTCATCTTCTATATTGGACAGAAACTCTTTATTCTCAGATTTAAAAAATCATTTCAATATTACAGATAATTCAAAATTTACATTAGGATTTGATAGCAGTCTTATTACTGCGAATCCAGGAGAATTAACAAGAGGTCCATTTATTCAGCCACTTTATTCAGGGCAGGAAAATCTAAAATGTTTATTAATAGCTAATTTTAATATTACAGAATATTATAAAATAGGCAAAACAGAAAATTCTGTTGCGGATAACTTCAGTAGTGAAACTCCATTATCTCATCAAATCATTTTCTATGGTTCTCCCGGAACAGGAAAAAGTAGAGAAATAGAAATGAGAACAAATGGTCATAATCGAACAAGAACAACATTCCACCCTGAAACAGATTATCATTCTTTTGTAGGAAGTTATAAGCCTGTAATGGACGGAATCAACATCAAATATGAATTTGTTCCGCAAGCATTTACAAAGGCATATTGCAATGCTTGGCTAAATCCTGAACAACCATATTTTCTAATCATTGAAGAAATTAACAGGGGAAATTGTGCTCAAATTTTCGGAGACTTATTTCAATGTTTAGATAGGGATGATAATGGCTTTTCAAAGTATGAAATCAATTGTGACAAGGATTTAGCAAATTATCTAAAATTTGTATTTGAAAGTTCTGCCAATACGGAAGCAGTGGAAAGCTACAAAGCGATAATTCAAACAGAAGATTTTGATAAAATCATTCTGCCAAATAATCTTTACATTTTGGCAACGATGAACACTTCTGACCAATCTTTATTCCCAATGGATAGTGCATTCAAAAGACGTTGGGATTGGGAGTTTGTACCAATCAATTATGATGACGCGAATTCTTTAAACATCGTTATCGGAGATAGTACATTTAACTGGGGTAAATTTATTAAGAATATCAATCCGAAAATTAAAGAACTGACAGGTAGTGAAGACAAACAACTTGGAAACCGCTTTGTAAATCCTAAAGACAGAAACATAACGTTTGACCAATTCAGGTCTAAAGTCTTGTTTTATTTATGGTCGGAAGTTTACAAGGATGAATTTGGAACTCAGAGTTCAATTTTCAAATATGAACTTGAAGAAAATAATCCAATAGATTTCCAATTTGGAGAGCTTTATAACGACAACGCAACAGATATTGTATTGGCATTTTTGAAGTTTAACGGATTAGAACCTGAACAATGATAATATTATTTGAAGAATATCATTACAAAACGGAAGACCTTTCAAAAGTTTTAACTGAAAGGTACTATTTCCCTATTAATGGTATTGAATCAAAAATTAACTTTGTTGGGTATTACTTCAATCCGCAAATAAATGACGGAAAAGGCGATGTTGTCATCATATTTCCGAAAGTTTTTATCAATAAACATAATTTAGCTTTTGATGAGTTTACGCCAGAATCCTTAATCAATCCAACATTTGAAACAACGCAAAGATTAACCGAAACAGGAAAAGACAAGCTGATTTTTGAAATTTCAACTTGGTTGTATCGGGCAATTCAACAATTCAATAAAAGGCATTTTTACAATTCGATTTCAGAAAATCAATTTATCAATCAAATTGTAACCAATTTGGATGAAAATTCAAGTACTGAACTTGATATTATTTTAAGTTTATTGAGGTTTCATAAGGAAAATCAGGACTTATTTACATTCATTGCAAAAACAGCACACTCACAACAAAACAAAATCAATTGGCACAAAACTATTAACAAAAAACAGCCAATTGTTCATAATAACCAGCCAATTTATGTTGATTTAGCAACAACAAGAAAAAGAGTAAATGATGACGAAGAGTTACTCATACTTTTTTACTCAACGCTAAATCACATTAAAGAAAAGTATGCGTTTAATTTTCAAATCCCTCAAAATTATACTCTAATTAAAGGGCATCAATTTGAGACGGTTTTAAGAAGAGGATGCAGATTATTGAAAAACATTAAGTACAAATACTTTTCGGACAAAATGATTTGTCTGTACAATTTGCTATTTACCTACTTTGAACGAAGTGAAAGAACCCAATCTAAGAAACAAATTAAAGAAATTCTTCTAATCAAGGATTTTAATATTGTATTCGAGGATATGATTGATGATTTAATCGGAGATAGTACGTTATTTTCCGAATTAAAAAATCACGCTGACGGAAAACAGGTTGACCATATTTACAAATATAAATCACTTCTGATTGAAGATGAAATCTATTTTGTTGGAGACAGTAAATATTATAAACCTCAAAATAGCGTAGGGAAAAATTCAAAGGCAAAACAATTTACTTATGCCAGAAATGTAATTCAGTATAATATTGATTTATTTAATAAAGGAGATTTAGACCAAAGAATAAGATACAGAGAAAACGAAACGGAAGGATATAACATCACTCCGAATTTTTTCATTTCTGCCTTTGTAAATAAAGATTTTGATTTTTCTAAATCATATTTGAACGAGACAGGAAAACCAATAATGCAATTTCATTTCGAAAACCGACTTTTCGATAGGGATACATTATTTGTTCAATCATACAGCATCAATTTCTTGTTTGTGCTTTCGGGCTATCTATCAAGAAATTCAACTTTGAAAAACAATTTTAAAAAAGATACGCAAAAAATATTCAGAGAAAAGTTAGTAACTTTTCTCAATGAAAAATATCAATTTTATAAAGTCAAACCAATTGAAGAGAATTTCATTTATAAGCATTTTAAACTGCTAAATGGCAAAATTTACAAGCCGTCACAACTTGAAAACGAAATCATTTTAGCCTTTGAAAAAGGCTCTGACATTGATGGAGTAATTTTACAAATTCAAGCTGAATTAGAAGAAAGTGCTGAGTACAAACTGAATTAAAAAAATCAAGCCAATTATTTATGAGAAAATCAATAGGAATTAGGGTAACGCCTTCTACTGTGTACTTTTCAGTTGTCACATACGAAAATGAAGAATTGGAAATTACATTGGTGGATAAAATAAACAATCCTAAAGCGCTAAATATTCCAGAACAATTGAAATTTTTAAGAAATACACTTTGTGACATAATTAATGAATTTAGCATTACCAATGCTTGTATTCGAATTACTGAATCAAATGCACAGTCCATCAATATTACAAGAATTTATATTGAGGGAGTTATTCAAGAATTATTTGCAAGTTCAACTATTGTTAAATATTATGTTGGTCAAATTTCCAGTATAAGTGCCAACCTTGGAATAGAAAGAGCCACTTTTAAACCATTTGCAGAGGGTAAAGAGAACTTTATGGAAATAGAAAACTGGAAAAGTTTTTCATTAGAACAAAGAGAGAGTTTGATGTCAGCAATTAGTGCTTTAAATATTTAAATTATGCCATTAGGACTACATACAACGGAGCTAAATTTTGAAACAACAAAAGAGATAGGTCAAGAAGGGAAAAACTCACAGGTATTTTTAGCACACGACAAACAACTTGATGGAGAAATTGTCGTTAAAAAAATTGAGAAAAGTAAAATTGTTAATCCCACGGAGTATTATGAAGAAGCGAAAAAACTTTATGCATCCTCACATAGTAATGTTGTAAAAGTAAATTATGGTTGTTCAGATGCTGATCATATTTATATAGCTATGCCATATTATAAGAATGGCTCGCTTAAATCACTTATTGCTACAAAAAATCTAACAATTAGAGAAATTATTCGTTATTCAATACAGTTCTTATCAGGACTACATCATATTCATTCAAAAGGGTTAATTCATTTTGACGTTAAACCTGATAATATTTTGATTTCCGATAGCGATGAAGCTCACTTGTCTGATTTTGGATTGACAAAAGCAATGAATAGTTTCGGTTTTGCTTCACCTGAATTAATTTATGAAAAACAAGTCCCTCCTGAAACTTTTACAAGTTCGGATAAAACTATTCATTTTGATATTTATTTAGCAGGACTAACTATATATAGATTACTAAATGGAGAAGAATATTTTCATCGCCAATTGCATAGCTTTAGTAATCAATCAGATTACATAGATGCAATAGCTACAGGAACGTTTCCTAACAGAACAGATTATCTTCCTCATATCCCTTTAAAGTTGCAACGAGTTGTAAATAAAGCTATGAATGTAAATATTGCTGATAGGCATCAAACTGTTCTAGAATTGATAAATGAGTTAAGTGATATAGATGAAAATTTAGACTGGAGATTTAATCAAACGTCAACATCTTACCATTGGGAGCGAGATAATGGAAACCATACATATAAAGTAGTGGTAGATTTGACAAACCCAAGAAACATTAGTATACTTACCACTAAAGTAAATAATTCTACTGTTAGGGAACAACGTGAAAAGGCTCATTGCCACAATAATTTGACCACTTCTAACGTTTTATCTAAAATAAAACAGGCATTGAAATTGTGAAAATCAAGGTAATAAAATATAATAAAAACGGATTAACAAGAGCAGAAAATACAGCTCCTAAATTCGTTATGCCTAAAAATGATTTAAATAAAAACAACATAAAAATCACGGTAAAGAATCACTATATGACTGTTGTAAAGAAAGGTAGTAAGTAAAACAAATCGTATTACACTATACAATAACAGTGATATACTCATTACTCAAAAAATTGTATATTTGCTTTGAGCTAACGGAAACACGTTGAAAAGCAAAGCAATAAGCACCGTTACCAAATCGTTACCTGTCTTTTTTGATAATCTTTATAAAAGCTTAGTATTCAATCGATACAGCTTTTTCCTGAAAACTTTAAAATAAAAATAAAGCCCGAACTTAATTGTTCGGGCTTCTTTTTATTCAAGATATCCAAAACGGCCGATATTAAAATCATTAAAGGCCTGAATTATTTCCTGTTGTGTGTTCATTACAAACGGACCATGTGCGGCTATAGATTCATTAATTGGTTCTCCGCCCAAAACCAATACTACAGCATTTTCTAATGCTTTAATCGTAAATTCTTCGCCTTCATTGGCAAATAATACAAAGTGGTCTGTTGCCACTTTATCTTCACCATTGACTTTGATGCTTCCTTCCAATACAAGCAATGCTGTATTATAGGAAGCCGGAAAATCAAATGAAGCAGAGGCTCCTTTATTCAGTTTAGCATTCAACAGATTTACGGGAGTAAATGTAGAGGCAGTTCCGGAAATACCATTATAGGTTCCTGCAATTACTTCTACTATCCCTTCGTCATTTGGCAACCGGAATTTGTTAATAGCATCGTTTGTGATTCCCTGATATTTTGGAGCCGACATTTTATCTTTTGCCGGTAAGTTTACCCAAAGCTGTACCATTTGGAACTCTCCGCCTTCTTTACTGAATTGCTCTTCATGATATTCTTTGTGAAGAATTCCCGATGCCGCGGTCATCCATTGCACGTCACCTTCGCCAATAACACCGCTGTTGCCGGCACTGTCATGATGCGCTACTTTTCCTTTGTAGGCAATAGTTACGGTTTCAAACCCTCTGTGCGGATGTACGCCAACGCCTCTTAATTCCTGCGTAGGAGGAAAGTAAAATTTAGAATTATAGTCCATCATAATAAAAGGACTCATGCGTTGCATACTCAAACCATATGCAGACGGAATAAAATTATGTACTCTGAAACCATCCCCAACCATATGCGGAGCTGGTGGTGTAATTATGCGTTCTATTTTTTTTGTTGTCATGATACTCAATGTTTAGTGTGAAAAAGTGAATTTTCCTGATATTCAGGATGCCTGTCGATATAAGCATTAATAAACGGACAATAAGGTTTTACTTTCAGTCCGTTATTCTTTGCATAGTCGAGGACATATTTTGCGAGGGCAGAAGCTATTCCTTTACCTTCCAGTTCAGCAGGAACAATAGTGTGCATATAAGCAATGCCTCCGTCAAAAAGTTCATATTTTACATAGGCCGTCTTTCCATCCAAACTGATTTCGAATCGTTTACGGCTTTCATTATGTGTGATTGTATAGTCCATGATTGAATGTTTTTTTATTACTGTAAAGGTAGACAGTATCAAAATCATGGCTCTTAACCTAGGTTAAGAAATGGATAACGGCTAATCTCTGTTGAAGTTTTTATTTGCCAGTTCTTTTCTGACGCGGCTTAAACCTTCCGGAGTAATACCCAGGTAGGAAGCAATGAGCAGTTGTGGAACCCTGAGCGATAAATCACGATAGGTTTCAATGAATTTCAAATATCTTTTTTCTGCCGATGCACTTAAAAGATAATTGATTCTTTTTTCCATATGCCTGATATTGTTATGGAGTGCAAGCGTATTGACTTTTGTGAAATTTTCAAACTTTTTTGCAGCAATGTCAAAAAATTCTTTTTGCACATAAACCGCTTCGGTGTTTTCCAAAGCATCGATATACATTTCTGAAGGTTCGTGAAAATAAAAACTGCTTCTGTCTGCAATAATCCAGTTTTCCGGAGCAAATTGGATGGTGTGCTCTTTGCCGGCTTCATCCAAAGTATAGGAGCGAAGAATACCTTTGCAAACAAAATAGGCCTTGTCGCAGATTTCGCCTTCCTGTAATAATAACTGCCCTTTTGCTATATTGACAGGATGGACAAGATGCTCCACTTCTTCATATTGACTTTCAGTGGCGCATTGGGTATCAATAATGTATTTTTTAAAGAGGTCGGTCATGCTTTGGGATAGAACAATTACGAATTTAAGAAATAAAAGCGATTATTTAGGATAAGCTTTTGTAATATATCTCGATAAGTTTATTTAGCGCCTTTGCGTCTTAGCGTGAAAATAATTGCTCGCAAATGCGCAAAGGTGCTAAGGTTTTGTGATACTAAAATTATAAAAAAGGCTCCCGAAAAAGATTCCGGGAGCCAAAGGGTTATTTAGAAGGGGAGGAAATTTTATTTTACAGGAGTTCCGTCTTTTATTTCTTCCGAAGCCAGTTTGACCAGTTGTGCATTTTCGGGAATATCTCCGAAAATTTCCACACGGTCTTCCACTTCGCGGCCTTTTTGAACCTGTTTTCTGACGGTTTTATTATCTACAACTTCCAAAACAAATGTTCCTTCGCTTGAGGTAACCAATGCAGTTTTAGGAATAACATAATTGCTGTCCTGAGCTTTTAGTGGCAGTAATACTTCAGCTACCATGCCCGGTAAAAGTTTTTTAGTAGTATTGATAACATCCATTTCAACACGTTCTGAACGCAGTCGACTATCCAAAGCTCCTGACATACGGGATACTTTTGCTTTAAAAGTTTGTCCCGGCATTGATTTGACGCTGAAACTAATCTCATCTCCGTTTTTCAAATAGCCTGTATACATTTCAGGAACATATACGGAAAGGCGAAGTTTGCTTTGTTCCTGTAATGTAAACAAAGGCAGTTCTGAGCCTTTTCCGGCCGGGCCAACATAAGCGCCAAGATTGACATTACGGGCAGCAACGACTCCATCAAATGGTGCACGAATTTGCAGATAACCCTGAATGTTCTGGATTTCTTTATAAGACGCTTTGGCCGCCTGTAGCTGTGCATAATCCGAATTTTTTCTGGCTTCAGACTGCTCCAGGTCATTTTTGGAAATAGTTCCTTCTACCTTACTGGTTTCCAGAATTCTTTTGTAGGTGCTGTTGCTTGCCATATAGACCGCTTCCTGAGAGCGGAGTCTTGATTCTGAAGCGGCAAGTTGGGAACTGATTTCCGGTGCTTCCAAAACCATTAAAAGCTGTCCTTTTTTTACCTGGCTTCCAATATCTACTTTCAGTTCTTTTACAAAGCTGCTTACTTTAGCGTAAATATCAACCTGCTGAAAACCTGTGAGTTCTGCAGGAATCCGGAGTTCTGTAGATAATTTTTCTTTGCTGATTTGAAAAGTTTCAATAGCAGCAGGTGCTGTTTCTTCAACAGGAGCGGCTTCAGCCTTTTCTGACGGGCCACAGCTGTTTAAAACAGCCAGAAGCAATAATAGGGCCGATGTTCTGTATAAATTATTTTTCATTTTGTGGGTGTAATGATGATATATAATGTTTACTTTCTTTGTCTTCCGGGTCCAGTGATACGGATTGTGTTGAGGTCTTACCTTGTACCCATGCAAAAATCAGAGGTAAGATAATGAGCACCGTAAAAGTAGAGAATAATAAGCCTCCAATAACGGCTCTTCCCAAAGGCGAAACCTGGTCACCTCCTTCACCATGGCCTATGGCCATTGGCAACATTCCCGCAATCATGGCAACGCTGGTCATCAGGATTGGGCGAAGTCTTAAAGAAGCCGCTTCTCTGGCAGATAGGAGCGCGTCACCGTTATGTTTCCGGAGCTGTTCTGCATTCGTGACCAAAAGTACGGCATTGGCAATGGATACTCCAACAGACATGATGATTCCCATATAGGATTGAAGGTTTAACGTTGAGCCGGTGATTAACAAAAGCAATAATGAACCAAGAACTACCGCAGGAACTGTTGTCAGGATAACTAACGAAATACGGAACGATTGGAAATTGGCTGAAAGCATCAGGAAGATAACAACCACGGCAACCAATAATCCGCCTTGCAGGCTGCTCATGGTTTCTCCCAATACTTTGCTTAATCCGATAGGTTCGATAAACAGACCTCTAGGCAGTTCTCCTAAAGAAGCAATAGTTTTCTGTACGTCTTTTGAAGCCGTTCCCAAATCGGTTTGGTGAATATTTCCGGTTACAGAAATATAGGGCATGGCACCTAGATTGTCATTTTCTCCATAGGTGAAAGAAGGCGTGATTGTAGCCACATCGCTCAAGACAGGCCTTGTTGAATTTTTAAGCAAAGGAATTTCGCCCATATCATGAATGCTTTTCATCTTGTTTAAAGGAACCTGTACCTGTACATTATAAGACAGTCCGGCTTTTTCATCTATCCAGGTATTTTTTTCGGTATATCGGGAAGATGAAGTCGAAGCGATTAAGGAACGCGATATTTCGTTCATATCAACGCCAACCTGCGCGGCACGTGTCCTGTCGATATTAATATCCAATGACGGATATTTGATAGGTTGCGCAATCTGAACGTCTCTGAAATAGCTGATTTTGTTTAGCTTGGCTATAATCTTATTGGCATATTCTTCATTCAGTTTTTTATTTTTTCCCGCAATACGGATTTCAATAGGAGTAGGAGAACCCTGGCTCAATACCTTATCTGTGAGTTCGATTGGTTCAAAAGAAATCTTCACGTCTGGCAGGATTTTCTTAATCCTTTCACGGAATTGGTCTTTAAATTCATCCATGTCGGCATGATAATCTTTCAATCCAATCTGGAAAACGGCTTCATGCGGTCCGGCTGTAAACATATAGATTGGCGATACGGAAAAGAGGGAAGGGTGTTGTCCAACATAAACCGAAGAGATAGAAACATGTTCTTTACCTACCATATTTTCAAGTTCTTTTAAAGCTTTTAAGGCTTTTTCTTCCGTACGCTCCAAACGGGTTCCGTCGGCAGCACGAAGTCGCATCTGGAACTGACTTGAATTGACTTTAGGAAATACGTCCTGTCCAATTACGTTAAGGAGCAGTATTGCCAATCCTGTGATACCTAACAAATAGAAAAGTGCAACCGGTTTTCGAAGCGGGAACAGGCGTTCCAGCATTCGCATAAACCGATTTCTGAATCGTTCAAAACGACTGATTTTTCCATCATTATTAAAATCCTTCCTTTCAACTAATATTTTCTTTTGGTTGAATGTGTCATCTTCTGATTCCGGCGTAAGTCCTGAAGCAATAAATTCAGCTTCATCGTCTGTCATTTCCGGACCATGTTTTTGTTTAGGATGGCTTTTCATCAGCCAGTTTGCCATAACCGGAACAAACGTCTGCGATAGCAGGAAGGAAATAATCATCGAGAAACCAATTGCTAAAGCCAACGGCAGGAACAAGGCTCCGGGTATTCCTTTCATGGTAAATGCAGGGGCAAAAACAGCAAGAATACAGAGAAGAATCAGCAGTTTTGGTAATGCAATTTCCTTACAGGCATCCCAAATGGCGAGTGCTTTGGGTTTTCCCATGTCGAGATGCTGGTGTATGTTTTCAATAGTCACCGTACTTTCGTCAACCAGAATTCCAATAGCCAATGCCAATCCGCTAAGGGACATCAGGTTGATGGTTTGTCCGAATAATTTTAAGAACAATACACCTGAAATGATAGAGATAGGAATGGTAAGGATTACGATTATAGCGGCTCTGCGGTCACCTAAAAATAAAAGTACCATCAATCCAGTCAGTACCGCACCAATAATACCTTCGGTAATCAAACTTTTTACGGAATTGATTACGTAAACAGACTGGTCAAATTCGTAGGATAATTTTACATCTTCCGGAAGCGTGCTTTGTATTTTTGGCAAATCTGCCTTTAGCTTTTGTACTACATCCCAGGTAGAAGCATCTCCGGCTTTTGCAATACTCACATAAACGGAGCGTTTTCCGTTAACCAAAGCATATCCGGCAGTAATATCGGCACCGTCTTTTACAGTAGCTACATCACCAAGATACAGGTTTTGAATACCGCCTTTGAATAATGGAATCTTTTCAAAATCCTTAATTTCCTTGATAGTATTGTTTGTGGGCGTAATATAGTTCTGGTCGCCAATTCTTACGTTTCCGGAAGGAGCCGTTTGGTTGTTGATACGGATAGCATCTACAATCTGGTCAGGGGTAAGATTATGTGAACGCAATAAATCCGGGTCAACATTTATTTCAATAGTTCGCGGGCTTCCTCCAAATGGTGGCGGTGACAGCAATCCGGGAATTGAAGTAAAGGAAGCACGGACATACACGTTAGCCAAATCCTGTAATTCATTGTTGGAACGCGTTTTACTGCTCAATACCAACTGACCAACAGGAAGGGAAGAAGCGTCAAAGCGGATAATAAACGGCGGTTGTGAACCTGGAGGGAAAGCGGCCTGAATCCTGTTGGAAAGCGCACTTAATTCGGCAGCGGCCTGTGCCATGTTGGTATCCTCATAATAGGTCACTTTCATCAATGTCAATCCCTGAATGTTTTTGGTTTCAATCGACTTGACACCATTGGCAAAAAGCATAACGTTGACATAGTTTTTTGCAAAATAGGATTCCATCTGGTTTGGAGTATAACCTCCAAAAGGGTGAGCCAGATAAATTACCGGAAGGTTCATTTTTGGCAGAATATCTACTTTGACGTCACGAACGGCCCCAATTCCGAAAAAGAAAAGCCCGGCCACTAGTACCAATATGGAGATAGGTTTGCGAAGTGCAAAACGTATTAAATTCATCTGTGGTAAAAATTAAAATTCATTAATAAATAATTCAAAATCTCCTGTTGCGGCGGCTTTCATCAAAAGCGATTGCCAAACATTGGTATAAATGATGTCCCTGTCTATTTCGGCACGGTTCAGCGTATATAGCGTTTGGGTGACATCCACAAGATTGGTCAGTCCGTTTTTATAGAGGGTTGTTTTTTGAAGATAGGCCTGTTCTGCCGCCTGTACCTGTTTTGGAGCCTCAGCATAATTGTCCATGGCATATTTAATTTTGGCATCGGCAGCATCAGATTGTGTCTTGAGTTGCTGGTCAATTACATTGTATTCCTCCTGCAAAGCTTCTGAGATGAGCTTTTGGGCACTCACTTTTTTGCTTGACCTTGCAATGGAGGTAAGATTCCAGGTAACGCCAACACCAAGAAGATAATTCTGGCGGTCAGGACTGATTCCGTCAAAATAATTTCGTGTATAAGAAGTCTGGTCGACAGCATAATTGGAATTGAATCCCGAAGCACGTGTCTGGTAAACACCAAAAAGACTAAAAGTAGGATAGTACTCCCTTTTGAAAAGCCTTACCTGCTGTTTGCTGAAATCGATTCGGCTTCTGTAATATTGCAGTATAGGATTTAGTGTGTCGGTTGCTGTTTCGAGTCTTAGGATGGACGTCGGTATTTTTTTTACGAATGTACTGTCAAGAACATAGTCTTTGATGTCTGTTCCCATAAGAGCCACCAGCTTGTTGTTCAGTTCTTTGACCTGGTCTTTGCCCTGATTCAGCATGATTTTTGCCCTGGATACTTCTGCAGAAGCCAGTGTTGAATCTACACCGGGAAGCAATCCGTTTTTTACTCGTGCCGCCGCTATTTTTTGGAAAACAACGGCTCGCTCCAGATTTTTTTCCTGTGAAATCAGCAGTCGTTGGCTTGCCAGCAGGTTAAGATAGGCAGCAGAAATTTTGATTTTGTGCTGGAATTTTTCCTGTTCCAAATCTTTTTCAGAGCGTTCTGCATCTGCTTTTGCCAGATTGATTCGCTGTTTTGCTCTTCCAAAAGTGAAGAAATCCCAATTCATGTTGACCAGATATAAGGCCCCAAAAGCCGCATTCCAGTTTTGTTCCGGGAGTGGTAGTCCGGATGAAGCAACACCAAGTCCGCCAAATCCATACAAAGGTCCGTTTTGGCCATTGACAGTTCCGTAATCCTGTTGGGCCGCCAGATTTAAGTTGGGCAGATAGTCTCTGCGTGCCTGTTTTACGCTTTCTTTGGAAGCCTCGGCATATTTGTTTTTTGCCTTTAGGGTTCCGTAGTTAGTCATTCCCGTTTCTACAGCTTCTTTCAGGCTAAGGGTTTGGGAAAACCCTTGAAAGAAAAAGAGGGTTAGAAGGAAAAGACTTATTCTTTTTGTAGTCATTTTTTAAGCCTGATATAAGTTTGAAAGTGCAAATTTATAGCAGACGTAGCAGGTGAGGCTGTTTTAAATGACAAATCGTTCATAAAAAATGACGAATTCAATTGGTCATTAAATCCGATAAAAATTTAATAATAAATCGTTAATTTGTAGCCTTAATTGCAAAAAATGAAATTGAAAGTCGACAATGTTTTGGACAATAAATGGTGGCAGGAGGTTGCAATATTACTGTTTTCATTCTCTATTTTTTCCCTGAAAAACGATTGGATTTTATTTAATTCTCCAATTGCTGTTTTTTCCGGTGTAGGCTATTACCTGATGCTATACCTGCATGCACAGGCCAACCGCTTTTTTCTATTACCCATATTGGTAAAAAAACATAAAGGACTTTTATATCTGGGACTGACGATTTTGCTGGCGCTTCTTTTTTCGGTTATTGTTTATGAGATTTCATCGGTTTGGCTAACCAAAGCTTCCTCCTTATATGAATTCTCTCACCAGAAGAGCTACCAATACCAACTGGCAACTGTTGTAGGTACGTTAATTTGTATTTTAGGGCCTGTCATGTTCCTTAAGTTTTACAGAGAAGAAAAGAAAAAAAGGGAAGAGGCTTTACTCTTTAACCAGATGCAGCTCAACTCGCTTAAAAGCCAATTGAATCCGCATTTTCTTTTTAATACTTTTAATACGCTTTACGGAATCAGTCTTGAATTTCCGCAAAGAACTCCGGATTTGATTATGAAAGTATCGCAACTGATGCGCTATCAGCTGGAAAGCAATGCGAAACAATGCGTATCGCTGGACGAAGAACTGTCTTTTATTAACAGCTACATACAGCTTGAAAAGGAGCGCGTTGGTTATCGTTGCGAGATTACTTATGAAAGCAGGATTGATAATGAAAATTCCTATAAGATTTCTCCCATGCTGCTGATTGCTTTTGTAGAAAATGCATTCAAACACGGAACCTGTGCTATTGAAAATTGCTATGTACATATTACCATAGTCGTAGAAAAAGGAAAATTGTGTCTGAAAATCCGAAATTCCATACCCGAAAAGAAAGTAAATGTCGTTTCTACAGGAATAGGAATCAGGAACACGACGGAACGCCTAAAGCTTATTTACGGCAATGATTACAAACTGGACATCAACAATTCGGGTAAGGAATATGCAGTCGATTTAGAACTTCCCCTGAAAAAAATAGCCGAATGATGAAGGACCCTAAAAAATGCATTATTGTTGATGACGAACCTGCGGCCCATTATGTGCTAACGAATTATATTCGTCAAAATCCGGAACTGGAACTGGTACACCAATGCTATAATGGCATTGAGGCAATGAACTATATTAGGGAAAACCCGGTTGACCTGATGTTTCTCGATATTGATATGCCGGAAATAACCGGACTGGAATTGCTAAAGATTCTTCCATCGCAACCCAGAACCATCCTCACTACGGCCTATTCTGAATTTGCTTTGGAAAGTTATGATTATGGCGTAATTGATTACCTTTTAAAACCCATTTATTTTCCACGTTTTTTGAAATCTATTGAGCGTTTCTTTTCTTTTTATGCCGAAAAAAAAGCGATGGTTTCCAACCTGTTCATCAGCATAAAAGCGGATGGGGGAATAGTAGACCTGGATGTCAGGAAAATCCTTTTTGCACAGAGCTATGGCAATTATGTCAAGATTTTTACATCCGGGAAAACATATTTGGCTTCAATGACTACCAATGAGCTGGAAGCGAGTTTGCCGGGAGGGCAGTTTTTACGGGTTCATAAATCCTATATAGTGGCCGTTGACAAGATTGAAGAAAATGAAAGAGATGTACTTGTCGTGAACAGCCAAAAGATTCCGGTGGGCATTACTTACAGAAGAGAACTGGAGCGTGTGCTTGCCCGATAGGTTTTATCTGATTTCTCCTTCCAATTTATAAATCCGTTTAATTTCATTCATAGCACGGTTGCTTAGGAAATATTTTGTTATCATGGAATCGTTATATTCGGCTTTGTATTCCTGTAGCTGTTCCGGTGTCAATATACTTCTGAATTCATTTTCAGATTGAAAAATAACCAATGCGATATCGGAATTTTTTTTCAGCCTGTTTTTTTCCAACTGTTCCTTTTCCTTTTTCCAGATGCCAATGGCAATTTCTTCCTGTTCTTCACTTAATGGCAGGAATGAAATGGAAGTAATCTTATGTTTTATGAACTCTACTTCGGTTTCGGCTGCATTGGATTTGGCATTAATCATGGTTATTGTTTTGGTAACCCTGCAGCTTGTAAGCGTCATAAGTGCAATTAAAGAAATAAGGAAAAATGATTTTTTCATTGATGATGTGGTATTTTGCTGTTACAGTTTTTAATGGAATAAGTATAGAAAGGGCTAAAAATACAGTAAATTATTACCTTAATTTTTTAGCCCTGATAATCCGATATAATATTAGAAGCTAAATCCGACTTTTAATCCTGCTCTGAATACAAAGTTATCGACGTTTTTATTGTCTACATCACCTTTACCTTTTACTTCCCATTTCCAGTTAGCTCCAACGTAGGGGTCGATGCTGAATTTTTTTCCAATCATGAATTTGTAACCTACGTTTGGATTAATGATACTCCAGTAAGAATAGGTTCCGTCGAACTTTCCTAAACCGCCAATAGTTTCATCAAATTTTATGTTTCCATAAGAAATAAAGTTTTCAGCATAAAATCCGTCCCATTTTCCTTTTTCAATATAGGTTCTGCTTCCCAATTCAATTACAAAACCGGTTCCGTCTACATCTATAATATCGTTGTCATAATTCATCATTCCATATGAAAGATTCAATATGTTGGAAGAGTTTCTGCCACTGTCTAAATTCTTGCTTTTATATTCCAGTGTCAATCCTGTTTGTATTGGGTCAGAATAGGTGGAATTTCCATAAATCCAGAATCTTTGTTTTAATTCAGGTGTTTCTGTGTTGTCATTTTGTTTTTCCTGAGCAAAACTGAATGTTGGCAATAGGATGGCTAAAAGTAAAATACGTTTCATTTTTATATGTTTTAAAGTTTGTGTTTCTGGTGCCGATTAAAAACCGACTTCTATTAGCATAGACGCAACTCGTTTGAAAATGGTTGCATAGGCTGTAAAAAAAAATAAAAATCTTACCCAAATGACCCTCGATATTGTCGCATTTTACCCCTTTACACTAATCAAAAAGGACGGATATTTGTAATAGATGGTCTGATAAACAGACTGCTACAACTAAAAAACAATAAAGCGATGAAAAAAATAGAATTTTCAATAGAAGTGGATGCACCACGCGAAAAAGTATGGGACATTTTATGGGGAAAAGAAACATATCCGCAATGGACAGCTCCTTTTAGCGAAGGCTCTAGGGCTGAAACGGATTGGAAAGAGGGGAGTAAAGTACTTTTCCTGAATGCTGATAATGAAGGCATGATAGCCAGAATTGCGAAAAACATTCCCAATGAATACATGTCTATTGAGCATTTAGGAGTCATAATGGACGGAATCGAGCATACAGAAAACGAAAAGAGTAACGATTGGGCCGGAGCCCTTGAAAATTATACCCTAAAGACGGTAAATGGTAAGACGCAGCTTTTGGTTGATATGGGCATAACCGAGGAATATGAGGATTTCTTCAATGAAACCTGGCCCAAAGCGCTGAATAAAATCAAGGAATTATCTGAAAAGAAATAGCAAACGATTTCAGAAATGGCCACTACTTAAATTCGGAATAATAAGTCCTAATTTCTATATTTGTAAACAGTTAAGTTTAAATAGTTCGATATCAGTATATTGCTTGAACTTATAATTGTTTTCAATTATATAGGATTTGAATTAGTTACTTAAATTATGCAAGCAATGAGCCCCATGGAAATGGGGCTTTTTGGTTTTGTAAGGTAAATTTTTATAAAGCCATAATTTTTCCCCGATTAATCAGCATTCCAAATATTGCTGTATCAGAGAGATGCCTTATCTTTATAGTACTTTTCAATTAACTAATACGTGTGATTTATGACAAAAGACATTTATCAGATTAAGAAATTGCTGAATACCAAAAACGGAGCCTTTACTTATTATAGCCTGCCTGAAATGGAAAAGCACGGATTCAACATCAAAAAGATGCCATTTTCTATCCGGATACTGTTGGAAAATGCATTGCGCAACTTTGATGATTTTGCGATTACACGCGAAAATATTGAAACCCTGCTGAATTGGAAACCCGAAGCTTCGGATAAGGACATTCCTTTTAAGCCGGCCCGCGTTCTGATGCAGGATTTTACAGGCGTTCCCGCAGTTGTTGATATTGCTTCACTAAGGGCCGAAATTGCCCGTAAAGGCAAGAATCCCGATGAAATAAATCCGTTGATTCCTGTAGATTTGGTTATTGACCATTCTGTGCAGGTCGATTATTTTGGAACGGAGTATTCCTATGCCCGTAATATGGATGAAGAATACAAGCGAAACAAAGAACGTTATCAGTTTTTGAAATGGGCACAAAAGTCATTTAGCAATTTTAGTGTGGTACCGCCGGGCATGGGTATCTGCCATCAGGTCAATCTGGAATACCTGTCTAAAGGTGTGATTGAGCGTAATGGGGAAGTGTTTCCGGACACGCTGGTAGGAACAGACAGCCATACGCCAATGGTGAACGGAATAGGCGTCATAGCATGGGGTGTTGGAGGAATAGAGGCAGAAGCTGCCATTTTAGGACAGCCTATCTATTTTATCATGCCGGAAGTTATAGGATTACGACTCACTGGAAAGATTCCGTTAGGCTCTACGGCAACCGATATGGTTTTGACTATTGCCGAACTGCTTCGCAAATATGGCGTAGTTGGAAAGTTTGTTGAAGTTTTTGGTCCGGGACTGGATAATCTTACTGTTCCTGACCGGGCTACAATAGGCAATATGTCGCCGGAATTTGGTTGTACGGTAACCTATTTTCCAATTGATGAGAAAACGTTGGAATATATGCGTATGACGAACCATTCTGAGAATCAGGTGCAGCTTGTAGAAGATTACTGCAAGGCCAATTTATTGTGGCGTACCGGAAATGAAGAAATCACCTATACACATGTTCTGGAATTAGACCTTTCAACGATAGAGCCAACAGTTGCCGGACCTAAAAGGCCGCAGGATAAGATATTGCTGAAAAATTTTCCGACAACGTTTATCGATGTCCTGAATCAGTCATTCGGGCGTAAATACATCAAACCTCAGGAACAACTGACACGATGGTTTGCCGAAGGAGGAAGCAGTTTGCCAATACAAACGGAAACTGCGATGGTGCCGGATACGAAGATTGAAGAAAAAATAGAAGACGGTATGAAAATCGTTACCGTAACTGTAGGGCAGGAGCAGTTCATGTTATCGGATGGCGCTGTTGTTATTGCCGCCATAACTTCCTGTACGAATACCTCAAATCCCTATGTGATGATTGGGGCAGGACTGGTAGCCCGAAAAGCAAGAGAACGCGGACTCAATGTAAAACCGTGGGTCAAAACCTCTTTGGCACCGGGTTCCAAAGTTGTAACGGATTATCTCATCAAAGCCGACTTATTAGATGACCTGCAATCAATGAAATTTCATATTGTAGGTTATGGCTGTACTTCCTGTATTGGAAATTCAGGACCGCTTCCTGCGCATATAGCCAAAGCTATTGAAGAGCATGATTTGGTAATGGCTTCTGTGCTTTCCGGTAACAGAAATTTTGAAGCAAGGATACATCCGCAAATCAAAATGAACTTCCTGATGTCGCCAATGCTGGTCGTGGCTTATGCAATTGCCGGTCGTGTCGATATTGACTTGTTAAACGAACCAATTAGCTATGACCCAAACCAGCAGCCGGTCTATTTAAAAGATATATGGCCTTCAAACGATGAGATTAACAGCATCATGAGTTCAGTATTATCACCTAAACAATTTGCCAACAGCTACGGGACTATTTTTGACGGTAACGAAATCTGGCAGAACCTTGAGGTGCCAAACGAAAAAATATATGTCTGGGACAATCAATCTACCTACATAAAGGAAGCTCCTTTCTTTAAAAATCTTCCTGACCATCCGCAACCCTTGAAAGATATAGAAAATGCCAGTGCATTACTGGTTTTGGGAGACAGTATTACAACCGACCATATTTCGCCTGCCGGTTCTTATGGTGAATCATCCGCTGCAGGAAAATACCTGCTTAGCCGCGGAGTACCTAAAGAAGAGTTTAATTCGTATGGTTCGCGTCGTGGACATGATGAGGTTATGATTCGCGGTACTTTTGCCAACGTCCGTATTAAAAACAAATTGGCAGATAAAGAAGGCGGTTATACAAAATATCTGCCAACAGGAGAGGAAATGACAGTGTATGATGCTTCGGTTAAATATAAAGAAGCACAGACTCCGCTGATTATCCTGGCCGGAAAAGAATACGGAAGCGGTTCTTCAAGAGACTGGGCTGCGAAGGGAACTTTTTTATTAGGTGTTAAGGCAGTATTGGCCGAAAGTTATGAAAGAATCCACAGGAGCAATCTGGTAGGAATGGGCGTGTTGCCTTTACAATATCTGTCCGGTCAGAATGCGGAGAGTTTAGGCCTTACCGGAACCGAACAATTCAGTATAACCGGAATTGCCAATGACATCAGGCCGTTAAAAGAAGTTGAGGTTACTGCCCAAAGGAAAAACGGAGAAAAAATACAATTTAAGGCCATTGCCCGACTGGATTCCAAAATTGAAATAGAATATTATAGAAACGAAGGTATATTGCAGTATGTATTAAGGCAGTTCCTTCATAAATCATAGGTTATTCTAAATGCTAAAAAAATGACTATCTTACTTCTGAGATGGTCATTTTTTTGCTGTAATCAGTCCAAGTTTATAATTTGAAGTTGTCGTAATTAAAATCTCACTTTTTTATACATTTGCGAAAACTGATTATAAAAAATGAAGACAAAACTATCTTTTATTGCGGTATTAATTGTATTTTCAGTACAAAGTCAAATAATTTCGTTTCCTGATGCCAATTTTAAAGCAAAATTACTCGCAGCAAGCGCCAGTAATTCTATCGCTCAAGACTTTTCTGGAGCTAATTTTAAAATTGATGCCAATAACAATGGTGAGATTGAAATTTCAGAAGCTCAACAGGTTAAAGATTTGCATATTTTATATGAACCTGGAATAACATCTATTGTAGGTATAAAAAATTTTACAAATCTCGAATACCTTGAAACTGCCTACATTCACATTATTGATCTAGATGTTTCTGGAATGACATCCCTAAAAAAACTCTGGAGCATTCAATGCCGTACCGAGAATATAAATATGACTGGGTGTACCTCTCTTGAAGATGTTATCTTTATGAATATACCAGCCTCAACTATTGATTTTTCACCTCTTACAAATCTAAAAAACCTGACATGTATTGCATTCAATCTGGTTTCATTAGACCTGCATAATAATTCAATGTTGAAAACACTTAATGCTGGTTATACTAATCCAGATAATCCTTTTGTTTATATCAATATCCAGAATGGCAGCACAGAAACTCTTATTGACCTTCCCTGTCTGCCTCCAACTTCACTGGTATGTTGTGATGAGGCTGACCTGCCTTTAGTCTATGTGGAAAGAAGATATTGTGGTTCATTGCTATTCACTGTAAGTACAAGTTGTAACTTAGGGACTGATAATTTTCAAAAAAATAGTTCAAGTATCTATCCTAATCCTGCTGTTGATGAAATAAATATTATTGGATTTGAGAATATATCAAAAATTGAAATTTATGATATAAATGGCAGATGTATAATGAGGAATGAATATCTGGCAAACAATAAAATTAATGTCAGGGATTTGTCTTCGGGTCTTTATATTGCAAGAGTGTATTCTGATGAGAAGGTTTCGACCATAAAGTTTATGAAGCAATTGCAGTAAATCAATAAACTAAGTTATAATAAATAAATTATAAATGAAAAAGAGGCTGTCCAAAACAGCCTCTTGTCTATTTAAAGTACCTCATTTAAGTTTTGCGACGTCTCATCTGGTGACGTTGTTACCTGAGTATACTGTGTTTTTTTAATTGTCAGCTTATAGACACGCCACATCAGGATAATACTGATAATGGAGATACAGACAATTACATATCCTACAATATTGTAATTTACTAACGGACTTCCTTTGCTTTCCTGCGTAACAATCATACCGGCTACTGCGGCGGCAATTCCTCCCGCAATTTGCTGTAGTGAGGAGTTGATGCTCATAAAAGCGCCACGGTCTGCCATATCAGGAACAGCACTTGTCAAAGCCGAAGATGGAATCATACGGCTCATAATACCCATCATCATCATGATATTCAATACCATTACAATTGGCAAGGGCGTAACACTAAGATTAGTATAAACTACACATATAATCATCATCCATACCGATGCTCCTGCAAATAAAGTGTACTTGTTTATTTTATCGCTTAGTTTTCCTATTATTGGCATGACAACCAGCGAACTGATACCCGAAACCATTAGCAACATGGTAAGTTGATTATAATTAACCCCAAGATTGTTAACCGCAAAGGCACTACCAAACGGCATCATCATAAATCCACCTATTGAAAGCAGGGCTGTTGATGTGAAAGCAATGCGGTAATCGCGTTTTGAAACCGTATGCCATAAGTGAACAAAGGCGGACTTATCGTGCTGTAAGGACAGGTGAGCTGTTAACGGTTTTAAATAGACAGCAATGGCAATGGCTATGAGAACACTGAAAGCAGCAATCATCCAGAACGGAGCTTCCCATTTCCACAATGTAGCAATATAGATACCGATAGGTACCCCTAAAACCTGGCTGGCTCCAAATCCCATCTGGATGAATCCCATGACGCGACCACGTTGTTGCAAAGCAAATATATCAGTAATAATAGCCATGGATATGGAACCGATAACACCGCCAAAGAGTCCGGTAAAGATTCGTGCGGCAACCAGCATCGTATAATTTTCTGCGAGTCCGCAAAAAATAGTTCCGATAATAAAACCGATGTAAAAGAACAGTAATAACTTCTTTCTGTCAAATTTGTCTGCAAAACCGGCCGTTAGCAATCCGGATACTCCGGCACTAAACGCATAGGCTGAAACGGCAACGCCAAAAGCCGAAGGTTTTAAATCAAGTGATTTCATAAGCATATCACCCAAAGGCGACATGACCATAAAATCCAGTATGACCGTAAACTGTGTTATGGCCAATATAAAGATTACGAATTTTTGATAACCCGTAAAAGACAAGGATTGTTGTTTGTCCATATTTTTGATGAATTGATGATTTAATTAGCGTATGAATTATTTTTTCAATGCTTTTATTACAAAGTCGAAGGTCAGCCATAATACTTCGTCAGTAAGCTTAAAAGGTCTCCCACCTTTGCTTTTTCCTTCGTTATGAAAGCGGATGAGATTGTAGAGTGGGGCAAAAGCTATGGACCAATATACTTCAAAAGGCATTTTTTCAATTTCTCCTCTTTCGATGATATTGTGCATGAACTTGCCTACAACAGACTTGAATTCTTTCAGGAACGAGGCGAGAAATTCTTCCTGATAGGACGAGCTTCGTAGCTGTTCAAAAAAAAGTGATGTCTTAGGATTTTTCATAGAATAGTTGCAACGGTTTTCCCATTGCTTACGCAAGCCTTCTTCGAGCGACATTTCAGGGTCAAATCCAACAATCATGGCAGCCCCCATTATGTTTCCTTCTTCTACTGCAATTTTCAGGATAAGGTCATCCCGGTCCTTATAATAAATGTAAAGTGTGGCCACAGAAATACCGCAGGCTTTGGCAAGCTTATTCATGCTAAAACCTTCCAGGCCATGTGTCGCAATTAATTCAATTGCTTTTTGCCTTACAAGACTAATCTTGTCTGCATCTCTCATTCTCATGATGCAAATATAAATGAATATTCATTCATTTATAAAAACAATGTAGAATTTTTTAAAAAATTATTGAAGAAATATTTTTGCTGTTCTTTAAAAAACATTTTTCAAAAGTCGGTTTCAGATGGGTATTTTTAGCGCAATGTTTCAACCCGGTCAATGGAAGGCTCAGCCATAATCCTGTTGTTAAATGATATGAAATGGGTCTGATTTCCATGTATTTCCCAAACGGCGGTCATATTTTCCTTTTCCCTGATTTGCTTTACCATCTGATAGCGTATCCTGTGCTGTTTCATCAGGTTTTCGCATAGTTCAAGAGCCCCGGAGTTTTGCCGGTATTCAATGGTAAGTACTCTTAACTGATTTTTCTTATCGATGATTTTTTGAAAATAGGGAAGTATCAACAAGATAAATAGTATGAGAATGCTGCCGCTTGCAGAAGCGAAATAATAACCTCCTCCAATTCCCATTCCTACAGCTGCAACAGCCCAAACGGTGGCTGCTGTGGTTATTCCGTTAATATGGTTGTCTGATTTGAAAATGACTCCGGCACATAAAAATCCCAATCCGGTTACAATATTAGAAGCTATCCTGTCAGGACTGCTGTCGCCTCCAATGGCAATCGACATTATTGTAAAGAAACAGGCTCCGAAAGAAATCATGATAGTAGTCCGGAATCCCGCAGGTTTTCCTTTGTATTCTCTTTCGGCACCCACAAGACCACCCCATAAGATGGCGAGCAGGAATCGTATTATTATTTCAAAATCTACTGACATTGTATTACTAGTTAGGGGTTATTCTTTAAACTCTTCGCTTATACTTTCTTTAAGGTCATACAATAGCCATTGTTTGTCTAACACTTTTTGTTTTTCTGACTGAAGCAGTTTGATAAAATCATTTACTCCCACAGGTTCGTTCCCGTTTCCGTGAATAAGAACGATGCTTCCCGCATTAGCTTTCTGTCCTTTAGCCAGCCAGGCATCGCTGCCAATAGGAATCAACCCGTAATTGATAATGTTACTGCTAACGCTGTTGTCTGAAACAAGTCCCGGAAATCTAAAAAAGACCGATGGCAATAGCTGACGTTCCAGGAGCGCAATTTCAGTTTGTAAAACTTCAAAATCAATATTGGTGCCCGGTTTCAGAAGAAAGTTTTCTGTCAGGGGCATTTTTGGCTCATAATAATGGTTGTAGGTATGGTTTATCCAGGTAATATCAATATCGCCCTTGGCTTCCAAACTATTGAGCCATTCCATATCGTTAGTATGGTCGAGCATAAATCGTCCTGTGATAGAAAGTGCAATTGGTACCGGCTTTTCAATTTTTCCGAATTCAGATATCAATGACGTAAAGATGGTCCTGTCAAGAGGTTTGTGAGACGGGCATAAATCGACAGTCAGGTTTATGCCTTTTTCTACAGGCCAACCGTGTATTATTCCGGCATCCTGTAACGCAAAAGACTGCTTTTTGGCATAGGTTAGTGCTTTTATGTAAGGTGTATTGGCATAGTCGGAATATAATTTTTGCCAGCTGATAGTAGTAGTTATTAGCTTGTCGGCCCTAAGGATTTGCGTGTCCATAGTGTTGAGGTCGACAGTAAGATAATTGGTCTTTCCGTACTGCTCAAATTTCCGTATTATAAGTAGGTTTTTTGTACCGGAACTGACTGTTGCCAGAAAAACTTTATAATTGCTTATTGTGGCTTGTGGCCATGCCGAAGCGCAAAAGAAAAAAAGCAGGCAAATCAGTAAGGGCTTATTTCTCATTTTATACCAATTGTCAAATAGTACTGCTAAAATAAAGATTTTTGGAAAAAGAAGCTATAATAATCTGACAACGAACCCTATCGGATTTTTAAATTCCGGCTATTGAGTCTGTGCAGTGAAATCAACAGCCGGAATTGGATAGTTAAAGAGAATAGTTCAGGTTCAATGACCATCTGTAATTAGCCTCGACTCTGCCACCTGTCAGGTTTTGGTTAATAGGCAGCATAGTACTTAGTCCTAACGACCATTTTTGAAGTCCTATTTCTACACCCATTTTACCAAACAATATGTCTCCGGCCGTGAGCGGTACTTTTTCGCCATGGTCTTTATTGTTCTCATATTTTTCTCCGGCAAGTCCTAATTGCGGTACTACATTCAGGTTTTCAATTTTAGCGTTGTAAAACAGCGTAGCCGCATAATTAAACTGATTGCCAAACTGATATTTTTTCTCATTTTCAGTTTTGAAAATATAGTTGAGTATAGCATTAAGTCCCAGATTCTTTCTCTTAACAGTATATTCTGTAGCCAGCATATAATCCCAACTTCCGGTTCCCAACTGGAAACTTGGGTTTACGCTGCCGTTATTGGCGCTGTCATATTTTCCGGTAGGCGCTTTTAGGCCCGCACCTAACTGAAATTTGTGAAATACGGTTGCACTGTCGGTTCGGGTTCCGAAAAGTGTATAGAAACCCATTACGGTAATGTCGCCTAATCCGTTAATATCTTCTTTTCCTGTTGCTTTTTCGCGGTTGTTAAAGTGATAAGGAATCAGGCCCATAACTTCGATACGCTTTCCCAACGGTATTCTTGCCCATACCTGGGCGGTGTTGAAGTTTTCATCTATCCACGGAGAATTATTAAACACACCGTCACGGCTTTTATAACTTTGATGGAAATACCGGATGCCCACAAAATTGTTATTGAGCATGGAACTGAATCCCATGCTTCCGCCATTGGCAGAGCAACCACAGGCGTCACAGTCTTCTCCAAAAAACAGGCTGTAGTTTCGGAACGGGTTGTAAATAGAATCTTCTTCGGCGCCTGCGCTGGCTGTCTGCCCGAAAAGGGCAAATAATGCGAGAATAAAAAATATCTTTTTCATTATTATGATTTTAGGTACGGAAATAGAAGAGCGGATTTTGGATAAACTCTTCATCGGTTAGTGTTTTCAGAAATGCGATAATCGCTTCTTTTTCTGTTTGATTGAGCGGTATACCTAAGGTTGGATGCTGTTGAAGCAACGGGTCGAGGTTTTCCGTGTTTTGTACTCCGTTAGAATAAAAATTCAATACAGATTGCAGCGAACCAAAACGGCCATCGTGCATGTAAGGAGCAGTAAGTGCAACATTCCTGAGGCTCGGGACTTTAAATTTATAGCGGTCGCGGGCAAATCCGGTAACGGTTTCCCTGCCCAAATCATTTAGATTAGGATTGGGTGGCAGGCCATTGTTACGGAACGAATGGTCTGTAAAGAGGTCGGTTTTGTGGCATGAGGCACAGTTGGACTGGAACAGGTCACGCCCTTGTAATTCCTGATTGTTGAGTGTTCCGCCGGGCTCATTGCGTACAAATTTATCATATCTTGAATTGGCGGAAATCATCATCGTCATGAACTGACCTAATGCCTTAAGCATGTTGCCAGAACTGACTTCCCTGTTTTCAAAAGCCTGTGCAAACAGCTTGACATAGGCAGCGTCCTGTTTAAGCTTTGATACGATATTTTCCAATGTTTCATCCATTTCTACGGGATTGTGTATGGGTACTATCGAAAGCATTTCCAGACTGTTGGAAGCCCCATCATAAAAATATTCGCTTTGAAAAGCCATGTTCTGTACAGCCGGAGCATTCCTGATTCCGGCAAGGTTGTCAATGCCATGGCTGAAATCGTGCCCATGATGCGTAAAAGCCGATGACTGCTCATGGCAGAAAGAACAGGAAACGGTTCCGTCTCTCGAAAGCCGTCCGTCATAAAATAATTTCCTTCCAAGCTCAAAACCTTTTTGTGTTGGGAAATTACGGCTGATGTCCTGAGCTGTTTCGGGAAAGTTTGCCGGGACAATAAAATCCAGCGGCTGGTTGATTTCAGTATAATTGCTATCATCATCCTGACATGAGAATATCGATAGCAGTATCAGAAAGAGTGCTATTCTTTTCATTGTATAAGTTTTGCCTGGAGTTTCCAGATTAGCATACGGAGACTATCCGGTCCTGAATAAGTTTCAGGGCCGGATTCCTCTTTTTAGATTAGAAATACGGTGAATTAGTGGTGGGTTCCGGCACCATTGTGCACGTGGTCTACCGTAAACATCTTTTTAGTATTTTCCGCAATACTGATGAGGTTTTCTCCTCCCATAATGCTGGCTGCCGTGCCGGCCGGATTCATGTTCAGGCGTAATGCAATCTTATTATCACCGTCCAGAATAACATTCGCATCACTTTTGAGGTGGATGTTTGGCATTTCTCCTGTTCTGACACGTGCTGTGGTTGGAAGGTTAAGGGTAACTTCTCTATAGTTATCGGTAGCGGTATTGCTTCCCTGATGCACCATAAAGTTTCTGGAAACACCATCGCCTCCGGCGGCAGTAAACGTTCCCTCAAAATTGATGAAGCGATATCCTGTAGACCAGGTCCAGGTCATATTATTGGCGGCTGCCAGGTCCCAAAAGCTTTGTTGTGCAGTTTCGCCCTGCAGGTAGCGTTGCTGGTCGACTCCAATGCCGAATTTGATTTTTTTATAATCGCCTACCGGTACGTTTTCTAAGTGAACTGTAAAAGTTCCGGCTTCTTCGCTGATAATAAAGTAGCTGTCGTCTTTTGGATAGGTAAACTGACTGCCATCTTCTTTAATGAGTACAAAGTTGCTCACGATATAGTTAAAACGTTGCAGTTTCAGGGTTTCGCCATTAGAATTGGTATAGGAATTTCCAAGCGTCAGTGCATCGCCTGACACGCCATTGTCAAAAAATAATTCCACGTCGCCAAAAGTTCCCTCTACGGGTTTGCTATCGTCATCACTGGAACAAGAAGTTAGAAATAGGGTAAATGCAATACATACTGCAATGTTTTTTATATATGATTTCATGATGTTTTTTTAAAATTTGATATAAGAGTATTGGCTCCGCAAGTTTTTTGCGGAGAAAAAAGAGAAAAGTCCATAAGCAGGCACTTTTCGGAATATCAAAAATTAAAAAACGGGAGGGCGGAAGATAGACCTGCCATCCAAGTGACTGTACAAATTGGAGTAGAAGGTGTTGGAACTTTGGTTGGCCAAAGGGCTTTTTACAGGAACGAGACCGAAATCAAGAATTTCTTCAAAAAACAGGATATGGCTTTCGGAAGTCATAAACCTCTTTTCTTTGGGCTGATCGCTATCGTCCTGAGAAGATTTGGCAAGCTCCTTCATCAGATGACACTTACCGTTACATTTCATTTCGGGCTTGTCTTTGTTAATACAGAGCACCGTTGCGATGTAATCGTAATTAATGGCATATTCGATGACTGGAAGCACGGGCTTCAGGAGCATAAACAATGCGAATATGGATGCCATTTTTTTCACAGCGCAAATTTACGGAAACACAATCAAATAGTGTAGGCTGTTACTTGTTTTTATTTGTTAAATAAGCAAAAAGATATTGTATTTTTTTCTTTTTAAATTATCAGAACATAATTTCGCCGGAAATGTACTTATACCAAAAAAAGGGCTGCCATACAGCAGCCCTTTAATCATACAAAATGGTGTGTGTTATTGTTTTATTATTGTAGTATTTTTTGTGATTCCGTTGCTGGTTATCTGAACCAGATAGGGGCCGGCAGGTAGTTGAGATAAATCAATACTGCCGTTTTTGTCATTGATTTCTTTAGAAACTATAGCTTGTCCCAAAGCATTATAAATCCTGACATCTGTAATAATCTGGTCATAAGCCAGATTTACTATATTCTGTACAGGGTTTGGATAGGTTTTAAATTTATCTGTTTTAAACTCAGGAGTTGTTAATGAAGTGCTCCATGCTGAAATGGTAAAAGGTTTTTGGTCATCATTACCAATTTCCCATACTCTAATGAGGAGTTCTTCTCCGGGATATCCGTTTGTGATACTGATTCTGGAATTTACTTCTGTTGATGATATATTGTCATTACATGCTATCATTTCTATTTCACCATCGCAAGTTCCATAATAGGCGGCCAAACCAGAGTCGAAAGGTGAATTTGTAGAATTTTCCGGATCACCGGTTTGTATATGGAGTTCACCATTTGGAGGTATGATTGTTTTAAACCATACATCTCCACGACTATAAACAGCACATGTTGGTAGAGGGTAATAATAAAAATCAGTAGCTCCTACAGTGGTAGAATTGATTATTCCTTCCTCCATACTGGTTGCAATTGTCAAACTTATTGCTCCTGAACAATTATCATTTATTGGTGCGGGAGGAAGTGTTCCTATGCATAATTCAAACGTATCAGTAGTTGATCCGTAGCTAAGTACTCGTACTAAATAGGTATTCCCTATTGTGAGTCCATGTGGTATTTTGTCACCCTGGAGGGTTGTTTGAGTCGTTACCCTGAATCTGTTGGATTGGCAATCTTCGGCATATTGGTAGACTTCACAGTCAAAAGCAGATGAATTAATTTTAATTTGGTGGTATGGGGCAGTAGCTATAAAAGAATACCATACATCACGCGGTGCAAATTGACTATTTGGATTTGTTTCGTCAGTAGCATTTATTAAAGTACCTGTAGCTTTTATGGTACAGGACAAATCCGTATTAACGGCTAACGGAATAGCATTGGCACAATTGTCATTTTGAGGCCTCTGTTCAGTGGTGACGCAGATGACAAAGGAGGAAGAGCCAACAGAATCAATTGTTGAACTGTATACCCGTACATAGTATGTGTTTCCTATAGTTAACCCGGAAACAATATCTTCATATAGATTACTCCTGCCAATGGAGATCATCTGATTTCCACATGAACCATTCAATATTTCCAACACAAGGTCAGTTTGTTCTCCTGCCACATTCATTAGTTTTATTTTATGTGATGTTGCAGTGGCAATAAACATGTACCACACGTCATCGTCTGGTGTATTGGTTCCGTTACCAACCTGTGAATTGGTGGCACCTGTTATTGTTCCTGAGGCTGTTTGCGTACAAGAAGCATTTGGGTTGACTGCAAGACTTACAGCATTTTCGCAGTTGTCATTTGCAGGAGGCGGAGGCGGTACTGCGACACAAATGTTAAAGCTAGTGTCGACGTTTACACCTTCATAACTGCTAAAAACTCTGATATAATAGGTTTCTCCAACCACAAGTCCTGAAATTTTATTGGATGATCTGTTGCTGGAATAGAGGCTATGCAATTGACCTCCACAGCTTCCTTGCATTATTTCATAAACCAGAACGGGATTTCCTACTATGTCCAGAAGACTAACTGTGTGTGAAGTTGATGTTGCTACAAAGCTATACCATACATCATCATCAGGAGTACCCAATGAATTATCCCCTTCCCAGGAATTTGTGGCATTTGCAATAGTTCCGGCTGATTTTAGCGTACAGGAAGAATCAGAATTCATGGCAAGCGTAATCGCATTTATGCAATCATCGTTGACTGGTGCAGGTAAGGGAATTCCTATACAAATATCAAAAGTTGATGTCCTCACTTCATATTGAGGATTATTGAATACTCTTATAGAATAAGTTGTTCCTATAGTAAGTGATGGAATTGTTGCAGACCCGGACAGAGAACCGCTAATACTTCGCAATTGTCCGCAAAATCCTTCTAAAACTTCAAATCGAACAGCTTCCTGATCCGGACCGGTTGCATTCAACAACTCTATTTTATGGGATGTGGCGGTAGCTGTAAAACTATACCATATATCATTAGCTATTCCTGAAATATCACTGTTTTCGTTTGAAGCCGTGGCACCGCCTAATGCGCCAGAAGTAGTTAATGTACAGGATTCATCGGTATTTACAGGAAGCGTTATTGCATTAGGACATTCGTCATTACTGGGTACTGGAAATGTTCCGACACAGATGTCAAAAGTCGTTGCAATAGGCACTCTGAGACCACTAAAAACCCTTATATAATAGGTAGTTCCGGGAACCAGATTGATACCATCACGTGAATCGTTATTTATAAAAAAGATACCTACAAATTTGCTGTTCAATTGATCACAATTTCCTTCGAAAAGCTGAAGTCCAAGCGGAGGTTCAGTAACGCCATAATTTTGTAGGCTTATCCTATGATTTGGCTTTGTTGCGGTAAAAGAGTACCATACATCTTCACTTGGTAAAACATCCTCAAAACTTCCGGAACTTGTAGCGCCTATAAGATGCCCTGAAGTTACTGATGCGCAGTTTAGGTCAGGATTTACGGTTAAGTCGATGGCAGTAGAACATTCATCATTTGTTATAGGAGGAGGCGTACTGATACAAATATCAAAAGTAGTTGGAGAAGGTCGAAAAGTGAAGATTCTGACATAAAATGTCGTACCTATGGCCAATCCCGTAAGAGGAACAGAATAGTCAGGACTGAAGGTTAGAGAGGTGAGCTGCCCACAATTTCCAACAAGGACCTCAATATAAGGACGGATATTACTTCCCTGCACATTATGCAGGCTGATTTTATGATTGGTAGCAGTAGCTGTAAATACATACCATACGTCGTTATTGGGAATATAACCACTTATGCCACTTTCCACATTGGATCTTGTAGCTTCAGAAAGTGTTCCGGAAGTTTTTAATGTACACGAAAGACCTGTATTTACATTGAGTGGAACCGCACCAGTGCAATCGTCATTAGCCGGTGCCTGTGCATTTGTGTGATAGCTGAAAAAAATAAAAGCTATCAAAGAAAAAATAATTTTATTCATTTGATGTTTGTTTTTTGTGAACGTTCTGATAACAAAAACGATCGGGTTAGTGGAATTTGTAACTTGTGTAATTTGTTTTCTTATCATGAATTGATGAAGAAACCAGGCGTAAAATGAAAGGGTGTGGAGTATTAGATAATAAATGGGCGTAAATTTGCTGATTCGTTGATTCTAAATCAATTGCAAAGTAGTAACTGGTCGTTTTAAGGTATAACTGGTTTGTTATTTAGTATAACTGGTTTTTACGAAGCGTTCCTGGATGGATATTAAAGCACTGAAAAATGTCATTCGCTCATAATTTAAATCTGCTAAAAAGTAAAAGGGGCTGTCACATTTTGTGACAGCCCCTTTTTTCAGATTACCTAATTGGAGAAATTTTTCGGCCATTTCTGGAGGCCCAAACTTACTTTTAGACAATTATCCCTTATTTTTTAATATTGTAAATGAAATTATTATATTAAAAATTGTTTTTGATGTGAAATGTTCTATGATTTAAGACTTTACTCTTTATTTTCAAGTTCCAGGAGCATCTGTATATTAGCTCGTTTATAAGGGGAATTTTTTCTTTTAATCTCTTTAAATCCCAGCTTGTAGTAGAGATTAATGGCAGGTTCCAGTTGCGTATTACTTTCCAGGTAGATTGTTGTAGCTTTGTTTTTAGCAGCCCAATCAATCACAAATCTGCCCAACAGCAGTCCAATGCCTTTTCCCTGTGCTTTGGGGCTAACGGCCATTTTCGCCATTTCATAATCAAAATCTTCCTGCATTTTAATCATGGCACAAACGCCTAAAGGCTCATCATTCAAAAGGGCTATAAAAATTTCACCTCCTTTGTCAAGTATGTATTCTTTGGGATGGTCTAATGCGATAGTATCTGCAGCTTCAATTTCAAAATACTTTGAAATCCATTCGGTATTTAAGGATTTGAAAGCTTCCTGGTATTGGGGCTCATAAGTGACAATCCTGATAGTTTCTGTTTCTTTGTTTGTATTCATTAAGGGAGTTTTATCTATTTTAAATACTGTTCTTTATTAGTTTTCCTAATTTTTCCAGGTCGTTTTCTACACGATCAGTCCATTCCAGAGCATAATTCAAACGCATGCAATTATTGTATTGGTTGTATTGGGAGAACATTCTTCCCGGAGCAAAATTAATCTTCTGGCTTCCGGCTACATCATAAAGGTCTTCGGTACAAATGCGTTTGTCCAATTCCAGCCATAACATAAAACCTCCTTTAGGTTGTGAGATTTTGGTATTGTCCGGGAAATAAGCTTCAACGGCACGCTGAATCTGCAGGTAGTTGGCATATAGCTTGTTTCGGAACGTGCGAAGATGGTGGTCATAACGGCCATGCTCTAAAAAATCGGCAATAACATCCGAATAAAGTGACGGATTGCAGACAGTCTGTACCAATTTTTGCCGTATAATTTTATCTTTGAATTTGCCGGGAGCAATCCAACCCACGCGATAACCGGGAGCCAGCGTTTTAGAAACAGAACCGCTCCACAGCACAAGTCCTGCTTCATCATAAAACTTGCAGGGTTTGGGGCGTTCTGCACCAAAGAACAAATTACCGTAAATATCGTCCTCAATTAGCGGAACATTATATTCTGTAATGAGCCGTACCAATTCTTTCTTATTCTCATCAGGCATCTGGAAGCCTAACGGATTATTAAAATTGGTTACAAAACAACAGGCTGCTATGTCAGGAAGCACTTTTTTTAAGGCATCCAGGTCTACGCCAAAAATAGGGTGGGTAGGAATTTCGACCGCTTTTAGTCCGAGCAATTGTATGGCCTGCAGAAATCCGAAATAAACAGGGCTTTCTACGGCTACGGAATTGCCTGGTTTGGTCACGGCCATCAGCGCATTGTAGATGGCATTCATAGCACCGGAAGTAATGACAAGATCGTCTTCGGTTATTTTTCCTTCCAGAACGAGCGCCCATTTTGCCACTTCGCGGAGCAGATGCTCGTTACCTTGTACGGGCTCGTAAGCAGTACCGCCATCATTTCTACGACGAACAGTATTGATGAGGCTTTTATTTAATTTAGCCAACGGGAGAAAATTTTTTCCCGGAATTCCCAACGCAAATTGAGTAAAATCAGATTTGGCAATAGTACCGAATACTTTGTCAATCAGGTCTTCCGGGGTTTTCTCTTTTTCAGTACTGCTAATTTTAGCCACAGTAGGCAGGGCAAGCTTGCGTTGCGATGTCTTACTGACGTAATAGCCTGATTTTGGCCGTGATTCAATCAGCGAACGGCTTTCGAGTTCCAGATAGGCCTGCTTGGCAGTATTGATACTAACATTGTATAACTTCTGGGCGCTACGTATCGATGGCAATTTGTCTCCCAAACGCAAAGTATCGCTTTGAATCTGCTCTTCAATAATTTTGGCAATCTTCAGGTATAGCGTTTCCTTGGGTTTTTCTGCATGGTTTCTTTTTTTTACACTGTTAAAGTTGTGATTTAGTTGAGCCATTGCAATATTTTGTTTATCATGTTTTTTAAATGCTCAGGATTGCGATAGTTTCCGTTATCCTGTTTTTTAATATAGTCGGTAACGAAAGATACGAAGATTAATTTTTCTTCATCAGTCATTACAGGCTCACTATTATAAATATTAAAATCAATTTCATCTTTTGAATTAAGGACGAAACTGGCAAAGGCTACAGTTTTGTTTTCTTTTTTGGCTATTAAAAAGGGTACACCAAAGGCAGGAGTAATATCTTGATTTTTTGGGAATGCCTGAAAGAAAATTGTTTTTAGCGGTGCTATATCGGAAAGGTATACTTCAGCAAATTGAAGTGTTTCCTGATCTGTTAAGGGCGTTTCCATGATTTCTCGCGTCTAATTGTTAGAGTAAAGGTAGATAGGTTTCGGATTTGGTTACAGATACAGAAATATGTTTTTTAATGGGTACAGATGGTTGAAAATTTAGATTTCAGATTTTAGATTTAGGATTTAAGGTTTGTGATTTAGGATTTTGTAGTATTGTTTCTAAAAATACTTGGTATATTTGTTTTTACTTAACTTAAAAACAGTGAATTATGAGAAAAACTTTACCCTTCCTTGCTTTATTAGCAAGCACTTTTTCTTTTGCACAGGTTACTATCGGTTCCGGAACATTGACAGATAGTAATGCCGGGCTTTCAACGCCCATTTCGATTTATTATTCCACTTCGTTAGCACAGATGATTTATATGGCTTCGGAGATTGGTACGGCAGGAACCATTACATCTATTGATTTTAAAGTCAACAATACCAATTCGTTGGTTAATACAAACGGCATGATTGACGTATGGATAGGGCATACCACAAGGTCATCATACAGTCCTGTGGTAGGTACTTCCGGAGCCGATTGGATTAGTATTGCCGGACATAGCCAGGTAGTGGCAAATGGTACTTTTACGCAAACGGGCACCACGATTACATTTACGTTTAGTACTCCTTTTGCATACAACGGGACAGATAATCTTGTAATTACCGTAGATGCAAATAAACCTGGCGATGATGGAAACACAACGTTGTTTTACCAGATTCCAGCAACACCAAACATCACTTCCTTAATGATTCGGACAGATACCGCGGCTGATAATGCCGACCCGTTTAACCCGCCATTGAGTTATACCGGAGGAACTATAGCTACTTCAGTGCAGGCTAAGAGAACACGTCCTATAATTGTCCTGAATGGTCTTGTTTTAGGAGTTGAGGAACATGGTTTGGAAAGCGCTATTTCTTTGTACCCGAATCCGGCAACCAACGGATTGTTTGTGGCTTCGCAGAATAAAGTAACATCAGGAGAGGTTTACACTATGACCGGACAATTGGTACGAAGCGTAACGATTGAAGAAAATAAAATTCCGATAGGAGATTTGTCATCCGGCGTTTACCTTTTAAAACTTCGTATGGAAGACGGGCAGATTCTTGATAAAAAATTTGTAAAACAATAATCCGTAAGATGGAAAATCTGAAAATCCCTTTGATTTCAAAGGGATTTTTTTATAAAACCTTCTTTTTCCTAAACATCAGATATAATGCTATATACATCAGGATGCTTGGGAATATTCCCATAAAAAGAGATGCGAATAATTTGTTCAGGTCAGAAAGCGCCGCTTTTGAGACTTGATGGAATATTATTTCGCCATAAGGTTGTGATTTCTGAACCAAGGAACTGATGAGATTCCATCCAAAATGGAGGCCTAATGGCAATAATATGGTTTTTGATTTAACAAAAGCAATTCCCCATACATAGCCGGCCAGTGAGGTGATTAAAAATATATAAAGCATAGGAATGATTTCGTTTCCAAACATACCGTAAGAAAACCAATGATAAATGCCAAATGCAGCAGCAGAAATAAGTGCCGCTTTTTGAATGCCTGTTTTATCTGTTAAAATATAGAGAAGAATGCCCCTAAAGATAAGTTCTTCGGTGAGAGCGGATATAAAAAAGTATTGGATTGCTTTTCCTAATAAAGAGAAATTGACAGAGTCGTTCAACTTCCATTCAGCAGAAAAAATACTGCTTTCAATAAGACAATTGAGCAGAACCAGAACCGAAACAAACAAAAAACCGCCGCTAAAAAGCACTATTCTGTTACGATTCGGCATAAGTCCGATGGCATCAATAGGTTTTTTACAATAAAAATAACCCAGGCCAAAGGTTGACAGTAACAATAGCATTAATCCCAGCATATAAGCAAATTAAAGTGATGATAACCTGGCAAATTTATATTTTTGTTTTTCAATAATCTTACGCCATTTTGATATGGCGTCCAAATGACGTCAGCATGTTTTATGATAAAAGCAAAATCGGAGAATCAATAAAATTGCAACGAATAGCTAAAGGGTTGACACAAAGCCAGCTTTCGGAACGTAGCGGTATAGGCTTAAGGTCTATACAAAGAATAGAAAATGGAGAAGTAAACGCTCGTTCCTATACGCTTGCAAAATTGCAGGAACAGTTGGATATCCGTTTTGATGAAACCCATACAATAGCCATAAAACAAACAACGGATTTTGCTAAACGAAGTTTTACTAACTGGCGAACCTCGAAGATAGCCCTGTCCTATGTGACGGGATTTATTATTGCAATCATATCAGGAAGTTTTCTGGTGAATTCTGCGACATTTCCGGAAACCCATTTTGAATTGTTTGTATTTCTATGTTCTCTGGCTATTATTTATAGTGTACTCTTGCTATACATATGGAGAAAAAGCAAATAGCTTCCTTAAAAGTTAAACTTCTCAGAAACCTCTTTTAAAATTATTTTTACGATTGTAACTTTATAAGGCTGGCCATTGGGCTATTAATTGTAACTTATGAAGAACAAGCTACTGGTATTTAATGATAAAGGAATCTACTGTGCCCAGGCCGATGTATATCTCGACCCGTGGCGACCGGTAAAAAATGCAATTATTACCCACGGACATTCTGACCACGCGCGGTTTGGACACCGTTACTACATCACACATCATTACAATATTCCCATATTAAAGCACCGTTTGGGCGACATTGTTGTAACCGGAAAGGAATGGGGTGAAACCTTTACAATTAACGGGGTCACTTTTTCTCTGCATCCAGCCGGACACATTATAGGCAGTTCGCAGGTAAGGGTAGAATACAAAGGGGAAGTATGGGTTTTTACCGGCGACTATAAGACGGAAGATGACGGGATTTCTACTCCCTATGAAGCCATCCGTTGCCATACGCTTATTACAGAAAACACTTTCGGACTTCCTGCATTCCGATGGCTTCCGCAAGCTGAAGTGATGCAGGACATCAATACCTGGTGGGCACAGAACAAGGCAGAGGGAAGGACTTCTGTATTGTTTGGCTATACATTGGGGAAGGCCCAGCGATTGCTCAAATATCTGGATTCGGATATAGGACCCATTTATACGCATGGTGCCGTTGAAAATATGACGGAAGTATTGCGGACTATAGTCGATTTCCCGCCTACCATCAGGATTACGCAGGAAACTAAAAAAGAAGCATTCCCCGGTAGTATGGTACTGGCGCCGCCCAGTGCACACGGAACTGTATGGATACGAAAGATGACTCCCTATGTGACGGCAGCAGCCAGCGGTTGGATGGCCTTTCGCGGAGCCCGAAGACGCAGGGCAATCGACAAAGGTTTTGTGCTTAGTGACCATTGCGATTGGCAGGGATTGCTGGAAAGCGTCAAGGCAACCGGAGCAGAACGAATAATCTGCACGCATGGCTACAGCGATATTTTTAGTGCTTACCTTAGGGAATTAGGATATGATGCAGTGACCGAAAATACGCAATACGAAGGCGATGAAGAGGAAATTTCTGTTGGAAATGAAAAGGATGCTGAAAAAAAAGAAGAGCTATGAGAAACTTTGCATCACTGATCAAAACACTCGATAGTTCGAATAAGACTTCAGTCAAGGTGGAGGCATTGACAGAATATTTCCTGCATGCCAGTGACCCGGATAAGGTGTGGACCATTGCACTCTTGTCGCATCGCAGACCTCCGAGGCCGGTCAATACAACCTTACTCCGGTTATGGGCTTCAGAGTTGGCGAACATTCCGTTGTGGCTTTTTGAAGAATCGTATCATATTGTAGGTGATTTGGCTGAAACCATTGCTTTAATTATACCGGATAGTAAAGAACATTCCGAGAAAAGCCTGAGTGAATATGTTGGTGAAATGATTGCATTGAAAAGTAAAAGCGAAGCTGAAAAACGCTTATACCTTCATGAAAACTGGCTAATGCTCAATTACTACGAACGCTTTGTCTTTACAAAATTAATTACGGGCAGTTTCCGTATCGGGCTCAGTCAGAAATTAATGACCAGAGCATTGTCCAAAGCAGTAGGCATTGATGAAGATGTACTGGCCTATAAGCTGATGGGAGACTGGAATCCTCAAAAAATTACTTTCCAAAAGCTGATACTGGAAGAAAAAAGCCAGGACTATTTATCCAAACCTTATCCGTTTTATCTGGCTTATGCCATCGAATCGGAACCTGAAAATTTAGGTGATGTGCGTGATTGGAGCATAGAGCATAAATGGGATGGCATCCGGTCGCAAACCATTATCCGATACGGAGAAGTTTATCTCTGGAGTCGGGGTGAAGAACTGATTACGTACAAATATCCCGAATTTCAGGCATTTGTGAATGTATTGCCGGATGGAACCGTAATTGATGGTGAAATCTTACCCTATAAGGATGGCAGAATTGGAACTTTTGGAGACTTGCAAACGCGTATTGGCCGCAAAACAATTACTAAAGCATTACTACAGAAAACGCCGGTTATTATTAGAGCATATGACCTTTTGGAATGGCAGGGAAAAGACATCCGGAACCATCCGTATGAAGAAAGAAGGCAATTGTTGGAAGAACTTTATGATGCCGTAAAAGATTTGGGCTTGCCGTTGCAACTTTCGGAGCGTTTTGATATGGAAAGCTGGGAGGCCGTAACCAAAGAAAGAATGAAAGCAAGGGAATTGAATAGCGAAGGTCTTATGCTGAAACGTAAAAAATCACCCTATCTGGTGGGACGTAAAAAAGGCGATTGGTGGAAATGGAAGCTGGAGCCGCTCACCATTGACGCGGTGCTGACCTATGCTATGAGAGGAAGCGGACGAAGGGCAAACCTGTTTACGGATTATACTTTTGCACTATGGCAGGACAAGGAAGACGGCTCACGTGAACTGGTTACTTTTGCCAAGGCGTATTCCGGATTGACAGATGCCGAATTCAGGATGGTGGATGATTTCATTAAGAAAAATACGTTGGAGCGTTTTGGTCCGGTACGGAGTGTGACACCGGCACTGGTTTTTGAAATCGGTTTTGAGGGAATTGCACTTTCATCAAGACATAAAAGTGGAATTGCAACACGTTTTCCCCGTATTTTAAGATGGCGTACTGATAAGAAGATAGAAGAAGCAAATACGATTCAGGAACTTAAAAATATGATACGGTAGTAACAGCAAAAATGAACAGGGAGGTACTTTTTGATATAGCAAAGACATGGTTTTCAGGCAAAGGATGGACACCGCATACTTTTCAACTAAAGACCTGGACTGCCTTTTTGCAGGGAAAAAACGGACTGCTGAATGCTCCTACAGGCAGCGGTAAAACTTATGCATTGTGGATGCCGGTGGTGCTTGATTATATTAAAAAAAATCCTGAATATAAGACCCGCCATGTTCCCGGTTTAAAAGCAATATGGGTCACGCCGCTTCGGGCACTCTCTGTTGAAATAAAACAGGCGGCGGAACGTGTTGCAGACGATTTGCAAACGGGGTTAACGGTAGGCATTCGCACAGGCGATACTTCTGCTACAGAAAAAAACAGGCAGAAAACCAAAATGCCCGATTTGCTTGTAACGACACCGGAAAGCCTGCATCTTATGCTGGCTACCAAAGGATATGAGGCTGTTTTTAAAGACTGCACCGCTTTTATTGTTGATGAATGGCATGAATTGTTGGGAAGCAAACGCGGGGTGCAAATAGAACTGGCGCTTTCAAGATTGAAGACTGTAGCGCCAAAGCTTCGTATTTGGGGAATATCGGCAACAATTGGCAATCTGGAACAGGCCATGGAAGTATTGCTTGGACCTGAATCGGAAGCATTTCAGAATAAGGAATTGGTCAGAGCACACATTGAGAAAAAAATAAAAGTCATCTCTATTATTCCGGATAAAATGGACAGTTATCCGTGGCGCGGACATATGGGATTGCATCTCATTGACGAGGTGGCTAAGATTATCAAAAACAGCCGGACAACCCTCATATTTACCAATGTAAGGTCTCAATGCGAAATATGGTTTCAGGCTTTGCTGGAAAAATATCCTGAATTTGCAGGCGAAATGGCGATGCATCACGGAAGCATTAGCCGCGAAACCAGACAGTGGGTAGAGCAGGCCATACGTGACGAACAGCTCAAAGCCGTGATTTGTACGTCAAGTCTTGACCTTGGAGTAGATTTTGCTCCGGTAGAAACCGTAATTCAAATTGGCGGACCTAAGAGCGTTGCGCGTTTTCTGCAACGTGCCGGACGTAGCGGGCATCGCCCCGGACAAGAAAGTGTTATTTATTTTCTGGCAACGCATGCTATTGAGCTGGTGGAAGCCTCAGCCTTAAAACGTGCCGTAAAGGAAACCGTCGTAGAAGATAGGATTCCTTATTTGAACAGTTGGGATGTTTTGGTACAATATCTGGTTACGTTGGCGGTATCTGACGGGTTTTATCCTTCAGCAATTTATAAAGAAGTCAAAAGTACTTTCTGTTATCAGGCCATGACAGAATCGCAATGGGCATGGATACTTAATTTTATTACCAAAGGAAGCCAGAGCCTTGAGGCCTATGACGAATACAAAAAAGTTGAAATAGAAGAAGACGGGCGTTTTAAAGTAAACAGCAGAAGCGTTGCATTACGCCATCGTATGCAGATGGGAACCATAGTGGGTGATGCTGTGATGAGTGTCAAATTTATGAGCGGTGGCTATATCGGCAGTATTGAAGAGTCGTTTGTATCAAAGTTATATCCGGGTGATGTGTTTATTTTTGCCGGTCGGAAATTGGAACTGTATCGTACAAAAAATATGGAGGTTTTAGTACGTAAGGCCAATCCATCTGCCAAAGCACAGCATGCCAGTTGGATGGGAAGCAGAATGACACTTTCTGCACAAATGGGTGAGCTTATAAGAACCGAACTATATGCCGCAAACAATGAGAAGGCTTCACCGGAACTCCGCGCGCTTAAACCTGTTTTTAAGCAACAGCAGAAGGAATCTGTTGTGCCTGCTGCCGACGAGTTTCTGATTGAGACTTTTAAAACGCGTGAAGGACATCATATTTTGTTTTATCCGTTTGAAGGTCGCTTCGTGCATGAAGCCTTGGCAAGCCTGATAGCGTACAGGATAAGCCTGCTAACGCCTATTACTTTTTCGCTGGCTTATAATGATTATGGTTTTGAATTATTGAGTGATAAACAGATAGATGTAAGGGAATTACTTGACAACAATTTGTTTACACCCGAATATTTGCATGAAGACCTTCAGAAAAGCCTTAATGCTACTGAAATTGCCAGAAGAAAATTCAGGGATATAGCCGTAATAGCAGGATTGGTTTTTGCAGGCTATCCCGGCAGGATTATAAAAACGAAACACTTACAAAGCGGGTCGCAATTAATTTTTGAAGTATTTCGCGATTATGAACCGGATAATTTGTTGCTACAGCAGGCCTATAGGGAAACTTTTGAGCACCAGTTAGAGGAAGGCCGTCTGATTATGGCTTTAGAGCGAATTCAAAACCAGCAGGTAGTCTGGAAACAATGTGAAAAACCGACTCCTTTCAGTTTTCCGATCATCACGGATAGGTTGCGGGAACGATTGTCAACAGAAACTCTGGCAGAACGTATCAAGAAAATGACAGCCAGTTATATGAAGTCCAATTAGGAAATAAAGAAGAAGGATGACATTAGAAATTGAAATTAATAACCGTGAGTTTGTACTCCACAACAGCGGTGCCCTCTATTGGAAAGGACAGGAAATGCTTTTGGTTTCGGATGTGCATTTGGGTAAAATTTCGCATTTCAGAAAACACGGTTCGGCATTGCCTACACAGCCAATCTTTAAAAATTTCAGTAAGCTCGACAAGCTTGTTGACCATTTTGCCCCGCAAAAAATCTGTTTTCTGGGTGATTTATTTCATAGTTCAATGAATAGGGAATGGCTTCTTTTTGAACAATGGAGAAACCGTACAGCATTGCCAATCGTACTAGTAGCCGGTAATCATGATATTGTTGACCGTAAAAAATACGAAGAACTCCATATTCCCGTAGTAAACGAATGGTTGCTGGATGGTTTTCTGCTCACCCATTTTCCGGAAGAACGCGAAGGCTTGTATACTATTTCCGGGCACATTCATCCTTCCATAGTACTTGCCGGAGAAGGTCGGCAGTTTTTAAAACTGCCTTGTTTTTTTCAATCGCCATTCCAAATCATCCTGCCTGCTTTTGGTGAATTTACAGGAACATTCGCCATGGAATTACGGCAAGGAGACACGGCCTATGTGCTCACAAAAGAAGAGATAATTGCGATAAGTAAACAATAAATTAAAACTTTAAGTTTTTCTGTTTACTTGTCTAAAAGTCAGGTTAATTCTCGGTAATACTTCTTTTGTTGTTTTAGGAATCTGGTGTTGCCAGAAACTATTAGTGGTTCCTGCCATGAGTAAGAAAGAACCGTGGTGTAAAGGAATTTCAACTTGCGGAATATCTGTACGGAATTTGTGCCGTAACCGGAACATTCTTGTTGCTCCAAAAGTGACGGAGGCAATTATGGGGTCTTTGCCTGAATTTCCTTCCCTGTCGCTATGCCAGGACACGCCATCTTTGCCATTGCGGTACAGATTGAGCAACACACTGTTAAAGTTCAGTTGGGTTTCAGATTCCACTCTTTTGCGGATTGCCAGTAGTTCGGGTGTCCAGTCAGGACCATTCACGTCTGCTCCGACGTTTTCCTTATCTTCATACCAGGCAATCATTCGGGGTGCGGTTACTACTTTATCATATATTTCCATTTCATATTCTCTCCATTTTGTTTGATGGAGCAGGGTAGTGTAATAGAAGTCAGATTCTTCTTTAGTGAAAAAATTATCAATCAAAAGCAATTCCGTATCGGGCAGGTCAAATATTTTTTTGCCTCTGTTGCCGCTAAAAAATAGCTCAGTATCATTAAAAAGTGCCATAATGTTTTTGAGGGCAATTATTTCTTTCTTTTGGCTTTGCCTTCGGAGCCGGATGGGATGTCAAGACTATCGTGTCCTCTTTCTAAATTCTTTTCGCGTTTTTCCTGCGCTTCCTTTGTCGTTTTGATGTCTTTTGAAGTCTCCTTGCTGGAAGGACTTATGCCTTTCGAATGTCCGGATTCAAGATGTTCTTCAGCAGGTTTTTGATTGTCATAATCAATTTCAGGCTTTTTTTTGCTTGAAACTTTTGGAACCGGAGTTTGATTTTTACCTTTCATAACGTTGTCTTTGTAACTTTTCGTATCATTAGCTTAGTTACAAATTTCCGTTATTTGTCTTGCTAAGGTGTTATATCATCTCAAAGAATGCTTATAAAGTTTGTTTGGCTACCGTTTTTTGCATACAATCAGATAAAACGGATAGTTTTCCGTAATCTCCCTGATTTCAATTAATCCGGCTTCTCCAAATTCTGTCTGTATGGATTCCGGATCGTAAAAATACATCTTAACTCCTTCAAAAATTTCGTAACGGTCTTTGCTGATAAATTTTCCGGAGCCATAGGTATGCGCTTTTTTAGAAATAGCTGTAAAGACCATATATCCATTGTTTGCTAATTGTTGAAAGCAATCCTGAATCAGTTTTTTTCTTTCCTGTTCATCCAGCAGATGGATGAGTGCATGACAATAAATTCCATCATATAGATTGGCGTCAAACGGCATATCGGTTACGGAGCCATGGTGAATAGTGATATCGTTTCCGTAATGCTTTTTAGCCAATTTAATAGCCGTTTTTGATATTTCTATTCCGGTTACATCTATTCCGTTTTCTCTGAAAACCTGTGCATTTCTGGCATAGCCAATGCCCGGAATGAGTATCTTTTTGATTGCATTCTCTACAAAAAGATTTTTCGTCAGAAGGGCTGAATTTGCAGGTTCCAGTCCCCACATTTCGCGTTTTTCGCTAAAATTTGTTTCCCAAAATTCTGCCATAATAACTCGTTTATTAGTTATAACAAAAATAAAGATAATTCATTTAATGCAATTATGTCGCAATAATTTTTTTGGCAGTGGCTAAGGTATGAAGGTGCTAAGTTGCTGAGGTTCTAAGGTTCTAAGGTACTAAGGTATGTATGTCGTTTAAAACACAAGTTATTAAAAATAGATTTCCGGTCGTTCTTTCATATTGGTATGGATTCTTTGAATCTGTGTAATTCTTTGAATCTGTGGCTGAATTAAGAAAGTTAAAGACTCCGGCAGTTAATTTATGTAATTAATTTCCAGAATTAAAAGGCAGGTCAACAAAAAAAGTGGTACCGCTGGAGTTATTGTTTTCAAACCAGATTTTCCCATTATGGGCTTCTACAATCTGTTTTGAAATGGCCAATCCCATTCCAAATGGCTGTTCGCCCGCAGTGCCAGGTCTTTTGGCTTCAGTAAAAAGGTCAAAAATCTTTTCACCCATTTCAGGAGGTATGCCAATACCTTCGTCTTTAACCAAAATGCGTATTTTTTGTTCTTTCTGTGTCATTTTAATCTTTATCCGAGCCCCGTTAGGGCTAAACTTGATGGCATTGGCAATCAGATTACTGATGACCCTCCACAGTTTTTCGCGACTTGCATTTACTATTGCGGTAACAATTTCCAAATGGAGCTGTTGTTGCTTTACATCGGCTTTGCTTTTTAGCAGGGCCACACAATATTTAAGCATTTCTGCAATATCAACGGGCTCTTTTTTCAACTGCTCGCTGCTAAATTGTAGCTGTAACAGGTTGTCGACCAAATCCAGTGAGTTTTGTCCTGATGTTTTCATCAGTTCAAGCATAGTTCTGTCTTCTTCAGACCTGTCAGGTTCTTCGAGCATCATGGAGGCAATAGCATGTATTCCGCCTATGGGATTACGAAGGTCATGCGCCACAATGCGTATCATACGGGTATTGTCTGCCTGGCTCTGCTCCAATGCGCTTAATGCCTTTTTCATCTGGCTGTTCTGCCGATTGGTACGTTTTAAATGTTTACGAATGGAAATAATCATTGAAATGGCCAGAACAAAAGCAATACAAGCCAATACAGACAAGGCTAACTGGTAGTTATACCTGCTTTCCAATGATTTTATCTCTTCATCTTTTACGGCGTAATCGATATAATCTATTCCCGATTCCCGGCTTAGTGCCGATTCCTTATCGTGAATTTCAATTAGTTTCTGACTATATTCGGCCGCGGCTGCATAGTCTTTGCGGGCATTATAGATTTCAAACAGTTTCCGTACTAAGATTTCGCTATAATACAGATAGTCGTTATTTTCAGCAATAGCCAAAGCCTGTTTATAGTAGTGTATGCTCTGTTCTGGGTCTGTTGCTTCCAGTTGCTGGCCCATATCAATATGCATATCCATTGACACATAAAATAATTTTTTGTCAATGGCAGTTGAAATGGTTTGTTTCAGCAAGGCCAGCCCTTCAGCACGATTGCCATGCTTGATAAGGTCGTCTGCAATAAGCTGGTCAATGGCAACCAGCGTACGTTCGTCTTTATATTTGGCAGCAATCTTTTGGGCTACATTGATATAATAGTGGGTTGAATCCCTGCTAAAATGGTCCGGATAAGACAGCAAATAGTTATAAATAACCAAAGACCTGATGGAATCGTTACGGAGCTTTTCGGATTGCCTGAAAGCCAAATCATAACGGCGCAAGGCACGGTCGTCTTTGCCCATTTCCTGATAAACCATACCAATATTCATCAGGGATTGCACACAATTCGTAGCATCGCCCAGTTTTTTATATCTCGTATAGCCCTGGTTATAATATTTTAAAGCCAGTTGAAAATTGCCTTTAATGTCAAAAAAAACACCCAGATTGTTCATGGCATCGGCGCTGCCTTGCTCATAATTATGACGGTTGGCAATTTCGCGGGCCATTCGGGCATAATAAAAAGTACTGTCGGCATTTTTTTCATAGAGCAACATTGCCATTCTGTTCAGCCTATCAACATATTGAAGGCTATCACTGATTTTAGGAAGGGAAGCCTGGATTTTTTTTAATTCAGAGGACTGAGCAAAGCTTAGGTTCCAAGTTAGCAACAATAAACAGAAAAAAGATAGTTTTTTCATATGGCCTTGATTTGGTAGAGTCGGGGAACTATACAGGCTAATATAAGCATTTATTCTATAAATAAGATACCAAAAGTCGTAATGGAGGAATATTACTTATTTTATGAAGTGAGTACCTAATTTCTTACTTTTGGATATAGGAAATTTTAAGCTTTGCAACTTTACATTTTGCGTGAAAATAGTTGCCGGCAATAACCAATGGAACAGTTATGCAAAACCGTTTTTCAGACCAAAATAAGACTCTTTCCCATTTCTATGATGAGGTTTGGGTGGTTTGTCCTGCATGCGGCAAGAAAGCTGTGGCTAAAGCTTCTGCTGAGAATAAATCGACCCGATTGTATTGTTCCAACTGCGGTTATATTAAAGAAGCCTCAATGGAAACTTCAATAGCAGGCCAAAAAGCGATTCTTAGATGGGCCGCACACAATTATTTCGATGTGGAACTCTGGTTGCAATATCCGTTTAAAAACGATGTGTTTTTTGCTTATAACGGCGAACATCTGAATTATCTGGAACAGTATATTTCCGCAACCCTACGCGAGCACAAAGACCGCACACATTTCACCCTTTTGGAAAAACTCCCTAAATTTTATCATGAGGCTAAAAACCGTAAAGCCTTACTTACCATCATTAAAAAACTTGAAAAAAAATAGTGAAGTTGGAAGTCGAAAGTCAAAAGTCGAAAGTCGAAAGTCGAAAGTCTAAAATCAAAAATCATAAATCAAAAATCATAAATCAAAAGTATAGCTTATCCACTGTTCACCATCCACTATCCACTACTAACTATCCACTACCAACTATCCACTATAAACTATCCACTACCAACTATCCACTAAAAACTATTACAAGAAGCTTTTCACCCAATCCTGAAACTTAATCTTATAGGTTTCGCCTATAGGAACAATGTTTTTTTGGATAAACACCCTGTTACGTTCAATGGTTTCAATCTGGTCCAGCCTGATGATATAAGATTTGTGTACTCTCATAAAATCAGATGCAGGTAATTTTGCTTCAAAATCTTTGAGCGTATCGAGCACGATAAGTTTTTCATTCTTTAGATGCAAATACAGATAATCTTTTAAGCCTTCAACCAGCAGTAAATCGTTCAGGTTTATTTTTACCAGCTTGCCATCGGTTTTTATGAATAAGAATTCATCCGGTTTTTCTTCGGTTTTAGCCACTATTTCTACAGTGGGAGCCGGTTTTTCCTGGGCAAGGGATTCTATTTTCTGTATGCATTTATAAAAACGGTCAAATGAAATAGGTTTTAGTAAATAATCGACTACATTATGTTCGTAGCCTTTCAGTGCATATTCGCTATAGGCAGAAGTAATGACAAACTTGGTCTTATTGCCCAGCATTTCCATCATCTGTATGCCTGTAAGTTCCGGCATTTGTATGTCGATAAATAATACATCAATGGTTGTTTGGGCTATGAGTTCCAGTATTTCAAACGGATTGGTTGTAGCTTTTACCAATTCAAAACTGGAAATTTTTTCTACATATTTTGACAAGAGCGCCACTGCCATGGGTTCATCGTCGAGGATTGCACAGCGGATGGTTCTCATAGTGTGATGTCTAATTTTACGTAATACATGTTTTCTTTTCTGGTAATTTCTAATGAATGCCTGTCAGGAAAATACAATTGCAGTCGCTTTTTTATATTTTCAATACCAACGCCAGACTGATGGTCTTTTTTATAATTGTTGATGCTGTTTTGTGTCTGTAAAATTAGATGATTTTTATTTTGTGTCAGTTCAATAGTAAAGGACTGTTCCGGATTGTTCAGAATACCGTGTTTAAAGCCATTTTCTACAAACGGAATCAGTAACAAAGGAGGAATGCGGCATTCCGGATTTTCGATATTCTTCTTGAAAAACACCTGCGCATCGCCTGAAATCCGCATGGTTTCTAAAGCAATAAAATTTTCTATGTAGGCTATTTCACGTTGCAATGCAATAGTTTCATTTTGGCTCTCATAGGTCATATAACGCATGAGTCCGCTCAATTGCTCGACAGCCGGAAGTGCTTTTTCTGATTTTTCGAATATCAGATAATAAATATTGTTCAGGGTATTAAATATAAAATGCGGATTGATTTGCGATTTCAGGAAATTGATTTCGGTCTCCCGCTTGCTTTCCAATAAAGCGAGTTGCTCTTTTTGCAGGCGTAACATGTTTACAATAAACCATAAGACAGAAGAAGCCATAATAGGAAGGCTGCTGTACGCTAAATTATCATAGATATAGTAAGTAACGGTTACTCCTTTGTAATAATTATGGAAACCAAACAGAATGTCAAACAAAACTTCTTCTATCAAATAGCGCATTCCGATAAAAATGATAAACAGGGCCAAAAATGACAATGCAATGCGTTTTACATTTTTTACATCAAAAAACTTTGGCATAAATACTAAGTAATTCAGGTAAAAAACAAAAATATAGATTGCTGTAAATGAGAGCATCAGGAGATATTCCGGTTTATTGAAATCGAAAGCCAGTATTGGAAAAGAGATTTTTTGTTGCTTAAAGTCGAATACAGTCAAATCCTGCATTATATAGTACAACCAAAACAAAAGGTGTAGCAGAATCACATATTTTTTTTTCATTTCAGGGCTATTTTTTGAGAGTGGAAAAGTAGGGCATTACACAATAAGAAAAAACTTTTTTTCGACAAACACTCCATTTTCTCCGACCAACCCATTGGTCGGATTTTTGACCGGGCTGGTCGAAATAAAAAAAATAAAAACAGTAAAAGCCGAAGATTTGCTGAAAAATAATACACATGAAAACAGCATCACATTTTTTAGTTTGGATTTCAATTCTATTTACCACTTCACTTTTTGCACAGACACATGAAATAAAAGGCATAGCACAAGCCAATGGCGAGCCTGCAGCATTTTACGATGTTCTGTTGATAGCTAAAGATACCCTTAGAGGCAAGACTGCCGAAAATGGTTCTTTTGCCTTACAGGCACAAACAGGCAATTACCGTTTAGAGGTTTTATATTTTGATGAAGTGGTATACAAACAAGAACTTTCGTTAAAGAGCAATACTGATTTAGGAGTGATTGCGTTTGAAAGCAAAACAAAACTCGATGAGGTGGTAATTGAAGCTCCTAAAAAACTGATGGAACGCAAAGCAGACCGTTTTGTGTATCATGTAGCCAATGCAACATCATCTACAGGAGGTACTGCTATAGACGCACTCAGAACGACACCCGGTGTTACGGTGACCCAGGAAAGCATCAGCATTTCGGGTAAAAATTCGGTTATGGTGTTAATTGATGATAAGCCAACTTATATGGAACAGGCGGAATTGATGAATTATCTGGAGAGTATCAGCGCGTCGAACTTGTCAAAGATTGAAGTAATTACGACACCGCCAGCCAAATATCAGGCCGAAGGCAATAGCGGTATTATCAATATTGTTACGAAAAAGGTTAAGAAAGACAGTTGGAATGGGTTATTTGGGGGAGCTTATCAACGCGGACATAGAAATACGCAACAGTACAATACCGCTTTCAATCTGCAAAAGAATAAGCTCACATTAAGAAGTTCTGCCAGCACAGGAATACGACGTTCATTAATCAATTGGGATAATGATATTTATTACTCTGATGCTTTTTGGCAGAATGAAAGCAGCTCCGATGGTAAAAACCGCTATTTCAACGGACAGTTGGCTCTGGATTATCAACTGACAAAAAAATGGACAATTGGCACAAAAGTTTCTGCCTACACTTCTAAATTTACGGATATGCAGCCACAGCTTACGACTATTTTTGACCAAAAAGGAGGAGCTATTCAGCAATTTATGAAGAATAATGCGACATCAAATGATAAAACTTATCAGCAGATTTACAACCTGTATTCAGAATATAAGCTGGATACTTTGGGCAAAAAAATGATGGTGGATGTTGATTTTGTGAACTATCACACGCCAACTTTTAATCGTTATGCCTATGCCAACTATAATCCGGCAAACGAACTGATTGCCGATTCCCAACATGCCGGTATTAATGATGTCGACATCAGAATACAAAATCTGTCGGCTAAAGTAGATTTTGAATTGCCAACCAAAATAGCCGATTTTACCGCTGGTGCCCGATTTTCCAATTCAAAATCTGATAACCTGATTAATGCTTTTAAACAGGACGAAAACGGTGAAATGGTATATGATACCAATTTGTCGAATTATTTTGAATACACCGAAAAGAATGAGGCATTGTATATTTCCGGAAATAAAAAGTTCAATGATAAATGGAACATTCAGGCGGGCTTACGTTTGGAAGCTACCCAGACGGACGGATATTCGAGAGAGGCCAATAACCGACATAAGAATGATTACCTGAAATTGTTCCCTACGTTGTATATTTTGTACCAGTTTACAGAAGATAAAAGCCTTGGATTCAATTATTCCCGCCGTATCCGCCGTCCGAGTTACGAAAGCCTGAATCCATTCCGTACGATTAACAACGAATTTAGTTACAATGAAGGAAATCCGTTTTTAAGACCGTCATTTACGCATAATTTTGAAGTGACATTTACGTATAAGACATTTGATTCACGACTCAGTTTTTCAAGTATGAGAGATGGCGTAAACCAGGCTTCTATCCTGAATCCGGATACCAAACAGAACAATTATATCTGGATGAATTATGTAAATGAAGACATGCTTAGCTTTACGCAGAGTTATACGGCAAAACCAACTCCGTGGTGGACCAGCGTGAATAATCTTAGTTTGAGTTATTCCGAATCCGATATTGCAGTTTCTGACAGGAGAAATAAGGGAGCGTCTTCGTCTTTTTTCACAACCAATGATTTTACCTTAAACAAAAACAAAACGTTTTTCCTGAGTATTAGTTATTTTCAGAATTTTGGAGAAACTTTCCAAAACTCAAGCCTAAAACCGTATGCCAAATTTTATGCGACGGTAAAATACCAAATGCTGGATAAAAAATTAGAGTTAGGCATTAGCGGAACTGATATTTTTAACGGGCGTGAATATTCAAAACAGAATATGTATGGGGTAACTCAGGAATTTAAAAATGTTTGGGACACACAGCGCATCCGTTTTTCATTGACTTACCGTTTCGGAAACAGAAACCTTAAAACAAGCGAACGTCAATCTGGAAATTCTGAAGAGTTAAACAGATTGTAGCCAGAAGTGATAAGAATAACCCGTTGATTTGTCAACGGGTTTATTGTTTTTTTTCGTATCGTCAATATATTGTTGGTCAGGGGATTTTGGTCTGGATATAAATTAATAAGTAAATAAATCTTTTGGTAATTATGGAATAACAATCCATTTTGTTCCGGTACTTTGCACTACTATAGAACCGGTTGCTGAGGTAATAACTGATCCGTCTTTTGTAATATCTGTTCCGGTCGCATTCAGGTTTACAGAACCTCCTGTAACATCGCATACTATATTATAAATTCTTCCAACATTACTGCTGTCTGCTGTTGGAAGTGTTACTGTGATTCCGGAAACAGTATAAAGTACAGTATAATCTTTGTCTGTGAGCGAGTAATTGATATTGGTGCTTTTGATTGCCGCACTAAAAGAACCGGTAATTTGCAGTGTACTGTTTGGGGTTGTGTTGCCAATTCCTACATTAACCGCAGCAGAACCAGTTCCTCCCAATATCAGACTGTTATCTGCCTCAACCGTGGCCATGTAGCCAATAGCGGTTGCATTTTCTAAGCTATTGAGAGTACTGCTTGCAAACGAACCTATAAAAGTATTTCCGTTGCCACTTACCAAAGACAATCCGGTATTGTCGCCTAAGCCAATATTGTGTCCGCCATTATTCAGCGAAGGCAGAACTCCAAAACCTATACCAATATTAGAAAAACTATCCGTATTGCTTGACAGTGTTTGATTTCCAATGGCAATATTTACACTGCCAGATGTAGTTGCCTGTAATGCATTCCTACCAATGGCTATATTTAATTGACCGCTGTCAATATTCGTAAGGGCAGACTCACCTATGGCTATATTGGCAGCTCCGGAAGTAGTTTCGTTCCCGCCTTCTAAAAAGATGTTTGGAAATAGCGGGTCACTACTGGTATTTGAAAAATCTAATCTTCCTCTCTGCGTAATCCTTAGGCGTTCCATATTGTCTGTTCTGAAAGTGAGGTCTTGCGCGTCTGTAGTACCTAAAAAGTCCGCGTTGGCATCGGTTCCGGCATTTCCGGCCAATTGCCATCCATTACCGCGACCGTCCATGCGTTGCCATTTTCCAGCCAACCAGTAGTAATAGCCAGGCGTAATGTCGGCTACAGTTGCGGTATTGAACAGGAGCAGACCATCTACGTTTCCTGTCGTAATTGTTGAGGTATCTGTTGAACCGGTTAGTGCTACCCTTGGAATCAGGATGCCTTTGTCTGTAGCTGTAACATCCAGGGCAGTAGAAGCATCCGGGTTAATTGTTCCGATACCAATTTGGGCATGTACTGTCCCTAAAAAGACTAGCATCAGCATAGTCAAGTAGCTTTTTTTCATGGTTTCCTAAATTTAACTTGATAGTTGTTTGTTGGACAGAGATTATACAATTTCTATCCGTAAAAGTATCCATGAAGAAATCCATGGGGAGTAAGGGAACCGTTGTGTATAGCCATGGGGTAGGCGTATTACACAGCAGGTTAAATATTCTTTAGGGCTACTTTTTTCTATTGTAAAATTAGGAAAAAAATGAAACCACATATTGGGAATTGGATTTTTTTATTTGAAAAACAAGCGAAAATTTAGTTTTTCAATGCTGCTTTTAAACATGAAACAGCTTCCTCAAGTTCTGGTTCATTCATTGAAGCAAATCCAAAGCGAAAGGCATTTTCCTGAGTATGAATCCGTTTGATATGCAATTGATGGATTGATGTTAATTTATTTACAGAAAACATTGGATTTATTTTTATCCAGATTGCCATTCCGCCATCAGGTAGAGAATACGAAACAGAATCACCCAAATGTTTTTTTAGCAGTGCATCCAGATAGTCCCTGCGTTGACGATAGCTTTTTTTTGTTTTTTTTAGGCATCTGCTCAAGTCTCCGTTTTTAATGAGTTCTGCCAACGCATTCTGCATATATCCGTCGCCTCCAAAGTCAATTTCTTCCCGAAGCATTGTGCATTGTTCAATAAAGTTTTTAGGCGCTATCATGAAACCAATACGTATTGAAGGTCCCAAAATTTTAGAAAAAGAGCCAATATAAATTATATTGCCGTTATGGCTTCCGCTGGCTATAGGCAAATAGGGAGAGGAAGCATAATGGTAATCGTAGTCATAATCATCTTCAATAATAGCAAAAGAATATTGATGGGAGAGTTCCAAAAGTTTCATTCTTCTTTGCACACTCAATGTCACGGTTGTTGGATAGTGGTGATGGGGAATAACATAAACTGCGGTTATTTTTTTCTTTTTGCATATTTTTTCCACTGCAGCCATATCCAGTCCATTTTCATCAACAGCGACTTCAATTAGCGTTGCTTTGGTTCTTGCAAATGTTTTTTTAGCTATAGGATAATCGGGATTACCGGTAATAATAGTAGCGTCTTTATCTAATAGCAGCTGCGAAGCCAGATAAATACTCATCTGGGCGCCATGTGTAATTAACAGATTATCGGCTGTGATATTCAGTCCGCGGGTTTTGGATAAATAGTTGACGAGTTCATTTCTTAGTTTCAATGTGCCTTGCGTGGTTCCTACAATAGCATTTTTGACGGCATATTTCCGTGTTGTGTAGGACCTGTATATTTTTAACAGGTCTTCTATGGGTGAAAGTCTTATATCGGGATAGCCGTCATCAATAAGAATTTCAGGAGCGGTTAGTATTTTCTTATAAGACGTTTTTTCTTCTGCTTTATGAAAAGGAAGGCTGAAAGCATTTTGATAGGACGATGAGTTTTTTTCCTGACTCCAGTTCTTGGCTTTTAATACCGGAATCTGTTTCGATACAGTCACCTGTTTTCTTGGAATGACAACTATCCAGTCCTGGGCATGCAGTTCATCATAGGCTGCAATTACTGTTTTACGGTGTACGCCCAGTAATTTAGAAAGCTCCCTTGTTCCTGGCAAGGGAGTTCCGGCTTTTAATGTTCCCGTTCTTATTTCATTGATAATTGAGATGGCAATCTGTCTGTATATTGGAGTCTTACTCTCTTTATCAATGGTAATGATATTTTGAAACGGAAACATCTGGACTACTTATTAAGTTAAATCTGGATTACAAAGGTAGTCCAAATTGAAGATACTTTAGCCGGATAATTTAAATACATAACAACATGAATTATCAAATTAAAAAAGCAAGTCTGGAAGACTTGAATGAAACCGCCGTTTTGTTTAATCTCTACAGAGTTTTCTACCGACAGGAATCCGATTTGGAAAGAGGCAAGACATTTTTAAAAGAAAGGTTCCTAAACAGCGAATCCGATATTTTTCTGGCTATAGTCGATGGTAAAGCAGTAGGATTTGTCCAGCTGTACAAACTTTTTCATTACACCAAACTACAGAAACAATGGTTATTAAGTGATTTGTTTGTACATCCGGATTACAGAGGGAAAGGGCTTTCTGTGGCACTCATAGACCGTAGCAAACAATGGTGCGAAGAAACCGGGGCTTGCGGATTAATGCTTGAAACGGAAAAGACAAACGATATTGGAAACCAACTCTATCCGCGTTGTGGATTTGAGTATGACGGATTGCATAATTACTACCATTGGTGGAAATAGATAGAAGAACGGCAGATTAGTAATCTGCCGTTTTTAAATCATTTTAAATTAGTACTGATAGCGCAGTTTTCGTGCCAATAAAAGTAACGAAGCCGGTACGAAAAGCGAAAGGAAGAGCAAAACAAATTTTATTACAGTAATCCATCCAAGCGACCCGGCTATAAACGGATATTGTTTCGGAAATTCGGAAAGGAGATAAAATACAGTTGCATTTTCGAGCATATCACACCCAAACCATATCCACGGAAGTAACCCGGCTATTTTGAAGAAATATTTTGGAAGTTTTATCCGTTGCAATGTGAATTTGGAAAAAGTATGCAGAAATGCCAGCATAGATAAAGGAAAAACAACATCAATAGTATATGTAAAACGTTTATATACCTGTATTCCTATCTCGGTAAATGACTGCATATAGTGATATACTGCATCGCTCCCGAATATTGGCTTTTTGTCGAATATTTCCAGTCCGCCCAATAACATACTTACCTGTTTGGAGCCTGCGGGAATAGTAAAGGTATGTGTAATCACAAACACGATAAGAAAAATCAGGAAAACCAGTCCCAGTTTTTTTGCGCTCACCTTACCATCTGCAGGTGCTGTATCTTTATTATTACTCAGCAGTATTCCAAAAATAAGACCCAATAGAAAAATTGTGGGTATATAAAATAGGTGTTGAAAAGTCATAACCTTATATTTTTACCGTTTAATGAACACTTCAAAGAACAGTTATTTTTCCGGTAAAAAAATTGGTCTGCACCAACGTCAGAACCGCACGGTATTCATCAGCTTGCTAAAGTTGGTCGGGTCTATTGCCAGATAGGCGGCTATATATTTTTGAGGTACTTGTTGCAACAGGTGTGGACTCCTTTGGCAAAATATCTTAAAACGCTCTTCAATAGTAGTAGAGCGGAGTTCCATCTGTCTGTTGAGAAGACCTATAGACAGGTTCTCAGATAATTTCCGGAATAGCCGTTCCACCTGTCGGGACTGCTCAAAAATTTCCTGTAAAGCAGCATAGCTCAGGTAGCTTAACGTACTGTCTGTAATACAGGTTACATTATAGGTTGATGGTTTCTGAAAAATAAACGATTCCATTACCACACACAGGTTGGGTGGATAGGCAAACCCCAGGATATTGGTTTTTCCCTGTGTATCAAAGTTATACATCTGAATGCCTTTTTCAACAAAGTAGATATTGCGCTGTGTTTCGCCCTCGCGCACTATATAATCGCCTTTTTTGAAGTGCTTCGTCTGGAAATCTTTTGTCAGAAGCTCAAAATCACTAGGGGTAAAAACAGGATGTAACGTGCAGAAATAGTTATATAATGAGTTCATAATACAAATTAAAAAAAACAAAAGAATCATTACCCGCAATATAGGATATAAAAGGTTGTAAAATTGTAGTTGTAGTATAAATTACTCCTGTTTGCGTATTAGTGCCCAGAAGCAACTTTTTTATTTTTACATTTACCCAAAACCAAAATAAACTATGTATAGAGCTTTTTACTGTTTAGGATTTTTGTTTTCGATTAGCTTGAATGCACAAACCAGCAATGTCGTATCCTGGCTAAATACCAACGCAATTGTTATTGAAGATGCAAATCCTGATACAGAGCTAGTGGCATTTACACAGAATGAACCTCAAGGCTTTAAAGAAGCAAGAATTTATGGGTTTGGTGAAGCTACCCATCATGCTAAAGAATTTTTTGACCTGAAAGCCAAGTTTTTTAAATACCTGGTTGAGCACAATGGTGTGAGGGTTTTTATTATGGAGGAAAGTTATCAGGCTGAACAAGCTATTAATGAATGGATAAGTGGCGGTCCTGGAGATAAAGCTAGTCTTATAAAAAATTTCAGACATTTTTTATGGCGTACTACTGAAGTAGCTGATTTGCTGGAATGGATGCGTAATTACAATCAGGGAAAACCCCGGGAGGCACAGATACGATTTTATGGAATAGATAACCAAATGGGAGATGATATTAATAAAAGGCTAAGAAGCTATGTTCAAAAGTATAATATTAATATTGATGAAAACCTGTTAGCAGCAGCAGACAGTTGTTCGGTAGCAGAATATGGGCATGTAAAAATAAAGGAATGGACAAAGAAAATGCAACCGAAACTACAGCAGTTAGCCCAATTGCTAGAACAGGATTCAACACGCTTAAAGGCTGCAAATGCAAATGAATATATTGATATGATGCGAGGGTTGGGCTATCTGGAAGATTATACAGCTTATATTTCATGGCCGGCTGCAGATGTGCGTGACAATGCAATGTATGAGAATGTTTTAAAGATAATGAATATAGAAGTGCCAGATAGTAAGGTATTTATATGGGCACATAATGAGCATATAAATAAAAAAGATTTGGGTATGGCGGTACCAAGCTTGGGCAGCAGGCTTAAAGAACACTTTAAGGATGACTATTATGCCATGGGATTTGATTTTGGAAGCGGCAAGATGTTGGGCTTTATTATTAAAAATAAGCAGGTATTAGGATCGGAATACCGTCTACTTGACAAACCTTATAATAAAACGTATGCAGAAACTTTTTTTCAAGCCCAGCCTGATATCTATTTTGTTGATATTGCCACAGCTGTTAAAAATCCTGAGATGAAAAAATTCTTTGGTACTAAAATGAAGCAGCTTTTTATAGGGGGACCAGGATTTGACCCGAAGGACCCGAAGTTTTTTTCAAGAAAATATGAGGAAACCTATGATGGTATTATTTTCTTGAAAAAAATTTCACCTAGTGTTCGTCAAAAACAAACATAGAAACAATTTGTATATTTGGAGGTGTTAGTAAGAACAAAAAATCTGTAAAGCATATGATTTACAGGTTTTTATATTTTTAAATAAGAACTACATCAACCCTTATATTTATAGATCGTTTTAGTTATTCCGAAAAGTATTCAATCACTTCTTTATCTTCCATGACAATATGGTCAGTAATATGAAAAACTTCTTTTATCCAAGGGTGTTTTAGGGCATCATTTCTGTCTAATATTTTCCCAAGTATTTGATGTGTCCAAGGTGATTCTTCTCTGTCCATCAAACCAACCTGATAATTTTTTCCCTTAGTCCATATTCTGAAAGGAAAAGAATATCTGTTTTCAGGAACTTCATCAGTTCCCCAATCTCCAATACTAATTATTCCGTTAGCTACTTTATCTTCATGGTCTTTGGTAAATTTTATGTAATAAATAGCAAAAGCATCATCGTCTTCATAAACAAACCGTGTAAGATTTACAGTTTCTTTTCCACAGCATTCACAAAGTTCTAAATGTGGTTCTTCAAATTCTATTTTAAGCATGGGTTTGATGCGATAATTAAGCGGTTTATATTGTTTTTCATTAAGAATGAATAATATACTACCGATAAAGATAATGTTTTTCCGAAAAAAATCCATCTAATATTTCTCAAAAACAACCATAGAAAGGGCTCGTATATTGAGATGTCAGTAAAAATAAAAACCTGCAAATCTTATGGTTTACAGGTTTTAAAACTAGATTGTGTTTGAGGCTTCAGTAATTAATTCTTTACCGCCCAAATAGAACCATTTTTAGTTGTCAGCTTTTCTAATTTGCCTTTTGCTACAAGTTCATTTAATTGCTTTTCGCTTTCTGCTCTTGGTGTTCCGGAAAGTTCAGAAAATTCTTTTGCTGTCAAAGAAGGATATTTTGAAAAAAGCACTTCCCAACTTTTAGTATACTCACTTTTAATTGCTTTTGGATAGAGTTTTAAAATAGCACTTTCATAAAAGGCGTATGGTTTTGAACCATAAATAGTTTCCTTCTGTCCTGTTGCATCTATAAAGAAGATGGTTGGAAATCCTCTGACACCGTTTTGCCTTGCAAAATGCAAATCCTCTTCAAAAAGCGTTTTAGCTTTGCCATTAAAATCGGTTGTAAATTGTTTTACATCCAATCCCACTTTTTTAGCGGCGATTTCTAAATTTTCCCATTTGGCAATGTTCTTTTTTTGCAGGAAAACCATTTCACGGATTTCTCTTAAAAATAATAAGGCTTTTTCTTTGCCCTGCATTTCTGCGGCTTTAAAAGCTATCGATGGCGGATAGGAGGATGGTAGCGGGTCTTCCAACCAAACATCACCATCAATTGGCATATCATAATAAACACTCACTTCATCCCAATGATGTGCTACATCAGAAGGTTTGCTGATACCGCCGCTGTTATAGCTCCAATCCGGTAATAAACCACCCATTCGGTACTCAATTTCTATATTATTACCGTATTCCAGTTTAAGTTTTCGCAGTTGTGGTTCTATTCCCCAACAAGAAGAACAAATAGGGTCTGTGAAATAAATAACCTTTACCGGTTTTTGGGTGTTTTGCGTTACAACTTTTCCTGATTCTGCATTATCAGGTATTCCACAAATACCTTCAACAGGATCACATAATAGGGGATTGGTATTGTTTTCCATTTTTTTATCTGTTTGAGCCTGACAACCGAAGTTAGCCAGCATTAATACTAGTATTGTTATAGATTTTAATTTCATTTTATTGAATACTATTTCAGAATAGGCATAAAATTTATACCCACAAAACTACGCTACATTCGATGTATATTTGCTATGGGTTTCCCTTTGGAAACTACTTTCCTTTTAGAAAGTGTCTAATGGATTGCATAACTTTGTAAAACATACATTTAATTCAAAAAATGATGAAAAAAACCGCCGAAATAAATGCTACACCTATTTGTCAGGTTCGAATGCAAGCTATTAGTGATACGATGAGCCTGTTATCCGGAAAGTGGAAATTTCATATATTGGGAACACTAATAGAAGGCAATACATTGGGATTTATGGACCTGTTACGGGAAATAAACGGGATTGGGACAAAAATGCTCTCAAAGGAACTTCAGGATTTGGAAGTAAATAATTTAGTCAATCGAAGAGTAATGAACACAAAACCAATAACCGTTGAGTACTCAATTACAGAATATGGCAAGACACTTTCGCCATTAATTGATGAAATGGCAAAATGGGGGATTGATTACAGGGAAAAGGTTTTTTTAAGAGGTGCTAAGTAGCTAAGGTTCTGAGGTGCTAAGTTTTTATGTTTCTTAGATAAAAGAGAAGGTTATTGAAAGTAGGCTTCTTTTTTTTTGATTGAATCTGTATATTGCTTTAATCTGTAGCTGGATAAAAAGAGGTTCTGATGTTATGAGGGGTATAAGTTTTTGTGTTTCCCGGATAAAAGAAAAAGTTATTGGGATAGCCTTTTTTGTGCTTTCTTTCAGTTGATATAGCTTCTTAAAATTTAATAAACATCATTTTCCCTTATCCGTATACATTCCTAATGCTCCACTTTTAATATCTTTTAATGTAAGTTTGTTTTCCGTTCCAGGCAAATAGTTTGTTTTTAATTCTACTATAATGGCTAAAGGCGTTGAGTCTTTATAAATAGTATCATTTTGTATTTTTAAATTTTGATGTTTAAAACTTAAAAAATCTCCAAAGTCAAAACCACTGTAATATTTCCAATCACTTTTTATTTTATCTTTTTTGGATTCGCAACTGAATAAAAGAGCAAATAAGATTATAAATAATTTGTAGGATTTCACTATTTAAGGCTATGGTTATTAATAATTTTTACTGTTTAATTTAGAGTAGATTACAGTGTCAATAAATTCTCCGTTATAAAATTCATTTTCCTTAAAATGTGCTTCCTTAACAAAACTGCATTTTTCCAATACTTTGGCCGAAGCTTCATTGTCGGGATCAATCATTACCTCGATAGAATGTAATCCCATTTTGGTAAATCCATAATCAACAACCCCATTAATTGCCTCAGTTATATAACCTTTCCCATGAAAATCAGGAAGTAGCATATAGCCAATTTCTGCCCGATAATGTTCCGGCTTCATACGGAAATAGCCAATAGTTCCTATCATTTTAGGATTGTCTTTCAGCGTAATGGCCCAGTTAATCATCTCATTGTTGCTGATTTTTTCATCCATCATTTTGAAGTGTTCTGTTGCTTCTTCAACCGATGTGGCTACCGGACGGGGAATATATTTCATGATGTTTGGGTCAGAACGTAGTGCAAATAGTTCGTTGACGTCATTTAAATCAGCACGTCGGAGTTTCAGCCTTTGAGTTTCCAATTCAGGAAAATCTGAGAAATTAATAATAAGCATTATTCGTTTTGTGTTTCTGTAAAGTTATAGTTTTTTCGTTTAGAAACTAAGTGGCAATTCCCAACTTCAACTTGATAGCTATAAAAATAAAACCCCGCTAAAAGCGGGGTTTTAAGTTTAAGTCAGAGTAATTTATAAAAATTAGTTCTTTTTAAGAGCCAGTTTTTTAGTAACACTCTTATTCTGGTAATCTATTTTCACATAATAAATACCTTCTGCAAAACTATCTATCGATAAATCCGATTTTGACAGAGATGGTTTGAAAGTAGTGATTACTCTTCCAAGGTTATCTGTAATTGTGATGTTATCAGCTATTACACTTCCGGTTTCTACAGTAAACTGACCATAACTTGGGTTAGGATAAATAGTAACATTATTTTGAGCAAACTGATCAATACCAAGAGGATTTCTACAAGTTACTGATTTAACTCGAACGGCATCCTGAGAACCACAGTTTGCATTAGTATGTACATAATAGCGGATAACACCCACATTGCTGCCAGACGACCAGTTCAATGGCGAAGGTCCGCTTGCCAAAACGGTCATTCCATTATCATCTGTGATAGTAATATAATCTGTTGCTACTGAAGTTGAGAAAGTATATTGCTGACCATAATTGATGTAAATGTTTGTAAACTCACCGGCAAAACCTTGAGAAACTACCTCTGCAGATCCCATACAGGCTATTTGAATTGCTTCTGCAGGATTAGGTCCAAATGTAGCACCATTACAACCAACAGCAGGAATAGCATCAAAACTTCCGCCATAAACCCAGTCTCCTTTTGTAGAACCACAATTAGCTCGTATCCAATAGCTGTAATTTGTTGCAGGACTTAGTCCGCTAACAACCATTGAAGTGTAGTTATTAGAAACCGTATGCGTTGGTGTGCTATTGTATGTTGGAGCAGTATTGCTTTGCACTACATATAAATCATATCCTGACGAAGGTGTTGGTGATGGAGCAGTCCATCTGATCAGGGCAGAGTTTGATGTTACATTAGATACCGAAACGTTGCTTGGCAGACCGCAACCTCCGATAGGAGTACTGCTGCAGTTAACCGATTTTATTCTGATAGCATCTTCAGCACCACAATTTGCATTGCTGTGTACATAAAAACGGATAACGCCAACATTGCTTCCAGATGACCAGCTTAGTGGTGTAGTTCCACTTGCCAAAACGGTCATTCCATTATCATCCGTAATGGTGATGTAATCTGTTGCTATTGAACTTGAGAATACATAATACTGACCAAAATTGATGTACATTTTTGTAAACTGACCGGCAAGACCTTCAGCAACTATCTGAGGGCTTCCTGTACAAGCTAATTGAAGCGTTTCTGTAGGGTAAGAGCCGTATATAGCACCATTACAGCCAACAGCTGGAATAGCATCAAAACTTCCGCCATAAACCCAGTTTCCTCTTGTGGAACCGCAATTTGCACGTACCCAATAGTTATAATTGGTTGCAGGACTCAATCCGGTAATAAGTCTTGAGTTGGTAGAAGACAAGTGTGTAGGATTACTGTTTGCCGTTGGAGCAGTATTGCTTTGTACAACATACAAGTCATATCCCATAGGAGCAGGAGTTGGAGCCGTCCAGATAATTCGGGCTGAGTTTGATGTTACATCGGTTACTGAAAGGTTAGAAGGTGCACCGCAACTTGGGGTAGCATCAACACACTTGATAGAACGTACTCTATCTGTGTTTGCAGTTCCACAGCTCGCATTGGTATTCAAGTGGTATCTTACAACTCCTGAAGTAGAGCCTGAACTCCAGTTTAAAGGCGTTACTCCGCTAGCCAAAACTACCGTTCCATTCGCATTTGTAATGGTAATATAATCTGTAGCAACAGAACTTGTAAATGTGTACTGTTTGTTATCCATTACATTGACATTTGAATATTCACCTGCCCAGGAGTCAGAAGCGATTTGTTCGTTAGCTCCTGTACACGCTGGCGTGAAAGTTGCATTAGGATACAATCCGTTAGTAGCACCGTTACAGTTTAGAGCAGCAATGGTTGTAAAACTTCCACCAGATACCCATGCACTTTTTGTACCACCACAATTGGATCTGATCCAGTAATAGTAAGTTGTAGAAGCATCCAATCCTCTTAAAACACCCACACCGGCAGTAGTACTTGTAACAGTAGCTGCAGTATTGGCATTTGGTGCCGTATTTGTAGTAACGATATAAATATCGTATGAAGCAGGTGCAGTTGCAGGCGCAGTCCAGGTTAATCGGATTGAGTTTGATGTTATGTTTGTAACCGATAAAGCACTTGGCACACCACAACCTCCTGTTGGAGCATCAACGCACTTAACAGAACGCGTTCTATTTGTGTTTGCAGTTCCACAGCTAGCATTCGTATTCAAATGATATCTTACAACTCCTGTAGTAGAACCTGAAGTCCAGTTTAAAGGAGTTACTCCACTTGCCAAAACTGTTGTTCCGGCAGCATTTGTAATAGTAATATAGTCTGTAGCAACCGAGCTTGTAAAAGTATATTGCTTATTTGCCACTACATTCACATTTGAGTATTCTCCTGCCCAGCAGTCAGTAGCTATTGGTTCATTAGCTCCTGTACATGCAGGTGTGAAAGTTGCATTAGGATACAATCCGTAGATAGCACCGTTACAGTTCAGGGCTGCAATGGTTGTAAAATTTCCGCCAGATACCCAGGCACTCTTTGTAGATCCACAATTGGATCTGATCCAGTAGTAATAAGTTGTTGAACCTTCCAATCCGCTTAAAACGTCAACTCCGGCAGTAGTGCTTGTAACAGTAGCAGCCGTATTGGCAGTAGGAGCCGTATTGGCAGTAACAATATAAAGATCGTATGAAGTAGGTGCTGTTGCAGGTGCAGTCCAGCTTAATCGGCTTGAATTCGAAGTTATGTTTGAAACCGATAAAGCAGTTGGCACACCACAAGTTGGTTCCGCAGCAGTGCATTTGATGTAACGTTGTCTGTTGATATTTTGTGTACCACAACTTGAATTAGTGTGTATGTAGTACCTGATAACACCAGATGTTGAACCTGAATTCCAAACCAATGGGGAAGGACCGGTAGCTATTGCTGCATTTCCAACCGGATTCGCAATAGTGATATAATCATTTACATTCGAACTTGAAAAAGTATATTGTTTATTTGCCGTTACATTGACATTTGAATATTCGCCGGCATAGGCGTCGTTAACAATCATTTCAAGAGAGCCGGAGCAGGCAGGAGTAAATGTAGTTTGTGGATGAAGCTCTCCAACGGTACATCCTCCTACAACACCACCACATTTAATCGATTTGATTCTTGCTGTATTCTGTGTACCGCAAGAAGAATTGGTATGCAGGTAATATCTGATAGTTGCCCAGTTGGAGTTGTTAACCCATACTAACGGAGTTTGTCCGGAAGCATAAATGGTAGCTCCGGTAGGATCAGTAATAGTGATAAAATCTGTCGATACAGAACTGGTGAAAGTATATTGCTCATTAGGAGTTACATATACGTTTGTATATTCTCCTGCATGGGCATCGGCAGCAATTTGCTGAACAGTTCCGTTACAGGTTACATTGACAGTAGCTTCAGGATACAGTCCAAAAGGAGCACCGTTACAGCCTGCAGTACCCGTTCCGGAAGCTGTAGTCGTAAAAGAGCCACCAGGAACCCAAACTCCTCTATCGGAAACACATTGAGTACGTACCCAGTAGTAGTGTGTTGTATTAGGAGTTAATCCCGATACTTGAGCTTCTCTGGAACCGTTAGCCTCTGTAGTTGGAATTGTATTCGTAACAGGAGAAATTCCAGTAGTGTTTACATAAACATCATAGGATGTAATCTGCCCTATAATTTGAGCGTTCCAACTCACTTTACAAGAGTTCGAAGTGATATTCGAAACCGAAAGTGTATTAGGCGAATCACATGAATTGTCTATTGTGGTAGTTTTTAAATATACTTGTCTATCTGTTATATCACCACTCTCGCACTGTGAGCCGGTGTGAATGTAATAACGAATCGTCTGAGGATAAGGAGGTGTAAAGTTCAGACCATTCGAACCCGAGAGTCCGCTCACAAATACCTGTGCACCATTAGCATCGGCAATTGTGATATAATCTGTGGCACGTGTGCTTTTGAATGTATATCGCGTAGCCGTTGAAAATGTTTTTATCAACAGATATTCGCCCGGACGTATACCATTGAAGATAATACGTTCATTGTTGTCATAAACGGGGGTAATTGCTTGGGAGGAAGTCAGACTTCCGTAAGTGCATTGCGCACTGACCTTCTGGATAAAGCATATAAGTGCCAGAAGGTACAGAAAAGTAATTTTTGTTTTCATAGTTTATATTTAAGGTTTGCTTTTAAATTTTCGGAGGCTAATTTAACCGACGTTATTTTGACCGTAAGGACTTCTAATTTCATAGTTTAGGGTTTTTTCAGCATACAATAATAAATCAAAGAAAAATCATAATCTCAACTGATGTATAAGCGAAGCTTTTTTGGATATTAACGTAGTAATCCGGTGTAGCATCGTTTTATGAAAAAAAGAAGCTCGCATTTTTTTGGACAATTACACTAACATCTGCAAAGAATAGACTGCTTGATTTCAACTCGTTTCAAAGCGACCAGGAAATCAGAAATTGGGAAAAAAAATTTTGATGACCAGAAGTCAGGGGAGATGTCGACAAGAGTTCGGTAGGATCGAAGGGTAGTTTGTCGGATTGATAGGTTTTAGGCATTGGGCTTGTTGATTTGGCTGGAAAATTAATATTAATCTTTTTAAAATGCTAAAAAAATCTTAATAAAATTTGTCAACGACTTAGAGGGGAATTGGGTGTTTTTGTTAAATTCGTTGATAGTCTATAATTTGTCTTTATTCAAACATAATTTCACCATAAAAAATAGTAAATGAAAAAACTGTTATTACTACTCGTAATTTTTCCTCTGTTTGTTTCTTGTAATGATCCAAAAGAAAAAAAATTAAATTGGGATTATCCTGATGAAAACGCAGAAATTAAAACCTTTAATACTAAAGCAATAGATGATAAGGAACTGATTTCACGACTTGAAGAGGATTTCAGAAAGGGAAAGTTTAAAATTGAAAGCAAAGAAGACAAAAGGGAAGAGTCTTTTTCCAACTGCAATGATAATTTAATACTTAAAATCAAGGGTAACGGTATAAGACGTTATTATGTTAAGCGTACCGAAGCAAAACCAAAAAATTACTATCCGGATTTTATGATGTTTATTTATGAGTTTGATAGCGAAGCAGAAGCCGAAGACGTTGAAGAAGAAATTCGGGAAGCATTTTATTCCGGAAATGGATTTTGCAATGGAAAAGGTCATGACTATTTAGTCAGGTATAAGAATAAGGTTGTCCAATTAGCTACTCGGGCCCACATGTTTATGGATTACACAAAAGAGTATGCTGAAAAAATAAAAAGCTATCGTTAGGATTTAAGAGAAAGCAATAAAGTTCTGTAGGGAGTGAGTAATATGATTAAGGTTTTAGTCAAGAATTTACAATAATCGTTTATTAAAATTTGAATTGTTTTTTTTAAGGCAGTAAGCGGATTTATTCCTATTAGAGATTGATTTTTCATAAAAAAATCAAGTTGACTAAGCAATTAGCTATTGCGATAAACAGCACTTACATGCTGATTCCATATATTAATTGTGAGTTAATTTTTTCAACGGTTAAACTGTCTACCGATTCCTCCCTTTTTTTAATTTTGAAATTTGTTGTGTACTTTAATTCATATTTGTCGTTGTAATTTTCCGATTCTTCTATTTTTTTAATTATCCCATTTTGAGCGTAATAATAATAAAAGAATGTTTTACTTTTATCGCGTATTACTTCTTTTGAAATTATTCTTTTTTGTGAATCATATTTTATAATTTCCATTTCTGTATTTTCGTTTCCATCTCCGTAATAGGTTTGAAATTTATTTGCCTGAAAGTTTATTGCATAAACAAACTCCTTTTTCCATCGAACTTTTTTTGTGTCTTCAAAAATTTGGCTTTGTTCAGTAATTCTATTTTGATCATCATATTTGTTTTCTATGTATGTAGAAGAGTTTGAATGTATTTCTTTTGAGTTTGGTTTATATTTATAATCTAACGACATAAAGAGCGTATCGCTTTCGCCTCTGTATACATTTTCATGAATTAGCTTATTGTCATCATAAATGTATTTTGAAAAATATAATGTAAATGAACAATTACGACAACTTGAAACATACCTTTTCGAAAACAATAACTTGATGTCGGAATAAGAATATTGTTCAATTTCTCCAATTATGTTTAGCTTTCTATAATGATGCCTTCCGAATTTTATTTTTTCAAGAATTTTTCCGGATTTGTCAAAGTAAAAATCAGATTTACTTATTTTCTTTTTATTTTCGGCTTGGAAGCTTTCTTCGGTAATTTTAAAGTCACCGATTTTCTTTTCTATTTTTTGCGAATAGCTGTTAAAGAAAGAAAATAACAATAAAACTAGGATTTTTGATTTCATTTTTTGAGTTAATTGTAAGCTAGCATATAGTGTTTTGCAGTTCTGCATATTGGAGTATTGGCAAATTTGAATCAGCAGTATATTCTAAACGACCACGAAACCAACTGTTGCGCCTAACCGCCTGTTAGCGACACGTTTCTCTATATTCTTCGACTCTTGTAGATATTAGACTCTCAGGTAATTCTAACCATTTATCAATTCCTTCCGGATCACTGGTATATAAATAATATGTTGTGTATCGTTTAAGCTCATTGAGTTTCTCTTCGTCACGTTGATACTTCTTGAAATTTTCTCGAAATTCCAATAAACTTTCCCGAGTGTATTTTAAATAGCTGTTGTTTGCAAAACGTAAATTGGAATTTTTTATAATGTATAATTTTAAAATGTCTTCTTGCCAAGCATAACTTAGTTGATTGTTACAATCTATAATTACACATTTATCTTTTGGAAGGTTTTCCAGAAATGGAATTAAATTATTTTCCCACTTAGAATTTCCACTAATATTTCCCCATATTTTATATTCCAGTGGATTTTCAGAAATTTTTCTAATTGGCAGTCCAGTAAAATAAGGTCGGTATGTTTCGTCTAAAGTTTCAATACCGGAAGAGTCTGTGACTACTGAGTAGGCAAAATCAAAAAAGTTGTCAATCTTCTTAAATTCCTGAATATATTTTTCTGATTCCCTAGAAGGATTACTCACAATTAGTTTTGAACTCTTTTTGTTTTTTCTATAATAGTTAATTACAAAACCGCCGCCATCCAACACTAATTCTGATTTTTTTACAATTGAATTTGGTATGTCTTGTGCTAATTCTCTCTTAAGTTTTTCAAATTGTTCGTTAGTAAACTTATATGTTTTGTTGAAGAGTATTGTGTCCCTGTTTTTATGAATTTGATATTTCATTATGCATGTCAGTTCATTTTTCTTGTAATCAATTCTGTATTCGGTATCTGCAGATTTGAAATATTTAAATTCCAAAACAACTTTTTCTATACTATTCTCTTGTGCTATAATACAGTACGGAACAATTGTTAAAAACAATATTAGTACTTTTTTCATAGGAAGATTTTTTAAAGTCATAGTTGGGAAAATTGCCATTAATTTGTATATATTCGAAATAAACATTCTTTGAACTTCCAATCAGTAAATTATCGAAAGTCCTGAATATTTTTCCGGATCGTATTGGTTGTAAATTCCATGGATTCAGTAGTATTCACCTTTACATCAGGAATAATTCCGTGCACGTCCTTGTCTGTAGAACCGATAGTGTAGAATTTTTTGGTTGATATAGACAATGGCATTCCGGTAAAAGGGAGTTCAGTCATCACTTTATCCCCATAAGAAACGATCCAGCCTCCGGTTTCTTCACCTATAATAGTTCCCATTTTATAATGCTTGAAGCACTGCGCAAAGTTTGCAGCCGACGAAAATGTCCTAAGCCCTGTCAACAGATAAATTTTCCCATTAAAATGGACCGGATTATCATAGGGAATGATTAAATTTTCATTTTTAAGGTTTTGCATATTTCCATCTTTTTGATCTGATAAAAACCTAAAAGTTTCGCAATAATTGCTATCCTGACTGCATTTCTGTTTGTAGAAATCTTTTTGAAGTTTGCTGTATTTTACTGTTGTAGAAGCATACTGAGTGAATGGCTTAGGGGATAAGTATTTAAGAAGCTGATCTCCCAAAGCAGAATTTCCACCTCCATTATTTCTAAGATCAATGATTAGGTTATGAATGTCTGCTTTGCTAATTGTATCAAATGACTTTTTTAAAAATTGTTTAAAATTTTCTTCACCATCAAAATATCTCACATCCATAATAGCTGTTTTAATATTGGCGTCAATGCGTAGCGAATAATCTTCAGGTATATTTGTTGAAGGCTGTTGAGGCCTTTTTTGATTTTTGGAAAAGTCCATCAATGCCTTGAAGGTTATCGGCTCAATGATTGTATATTCAATTTTATCACCAATTTTATATTTAACATGGAAATCACCTTCAAAATCAAAGTATGTTTTTAATACTATTCCGAAAAAATAAAAGTCGGAACCCATTTTCAATCTGTATTCATTACTTTCTCCGCTAGTATTGTCGATAATTTTCTGAATGATTTGTGCGTTGGTTACATTATTGATACTTATAATTTCAGCACCTGACGGAATTTTGGCTTCCACACCGGCATAGTCGACAATAGTTATAGACTTGTTCTTAAAATTACAGGTCGCGGAACAGGGGAATAAGGTACTTGATTCCTTTAAAATCAACCTGCCAGGAAATTTGAGAGAGGTGTGTCCATCAGAAAGAGAAGCGACAAGTGGGGCCACAAGCTTATAAAAATCACGGTAATTAAGACTGTCCCTCAGATTTGATTTTATTTGCTTAACATTTTTTAAAAAAATCCTTTTTGATTCGATTGTGAAGGGATCCGGGTGTGTTTCAATAATTGAGTTTACTAAATATTCGAGGTCGGTGCTGAGTTCTCTTTTGCTGAATTTCCTGTCGCTAAGGACATTTTGGGAAAATCCGGTAAAAGAGCAAAATAAGGCAGTTATAGCTACTATAGTTTTTCTTATCGAGTAGGGGTGAGTTGTTTGATTTTTCATGATGATTTTTGATGATGATTTAGCAAATATATGATAAACCACATAATGTTATAGTTTTTGTAAAAGCAAAAAACCTCGTAAATCATAGGTTTACGAGGTTTTTTAATTTTAAGCGAAGAAAGAGGGACTTGAACTATTGCCCTAGAGCTATTATGAAATTTGTTTTATAATAGATTGCAAGTTCTACATCAGAAGAGGGACTTGGCAATTTACCCCGTTACTTTCAAATGCTGAATTAATCCATCAACAATATCAAAATGAAATTTTAATACAATCGGGCTTCCCGGGAATGTACCGGAACATTCTGCAGATAAAACACTTGAAGTGCCATTTTCAGTATATTCAAGAGGTTTCATCACTGATCTGTATTTTTCATTTGATTCTTCTATCCAATGCTGGATTTCGATTCTTCCGTTATGCGTTTTGCCCTCATCAAACACCACGGCGGTTTCAGAAAAGCAATTGGTGTAGGCAATGCTATCGAAGCTGTTTTGTGCATTAACCAAGTCTGTTATTATTTTCGGTAAGTTCATTTTTATTTTTTTAGATGATTAAATTGTTGGTACTGTACCACCATCGATTATAAATTCTGTTCCCGTTAAATAATTGGCCCTTGGTGAAACGAGAAAACCAACCAATTCGGCTACTTCTTCCGGTTGGGCAGGCCTACCATAAGGTATTCCTCCCAATGCATCCATGACACCCTGTTGGGCTTCTTCAATGGTACTGTTTGCATTTCTTGCAATCTCGCCCAGCCACGCTTCCGATGCTGTTGTATTTATCCATCCTGGTGAAACAGTAAGCACGCGAATACCTTTGGGTGTTACTTCATTTGATAAACTTTTACTATAATTGATCAGTCCTGCTTTTGCAGCGGCGTAGGGCAAAGTAGAATCATACAAAGGCAATCTGCCCTGAATTGAGGCAATATGGATAATGACACCGCTTTTTTGACTTATCATTTGTGGCAGAAATCCCCTGTCCAACCGCACAGGAGCCAGTAAATTAGCTTGTAGGGTTGATTCCCAGTCTTCATCGCTCAATGCGGTAAAACCACCTGCGGGTGTTGTTGAAGAACCAAGGTTGTTCACAAGGATGTCAAGCTTTCCGTAAACAGATAACACCTCGCGGATTACCTTTTGCGTTCCTTCTGCCTTACTTAAATCGGAAGGAATAAAATGCAGTCTGCTGTTTTCTTTTTCGGGTGCGTTCCTTGCAGTAATAATAACGGTTGCGCCAGCCTGTAGCAGTCTTTCTGCAATTGCCTTTCCGGCTCCTTTTGTACCTCCGGTTACCAAAGCAATCTTGCCGGATAACTCGTTGTTGAAATTAAATGTTTGTTCCATTGTTTTATATTTTTGTACAAAGTTGGGATGTATATAACTATCTGGCAATAAGGGAAAATCGAATTGCATAGGGATAATTTTTTCCCCTATTGTACAATTTGGAACATTGCACTAGCTTTGCTATATGTACGAGAGAAAAATACCTTTAAACCTGAATTGCGGCCTTGACCTTATTGGCGAAGTCCTTTATGGAAAATGGAAAATGCGTTTGTTGTGGTTTATCAACCAGGGACATAAGCGCCCCAGCGAACTGCAACGTAAAATCCCGGATGCCTCAAGAAGGGTCCTGACGATTCAGCTGAAAGAGTTGGAGGACCATGAATTGATTTCAAAGGTGATTTATCCTGTTGTGCCTCCTAAAGTTGAATATAGCCTGACAGATTTTGGAAAAACGCTGATTCCCGTAATTGCAGCAATTGGCGGATGGGGAGATGAACATGAAGAGCGTTTGCGCTCGCTCATTTTGAAACGTTTAGATTCAAAGTCATGATCAAAAAAATGGTAAGTAGGCGAAGATTACACTATTTTTTGCCGAATAGTTTTAATTCCACTTCCCGTAAAACTCTGTTATATCAAAAACGAACGAAACGGTATCTTTTTTAGGAATTGTTTCAATCCAGATAAGATCAAACTTTTTTGTTTTCATCGCTGAAAATAATCATGTTTGAATTCTTTCATTCTAAATTTCATTGATTATATTTTTTTTACAAGCCATTTTAAAAGTGAAATTTAAAATTTGATGCTTATGAGCAAACACATGGACACAGATTCCGTTAAAAGATTTCTTCCATTGATATTAGCAACTGCGATTTTCATGCAGATGCTGGATTCCACGATTCTCAATACATCTTTACCGGCCATCGCCAGAGATTTGAATGAATCTCCGCTGGATATGCAGAACGCAATCATAAGTTATGTTTTGACATTGGCTTTGTTTATGCCTGTCAGTGGTTTTTTAGCGGATAAATTCGGGACGAAAAATGTTTTTATTACTTCGTTGTTTATATTTTCTTTGGGTTCGTTATGCTGTTCGTTGTCACAAAATCTAACCCAATTGGTTATTTCCAGGGTAATTCAGGGTGTTGGCGGAAGTTTGATGACGCCAGTTGGAAAATTAGCACTCATCAAAGCATTCAACAAGAATGAATTGCTCAAAGCAATCAATTATGCCATTATTCCGGCCTTGATTGGACCCGTTTTAGGACCTTTGGTTGGCGGATACCTTGTCGATTACTTATCCTGGCACTGGATTTTTCTGATTAATATTCCAATTGGCGTTTTGGGAATTATTTTAGGTTTAAAATATATGCCCAATTACAAATCACCGGTCTTCAATTTTGATTTGAAAGGCTTTCTCATTTTTGCAATGGCGTCTTTGTTACTTTCCATTTCATTGGAATTACTAGGAAATGCGAATAATATTACACCAGTTTTATTAGGGTTTGCTTTCGGTTTTCTGATGTTGTTTTTTTATTACAAACATGCTAGAAAAAACAATAACCCTATTTTTCCTCTTAATCTTTTTCAGGTTCGTACATTTCGAGTTGGAATTTTAGGGAATCTGGCGACAAGGTTAGGAATCAGTTCTATTCCGCTCTTGGTTCCGCTGATGATTCAGATTGCTTACGACCGTTCGGCATTTACTTCCGGCTGGATTGTTGCACCCATGGCACTCACTTCGATTTTTGCGAAATCAGTCGTAATTAAGATTTTGGATAAATTTGGTTACCGCTTAACATTGATGGTCAATACCTTTGTCATCGGTGTCCTGATTTGTTGCCTGGCTATACCGGGTATTCACCATTCCATTTATTGGTATGTACCGATACTGTTGTTGCTTGGATTTTTCAATTCAATACAGTTCACGTCAATGAATACGATCAGCATTGCTGACCTGAGAACTTATCAGACGAGTAGTGGTAATTCTTTGGTTTCTGTCAATCAGCAATTTGCAGTAGGATTCGGGATTGCATTTGGACTGATTATCCTGAAATTTTTTGAAGGTGATACCAAGCTCATTCATAACGAGATTCACAATGCTTTCCGATATACATTTCTCATAGTCGGTTTTCTCACGATTCTGTCCGGCCTGGTTTTCCGGAGACTTAACTTCAGAGACGGTGGTAATCTGAATTCGGTATAACTGACACGCTATTGGAGCTATTACAAGTTGATTCAACGATACTTACAATGGCAGAAGGTGGTGCTTATAAATTCAAAGGGAAACATTGGATAAACAATTTTAAAAAATACTGATGCAAAAGAAAAGGTTTAGTGAAATAGAAGGTTTTCTGTTAAATCCAGTTCAGTTCTGCGATTGAGCTTTAGTGCTTTTTTGTGGCACACTTTTCTAACTATATGATGTGCCACGAATGTGCCACAAAATTTTTGTGCATTTTTATAAATTTTGTGAGTAGGGGGGGGCAAAAACAAAAAAGTCTATAGCTGGTTAAAACTATAGACTTCACGCGGTTTGAGAATTTTTTCTGGCCTGAATTCGTTAAAACTTATTTTAACATTTTCGCCGTTTCGCGGAGAAAGAGGGAATTGTTCTCCTTCTCTAATGCGTTTATATATAAGGTTTATATATTTTTTCCTATTATAGGGTCTCGCTTTTGCTCCTCTATTTTGACTTGCAAATTTTGAAATCTTATAGAACAAATGTAATGAAAAAAATTACAATCAAAAAAAGGTTGAAAATTAGATGTTCAATTATTGAACTTATTTATAACTATTTCTTTTCAACAGGAGGTACTATTTGACTATTTACAACAGTATATTTAATTAGAGTGGCAGTATCTCCTCCTTTGTCATTCCAAACACACTCTTTTGCATTCCAATATAAGAAATGAACTTTTTCTTTGTTGCCGTTTTCTCCAGTACTATTTTTTCCCACGCCAGTATAAAGACGAATCCATTCTCCTGGATTTACTTCCAAATCTGGGAAAACATAAATGTGTCTAAATTCATTTGACACTTTACCATCCGCATCAAAAGTTCTATCTACAACTGCAAATCCTTTTAAGTTTATTTTTACATCTGTATGCAATCTGACAAATTCATTTGCAGGGTCACTTGCATTTACAACACTGTGTATTTTTAAGCCCATTTATTTTAGTTTTAGTTAAAAAGAAAAGCCCCTTTGGGGGCTATTTTATATGTTGATGTCAAAGGTTGGCTAACGGGTTCTCTGTTTTACTCTGTGGTTGTACTTTTTCAAGTACGTTTTTTTGATTTGTTATCATTGTTGCGTTCCTTTCTTTCTTATCGTTAATAATCATCATTTTTGCGACATTCTCACAGTCGAACAATTTACGACCGGCTTCAAAACATTCGTGCACGTGCACGGTTACCAAAATTAAATAAAACATCAAAACAAAGAACTCCATTACTTTTCTTCCTACCAAGACATAATCTCCTAATTGTAAGCACAATTTACGAAAATTTAAGCAAATCTGCAAGTTTTTTACAAATCGTTAACAGAAAGCAACTATTTTATAGGTCTCTTTTTAAATGGCCGAGAACCTCCCTTTTCGAAATAGTTATCAATGTTCTTTTTGAATTCATATAGTTGCAAGTTATCTACATTCTTTAATGAATTTTTTATTTTTAAATCATTAGCAAAATATAAGCCCAATAAATCCATTTCATCTGTATTAGCCAAACTCTCATTAAGGTATAGCGGCAATCGTTTATCTAAATAATCAATGAACATTTTTTCAGAATCAATTAAGTCGGCAAACGCCATTAAATCATAAATATTTACAGCCCAAGCAAATCCTGAGTTTTGGTCAATAATACCATACTGCTGAAGTTTTGTAAGTGCAGAAATTAATGTCCCTACGACTGAGAAACTAACTGAGATACGATATATCTTATTTTTATTTATTGGACTAACATTTTCTCCTGTACTTATTTCAAAATTTGGATTTTCATTTTCGGTTATAAACATTGAAGCTCTATAACTTTGACAAATGGCATCCCCAATAATTCCTGTCAAATCCGTTTTAATACTCGAAAGCGCACCTCGTTTAGATGCATCGCTTATTAAGCCGGCTTTTACTTCGATTAAGTACGTTGCATTATCACTAATGCCCAAAATGTCTAATTCATAATTACCATCAGTTGAATTGGTACAATTTAATTTGGTTTTGGGATTTTTATAATTATAAAAAACTCCTTTGAAAAAATTGGCTTCAGGAATCATTTTTTTAAACAATGAGAGAACTTTTTTTTCAATAAATTCATCCTTGGCTATTTGAATCCGATTCCCTAAAAAAGAATTTTCATAATAACTTTTATCAGCCCTTTCTATTAAAGATTGCGTAAGAAGAAATAAATTTCTCGTAGGCATATTCATTGCAAATAGATAATAGTTCTCATCTTCTTTGACTATTGGAAAATTGAAAATATCACTTTTATTTAAAACTTCATATTTGAACTTGTCAGGAGTTATAAAACTCATATTTGCACCGAATTCCATAGCCAATGATTTTACAACTCTTTCTTGAACATCATCATAATGCCTAATTTGAAATAATTGGTCATAAGTTTCAATATCATTCAACCGATATAGTATAACTCCATTATTTTGTACAATGACTTCAGGATTTTCTTTAGCAAATCCTGTCAAATAATCTCCAGAGATTATTTCTTTTTTAGAAATTTTATTTTTTAAGATATATGCGTTGAGCTTTATTGTTTGAACAGGGTGTGGTCTTCCGTTTGGAAGCATAATCCGACAACCGAAGGATTCTTCCAACTTATTTAAAGTATTTAAAACATCTTGCGATGTAAATCCGTAATGCTTATTTAAAAAGTCATCATGTCCTTCGAACATTTCGAGGAACAGCTCAATTACATGCTTCATATATCCTTCTCCTCTCATGAAAATATTTTCAGAAATCATATCATGCCTTAACTCTGACTGTATTTGCGAAAATTTTCCTGTAGCACCTTCAAAACTAAAATAGTTTGAAGTATACATTCTAATTTTTATGAGCAAATCGTTGATTCTGCCAAGATCTTTTCCAGTAGGTTTTTTGCCTTTTTGAGAATTAGGAGTTGCCATAGCTATACTTTGACAATACTCTATGAGTGTTTCTGAAAGTCCATCATCAGAAGGGTCTGTAAGCATTTTATTGTATCCAAAAGCAGCAATACCCCCAAGGACGAAAATCTTGTCATATTGATTTATCAACATAACTACTTCCGAAATTAAAGCTTGAATTTCCTCGTATACTTTTGGATAATTTTCTCGGATTTGTTTTAGATACGCTTCACGTTCTTCAGCGGTTAAAGTGCTTTTCATAAACACATTTCGCCCTTTTCTAACAATTTTTACCCCATTAATATTCCTAACCTCTTTTTTTACAAATCTTCCTTTTATCTTCTTTGGCTTTTTTCTGCCTTTACTTTTCGGCATAACTTATAATTTATCGATTTATAGAAACACTTTAGAAAAAGTGTTTATCTGTCCAAAAAAATCCCATCAATTCACATTCTTCAATAATCATTACTACATCGTCATCTAAAAATTTAGATGTTGTGCTTGTGAAATAATCAGTGTTTGTCTTACTACAGGTTACTTTTTTTAATATTGAGGAATATGAAGGGAATATTTTTTGGTCCTGGATTAATTTATCCAATTCTGTTTCTGTCTTTGGAATCTGTAGATTATATCTAAAGCCATCTTCTCCAATATCTAAATCCCTTATCCAGTCACTATCAATGGCTTTTCTTTTTATATATTGAACACCGTCATTTTTTACAAGCTCAAAGAAATCTTCGTTGCTTTGATTATAGCTGTCAGATATCCATTTACTTTGTTTTTCAATCCAAATTCTTAAATCTTCGTGGTCAATAGGAATTTCAGAATTAAGTTCTAACCACTTTAAAACCTCAGTTAGGTTTCCATAAACAGATAATCTCACTTCTTTGTCCCCCATTGGCCAAGCAACAGAAAAGGTTATTGTTTTCTGAATTTTATTATTCCATGCTGAAAATAAAATCTTGTATGCTTCAAGAGTTTTTTGCACTAAATGCGTTGTATTGTCTACACTGTGCAATATTGTTGGAAAGTTTGTGTAGAAATCATAAGGTTTTAAAAAAGAAATCTCATGGGGAATTATCAACGTTTCTCCAACACGCTCTAATATTTTTTTTATTTCAATTATGTCATATTCGACCACATCAATTTTATAGTCAGGAAACCTAATTATATCGGTGTTCTTTATGTGTCTTTCCTTAAAATTTAAATTTTCTGTCGGTGGATGGTAAGAAATAAATAATCTAATTCCTTCGTCATTTGTAGTTTTGTATGGTATTAATTCTTCAAACTTATTTTTTTCTTCCTCCTTTAAATGCAAGGCATCATACCCTTCTTTGACACCAAAATACTCATAGATTAATGGGTTACTGTGATAGTAGTAGATAGACAATTTTTTCCAATCTGCTAAACCGAGCTTTCCATCAATCCTAAAAAGTTTTGTATATGTTGTGTCTTTTCCGGCTTTATTGATATTTGTGTCCCAACGACTTAAAATCTTATCATCATCATACATTCTAATAGCCCCGTCAAAATGAACAAATTCTTGTTCTTCCGTATTATATATTGAATGGATATATCTACATCCATAACTACTATCACCAATTCCCAACGAAGCCGTTTCTCTAATTTCTTCTATCTCTAATACTCGGTCTTTTCCGTCAGATTTCCACCAAAATTCAGTTCCTGAAATACCTGAAAAGAATTTCTCTCTTTCATCACATTCATATCTTGTTACACCATCAGGTATTTGAGAAATATCGTCATTAAATTTTGGACCCCACCAATAATCTAACTCAAAACTTCCAGTATACGTTTTTGATAAACCTATCATATTTTCATCCAACGCAATTCTTAATTTTATTTCTTTATTTTTATAAAAACCAATAAAATTGTCAAGAAAGTAGGTATTGAAATTATTGTATTTAGATAAACTTCTTTTAAAATATTGATGACAAAAAACAGCAAAATTGTCTGTCTTATTTTTAAAGATTCCTGAACCTACATATTCGAAATCTTCTATAAAATCATCAAGGTATATCAAGCCATCTTTGTCCTTTAGAGTATTAAATTTTGGATATATTTTCAATAGTATTTTATCACCACTGTAAGCAGCGCAGCTATCGTGGATAAATCTACCGTCATTCGTATAGTTGTCACCAAGTAAAGCTTTAAATTCATCTACATGATCTTTTACATGATTATAGTGAACCATGTTAACATATTGCTTTATTTTGGGGCCTATAATTTCGAAATCCTCATCTGTTTCTGATATAACAAAATTGCCTATGGATTTTACCATCTTTGGTTCTATATAAAGCCCAAAAGGGTAAATCCATCCTAAAGGTCTATGAAAATCATGGCTAACCAAGGATGGCATGCCTGTCAAAGCATTATCGTAAATGCCTTGTTCTAATGCGCCGATAGTAAAGAAAAAACCATCCCTATTTAAAGTATTTGAACTAAGTATTCCTAAGTAGCTTTTCAATATTGAATAATATTAATTAATAACTAATGGTTTTGCACTATAACTCGACCATCATCATCGAGGTAAACGGTTTGATTAAATTCTATATGAATTAAATCATTTCCATATAACTTAGCTCTGTAAAACTGTAATCCCCCAAAAGAAATTCTAAAATCATCCGGGTAAGATTCCAAAGCTTCTAAAAGTTGTTTTTTAGTAATTGTAGGTACTTCCTTTTCCATGTCATATTTTTTTTTCAAAGTAAATTATTCCTTTATCGTTGTCTCCATCGTAAGGGTTTCCATATTTTTTAAAACCGTTCTGCTCTAAAAAGTTTTGGCTACTTTTTATTGCTGTAGTTGAAAAAATTATCCCTTTTCGGGATTCCATTTTTTTAAGCAATCCTTTTTTCAACTCTTGACTAATTCCATTTCTTCTATATTCTTTTTCTGTAAAAGAATACCCTATCTCGTAATTTAAATCTTGAATTTTTCTTTGAATTTTTGCCTTTTGTATAATCCCATCAACATAATTGTGATTGGGTCTTTTCACGGATGAAACCCCTACCAACATATTTTCAAAATAGCAAAATGCTAAAAGCTCACAATTTTTAATTCTATCAAGAAGACCAAGCAGAACAACTTTCCCTCCTTTTTCGACCTCATCATAAAAATCAGAAAGTTCTTTTTTAGAACATTCACTATGGCTTTTAACCTCTATTTTGCATGACTTTAAAATTTCAGATTCCATTATTATTAATGTTTTATAATTTGTATAATGACATCATCATAAGCGTCAAATGAATTTTTAAAATTATCTATATCACGAATGTTGCCTAAATCATAAATAATGAAAAGGATATTTTTAAATTTTGTTCTATAAGCAAGGATATCATCATTCAATTGGGCTATCAAAACCTTTTCATCGTTCTTGCATAATTTTATTTCTACAGCGAGATTTAATTTTTCAAAACTAAAATCAGGAATGTATTGTTTTGACGAATAAATTATATGAGGAAATTCTTTTGAAAATTCTAAATCATTTGCAAGTAATAAATCTTCAAATTTATCTTGAATTTCTTTTTCTTTAGTCGGGATTTCTCTGATTACTTTTCGTAGTTTTTTCTCTCCAAGATTTATGATTGTAATTAACTCGCTTGTCTCTGGAATTAAATTGGCATCCTCATAAACTTCTGAAATTTCACTTGATTTAAGTTGGTCTTGAGCTGCTAAAAGTAAGCCTTCAGCTTGATTTAATTGCGCTTTAAAAGCACTTATATGGTTTTGCTCCATCATTTCCTCAATATCCCATCCGCGCATAATCATACTTCCGGTTTCACACCAAGAAAAGTGTGCAAGGGTTTGATAATATCTTGATTTTTTTCCAAAAACTTCTTCTAGAATTCTAAGCGAATTTGCTAACCATCTCATGTGTTCTTGTGATTTTCTTCCTTTCTGTCTAACAACCTTCAATTCTTCAATTAGTCGATTTATTGCTTCAAGTGCTTCTTGTTTTTTCCACTTCTTCATTGCATTCTTGTTAATAGCTTACAGATTTTTAATAATTTGATAAACAATATGTTTGAATTGCTAAAATAATGAAAATTTAACTCTAAAATACTACAATTGATATGATTCCTTCAACAAATGAATTCTAAAACAAAAAAAGCCGTGTCACATTCCTGTAACACGACTTTCTACAACCAACCAATTAAAACTATTTTTTAGCTTTTGCTTTAACAACCTTTCCACCCTTAACGTAGCGATATCCTTTTTTTAATGTTCCATCTTTTTTAACACCTTCTCGAACAATTACTCTACTACATAATTTTTTTGCCGAGATTCTTCTTTTACTTTTCGGTTTTGCTTTTTTACTTACCATGATTTTGAATTTTAATTATTTGATTTTAAAGGATAATTTTCTTTTTGGTTGATTTACAACTTTTTGTAGTAAATCGAATATTTAAAAGTGAGGTCATTGTCTCGGTTTTTTCTAGCGTTGTAAAAGGTTCTTTAGGATTAAGATGCTAGCAACAATGAATAGCTGAGGTAGGGGATTATATACCATCTTATTACCATTCGTACATTGTCCCGTTTTCTTTTATCTGTGAAATGAAGCATTAATTATTTTAGGGAGCAAAATCCTTCAAATAGGGAAAATCGGATTTGTAACGGAATCTAGTAAGATTAAAATATGAATATCAACAAAAAAAACCTCGTAAATCATAGATTTACGAGGTTTTCAATTCCTGCGGAGAAAGAGGGATTCGAACCCCCGGACCTGTTACAGTCAACAGTTTTCAAGACTGCCGCAATCGACCACTCTGCCATTTCTCCAGTATGTTGCTATCATTTCCTGATTGCGAGTGCAAATATAGAAACCTTTTTTGAGTTTCAAAACATTTTGAAGGTAAAATTCAAAACATTTTTGAGCAACATTTTTAATTATTTCATTTTCTAGTGTTTACACCAAAAATAAAATTCATTTATTTTTTTAGAATTCGACGTATTCCATGATTTCTAAGCCATATCCAATCATACCGACACGTTTCGTCTGCTCAGAATTGGATAATAATCGGATGTTGGTGATGTCGATATCATGCAATATTTGTGCGCCAATACCAAAATCTTTATTGTCCATTTTTACCTGTGGTGCCTTAAAGACTCCTTTTTCCTGTAATCCTTTTAGTTCTGTGATACGATTCAGGAGTTCAATAGGCTGGATTTCCTGATTGATAAACAGGATGGCACCTTTGCCTTCTTCATTGATACGTTGGAACATTCTTTCCAATTTCTGGTCCGGATCGTTTGTAAGCGTACCTAAGATGTCATTATTGACTTGCGTAGAATTAATACGGGTCAATATTGATTCTCCTATATTCCAGCTTCCTTTGGTAAGGGCAAGATGGACTTGCTTATTAGTAGTTTGTACATAAGCCCTAAGTCTGAATGTGCCAAAACGGGTTTCAATTTCGAAATCTTCTTTCTTTTGGATAAGACTGTCGTGTTGCATTCTGTAAGCCACCAAATCTTCGATTGAAATGATTTTCAGGTCGAATTTTTTAGCCACTTCAAACAGCTGTGGCAAACGTGCCATAGAACCATCTTCGTTTAGGATTTCCACAAGTATTCCGGCCGGTTTTAGTCCGGCAAGACGTGCCAGGTCGATAGCAGCTTCTGTATGCCCGGTTCTTCTTAAAACACCGCCTTGTTTTGCCCTCAGTGGAAAAATATGTCCGGGACGTCCTAAATCTTCCGGTTTCGTGTTGTCGTCAACCAAAAACTGTATGGTTTTGGCACGGTCATGTACGGAAATTCCAGTAGTACAACCATGTCCTATCAGGTCAACAGAAACCGTAAATTGGGTTTCGTGTAATACCGTATTATTGGTAACCATCAGGTTGAGGTCTAATTCCTTGCAGCGGGCTTCGGTTAGCGGGGCGCAAATCAGCCCACGACCATGCGTTGCCATGAAATTAATCATTTCAGGCGTCACTTTTTCTGCAGCGGCAATAAAGTCGCCTTCATTTTCACGATCTTCATCATCAACTACAATGATGATTTTTCCCTGACGGATGTCTTCAATCGCTTCTTCAATAGTATTGAGCTTTGTAATTTTATTCTCGGACATTATTTAGGTGTGTTGTTGTTTTTAATTCTGAATAATTTTTGGAATCCTTTCTGGATAGGAGAGAGGATAATATCCATATTAATCAATCCGATGTCGTTTGTAGCCCTGTAAGTCAGTAAGACGGCTAAAGGGGACAAAATAAATGAGGACATCCAGGAACCCAAAAATGGTGGAATTCCGTTTTCCTGAGCCAGTTTTCGGCCAAAGGTATTGATAAAATGGAAGGTGATAAAAATGAGGACGGCAAATACGATTGGCAATCCCAATCCTCCTTTTCGGATAATCGCGCCAAGAGGAGCTCCGATAAAGAACATCAATATACAGGAAAAAGCAATGACAAATTTTTCATACAAAGCCAGCCAGTGATTATTGATGTTTTTTTGCTTTAATTCCATTTCCTGTTTTGTACCTTCAATAGAGAATTTAGCGCTTTCAAGGTTACTTATTGCAATTTCCAATGCTCTTGATTTGTCGGCTGTAGATAAAATGCTTAAAGGATCTGTTATGTTAGTATCTTTTTTAGGTTTGCTGTTGGCAGCTGCTGCATTTGGATCTCTGAAATTAATAATTCCGCTTCTCTGGTAAATATTTTCTGCAAAGGAAACCAAATCCTTATTAAAGTTTTTATGAAGTGAATCCAGAGTGTAAGTAAGTTCACTAACATTAAGCATGGCATTGGTATTCGTAATATTCGATTCGTCTTCCACCGTATTCAGTTTGGACAAATCGATGTTGATGATGTCCTTTTTAAAGGAAGCTTTTACAAAAGGCACTCTATTACGCTCTTCGTATTTCTTAGGGATAATATTTTCGTAATAATTGCCGTCAAACAAAATCATTTGCAGCATGGTAGATTCTTCCTGATTCACCAATAAGCCATTTTTGGCCTTGATGACAATATTGTTTCCAATGCCGTTGGCCGCTTTTTTATGAATAGTCACTCCGCTCAGCTTTTCGCCTTTGTCTCCCGATTTTTTGTTGACTTTGATATTGTAATCGCCTACGTCACTAAATTGTCCTTCTGCAATAGCCATAGCAGGTTTGGTCTGGACAATGTCTCTACGAAGATTCAGGAACTTATATTCTGCTGATGGAATAATATTGTTGGCAAAAAAGAAGGCTATGATACTTAAAAAGACAATAAATACCATCAGGCTTTTCATGGCTCTCTGGAGCGAAATTCCTGAAGATTTCATGGCAGCAAATTCATAGTTCTCTGCGAGGTTCCCGAAGGTCATGATAGAGGCCAGTAATATGGAAAGCGGCAATACCAAAGGAATCATCTTTGGCGAATAGAACAAAAGGAATTTTACGATTAGAAGAACATCCAAATCTTTTCCGGCCAATTCTGCAATAAAAAGCCAAACTGCCTGTAGGATAAAAATGAAAAAGAGGATTACAAAAACCGTAGCTAATGTCTTCAGAAATGTCGTTAAAATGTATCTGTCAAGAATTTTCACCGATGTATCAATCTAGTTTGTTGATATAGTAATTAGGGTATTTACTTTCCGCAAAGGTAAATTGATTTTTTGATAATGGCTGATTGGTTTTAAAAGAATTAACAGTGATTGTAGTTTTTGAGCCGTTCTTTCCTATTTCCATAAGATTGTAGATATGTTTGGTCTGAACATCAATACCTAAATAGATTTCTTTTCTTTCGTCTTTAGAGCTTGTTGGAACCAGCTTCACATATTGGATTTTTCTACCGCGAACGTTTTGCAGGATGTCCCAGGAATATTTGAATCCGTGATTGAAAAATGTCAGCATTTTGGATGGCGTTACGGCATCTTCTTCATTCTCATCAAATTTTGAAATGCTTATTTCTTCATCTTCGGGAACAATATTATATATTTTTTTTCCGTCATAAATTTTGGTCACTCCCATGAAGTTCAGGACATATTTATTGCCTTGCATGATAACATTCCCTTTGCTTTCCTGATTTAGGTTTTCCTTTGGATTGGTAAGGGAATATTTAAAGTCAATAGCAATATTATCATAGCTTTTTACTTTGGCAGATACTTCATCCAGCAGATTTCTGGCTTTTTGGCTGTTCTGTGCCTGAAAGGTAAAGGAGATAAAAAATAATGCAATAACGGGTAATAACCTTTTCATTTTAAAAATCATTTTGCTCATTGTTAAAGAATTGGTCAAGAGAATTCAAGTCAGGAATATTAACGGTTCTGGCTTTACTTCCTTCAAAAGGGCCAACAATTCCGGCGGCTTCCAATTGGTCAATTAATCTTCCGGCACGGTTATAGCCCAGTTTCAGCTTGCGCTGTAATAAGGAGGCTGAACCTTGCTGTGCTGTAACAATGATTTCGGCAGCTTCCCTGAACATGGAATCTCTTTCGCTAATATCCATATCAAGTTTAATGCCATTTTCTTCTCCGATGTACTCGGGAAGCAGGTATGCGTTAGGATAGGCTTTTTGTGCACCTATAAATTCTGTTATTTTTTCTACTTCCGGAGTGTCTACAAAGGCACACTGCACACGGATAACGTCATTTCCGTTGGTATATAGTAAATCTCCACGGCCAATAAGCTGGTCGGCACCCTGAGTGTCCAGAATAGTTCTGGAATCGATTTTTGAAGTAACACGGAAAGCAATTCTTGCAGGGAAGTTTGCTTTGATTATACCTGTAATAACGTTAACGGATGGTCGTTGCGTTGCAATAATCAAATGGATTCCGATGGCCCTTGCCAACTGTGCCAGTCTTGCAATAGGAGTTTCCACTTCCTTGCCGGCGGTCATAATGAGGTCAGCAAATTCATCAACGACCAAAACGATATAAGGCAAAAACCGGTGTCCGTTTTCAGGATTTAATTTTCTTAATTTAAACTTTTCGTTGTATTCTTTAATATTACGCACCATTGCATCTTTTAATAAAGAATAACGGTTATCCATTTCAACGCAAAGGGAATTTAGCGTATTGATTACTTTGGCATTATCTGTTATGATGGCTTCTTCCGTATCAGGAAGTTTGGCCAGGTAATGGCGTTCTATTTTATTGAATAGCGTAAGCTCGACTTTTTTAGGGTCTACCAAAACAAATTTTACTTCCGCCGGGTGTTTTTTGTAAAGCAATGACGTCAATACGGCATTTAAACCGACAGATTTTCCTTGTCCGGTAGCACCCGCCATTAAAAGGTGAGGCATTTTTGCCAAATCGACAACAAATGTTTCGTTGGAAATTGTTTTACCAAGTGCAATAGGAAGTTCCATTTCGGCTTCCTGGAATTTTGCAGCCCCAATAACGCTTTTCATAGAAACCATAGTTGGATTCTTATTAGGCACTTCGATACCAATAGTTCCTTTTCCCGGAATAGGGGCAATAATACGGATTCCCAAAGCAGATAATGATAAGGCAATATCGTCTTCCAAGCTTTTGATTTTTGAAATTCGGATACCGGCTTCCGGAACAATTTCATATAATGTTACAGAAGGACCAACCGTAGCTTTGATTTGGGCAATTTCTATTTTATAGTTTCGTAAGGTTTCAACAATCCTGTTTTTGTTTTCTTCAAGCTCTTCCTGATTGATTGTAATTCCACCATTTGAATATTCTTTCAGAAGGTCCAGTGTTGGGAATTTGTAATTCGACAGGTCTAAAGTAGGGTCGAATTCTCCGAAATCGGCAACCAGTTTTGAAGCCAGGTTTTCTATAACCGTATCTTCATCGGCAAATTTTTCAATTACGAAAGCGTCGTCGTTCGTTTCTATAATTTCCGGTTCGTGCGAATGTACCGGAGCTACCGGAGGTTTGACGATTGGCTCGATGGTAATATGTGAAGGATTATTGATGGTAGGTTTTAGCGCTTCCTTATTGATTTCAAATTGGGAAAGCGGTTTTAGGGTAGGTTCTTCAATTTCCTCGTCCTCTTCTTCAATAATATCTTCTTCTTCGATGATATCCTCTTCCAAAATTTCGTCTGTCAGTTCCTGTACGGCTACAGGAGCTGCAACAGATTCGGCCACGGCTCTTTCTTCTGCTTTTCTCTTTTTTTCCTCGAAATAGTTTTTGATAGCATCCGGCGAAACTTTCATTTTGAAAATCAGGTAAACAAGCAATCCAAAAACCAATAGGAGCAAGGTACCGGCTTTTCCAAGATAATCCTGCATGAAAAGATTCATTTCAAAACCAATAACACCTCCCAGTTCAGGTAGGAAATCGGCAAAGAATCCAAATAATATGGAAATGATGATAATGGCAAACAAATCCCAAAACCAAGTGTTTTTAAGTTTTTTTACAGGTAAATCCAGAATAAGGTACATTCCGGTTATGAAGAATAAGCGTACCAAAAGAAATGAGGCTACGCCAAATCCCTGGTATAAGAATAAATTGGCAAGGTAAGCACCAAATTTACCTAACCAGTTCTGAACTTCTACGGAGCGGTCTGCCAATGCATCCACAGCACTCTGGTCGTATTGACCGTATAGGAAAAAGGATATAAAAGCCAACAAAAGGGCAACAGAAAACAAGACTAATAAAGCTCCGAAGATTACTTTGTGTTGTCTTGTCAATTTCCATGTTTTCTTCTCAGAAGTCTGAGAATCCTTCTTGCCGGAAGTTTCTTTTTTTGTCGTTTTAGCCATTAAAAGAGGAGATGATTAGATGTAAAAATAAATAAATTTTCTACAAATTTTGAAATTTTGGTATATATATAATGAGGCCGACAGCGATGGCGGCTACCGCAGCAAAAAACACGGCTCCGGCAGCGACATCCTTTATAAAACCAATTTTATCATGAAAATTGGGATGAATAAAATCGGCTATTTTTTCAACAGCCGTATTCAGTCCTTCAATACTTAAGACCAACCCAATTGCCATTGTCTGGAATAGCCATTCCGTTTTGGAAATATTAAAATAAAACCCCGCAATTGTGATTGCAATTCCCAGAAAGAATTGGACCATAACGCTATGTTCGGTTGAAATTAGTTTGTAAGCACCACGAATGGCATACTTAAAACTTTTTAGCCGCCCGGTTACAAAAGAATGGTCTGTCTTCATATTTGTATTATAATTTAAAGTACGGCCAATGCACTTTCATAATCCGGCTCGTTGGCAATTTCAGAAACCTGTTCTGTATGCAGCACAGTACCATTTTCGTCAAGAACAATAACCACACGGGAGTGCAGGCCTTGCAAAGCGCTATCTGCAATTTCCAATCCGTAGGTTTTTCCAAAACTTCCATCTCTGAAATCAGAAAGACAGATTACATTATCCAGTCCTTCAGCACCACAGAATCGTTTCTGAGCAAATGGAAGGTCTCTTGAAATACAAAGTACAGTAGTATTCTCCAAACTGCTTGCCTTAGCATTAAAACTTCTGACAGAAGTAGCACAAGTGGCTGTATCGATACTAGGGAAAATGTTCAGCACTAATTTTTTTCCTGCAAAATCAGATAGGGATACAACGCCTAAATCTTTATTTACTAATTTGAAATCAGGTGCTTTTGAACCTACTTTAGGTAACTCACCGCTTATTTTTATTGGATTTCCTCCTAATGTTACTGTTGCCATTTTTTTAAATTTTATAAGGTTCAAAAGTATGAAAAATATATTTGTTAAAAGGAGTGATGTTAAAAAACTCTCATGGTATATGGAACCGGCGGGGATTTGGTGACGGCTGGAAAAGTGATTTGAAATGTTTGAATTGGTGATATAGAGCTGCTTTCAATTCAGGTTTGTAGCAGTGAATCAATATAAAAAGCCCATTGCAACAGCAATGGGCTTTGGACAGAATTATTTATTTGCGCTTACGATTTTGTTTAGCTTCTAATTTTTGTTTTATTTTTTCTTGTTTCTTTTCTTTTAAATCAACTGTCGGGGCTTTTAAGTTTTTTCCTTTAGCCATGATAATAACTTTTAAATGTTTTGAAATAAAATTCTTGTATCAGGGGAATATAAAACCTATAGAAAAATATACCTGCGAGTAAGCGGCGGGCATAGCAATGCCCACTAAAAATTTAGCGGTATAGATTCAGGTTTTTAAGCACACTCGCGGGTGCTTATAAATTCGGGAAGATGATTTTGGATTTGCGGATTAGAGACTTGTCAGCCATCAAATAGCCAGACTCTACAAGATGCGGTATCTGTAGAATAGAAAAACTTTTTATTGGAAACATTTCACCTGTCATAACAAAAAAGAAACTTTCTAAGCTTACCCTACAAACATATTGTTTTTTAGGAACATTTCAAACTTTAAAAACTATTGTAGCACTTTATGAAAATACAGAAGTAATAAACAAAAAAAAAGCCCCCGTAAAGAGAGCAAATTTTATAAGGCAAAAAGGATTTATTTGTCAATGGAGCCAAGAACCCGCTGCATAAACTTATTGAGCGCTTCCTTTTTATCTGTACCGTCTTTAATCATCTTATTGACTTCAAGAGCACCGTACATATTAGAAATCAATTCCCCGATAACATCCAGTTCTTCATCCTTGAGTGACGGGACTTCGGTCAAAGCTTCAAGCACTTCGATGGTTTCAATTATATAATCCTGGTCATTTTCTTCAATAAATTGAGTCAGATGTTTGATAACGGGTAATTTCATGTTTGATTTCTTAAATTTTTAATGGTTCAATTAAGCTATTTCATTTACCAATTCTGATAAAACTTCTGCTTTATTTGTTTGCGTCTGGTTTACCAACTGTCCGTTTACGAAAGTCGCAAAAGTAGGCAGATTGGAAACGTTGGCTAATTTTCTGGATTCCGGTGAATTTTCAGCATCTACCAAAACGAAAGTGATATTTTCGTTTTCTGAAGCCAGTTTTTTGAATTTTGGCTTCATGATACGGCAGTTTCCACACCAGGAAGCAGAATATTGCACGACAACTTTTTCGTTAGAATTTACTAAATTCTGTAGTGTGTCTTCGTTTAAATCAATTAACATAGCAATCTTTTTTGTGTTTATAAATTGCCGTCTTTAATAATGTCATAAAGACGGCAATTGAAATTGTTATTAGTTATTCAGGTAAGAAGCAACACCTTCTCTTGTAGCGAACATCGCTTCTTTTCCTTCTTCCCAGTTAGCAGGACATACTTCACCTTTAGTTTGTACGTGAGTATAAGCATCGACTAGTCTTAAGTATTCAGCAACGTTTCTTCCCAATGGCATATCGTTTACGCTTTCGTGGAAGATTTTTCCTGTCTCATCAATCAAATAAGTAGCTCTGTAAGTTACGTTTGAACCTTCGATGATTACTGAATCTGTTTCTTCGCTGTAGCTAGTAGACTCTATGTCTAAGATTCCAAGGATGTTAGCAAGGTTACGGTTAGTATCCGCTAAGATAGGATAGGTTACACCTTCGATTCCCCCGTTGCTTTTTGGTGTATTCAACCATGCAAAGTGTACTTCGTTAGTGTCGCAAGAAGCTCCGATTACGATAGTGTTTCTTTTTTCAAATTCTGGCAGTGCAGCCTGGAAGGCGTGTAGTTCTGTTGGGCAAACAAAAGTGAAATCTTTTGGATACCAGAACAATAATACTTTTTTGTTGTTGTTTACTGCTTCTTCAAAAATGTTGATTTTTAGATTATCACCCATTTCTGAAATAGCATCTACTGCAATGCTTGGGAATTTTTTTCCTACTAATGACATAATATATTTGGTTTAAAAGTTATTTTTTTATCTGATGCAAAACTACGCTTATGATTTGCTTTTACACATAGAAAATTATTATATATATTTATTTATCGATAGTTTAAGGCTATTGTTTTGGGTAGGCTGAGAATCTTCTAATTTTTGATTTCTATTTTTATTGAATTCGCAGTTTTGGCATTTTTCTTTTTCATAAATCCTATTATTAAGTTTGGTTTTATATATTTGTTTTTGGTTAAATTTTAAACCGCAGAAATAGATTCTTCACAAAATCAATTAAATACGCACTTCCATATATGAGTTTTTCCAGTTTATTCAGAAAGAAAACAGTACAGGATATTTTAAAGCAGGTTGAAAAAAACGAAATAGACGGACACAGTTCATTAGGAAAACACCTGACAGCCAGGGACCTGACGGCTTTTGGAATTGCAGCCATAGTTGGTGCCGGAATTTTCAGTACTATTGGAAAAGCCAGTGCTGATGGTGGTCCGGCAGTTATCTTTTTATTCTTGTTTACGGCCTTAGCCTGTAGTTTTGCAGCCTTTGCCTATGCTGAATTTGCTTCAATGGTGCCTGTTTCAGGTAGCGCCTATACGTATTCTTATGTTGCTTTTGGGGAATTGATAGCCTGGATTATTGGTTGGGCACTGATTATGGAATATGCCATCGGGAATATTACCGTAGCCATATCGTGGAGTGATTATTTCACCGGACTGCTCGAAAGCGGTGGTCTCCATCTGCCGCAATGGATACAGATGGATTATCTCACAGCTTCTAACGGCTATGAAGAAGCAACTGCCTTAATGCAGGGCGGAAAATCATTCGCCAATCTGGATGCAGGATTACAGGATGCTTATACAGCCTGGACAACTTCGCCTGTAATAGGTTCTTTTCATCTGGTAACAGATATTCCTGCCTTATTCATCATCGTTTTGATAACTGCTTTGGTATACAGAGGAATGAAAGAATCCAGAAATGCCAGTAACCTGATGGTTGTTGTCAAGCTATGTGTCATACTTTTGGTAATTGCTGTAGGTGTTTTTTATGTAGATACGGAAAATTGGAATCCGTTTGCACCAAATGGTGTGAATGGCGTGCTAAAAGGAGTTTCTGCTGTGTTTTTTGCCTATATTGGTTTTGATGCCATTTCTACTACGGCCGAAGAATGTAAGAATCCGCAACGCGACCTTCCTAGAGGGATGATGTGGGCTATTATTATATGTACAATTCTGTATATTGCTATTGCGTTGGTATTAACTGGTATGGTAAAATACAATTCCCTGAATGTAGGTGACCCTTTGGCTTTTGTGTTTGAAAAGCTGGATTTGAAGTGGATGTCAGGAATTATAGCGGTAAGTGCCGTTGTGGCTATGGCCAGCGTATTGTTGGTATTTCAGATGGGACAGCCAAGAATCTGGATGAGCATGAGCCGCGATGGTTTGTTGCCACAGAAATTTTCAAGAGTGCATCCTAAATTCAAGACGCCATCTTTTGCAACCATCGTAACCGGTTTCGTGGTTGCTATTCCGGCTCTTTTCCTAAACCTGACCATGGTTACTGATTTGTGCAGTATAGGAACATTATTTGCTTTTGTACTTGTTTGTACGGGTGTACTTGTATTGCAGAACAAACCAAATATTCCGCGAGGGAAATTCAAAACGCCTTATATCAATTCCAAATACATCGTTCCTGTTTTACTGCTTGCAGGTATTGTTTATTCGTTTACCTACAACAAAAAGAACACGATGGATTTTATAACGAATGTACCGCAGATTAACAGTCCGGCTTCCATCGTTACTTCTCTTAATAAAGCTGAAACGGAAGAAGTATATAAATTCCTGGTTGAAAATCACAAAGAAAGGGTATTTAATAAGACTACGGATTTAGAGCAGATACTAAGCGATTTTCAGGAAAATGAAACAGAATACATTGCCGTTGTAGAATCGCTTCCCATAGATAAATCATTGAAATATGAAACAGGTTTTGCCTTATTTAAGCACAAAATACCGATGTGGATTTTCCTTACCGTTTTGGTAGGACTGGCTGTGTGGGCATTCCGCCAAAATCTATCACTCATTCCATTATTGGGATTAATATGCTGTTTGTATATGATGGCAGAATTAAGTGTCTGGAACTGGATTTACTTCTTTATCTGGCTGTTAGTTGGATTGGCCATTTACTTTGGCTATAGCAGAAAACACAGCAAACTGAATTTTATAAAGGAGAATTAAAGATAAAAAGAAAGCCGGCTTAATCAGCCGGCTTTTCTTTTTATTAATGGAAATTATTTCTTCAAATACAGGAAGAAATAATCTGCAATCTTTTGATTCAAGTGGATTCTGTCTCTACCGCTAACATTGTGTTCGTGCGTAGGGTATAAGAAATAATCAACCTGTTTTCCTTCTTTGATACACGCCTGGATAAATTCCATGCTGTTTTGCTGTACAACAACCGGGTCTTGTGCTCCGTGAATCATTAACAGATGCCCTTTCAATTGTTTGGCTTTGTTGATAACGCTTGCTTTTTCATAACCTTCAGGGTTTTCCTGCGGCATATCCATATATCTTTCACCATACATTACTTCATAGTATTTCCAGTCGCAAACAGGACCTCCGGCAACACCTACTTTGAAAACGTCATTATGGTTCAAAAGGAGGGAAGTAGTCATAAAACCTCCAAAACTCCATCCGTAAACCCCGATTCTGTCCTGGTCAACAAAACTTTTTGATTTAAGAAATTCGATTCCTTTCATCTGGTCTGCCATTTCGTTTTGTCCCAGATTTCTGTGAATAACATGCTCAAAATCTCTTCCGCGTGCATCACTTCCTCTGTTATCGACCGTAAAGACTACAAATTCATTTTGTGCCATAAAGAAATCAAACAGACCCGCTCCACCAAGCCATTCGTTTTGTACCAACTGTGCATGAGGTCCGCCATAAACATATACCATTACAGGATATTTTTTAGTAGCATCAAAATTAGCCGGATAAATCAAACGTCCATTCAAAGGTGTTTTGCCATCGGCAGCAGTTATTTTTACCAATTCCATTTTTGGAAGATTTGTTTTTCCCAGGTAAGGATTGCTTGCTTTAATCAGATTGGTTGATTTGTTTGTTTTTAAATTTACAATGGCCACTTCATTAGGAGTAGTCACATTGGTAAATTGGTCGAGCAATAAGGTTCCGTCACTGCTAATGCTACCCGCATGCATTCCGGATGTAGTTGTCAATTGTGTTGTTTTGCCTGATTTCAAATCCACTTTAAAAAACTGTCTGTCCAGACCGTTGTTTGATGTTCCGATGTAGAATACGTTCTTTCCTTCTTTATCAAAATCCAATAGGCTGGTAACCACAACATCATTATAGCCCAGTTTTCGAACCTGTTTGCCATCTGTATTGTAAAGATACAATTGCTCAAAACCGTCCTTTTCACTTCGGTATAAAAATTCTGTTGCAGAATTTGGAAGGAAAGTCAGGTCGTGTAACGGCTCCACATAAGTAGAAGCTTTTTCTTCAAATAACGTTTTTACTAAAGTTCCCGTTGAAGCATCATATTTGTTTAATTTCAAATGATTCTGCTCTCTGTTTAATACGCCAATATAAACGAATTTCCCGCTTGGGTCCCAGGTAATACAGGTTAGGAACTGCTCTTTAGGTTCTCCCGTTTGCAATGTTACCGATTTCTTAGCATTTACATCATAAACCACAAGAGTTACTTCCTCACTTTTCATACCCGCCATTGGGTATTTGATATTTTTATTGGCCGCAATTCGCGCACTAAAATCAGTAAGCGGATAATCAGCAACCATTGTTTCATCTTTTCGGTAATAAGCCAGCTTGTCATTTTTTGGACTCCACCACATTCCGCGGTTGATTCCAAATTCCTGTCTGTGAGTATAATCGCTTCCGTTTACTATCCCGGCATTTTCATCAGAAGTAACGTTAGTTGTCTGCCCTGAATTGGTAGTAATCTTAATGTTATTGTTATCTAGCCAGGCTGCATATTTTCCATCTGACGAAATAATCTGGTTTCTTCCATCGGAAGAAAAAGCAATGCCATTTCTGACTTCTTTTTTATCAACATCAAATTGGATAAGATATTTGGAGTTCTTTCCGTCTACTTCAAATTCCAATGTGCTTTTGTCAATCCACGTATAAGAATACGGGAACATTCTCAATTGAAATTCATCAGTAGAAAATTTGTTTTTCAAGGCTGTCTGAAGGTCGGCTTTTGTCAAAACAATTGTTTCTGTCCAATTGCCTTCTTCGCTTTTTGAAACCAGCTTTGAATAAGAATTATCCAGATAGGTTATGGCCTTGGTGTCTTTTCTCCATTTTGGAGCAACCAGGTTTTCAACGGCAAAGTTTCGATATTGTCCAAAAGTAGCCTCTTCAATAGTAAGGTTCTTTTGGGCATAAGCGACAATCCCAGCCAGAAGGAAAGCCGATAAAAAAGATATTTTTTTCATGTTGTTAAAATTAAAGTCGCTAATTTACTCAAAATAGTAGTCGTGGAAATGAAAGATTGTTACAAATATTCCTTAAAAAAGGTAATGCCATCTTTGACCTTAATAAGATTTTGATTTTTTGAATACATAAACTAAAAATTACACAGATATTGCAGAATATTAAGATGTAGTTGATAATACATAAAACCGGTCTAATCCGCGTTCCTGATTATGCTGAAATCAAAAAGGCATGCCACAGATTGCAAAGATTATCCCAGATTTTTTAAGAGACATATGGAAATCCGTGAAATCAGCGTCATCCGCGTTCCTAAATTATAAGGAATCAAATATATACGCCACAGATGATTCAGATTTACACCAGATTTTCAAGAGATGGATGGAAATCCGTGAAATCAGCGTCATCCGCGTTTCTAAATTATACGGAATCAAATGTATACGTCACAAATTATCCAGATGTCCCAGTTTTTTAATAGACGGATGGAAATCCGTGAAATCAGCGTCATCCGCGTTCCTAAATTATACGAATCAAATATACACCACAGATTATCCATTACACCAGATTTTAAGTGACATATGGAAATCAGCGAAATTAGCGTCATCCGCGTTCCTAAATTATACGGAATCAAATGTATGCACCACAGATGATTCAGATTTACACCAGATTTTCAAGAGATGGATGGAAATCCGTGAAATCAGCGAAATCCGTGTTATCCGCATTCCTAAAATTATGCAGAATCAAATATCTGCCACAGATTACCTAGATTATCCCAGATTTTAAAATAAGTGAAAATCTGAGGAATTAGAGAAGTCAGTGTTCTAAAGAAGAAAAAAATGCCTTTATAATTCCAGATTGGAACTAAAAAGGCATCACGGTTTATTTAGGTTGGTTATTATGCTAAAGCCATAGACTTATCCAGTATTCCTAAGTCTTCCATACAGGTTCTCATCATAGAATAAGTTCTGTCAATATCATTGTCCAATCCGATTGAAAAACGGATTAATCCATCGGTCAATCCCATAGCAGCCTGTTCTTCTAAAGGAATTTCGCTTGACGTAGATGTTCCGGGAGCACTGAACAAAGTCTTGTAGAATCCTAAACTCACGGCCAGATATCCCAGATTTCGCTGTTGCATCAACTCCATCAGTTCATTTGCCTTATCAAGCGTACCTACATCAATTGTCATCATTCCTCCAAAGCCATATTCTGGGTTAATCATGTTTTTGTATAATTCGTGGCTCGGATGGCTTTTTAGTCCCGGGTAGACTGTTTTCAATCCATCTTTCTCAAACTTTTCAGCAAGATAAAGAGCATTGTAACTATGTTGTTTAATACGTATATGCAATGTTCTTAGGTTTTTCATCACGCTGGCAGAACGAAGGCTATCCATTGTAGGTCCTAAAAGCATACTCGCACCATTGTTTACATTTTTCAGGCTATTCACAAATTCCTGTGATGCACAAACAACACCGCCTACGGTATCACTACTACCATTAATGTATTTTGTCAAACTGTGTATTACGATATCGGCACCCAGTTTTGCAGGAGCAACAGACAATGGCGAAAAAGTATTATCGACTACCAACTTGATATTGTGTTTTTTGGCAATCTTAGCTAAACCGGCAATATCAGCCACTTCAAGAAGCGGGTTACTCACAGTTTCGCAGTAAAGAACTTTTGTATCAGGTGTAATAGAGGCTTCAACAACATCCAACTTTGTAATGTCTACAAAAGTTGTTTTGATACCAAATTTAGGAGCAAAATTCTTTAAAAAGGCATAAGTTCCTCCGTAAATAGTTCTGCTGGAAACAATATGGTCACCATTTCCGCACAATTGCAATAAGGTTGGTGTAATCGCACCCATACCGGAAGCCGCTACATTTGCAGATTCTGTACCTTCCATAGCAGCCAGAGCCTTGTCCAGATACAGGTTGCTTGGAGAGGAATGGCGTGAATACAGGTAACACCCTTCAGCATTGCCTTCAAAAGTGTCGAACATTGTTTTTGCCGATAAAAAAGTATAAGTAGAAGAATCAGATATAGAAGGGTTTACGCCTCCAAATTCTCCAAAATATTGTAAGTCCTGAATATTGTCTGCCGGATTAAAATCTTTCATAATATGGTGCTATTTAATTGTAAAATAAACACCAAAAAAACAATCAAATAAGTAAAAAATCAATTATATATTTAAAATTTAGAATATTAAACTATAAATTATAATTTTGATAGTTTTTTAATCTGAATTGTATTGTAAAATATTATATCAACCGAAAATCCATCAATTATGACATTAGATACTATTGACAAAAAACTTTTAAAACTGCTGCAGGAGGATTCCAAGCGTACTACTAAAGAACTTTCCCTAAAGCTGGACCTTTCCGTTACAGCCGTTTATGAACGTATAAAAAAACTGGAAAGGGAAGGAATCATAAAAAAATATGTAGCTCTTCTTGACAGAAATACTATCCAAAAAGGATTTGTTGTTTTTTGCCACCTGAAATTGATGCAGCACACCAAAGAATTTATTTCGCAATTTGAAAAAGAGGTCGTACAGCTCAATGAAGTTCTCGAATGTTTTCATGTGAGCGGTGATTATGACTACATACTTAAAATTTGTGTGGAAAATATGGAAGAATATAGGGAATTTATGGTTACGAAGCTTACAAGTCTGCAGCATATTGGCAGTACGCACAGTATGTTTATGATCGGAGAAGTCAAGAATACTACTGCTTTTGTCTTTTGATTTCAAAAAGCTAAATAAATGCTAATGTACTTGTAAATCATTGGTTTTTAAATGTTAAAAATCTATTTTTGAGAATAACCAAAAAAAATTACATGCAGCATCAATTACAACAGACTACAGTTGACAAATACATAATCAATCCGTTAAAATCTTTTATAAGCAATTCTGTTATGGGTGGTGTGGTGCTTTTGGGTGCTGCCATTATTGCTATGATTTTAGCCAATTCACCCTGGTCGGAATCTTTTTTAGGATTTTGGAAAAACAGAATATCGATTGGATTTAATGATACTGTTTTTTTAGATTATGATTTGCATCATTGGATTAATGATGGTTTGATTTCTATATTCTTTTTTGTTTTGGGACTGGAGTTGAAAAGGGAAATGGTGGACGGTCAGTTATCAGGTTTCAGAAATGCAGTCCTGCCTATTATAGTTGGGATTTCCGGAATGATTTTTCCCGCACTTATTTTTTTTCTTTTTAATGGATCTGATACCCAGGCCATCAATGGATGGGGAATTCCTATGGCTTGCGATATAGCGTTTGTGCTTGGGATTTTATATTTATTGGGAGATAGGGTTCCGGTGTCTGTGAAGATTTTTTTTACGGCTTTTGGAATTGTAGATGATATTGGTGCTGTTTTGGTGATTGCTTTAGTCTATACTAATGAAATTTCGATATGGAGCCTGGGATTAGGACTACTTTTTTTTATACTGTTGATTTTAGCCAATAAAATAGGGGTAAGGAGTACACTATTTTATGCTATTGTAGGTATTATTGGTGTATGGATTCCGTTTTTACTTTCAGGTGTCCATGCCACAATAGCGGCTGTATTAGTAGCGTTTACCATTCCTGCCACTACTAAAATAAGTGAAAAAGGTTTTCTTTCTAAAATCAAGTCGTATTCAGGTGAACTGGATAAAACGGAATCACTTTCAGGGGTTACCTTAACTAAAGGACAGTTAAACATCATAAAAAAAATGAAGTCGATGACAAAACATGCAACCCCACCTTTGCAACGTCTTGAACATAGCCTTCATCCTGTCGTTTCATTTATCGTCATGCCCATTTTTGCTTTGGCAAATGCCGGAGTTGTGTTTGATATTGACTTTGCAGATTTGTTTTCAAATAATATATTTTTGGGTATAGTAACAGGACTGATAGTAGGGAAGTTTCTCGGTATTTTTGGAATTACGTTTTTGTTGCTTAAACTGAAATTGGTAAAGCTTCCAAAGAAAATGACAGTGAACCATCTTTTGGGTATAAGTGTTTTATCCGGTATTGGTTTCACGATGTGTCTTTTTATAACAACACTTGCTTATGACAACCCGCAACATGTTACACAAGCTAAGATAGCCATATTTGCTGCTTCTATAATTGCCGGAATTTTAGGGTATTTTTTGCTTCGAAAGCCTAAAACCGAAATAGCAACAGTTGATGTTTAGTTATACTATTTAATAAGGAATAACCTGATTATTATAGGTTATTTTGTTAAAGTTTTGAAATATGTGGAAAATCGTAAAAATAAAAAAACGTAAATCCTTATATTTGAGATTATTAACTTAACCACATTATTGTTATGAAAACAAACATTTTAAACATCGCCGGAGTAGCAGTACTCTCAAAAGAAAATTTAAAAGCAATTACAGGACAAGGGTCGGTAGATTTGGATACTTCCATCGATTTATCTTTATGCGGCTGCTCGTGCAGCGGTGCCGTGACAGGTCCTAAGTATTGCATCTATTATATTGCCTGCCCGCAAGTCTATACCTGCGACCAATCGCCAATATAGCAGATAATAAAAAATTAAAAGAACTGCCCGGGAGAAATTCCGGGCTTTTTTTATTGACTGAAATTACTTGTATGGTATTTAAAGACGAATAAAAACAGTAAGAGAATTTTTAAACAGCCAAGCGCTTCCTAGAACAAAAAAACTTCCTTAATTTTGTGTCACAAATTTTTAAAAACACAAAAAAATATATATCATGAGTTCATTTGACGTAGTCGTTATAGGTTCAGGTCCTGGTGGATATGTTGCTGCAATCCGAGCTGCACAATTAGGTTTTAACACCGCAATCATTGAAAAATACAGTACTTTAGGAGGAACTTGCCTGAACGTTGGATGTATTCCGTCAAAAGCATTGCTTGATTCTTCGCACCATTACTATGATGCAGTTTCGCATTTCAAGGAACACGGAATCGAAATAACCGGAGAAGTAAAATTCAGCATTGAACAGATGATTGCCCGCAAAGGAACCGTGGTAGACCAGAACGTTTCAGGAATCAAATACCTTATGGATAAAAACAAAATTACTGTTTTCCAAGGAGTTGGTTCTTTTGAAGATGCAACACACATCAATGTGACCAAAGCCGACGGTTCATCTGAAACTCTTGAAGCAAAATATACGATTATCGCAACCGGCTCGAAGCCATCTACCTTACCGTTTATCAAAATTGACAAAGAAAGAATCATCACATCAACAGAAGCTTTGAATTTAAAAGAAGTTCCTAAGCACCTGATTGTTATTGGTGGTGGTGTCATTGGTTTGGAATTAGGCCAGGTTTACCTGCGTTTGGGAGCTCAGGTTTCTGTAGTAGAATATCTGGACAGAATTATTCCGGGTATGGATGCCGGTTTGTCAAAAGAATTGACAAAAGTATTGAAAAAGCAAGGAATGAAATTCTATACGTCGCACAAAGTAAAATCAGTTGAAAGAAACGGAGATGGTGTTCAGGTTCAGGCTGAAAATGCAAAAGGCGAAACTATTACTCTTGATGGAGATTACTCTTTAGTATCAGTAGGACGTCGTCCGTATACTGACGGATTAAATGCTGAAAAAGCAGGGGTGAAAATTACAGAAAGAGGCCAGATTGAAGTAAACGACCACTTACAGACTTCGGTTCCGAATATTTATGCAATTGGTGACGTAATCAAAGGTGCCATGTTAGCGCATAAGGCAGAAGAAGAAGGTGTATTTGTTGCAGAAACTCTTGCCGGACAAAAACCGCATATTGATTACAACCTGATTCCGGGAGTTGTTTATACCTGGCCGGAAGTTGCCGCTGTTGGAAAAACAGAAGAGCAATTGAAAGAAGCAGGAGTAGAATATAAAGCAGGAAGCTTCCCATTCAAGGCTTTAGGACGTTCGCGTGCTAGCGGTGATACAGACGGTTTCGTGAAAATCCTTGCCGATGCTAAAACAGATGAAGTTTTAGGAATCCATATGATTGGTGCAAGAACTGCCGATTTGATTGCGGAGGCAGTTACAGCAATGGAATTTAAGGCTTCTGCTGAAGATATTTCAAGAATGAGCCATGCTCACCCAACCTATGCTGAAGCTGTAAAAGAAGCGGCACTTGCTGCAACAGACAACAGGTCAATTCATATGTAACAGAATCTAATTATGATAAAAAAGCCCGCTTTCAAAAGAAGCGGGTTTTTTCATACCTGATATAGCGATTATTTTTCACAACTAAATCGTAATTTTGTCTCCAAACAAAGCATTCTTGAGAACATCCATCATTATAGAGGTCCAAAACCCAAAGGAATTTAAACAGCAGCTTTTAGGCTGGTCCGAACAATTCCGCGAAGCCCTTTTTTTAGACAGCAATGACTACTGTCAAAATTATACGTCTTTTGATGCAGTGCTTGCCGTCGATGCTTTTACGTTAATCCAGACAGACGAGCATAATGCTTTTGAAGACCTGAAACAATACCAGCAAACGACTAAAGACTGGCTTTTTGGCTATCTTTCGTATGATTTGAAAAATGATACGGAAGATTTGATATCTGACAATTTTGATGGCTTGCAATTTCCTGACCTGTTTTTCTTCCAACCTAAAAAACTTTTCTTTTTGAAGGGCAATCAGTTGGAGATTTGTTACCTGAATATGTGTGATGATGAAATAGAGGAGGATTTGGAAGCAATCAACAACCAGGTTACTCCGGTTAACGCTGCACAAAAATTAAAAATACAGCAACGCATTTCTGAACAGAGCTATTTGCAAAAAATTTCAGAGATGCAGGAACATATCCATAGGGGAGACATATATGAAGCCAATTTCTGCATGGAATTTTTTGCAGAAAACGCAACAATTAACCCTATAGCAACTTATAAAAGTCTGAATAAGATTTCGGAACCGCCTTTTGCCGTATTTTTTAAAAACAACAAACAGTATCTTTTATCGGCTTCACCGGAAAGATACCTAAGGAAAGAGAGGGATAAGATTATTTCGCAGCCTATTAAAGGAACAGCAAAAAGACATCTGGATTTTCAGGAAGATGAAGCCATAAAGCAAAGGTTATTATCCAATGAAAAAGAGCGTTCGGAAAATATCATGATTGTTGACCTGGTGAGAAATGATTTGTCGAGAACGGCAGCAAAAAATTCTGTAGAAGTGGAGGAACTTTGCGGGGCCTATACCTTCAAACAGGTACATCATCTGATTTCAACAGTTGTTTCCGAAGCAGATAAAGAAAAATCTGCTGTAGAAATTATCAGGACAACATTTCCTATGGGAAGTATGACGGGAGCGCCAAAAATCTCTGCAATGAAAATTATTGAAGACCTGGAAGAAACCAAACGAGGTCTTTACAGCGGGGCTGTGGGGTATTTTACACCGGAAAACGATTTTGATTTTAATGTTGTCATACGTAGTATATTGTATAACCAACAAAACGGATATGTTTCCTTTTCTGTTGGCAGTGCCATAACAGCGTTATCGGTTGCTGAAAAAGAATATGAAGAATGCCTGTTGAAAGCAAAGGCCATGCGTGAAGTATTGGAATCGTAAGGTGCTAGGTATTCATTTTTCCTTTTTATATCTTTGGAAATGCTTTTAAAATTTCAAAAACATTTAGCTGAAAACCTTCCTTTCTTAAAAGAAAAAAAACTGTTATTGGCACTTAGCGGAGGTCTTGACAGTATGGTTTTGGCACATCTTTTAAAAGAATCGGATTGTACTTTTACAATGGCACATTGTAATTTTCAACTTCGCGGAAATGAAAGTGATGGGGATGAAAAATTTATCAGAGATTTTGCTTCACAAAACAAAATTCAGTTATTTGTAACCCGTTTTGATACAGAAAGTTTCGCCACAGATAATAAACTATCAATTCAAGTAGCGGCACGGCAACTTCGCTACATTTGGTTTTATCAGTTGCTTGAAGAAAACAAGCTCGATTATATACTAACGGCACATCATCTGGATGACAATCTGGAAACTTTCCTGATTAATCTGACACGAGGCACAGGACTGGATGGATTGACAGGAATCCCTGCCCAAAACAACAGGATTGTACGTCCGCTTCTGAATTTTAGCCGGGAAGAAATCCGAAATTTTGCCGTTGAAAATAAAATTGAATGGAGGGAAGACAGTAGTAATGCATCCGACAAATACCTCCGGAATAAGCTGCGTCATGATATTATTCCAATCCTGAAAAGCCTGAATCCTTCTTTTTTGGATTCTTTTCAGGATACTCTGACTAATCTGCAACAGGCAAAATCATTGGCAGAAGATGCTTCGGTTTTGGTTTATAAGCAGGTCGTTTCTGAAAAAGAAAACCAGAAGCATTTCAATATTTCAGAACTGAAAAGACTGGCTAATTATAAGGCCTATTTGTATGAATGGCTAAAACCTTTCGGATTCAGAGCGTGGGAAGATATTTATGAACTCACAGAAGCCCAATCCGGAAAAATAATTCTCTCTGAAAACTACAGGCTGCTGAAAGATAGAGAATATCTGATTTTAGAGCCTATCAAAGAAAAAGATTCCGGGATTTATGAAATAATTGGCAATGAAATTAAGACGCCCATACCTCTGAAAATCTCGGAAACAGACCAAATAATAAAGGCTTCAGATACTCACCGGATTTATGTAGATAAAGAAACGTTAAAGTTTCCGTTGCATATTAGAAAATGGCGGGAAGGTGACTATTTTTGTCCAACTGGAATCGATGGAAAAAAGAAAGTCAGCAAGTATTTTAAAGACGAGAAAATGTCTTTAAGCGAAAAAGAAAATACATGGCTGCTGATTTCTGACAATAAGATAGTCTGGATTATAGGAAAACGTTCAGACCGTAGATTTTATGTAAGCAATACAACTCAACAAATATTAAAAATAGAAATCCTGAAATGAAAAAAATAAGCCTCCTGCTGTTCTTCTTCTTCGCCCTTGTTTCTTCTCATGCGCAGATTTTAGACCCTGTAAAATGGACTTCCAAAATAGAAAAACTATCTGATACAGAATATGAAATGACTTTTGACGGTGTGATTGAACCGGAGTGGCATATGTATTCTCAATTTACGCCAGAAGGCGGTGTAAATCCATTGGAAGTATTGATGAATAATGGTGAGGGTAATTTTGAGGCAACAGGTAAAGCCGAAGAAAGTAAAACCCGTACTGAATTCAACGATATTTTTAAAATAGATGAGATCTTTTTCGAAAATACCGTACAGCTAAAACAAAAGATTAAGATTACTAATAAAGACAATAACCTTGTACAGATTGAACTGTCGTATCAGGTCTGTAAAAAGGTCTGTATCCAGCAAAATAAATATTTTGAGTTTGACCTGAAAAATCTCACTGCCCAGGAAGTAAAGACGTTTTCTGAACCGGTAACAACCAAAGTAGAAAAAAAAGCAGAAACAGTAACCCCACAAAAACCGGCAAAGGAAACTGAAAAAGGACTTTTGACTATTTTCCTGATTGCTTTTTTCTCTGGTTTTGCAGCCTTACTGACACCTTGCGTTTTTCCAATGATACCGATGACGGTAAGTTTCTTTACAAAACAAAGCAAAACCAAATCCCAGGGAATAAGAAATGCTATATTATATGGTGTTTCAATTATTTTAATTTATGTCATATTGGGTTCATTGGTTACTGCAATTTTTGGAGCAGATGCATTGAATGCCCTTTCAACCAACGTATGGTTTAATATTATTTTCTTTATTCTGCTGGTATTTTTTGCTGCTTCCTTTTTAGGTGCTTTTGAAATTGTTTTGCCGAATTCATGGGCTAATAAAGTAGACAGACAGGCAAACAGAGGAGGTTTTATCGGAATCTTTTTTATGGCGTTAGCCCTGGCAATAGTTTCTTTTTCCTGCACAGGACCAATTGTAGGGTCGCTTTTAGTCGAAGCAGCTTCTAAAGGCGGTATCGCGCCTATTGTGGGTATGGTGGGATTCTCTTTGGCCTTAGCGCTTCCGTTTATGCTTTTTGCTTTATTCCCGGGATGGATGAATTCACTTCCAAAATCAGGCGGATGGTTGAATACGGTTAAAGTTTCCTTAGGATTCTTAGAGTTAGCCTTTGCATTTAAATTCCTTTCAAAGGCAGATTTGGTAATGCAGACTCATTTACTGGAAAGAGAAGTTTTCCTTGCCATATGGATTGCCGTGTTTGGAGCCTGGGCGTTCTATTTATTTGGAAAGATAACATTGCCGCATGATAGTCCGCTGACCCATATTTCTGTAGGCAGGTTTTCATTAGGTCTTTTGGTATTATCGTTTACGATTTACCTTATTCCGGGACTTTGGGGTGCCCCGTTAAAAATTATTAGCGGTTTCCCTCCGTCTATAACTTATAGCGAGTCACCGTATGGAGTTGGAAACTCAAAAGGAGGAGGGACTTCTTCCGGCGAAGCACTTCCCGAAGGTGCAAAATTAGCAGTTCACGATATTGTTGCTTTTACAGATTATGACCAGGGTGTTGCCTATGCTAAAAAAGTAAATAAGCCAATTTTATTAGACTTTACCGGATTTGGCTGTGAAAATTGCCGTAAGATGGAGGACTTTGTATGGTCTGACAATAACATCCAGTCTATTCTAAAAAATGATGTAGTGTTGATTTCCTTATATGTGGATGAAAAGCAGGAACTCGCAGAAGCTGAAAAATATGTTTCTAAAGAAACCGGAAGAAAAATCAAAACTAAAGGTAACAAATGGAGTGATTTTCAAATCACAAGATATAAGGCAAATGCACAACCGTATTATATTATTCTGGATTCAGAAGGAAATGATTTAAATGAGCCGGTAGGTTACACTCCAGATAAAGAAGAGTATGAAGCCTGGTTAAAATCAGGAATTTCAAAGCATAAAAAAGGGGGATTGTAAAATCTCCCTTTTTCTTTAATTTTTTATCGATTATCCGAAACTTTATATCAGATAGATTTCATAAGTTATACTTTTTGCTTAGCGACTCAGCGTCTTTGCGAGCAACTGTTTTTATTCCTGGTTACCAATTAGTTTACGGGCAGCAATCTGCACAGGATCCCAAACAGGAGAGAAGGGAGGTGCATAGGATAAGTCCAAATCGATAATGTTTCTCAAAGTGAGTTTATTCGTAAGTGCGACTGCCAGCACATCAATTCTTTTTGCGGCGCCTTCTTCACCAATAATCTGTCCGCCAAGCAGTTTTCCTGTGTTCTTTTCGGCTATAAGTTTTACGCAGATATCTTTGGCATCTGGATAATAATGGGCTCTGGTTTTGGATTGTATGGTTGCCGTTATGTAGTCTATTCCTAAAGTCTTTGCTTCTTTTTCCAGTAGTCCGGTTCGGGCTACTTCATAGGAGCATATTTTACAGACGGCTGTTCCTACAATTCCGGGAAAAGCAGCCTTTTGCCCAAGAATGTTTTTTCCGGCAACTACACCGGTTTTATTCGCTACGGTTCCTAAAGCTACATGAAAAGGTTTTTTGCTTACAAGATGGTACGTTTCGGCACAATCACCCGCAGCCCACACATTTCGGATATTGGTTCTTTGTGTTCTGGAAACTTTAACGGCTCTTTTTTCAGACAGGGCAATCTTTGAATTTTTTAGAAAAGCAGTATTTGGGCTTGTTCCCATTCCTAAAATGACCATATCGGCTTTCAGTTTCTGCTTATTCGTCACAACCGCAGAAACGGTATCGTCTTTGACTTCAAAGTGCCTGAGTTCTTCTTTAAGATAAATAGTGACTCCCAAATTCTCCATAGCCTCACGAATGGTCTTGCCCATGTCAGGGTCAAGGGTGTTCATGATTTCTTCGGAACGATTAATTAAGGAAACTTTGAGGCCTTTGATAAGAAGGGCTTCGGCCATTTCTAATCCAATATAACCACCACCAACAATGACTGCGTGTTTCGGTTTCTTATTTTCTATATATTGATTGATTTTTATACCGCTTCTTAATGTTGAAACGCCAAAGACGCCATCAGCATCCCTGTTTTCTACTTCAGGACAATACGCTTTTCCTCCGGTAGCAATCAGCAGCTTGTCATAATTTTCCCAGAATTGTGTTTTTTCAAGGCTGTTTTTAACCAAAACTCTGTTATGGTCTGTGTCTACTTCAAGTACTTCATGCAGTATACGCGCATCAATATTATATTTCTTTTTGAATTGTTCCGGTGTCCTTATAATGAGTTCATCGGAAGAACTTACTTTTCCTGAAATAAAATACGGAATGCCACAAGCGGAATAGGAGGTATATTCCGATTTTTCAAATACGATGATCTCAATTTCTTTGTTTTCCCGTCGCACTTTCGAAGCGGCGCTCATTCCTGCAGCATCGCCGCCAATTATAATAAGTTTCTGTTTTTTCATAAAATAAAATCAGCCAAGATGCTTAAATGTAAACATTTTGGCTGATATAAAAAAGATAGGGAGAGATTACTTTTTGAGGAATACTTTGAATCGGGTTCCTTTCCCTAATTCCGACTCAATTTCTATTTTTCCGTTTAACTTCTGTACCATTTTTTGTACGGTTGAAAGACCTATTCCGGTTCCTTTTGCCTCGAAACGGTCTGTTTTTCCTAAAGTTTCAAAAATGTTGAAGATTTTATGATGGTTGGCTTTGTCGATACCGCAGCCATTGTCTTCAATAGAAATAATATTAAAATCTTCTGTTTCAGAAAAATCAATATGGATGATGCCTTTTGGCTTATCGTTGTATTTTATACTGTTGCTGATAAGGTTATAAAAAATCTGTCCCAAAGCCATTTTATTGGAACGAATCTTATGATTCTTTTCGGGGAGTATGAACTGAAATTCATTTTTAGTATCCAGTATATCAATAAGATATTGCATGAAGTCATTGAGCCTGATATTTTCATTGGCAATAACCTGTTCGTTGTCATATTTGTAATATTCCAAAATGGCGTCTACCAGTTTTTTCAACTCTTCAGATGATTTGTAAATATAACCCAGCATCTGCATTCCGTCTCCGTCAAGCTGGTCATGATTGCTTTCCTGAAGTAACCGGGTCAACATCATGATATTGTTCAAAGGAGATTTGATATCATGTGAAACGATAGAAGCAAATTGCTCCAGGTCTTTATATTTGGAAAGCAGCATGTTGTGGTTTTCCATTAATTGGAAATTCTTTTTCCTTAATTCCAACAGATTGATAACCTGATTGGCTAATTTTTCTAAGGCCAGTAGTTGGAAATTATCCAGATTTCTCGGTTGGTTGTCAATAACGCACAACGAACCCAAAGCATGGCCGTTCGGATCAACTAAAGGCACACCAACATAACACCTAACATTCGGATGCCCGATAACATTAGGGTTGTCATAAAAACGGTCATCTTCCAGCGAATCTGACACAATCATCATTTCGCGTGGATTATTTAATGTATGGGCACAAAAAGAAGTATCTCTGGCTCCTTCTGAAAATTCAAGGCCAATTTTTGATTTGAACCATTGACGGTCTTTATCAACCAATGTAATGGTTGAAATAGGAGTATGGCAGATTTCAGAAGCGAGTTTGACTATGTCATCGAAATCTTTTTCCGGAGCGCTGTCTAATATTTTATAAGCCAATAAGGCATCAAGACGCTCCTTCTCATTGTGTGGTATTTGAGGAAAAATCATTGGAAGCGAATAAATAGGTTATATTTTACTTATACGAAAAAAATAGGTTAATGGTTTTTTAGTTTTTTAATAAATGATAAAAATATTCTATTTCTAATTTGGTTCGACATTTATTATGGAGTTTAACAGATTTGTGCCTAAAATTTTTCCTGCTTCCAAATAAGAAATTTAGTATTTTAGCTTAATTAATTTAGTATACGCCATGTTAGTAAAAGTTTATGGAAGCGCCGTTTTTGGCGTAGAAGCCACAACAATCACCATTGAAGTAAATATCGATAAAGGCATAGGCTACCATCTGGTAGGATTGCCGGATAATGCCATAAAGGAAAGCAGCTATCGCATTGCTGCGGCATTAAAAAATAACGGCTACCAACTGCCGGGAAAGAAAATCACGATTAACATGGCTCCGGCCGATTTAAGAAAGGAAGGTTCTGCTTACGACCTGACTTTGGCTATTGGCATTCTTGTGGCATCAGGTCAGTTACAATCTGATGTGGTGGACCGTTATGTTATTATGGGAGAACTTTCGCTAGATGGAAGCCTGCAGCCAATTCGCGGAGCTCTGCCCATTGCAATCAAAGCTAAAGAAGAAGGTTTTAAGGGTTTTTTTCTGCCAAAACAGAACTTAAAAGAAGCTGCAATTGTTTCGGACCTGGAAGTATATGGTGTTGAAAATGTACAGGAAGTCATTGATTTTTTTGAAGGTAAGGGAAATATAGTTCCTGCCGTTTTTGATACCAGAGCGGAGTTTTATAAGACTTTAGAATTTCCGGAGTCTGATTTTAGCGATGTAAAAGGGCAGGAGTCCATTAAACGCTGTATGGAGATTGCAGCAGCCGGAGGACACAATATTATATTGATTGGTCCGCCAGGTGCCGGTAAAACAATGTTGGCAAAACGTTTGCCCAGTATTCTACCACCTATGACTTTACGGGAAGCATTGGAAACCACAAAAATTCACAGTGTAGCGGGAAAAATAAAAGAAGCCGGATTGATGAGTCAGCGACCATTCCGAAGTCCGCACCACACCATATCTAATGTGGCATTAGTTGGAGGAGGAAGTTACCCCCAGCCCGGAGAAATTTCAATGGCCCATAATGGCGTATTGTTTTTGGATGAATTGCCGGAATTCAAACGGGAAGTATTGGAAGTCATGCGTCAGCCTTTGGAAGACAGGGAAGTCACCATTTCAAGAGCTAAATTTACGATAACTTATCCTTCGTCGTTTATGTTGGTGGCCAGTATGAATCCAAGTCCGAGTGGTTTTTTTAATAATTCGGAGTCTTCCATTTCATCATCGCCTCATGAAACGAGCCGCTATCTGAATAAAATTTCAGGGCCTTTGCTGGACAGGATTGATATTCATATTGAAGTAACGCCGGTTCCTTTTGATAAACTCTCTGAAGAAAGAAAAGCAGAAAGCAGTGCCAGTATCCGGGAACGGGTAATCAAGGCAAGAGAAATTCAGGTATTTCGGTTTTCGGACTATGAAAAAGTAAATTACAATGCACAGATGTCAACCCGACTGATTCGTGAGTTTTGCCCGTTAGACGAGAATTCGAAGGAATTATTAAAATCGGCTATGGAAAGGTTGAATCTTTCCGCCAGAGCTTATGACAGGATATTAAAAGTAGCCCGTACGATAGCTGATTTGGAAAGTGCAACAGACATAAGTTCGCATCATATTGCAGAAGCAATTCAGTACAGGAGTCTGGATAGGGAAGGTTGGTTAGGGTAATATGGCATTAAGTCAAATCTATTTCAAGATGAATGTCAAGAGGTTCAAGCTTAAATAAATCGGAATCAATTTCTTTGGTTATAACAGCACCTTCATTTCTATAAAAATCAATGGTTGCCTTCGTTGGCGTAGCAGAAATGTAAAGTTTTTTTGCTCCAAAATTCAATGCAATTTTTTTACATTCCTCAACCAGTTTGTGGCCAATTCTTTTTCCTCTGTAATCAGCGCTGACATACAGAATGTCCATCTTGCAATATTCTGAACGGATTCCTCTTTTTTTGTTTTCAACGGAAGCTACACCTGTAATCGTATCGTTGTCAAAAGCACCGATAACTTTTCCTCCTTCTTCAAGAATACGGTTCTGTGAAGTGATAATATATTCCAGTTCTTTAGGGTCAAAAGCTTCCACAACACAATATTCGGGTTTGAGAATCAGCACTCCATTTACATATTTGTAAATTTCGTGGATTATTTCTGAACGATTAATCTCTTTGATGGTAATCAGTTCAGCTTTTTTTAGTTCTCTAAAAGTAAGTTCCATGCTCATTTTTCAAATGTAACACTTATAATAAACTCCAACAGGATTTAAACCCTGTCGGAGTTTTATACTTCAATTTATTTTATAAATTTATTTGAATAAATGATTTGGCCGTTATCTTCAATCGTTACTAAATAGAGACCATTTGCTAAATCACCAACATAGATTTGGGAATTTTCACTGTCTATTTGCTTAGTGCTAATTGTTCTTCCTTGAATATCCACAAGTTTAAATGTAGCATTCTTAATTGTAAGGTTGTTAATGTTTATATAGTCAACTAACGGGTTTGGATAAACATTGATGTTTTTTAGATTGGTATCTTTAAGTTGTTTACGAAAAGCAATTGGTGGACTATATGGAGTAAATTTCCATTCCTGACGTGGTTCATTATCAATTTTAGGCAATGCTACTAAGTAACTATTGGTTTCGTCAGAACGGTGCAAATAACCCCTTGTATAGACATTGTTTATTCTGTAGCCTGTTGTATCATTTCCAACTATTTTCCATTCTTGGGCAGTCATAGTAAGTGAGTCCAATGTTTGTATATATCTTCCCTGGCAATTAACGGCTTGAAGATCGAGTGAATTGTGAAGATATGTATTGGTATCGTAATTTTGTATTCTGTAATGCCCAGTTCCTAAGTTGGTTACTTCCCAAACTTGATTGTTCGAATAAGAACTGCCTAAAATAGTTGTTGAATTGACATAAGGAAGGCTTGAATTTTTTTGAAGGTATTGATTGTTGTCGAAATTGCTTATGGTGTATAGTCCGGAGGCCAAATCCATTGAAAAGTTATTTGCTTCTTGAAAAGTGATGTTATAAGCATAATTATTAGTGTTGATCATATTGACTCCATTAACATTGTAATCGGATAGTTTCTTTATCAATACGCCATTAACTTTAAAATTTTCAAAATGCACACCATTAACAAATCTTTCGCAGCTGATTCCTTTTATTGATGAAGGTTTTTCGCCACTTCCGTTATAACTTAAATTTTCAAAACGGATATTCTCAACTGTTTTACCATCAGTGATTGCTGCACCCACACCTCCGCTTTCAACATTTACGGATAATAATCTGCCATTAGAAAAATCTTCAACCCGAATGTCTTTAAATAGAAAATTATTGCACTTATTTCCATCGGAGCAATTAATAGATATCGCTCCTAAAAAATCTCCTGCATCTTCACGAACAGTTCCATCCGGATCAATCCAAAGTTCGTCATGCTCTAAAATATCTATATTATTAAAGAATAAATTGTAAATGTCCAGGCCTTCAATGCCATCTCTTTCTTCATTGCCATGCCAGCCTATTTCTATTGGATGCGCTTTATCAGCATATAAACTTGTGTTTTTTACGGTTATATTTAATGCAGGTCTGTTTAGATAAGTTTCTTCCCAACTTGGTGGAGTATATCTGGAAGCGTATATGGAAATACAATCGTCTGAGGTTCTTAGAAAGCAATCATTAATGTCGACATTGATACATCCTTTCATATGGATACCATCACCCCATCTAGCTCTTGTAAATGCTTTTACGTTATTTATTTCCACATTAGTGTTATCTCCTAATAACATATTGACATCTTGTGAATCATTGAGGGTCACGCCATCAATTGAGATAGTATCACATCTGAAAAAGGTTATAGGCCTGATATAGTCATAATTGTTAAAAACTTCATTGTATTGTTTTCTATAATTGGTCAAATCGATGATACCTCTGCCATATATTTTAACGTTGCTTACATCTTCACCTATGATTCCGCCTTTTAAGATACCGCCACCTTGAATATATATTTCGTCATTGTCCAGTAGTTTTATTCGGGCTTTATAATTTGAATAATCTTCGGAAACGGGTCTTACAATTAAAACCGCTCCAGGCATTATATGGATTTTTTTATGTTGAGTATTTAGGCTTAAATCATATTCATGTATTCCCGGTGGGTAAACATGTACATTGGGTCCGGTTGGAACAGGGTAATTTAAAATATTATTAGCAAAAAGGTGTAAGCCACTGTATCTATCACCTAAAAGTTCAACTGAAAATTTTCCAGGTTCTGTTAAAGTGAAAGTAATTTTATCATTACTAACTGTAGGAATAATGTTTTTAGATATTGGTCTTATTAATACATCATTGGAATTGTATGGTGTAGGTCCTGAATTCCAAGTAATTTCAACTGTTACAGAACCGCTAAAATCAAAATTAACAAATGAAGACATATTGCTTTTAGTCAAAGTTCCATGAGTATTATTTACAAAAGTACTATAGACAAATAAATCCTTCCATTCAGATGAGTTTGTTTCTTTTACCCTGACAGAATATCTGGTATTTCTACCTACATTATAATTTGCAGGTGTAATTCCTGTCAGACCCGTTAAGGGTGCATCTAGAGGAGGGTTATCCAGTACTAATGTGTCTGGAGGATTGGCGTAGGTAATTAATTGAGAAAACACATTTAGTGTCATAAAGCACATTAGCAGTGCTAAATAGATAGTTTTTTTCATGTTTGTTAAAAGATTTTGGTGTATAGTTATTAAAAAAGGATTCAATTGAATCCTTTTCTTTTATCGTATCTCAGCAAAAGTATCGCCTTGCTTTATATCTCCGGTCTTAAATCCTTTATTAAACCAATACATTCGCTGTTCAGACGTGCCGTGCGTAAAAGAATCGGGAACAACCTGTCCCTGCATTTTCTTTTGAATGGCATCATCACCAACAGCATTCGCGGCACTTAGGGCTTCTTCAATATCGCCGGGTTCTAAGATTTGTTTCATTTGTTCATTATAGTGCGTCCATACACCTGCATAGAAATCGGCCTGGAGTTCTAAGGCTACGGAAAGCTTATTGGCTTCGGCCTCACTCAGTCCTTGCTGCATCTGTCTCATTTTGGCTGAAGTTCCTAATAACGTCTGTACGTGATGTCCAATTTCATGCGCTACTACATAGGCCACGGCAAAATCGCCGCCTTTGGCCCCAAATTTTGACTTTAATTCGTCAAAGAAAGTCATGTCCATATATACCTTTTGGTCTCCCGGACAGTAGAATGGGCCAGAAGCAGAACTGGCACCACCGCAGGCAGTACTTACCTGTCCGCTAAACAAAACCAATTTTGGAGCTTTGTAAGTCCAGCCATTTTCTTTAAAAATTTCCGTCCAGACATCTTCATTATCAACAAGCAGTGCATTTACAAACTCGCCTTCTTCTTTTTCTTTGGCAGTCAGTTCTCTGGATTCTGTTGGTGCCGACTGTCCCTGCTGCATTTGTTCTAAAATAGGAGCAAGATTTTGGGCGCTTTCGCCTCCAAAAATGTTAATTAATAAAATGATAATTCCAATAAGTCCACCTCCGGCAACTACTTTGCCTGTTGAACCCAGACCTCTTCGGTCTTCCATATTGTCACTTTGACGTCTGCCTTGCCATTTCATGATTTTGTGTTTTTATACAAATTAAATACATTTTTGAATAAAAAGTAAATAATTATGAGAATGGAATTAGAAATCTTTTTTATTTGTTAATTATTCAGCTAATAAGATATCGGTTCCAGACCTGGTCTCCTAATTTCTGTATGCCATAACCTAAATTTTCAGTTTCTATTTTTTGGGAGGAATTATCTTCAAATGTCAAATGGAGGCATATTTTTTGGTTTTCTTCACAGACATTCCATGTGCCCTTATATTCCTGGGTGTTCTTATTGGGCAGGTAAAGTCCTCCGCCAGATACGCTGCTAAAGGATTCCAGAATATAGAGTACGGTAAAGTCCGGATATAAAAAAAGGGCATATTTTGTTTCTTCATACCAGCCGCCGCCGGAATAATCTCTGTCGCTGTTTGCTTTTTCAAAACGCAAGACTCTATTGGATAAAGTGGCAATCATTTGGTTTACAGATGGGTTCATAGTATACGGTTTTATTTTTTTATTGTTTCAAGAAGAATATCTGGCATATGCTTTCATCAGCTTTTCATCATATCTGTTGGTTTTATAGCCTTTTCCGTTGTACCTAAGAGCAAATTCTGCCCAATTCTTGTTTTTTAGTAGCCGGATAAGATTATTTTGCTCCAGAAACAGTCCGAAAGCTTTTAAGTGTTCACCTTCGTTCAGGTACATTTTCTCTACAAATTCGTCTATGCTCGCATAGCCTAATGATGGAGCGTTGAATCCCATGATTTGGTACAATCCCCAGGAAGCCGAACAGTAAGCTGCTTCCCTAAAAAGAACATCGGGGTTTAGGTCGGCGGCTTTTTCCAAACGGTCATATTCACCTGAACCGCCTACATAATATTTTTTAGTATAGTTTTGATATAAAATATTTTGAGTATCATTATTTACATAATCACTACAATTAATATTTCTCTTGTCCAATTCTCTCCAAAAGACATGTCCTTCAAATAAAATCTTTGGGCGTCCGTCAACAAGAAAGCCTTTTCCGCCGCTTTCTACTTCATTGACTGCTTTTACAATGGCAAGTTCCAGATTGTGAAAACTGGCAAAATCCATAAGATTCTGTTCTGAAAGCAGTTTGTTGTTGGAAGCATATCCAACATTGGCAATCTCTAAGAGTCTGGACCAGGTTTTAATCCCGACAATTCCATCCACAACCAAAGAATGGCTTAGCTGGAAATCTCTTACGGCCTTTTCGGTGTCCGGACTGAAGTAATTGGATACCAGTAACGGATATCCTAGTTTTTGCAGGAGTTCATTCAGGTAATTCACTTCTGCCGACTTTGTTCCTAATCGAATTGTTTTCATTGGTTAATGGTTATTTTAGATGAGGTGGAGTAATCGAATACATGATTTTGCGATTTGACAAGGTTGTCGTTCTTGTCAAAGTAGTTTACCTTATAGGATAACAGTGTATTGGTTGAAATGCTGTTCTTGACGATAAAATTGAATAATACCGGAATAGCAAATTCAGCCTTTAATTTTTCAATGGTGAATCGGCTTCCGGTTTGTTCCACAAGCAGTTCCATAGTGATTTTGGAAGTGGCGGTTTTCTGTTTTTTGATTTCAATTTGCAGGTAGCGGTTGTAGCTGGTGGATTGGGAAACAATCTGGCTGAATTCGGAACTGATATCTTCAATACTTTCAAAATCAAAAAAAATATTTTTTACCGTAGATGATTTGTTATTAGGATTTAAGGAGATGCTATCTAAAATCTTACTTTCACTACTGATTAAGTCAGGAAATTTGTTGAAATAGGTGCTGTTGAAATAGGCAGCATTTTCATTATTGACAAATAAGACGGAATTAAGCCTGCATTTTGAGATGGACTTGTTACTGATTTTAATCGTTTTGGAGGTATTGTCAATGACAGATTCAATCATTTCACCAATCGTTTTTTCGAGATTGAGTTCAATAATGCTGGTGTCTTTGATTTCTTTGTGCCTGAAATTGATATTTGCGAATTGGGATATGGTATTGTTCAGGGCATTAATCAATATACTGGCTTCCGAAAGGTTTTCCGTTGACAGATTAAACAGGAAATGTTTGCCGTCTGTAGAGATATCAGACTGTTGCAGGAAATAATTACCACTGATTTCATAATCGGATTCGATGTCATTAGGAAAAAGAAACTGGACTTTTTCAAAATAATCGGTCTTGTCGCCGTCTATATAGTTGTTTTGCAGCAATTCAATTTTCAGTTTCGCCAAATCAAATTCGGACAGGTTGGGCCCTAAGGCAAACTGAAAGCTGATTTTAGAGATTTCTTCTTGGGTACTCGTTCCGTCTTCATAAGCATGAAATATGGTGGAAATACAAGGTTTCATGGTATCGAGGTCGCGTGATAGCCCGTATGTTTTTGAGATAAGCAGAAAAGTATTGGGTTGTAATGTGGATTTGTAGATGGAAAGTTTGCTGAAATGGATTCCCGGAACAAAGATTTGCCTGAATTGGGAAAAATCTTCATTGAGGTTGAATGGATTATTGATAAAACCGCCACCAATGGTTTTATAAAGGCTTGTAGCAGCATCTGATGACAGAGGATAGTTCAACGTTTTGTTTACCCGCAGGAGAAAAGTACTTTTTACGAGTTCTGCCTGTACATCCGTATTCAGGTGGTTTTCCTTTTGAATTTCCAATATCGAACGCCTTGAGATTATGGTATTCGGGGCATTTGATTTGATGACGAGCGGATTGCTTAGGATGGATGCTTTTGGTGTCCTTATGTTTTCTGTTCTTGGTTCGTTTCCGAAGAATTTCAGGTTTTTTATGGAACCGATATTCCGGGCTACTAAAAAATTCTTCCTGAATTTGGAATAGCCTTTAAATTCAAAAAACAGGTCGATACTACTTTTGAGGTTATTGATTTGGGTAATCAGGTTAAGAAATGCGATTTTGACAGCTTCATCCTTTAAATCAAACTGGATTTCATTTTTTTCGGGTGTTACTATGCCGTTAATTTTGATGCTGTCGTCTTTTATTTTGAGGTTTAATACAGCTTCCTTCAGGTTTAGGGCGATATCCTTTTCATTGGCTTTTAACGGCTTGTTTTTGATGGTGTATTTGAGTGTCACCCTTCCCATAAGTCCGCTGTTTTTTCCGGATTTATCCAATACATTTTCATAATAGAAAAGCGTATTGTTGTTTGGTGCTATTTCAATTTCTGGGAAAAGCAGGGTGATATTGCTATCGCTATAGTCTTTAAAAGAGGCACTTTCATCTATTGCCGTATCTCCATCGATTAAAGGAAAATAGCTGTTGATTGGAAGAATACCTATGACAGGTCTGTCAATATTGATAGAATGGATAATAGGATGTTCAATAACAGTGAAAGGTGTATCAGGACTTACCACCGTAGTAAATGAGTTACTCGGCTTTGCGGGTTCCAGATTGAATCGATTGGTAGGAACCAGTTTTGTTCCTTCCAGTTTAAAAGTTTTTAAGTCAGGCATGATTTCTAATTTTGAGAATCTTTGGGTTTTAGTAAACAAAAGGGACATTTGTCCCTTTTGTAACTGTTTAAAAAATACTATTCCATGAATGGAGCTCTTATTTTTTCGATGTCGGCATTTTGCACATCGGTTCCTGTTGGAATTTCAAATAAGATATCGCCTTCCAGATAATCTATTTTTTGGTAATCTGTTGAAATGGTAACCTTTTTAGCTTTTTTACCAATCTTGCCCTTACAGGTATATTTTACTTTGTATTCTGTAGGCTTGATGTTATAGTCTAATTCATACCAGGCTTTATAAGGAAGCATTTCCTCATAGTTATCTGCTGTGAATTTGAACTTTTTAGTCGCCATTTTGTCTGCTTTGAATGTGACTTCCAGCGTATCTGATTCAAACAATTCTTCAGTAGACAGGTTGTAATTAATCATGTTCTGAACCAATAGCGGAATGAAGATTTTAGTACCTTCAAATTCATATTCATTGACAGTGTCTTTCAGTTTTACCCGTTTGTCTTTTTCATACATGATATTCTGTCTTACTTTAACTTTGCTTGCTCCGTTGTTTTTTACAAAGTCAAAAACGAAAGCATTTTTTTCTTTGGATTTGTCGTTCCAGGTAGCAGGGAAGATGGCATCGATTTCTTTGCCGGCTCTGCTTGTGGTTTTTACATACGGAGTGCCTTCCGGAGCAATCATTCTTCCGGAACTTTTCCAGATAATTTTCCCTTTAGAATCCGGATAACCCACTTCAATAGAAACCTGGCTTACAGGACTGTCATTGACGATGTCGCTGTCTTTGTCTAATTTGATTAATCCTCCGTTCAAAGAAGCAATTACCTGAATTTTTGAAAAATCTTCATCCAATTGGATTTCAGAGATGTATTTTTTCAGTTCTGTTTTGGCTTCAGTTCCGGACTTTAATGTAAGAGGAGTAAGGTTACCGCTGATTTTTGAGCTTAACACTTCAATAGAAGAGAATCGGATACTGTCTGTGAAATTCACTTCTCTAACCTGTTGCCCGGACTTTAAGCTGAATCCCATACTGGCTCCCTGGTTCCAGATATTAAGAAGTTTTTCCGATTCTGAAGTTTCACCTCCAAAATTCTTATCGGTTGGGTCCAATATCTGCTTTCTCAACAATTCAAAAGCAAAGTCCCTGGCCTTTGTCATCAGCTGTTCTTCCACTTTTTTTCTTTCGGCATCAGAGAACTGATTATCTGTAATGATTTCGGTTGTGATACCGCCTTCTGTTACAATTTTTTCATATTCATGTTCCCAGTTGACACGGAACCAGCTGATTCCTGCACTGAATTTGGAAGAGAAATAGTTGTGTACTTTTTTGGCATTTACAGTAACCTTGATTTCGGTTGTTGGCATATAAGCTTTATACTTAATATTGTTTTCAACAACCAGGTTATTGGTGCCATTTTCTAAAGCACTTCTAACCAATGAGGCACTGTTTCTTCCCATTAAGATAGAAAGGGCATTATCGCCAAGTCCAAAAGTGGTTCCGCTGCCTTCTCCCTGAATATTAAATGACCAAGGGTTGGAGCCCCCAAAAGGATTGCTTTGGGATTTTTCACCCACTACGTGCATGGCAATAGTGTTTTCCGTTAGCTGTATCGGCCTTACGTTTGTAGCGTTAAAATCTTTATCGACACCTCTCAGGAAAGAGAAGAGTCCGAATAGTTTTGAAGTTCTCTGGCTTTTGTATTCGGCATCCAGTTTAATCTTTAATTTGTCGATTGCTTTTTTCAGCAATGCTTCCGGCAGGTCAATAGTACTGGTAAGTGTTGTATAGGCTCCTGCTTCTTCTTCAAGTCCTTCGGCACCAATTACAGTAGTACCGTCTGCTTCCGATTTGAATACCTGCATAGAGAATTTAAATCTTCCGTCAGGATGTTTGGATAGTCTCGGATACTTCGGATAATAATAGAACTGCATTGGCAATCCGTTATCTCTTAAAAGCATGTTGTTCGGGTCTGGAGAAAAAAGGACTGCGAAATCTGCTCCATCTTCTTTCTCCAAAAGAATTTCTACGGTTCCGGCTCCAGCGTGTGGGTAGCCAAGAGGGGTTACTTGTGACATTTTTTTAAATTTAATTATTAGATTCTTACTCTATTAAGGTTTTTCAGATTACACCTTGTCTTTTAGCTAAAAACCGACGGTGTAAAATTCTTATTTGGCAATTAGCTGTAAAAGAGCATATTGCCTGATTTTTTTTAGATTATTTCCTGTAGATTTATTGTAGCGCTTTTCCCGGTTGGAAGAGGAAGAAAGGCTTGCTAAAAAAGGGTAATTTTCCCCTTGCGATATTTTCCTAATTGAGATAGTTTTGGCGATTATTAACAACTTAAACTTGAAAAACATGAAAAGCTCAAAAACTATTTTTTTAGCTGGATTATTTTGTTTAACTTTTTTCTTTCAATCGTGTAGTGAGGATAGAATTTATGACAAGCCAACACAATTGATTTCTAATGAGTTGGCTACAGAGATGCATATGAACTACAATTCAAAAGCGGTACGCTCAAAAGCTGAGGATAGTATAAAAGAAGATGCGAATGCAGTATGGTATTCTGTTGAAGAATTGGAAAAGTATATCAATTATATCAAGACAGAAGGAATTAATAAGGGATATAAAGTAGATGGAATCAGATTGTATCTGGGTAGGTATCCTGATGACCCGAAATATGCTGAAAAAGCGGGGATGACCACTATATTTTTATCACCAACGGGTGCTAAAACCGATATGCAGAAATCCGGGATGCTGAATGTTTCGACTATGCAGGAAGAGCCTCATTATGATATAACCGATCTTTCAGTGATGAATTATGGTTCAATGGGTAACCCTCCTAAAATGACATATCCTTTCAAAAAATAATGTTAGAGGACTTAAGATTTTATTGCATTTACTTGGCTTTATTAGCGGGAATAGTAGGATTGTTGTTTTACAACAAACTTCCCGGTAATAAGGCTAAGTCCTTGCTAGGTATGATCTTTTTTTCTGTCCTGACAGAGTTTGTAGGCAGCAATCTCACCCGATGGACCGGATGGATTAATTATGGTGTGTATAATTTTTATATGCTCGTTAGCCTTTCTTATTATCTACTTCTTTTAAAATACCTGTTAGTCCAACGCAGCCATAGAAGATTAGTCGATGTATTCCTGGCTGTTTTTATACTCTTTTATTTCGCTAATTTTATTTTCATCCAAAAAAATATTTCAGAAACATTTACCTATAGTTTTACATTGGGAGTGCTGTTTGTCTTGCTAATGTCCTGTCTGTATCTGGTTGAAATATTTAATTCAAAAAAAATATTGAATTTCAGTAAATCGGTTTTTTTTTGGTTTATCTTAGGCGTCCTGCTTCTTCACGTCCCTTATTTGCCTTTTATGCTGGCTATTAAGTGGTTCCTGATAGAAAGTAATGAAAGTGTTTACAGTCTTGTACTGTTCATTCTCAATGTCTTGATGTATGGTTGTTTTATAATTGGATTTATATGGAGCGAAAAGAAATACAATTACTAGTTATTTCATTAAGTATTGTCTTCTTTACCTTACTGGTGTTAATTTTGGTGCTCTTTTTCTATTTCCACAAGAAAAAAACCAATTTTTTGATTGAAAAAATGGAAGCCGATCTCCATTTTCAGTCAGAATTGGTGAAATCAAGGATAGAAATGAAGGACCAGACACTGACAGAAATCAGCAGGGAACTTCACGATAATATTGGTCAGATTTTGTCAGTTGCCATTATGCAGGTCAACATGTACATCCAAAATCAGAAAGCCATGACCAAGGAGGAACTTGACGACCTGAAAAACATTTTAGGAAAGTCGTTAGATGAAATCAGAACCCTATCAAGGATTATAAATAAGGATAATTTGCTGGAATCCAATTTTTTAGAGGCCATACAATTGGATTTGGACCGTATCCGGAAATTAAAAAGAATAGATTGTAATTTTAGCATAAATGGTGATTTTCCTGAAATAAACGTTGAACACGAACTGATTATATATCGGATTTTTCAGGAAGCGATTCTCAATATCTTAAAGCATTCCCACAGTGAGATTATTGATTTTCAAATAGACTGCCTGGACCATGACAATATTAAAATCAAGCTGATTGACCACGGAATCGGCTTTAATTCAAAGAAGAAAAGCAGCGGTTCGGGATTGAATAACATACATGTCAGGGCTAAGCTCATCGGAGCTTCTGTTTCCGTAACATCTGATAGTTCAGGAACTGTGGTACTGTTTACCTATCCTAAAAGAATTAATCATGAAAACGAATAGAAAAAATAAGGTTATCATCGTAGACGACCATTTGCTGTTTTCACAATCTTTGAAATTTCTGATTAATAGTTTCAGCGATTTTGAAGTCACACACAATTTTGGAAACGGCAAAGAGTTCATACAGTTTCTTCAGGAAGAGGAAAATCTGGACATAGAAGTTGATTTGATACTGCTAGATGTAAACATGCCCATTCTTGACGGATTGGCAACTATGGTCTGGCTAAAGGAAAACCGACCGGATTATAAAGCCATTGCACTTTCTGTTAATAATGAGGAAGATATCATCATACAGATGATTAAAAACGGAGCCAAAGGCTACCTGCTAAAAGACACAACGCCACAGATTTTTTATGATGCCTTGAAAACTGTCATAGAGAAAGGATACTTTTTTACAGAAATGGTTTCCGGTATTTTGGTCAACAGAATCGATAATGAGGACAAAAAGCTGGAATTTAAGGAAAAAGAACTCGATTTTATTAAAAGGGCCTGCAGTGAGAAAACCTATAAGGAAATAGCAGATGAAATGTGCCTTAGCCCCAAAACAATAGATGGTTACAGGGAAAGTATTTTTGCCAAACTGGAAATCAAAACAAGAATCGGACTGGTTTTGTATGCGATTAAAAACAAAATCGTTTGTGTGTAAAACAAAAAGCTCCATCATTTGATGGAGCTTTTTTTGTTTATAGTGTCCCGTCCTGAAATAAGTTGACACCAAATCGACTTTATTATGAAAGACAACGAAAGCAAGGCTATTAAACGTAGCCAAAAGGATTATAACATGGCTTTTAAATTAGCTGTAATATCCCGAGTTGAAAAAGGCGAAATG